>ERZ1673738.220-NODE-220-length-113122-cov-22.650906_pt1 | contig 113122 bp, 116 predicted proteins | sample MGYA00580198_ERZ1673738 | MGnify/ENA primary metagenome ERZ1673738 (study PRJEB41218, sample SAMN15661784) | gut metagenome | host: Homo sapiens | place: Canada: London | collected 2015-08-20/2019-03-30 | study: EMG produced TPA metagenomics assembly of... | reverse complement strand
AAAAAAGGATTGTATAATATTCATCTAAAGTCGGTTTTATCAGGTTTGGAAAGTTTATGTACTAGCGTGTACACTAAAATTTTTCTCACTTTCAGAACCGTTTTTCTAAAGCATTCTTCAGCCTTTTTAAAAAAGGATTGTATAATATTCATCTAAAGTCGGTTTTATCAGGTTTGGAAAGTTTATGTACTAGCGTGTACACTAAAATTTTTCTCACTTTCAGAACCGTTTTTCTAAAGCATTCTTCAGCCTTTTTAAAAAAGGATTGTATAATATTCATTTGTAGATGGTTCTTTTTTAGGGAATTTTGTTTCTGCTGAGAAAGCCCTTCGTTCAAACAGGGCTTTTTTTGTTATTTGCGGTCAACGAGCTCGATGTTGACCTGTTTGCCGTAGAGTGCCAGCAGACGCTTGAAAAAGACAAAATAATACCCCTTGCCCTTTTCCAGCCGGTGCAAATAGCGGGCGGGGATTCTGGCGCTGTCGGCGGTTTGTTCAAAGCCCAAGCCACGCGCCAAGCGTTCTTCCCGCAGCATCAGGCCGACGCTGCCTCGGACGGTTTTAGGGTCAATGTTATCAATTATCATTTTTTTAGCTCCTTTTGTTGATTAAAAACAAAAACCTCCTTGAAAAAAACAAGGAGGTGGAGCTAGAAAACTGTGTAGAAATCAGTCCTGCTTCTTCGACTACAAAGGTAGCTTATTCCGCAGACTCCACCACAAGGTGGATTTCCTACAAGATGTTTCCTAGACACCACAGCTCATCTCTGAGCTGCAAAAATGATTATAAAAGCTATTTGTGAAATTACAATAAAAAAAATCCCCGCAGAACGGGGATTTCATTATTAAGCTTCAACTGGCTTCAGAACCGGTTTTTTAGGTTTTTCAATTTTCTTTTTCGGTTCTTTTTTTGTTTCCGGTTTAGGAGCCTTCGGAGCTGGTTTGGCCGGTTTTTTTACAGCCGGTTTTTTGACTTTCGGAGCTTCTTGGGGAGCCGCTGCGGTTTTAGCCTTTGCCGTTTCAGTTTCCTTTACCAAAACAGGTTTCATTGCCGGCGTTTTGCGTTCCATGACGTAAACGGCGTTAAAGGAAACGAATACCAGCATAAACAGGTTGGTGACCGCCATATGCAGGTATGGGCAGGGAATAACGTAGTTTAAGACGATGTAGGGCAGATATACCAGGAATGATACGGCCAGCCATTTGCGGTAGGAGTCATCGGTGTAGGCCAAAAACTCCTTTAAGTTCGGCGTCTGTCCTCTGACTATCAGCGGCAGAATAATGTTAAAGCGGGCAAGAAAGTAGATGCCGACAAACATATTGACGAACAGTGCCGCAGTCATAGCATATCCGGCACTCATAAAGGTTAGGAACAGCGCCCGGAAAATGATAATCGGCAATATGGCAATCAGCCCCAAACCCAGTTGAACAAAGAGGTAGACAAAGAGAGTTTTAAGGGAACCGAAAGGATTGACCCGGGGAGACTTGAACAAGCGCTGATAAACGGCGATGTCGGTAGCCGCGCTTATCAACGGCAGGATAAACAATGCCAAAGATATGAAATATTTAACGCCGCGGTTAGCTGAAGTCAGCCCTTCAAAATAAATTTCAATACCGGAGAGAACCAACAGCGGAACCGCAAAAAGCAAAATGACCGGAAAGTTCTTCAGGTATGTTTTGTAGGAAGAAAGTATCGTTTGCAACATGATATTATTCCTTTTCGAAGGTTTCGCAATTTTGAAAAATTACATTTAATGATACCTTTATTCACCTTAATTGTCAAAAATATTTTATTTCTTAATTGCGCTAAGGGTTTGTTGTTCAATATCTTTAAAGTATTTGACGGTATCGGCTTTAAGCTCGTTGGTGGCCTCGTCGTCACAGACGATAATGCCATGCTGGTGCATCTGGAGGACGCTGATGGGCCACATATGATTGATGCTGCCCTCAATGGCATGGTGCAACGCACGGGCTTTTTTGTTGCCGGTAACCAAAATCATAACTTCTTCCGCGTCCATAATGGTTCCGATACCTACGGTCAAGACGGTTGTGGGCACTTTGCTGATGTCGTTGTCAAAAAAGCGGGAATTGACCTGAATGGTATCTTTGGTCAGCGTTTTAACCCGGGTGCGGGAGCTGAGAGAGGAGCCGGGTTCGTTAAATGCGATGTGGCCGTCTTCTCCGACGCCGCCGAGGAAAAGGTGTATCTTTCCGTATCTTTTGATGGTCTCTTCATAGGCATTGCATTCTTTGACGTAGTCTTTGGTCATTCCGTTAAGCATATGGACGTTAGCTTGGGGAATATCAATATGCTTAAAGAAATTTTCGTGCATAAAATGACGATAGCTTTGCGGGTGTCTGCCGTCGAGGCCGATATATTCGTCCATATTGAAGGTGACGACATTGGCAAAGGAGAGCTTGCCTTCCTTGTGCATTTTAATCAGTTCACGGTATGTGCCGAGCGGGGTTGATCCGGTGGGCAGGCCCAAAACGAACGGTTTTTTCGGAGTGGGGCGAAAGGTTTGTATTTTGTACGCAATGTAATTGGCAGCCCAGAGAGAGCAGTCGTCGTAGTTGTCTTTGATTATCAGTCTCATTTTACTTCTCCTTCAGAAATTGACCGTCGATGATGGTATGAATTATATCAAAATCCTGATTAAATACAACTAAATCGGCATCATATCCCGGAATAATGAGCCCTTTATGAGGCTGCTGCATAATTTTGGCCGGGTTGACCGAGGCCATACGGATGGCTTTTTCGGGCGGTATGCCGTAGGACACCAGATTTTTGAAACCGTCCAGCATGGTTATGCCGGAACCGATGATAACGTTATCCGCTTTGCGTTTGAAGCATTGGTCGAAGTAAAAGTCCGCGTCTGCGGGGATTTCCGCTTTGGCATATTTGAGGCTGTCGGTAATCAGGACCAGCTGGCTCAGCGGCTTGCTCTTCATCAATAGCTGAATGAGGTTAGGGTTGACATGGACGCCGTCGCCGATGATTTCGCAGGAAATTTCGGGATGAGTCAGCGCGGCGCCGACGGTTCCCGGTTCGCGGTGGTGCAGCGGCCGCATGGCGTTGAACATATGGGTGACGTGCATAATGTTGGCCTGCATACCTTCTATCATCTGGTCATACGTGGCATTGGTATGGCCGGCCTGGAGGATGATTCCCTTTTCAATGCAGTACAGGGCCAAGTCGCGCATTCCCTTAAGCTCGGGGGCGACCGTCATATTGATGATTTTTCCTTTGGCGGTTTTGTAAATGCGTTCCATATAGGCGAGGTCAACCGGGCTGATGCCTTCTTGCTCCTGTCCGCCGATGCGCTCGGGCGACAGGAACGGGCCTTCGAGGTGTATGCCCAAGATATGGGCGCCTTTTTCCCGTCCCATGGCTTTTAAGACAGCCTTAATTTTTGGCATCAGTTGTTTTTCCGGCGTGGCGCCGATTGTCGGAATGAAAGAGGTTACGCCGTAAGAGGCCAGAATGTCGGACATTTTGAGGATTGACTTGCTGTCGGCGTCGTCTGCGCTGAAACCGCCGATGCCGTGGATGTGGGTGTCAATAAAGCCGGGAGCGATGTAGGCTCCGTTGACATTGATTATTTTTACCTTGGGCGAAAATTTTTTTTGCTGAAACCGTTGTTCGCTGTAAACGTCGGCGATTTTGTCGTTTTTAATGTAAACCGCACAATTCTGCATAACCGAAAATCCGGTCAGGACATTGGCGTTGTGCAGGCAGATTGCTGTATCCATAATTATCCAACCTCGTTAAGATTTGCTGATGGAGGTATTATCGGCGAGAAAGGTAAAATTATGGTAAAGTTATTTCTGCTGCGGCGTAAAATCGAGTGCGAGGGAGTTGATACAGTAGCGCTGACCGGTTGCCGTGGGGCCGTCGGGAAAAACGTGTCCGAGATGCGAGCCGCAGTTTGAGCATACGACTTCCAGCCGATGCATTCCGTGACTGTAGTCTTCAATGTAATTAACCGCTCCCTTGAGGGCGGTGTCAAAGCTGGGCCAGCCGCAGCCGGATTCAAATTTGGCGGACGAATCGAACAGCTGCTGTCCGCAGGCGCCGCAGCGATAGCATCCGGGGGCAAAAAATTCGGTGTATTCGCCCGAGAAAGGCGTTTCGGTTCCTTTTTCGCGCAGAACCCGATACCGGGACGGCGAGAGTTCCTGTTTCCACTGCTGTTCGCTTTTGGTTACTGTCATTTTCAATGCCTTATGTTGCAACTGGTTGAACCGCGTTTTTGCAGGTAGTGCTGGTGGTATTCCTCTGCCGGATAAAAGGTTCCGGCGGCGACGATTTCGGTAACTACCGGTTTTTGGTATTTGCCGGATTTATTTATTTCGGCAATTTTGTTTACGGCAAATTTTTTCTGGTCGTTATTAGTATAAAATATGGCCGAGCGGTATTGGTGTCCGACATCGGGACCCTGACGGTTAAGCGTGGTGGGGTTGTGTGATTCAAAAAAAATGTCTAAAAGCTGCTGATAGGAAATCAATTCGGGGTCGTAGGTCACTTCAACAGCTTCCGCATGTCCGGTGCGGCCGGACGAGACTTCCATATAGGTCGGATTGGGAACGACGCCGCCGATGTAGCCGACTATGGTCGACATGACGCCGGGGAGCGTTTCAAACGCAGACTGAATACCCCAAAAACAGCCTCCTGCAAAGATAGCTTGTGACAACATTTTTAATCTCCTGAGAAATAATTTGTGATGATATCTAAAATATAAGCCTGAGCGGGGGATTTTAAATTAGATAAAAGGGCGGGGTGGCTCGGAAAAATAAAAATGCCGGCTCCTTGGGGAACCGGCATCGGGCATAGCGTCAGGCCGCTTTTTTATTAAGCTTGCCAAGGTACCACTCAACGGTTTTGACAATGCCTGAGGCAAAGTTTTCGTCGGCTTTCCATCCGAGTTCCGTCGTGAGCTTGGCGGCATCGATGGCATAACGTTTGTCGTGGCCGGGGCGGTCTTTGACAAAGACGATGAGCTCTTTGTAGGATTTGCCGTCGGCCGCGGGAACTTCCCGGTCCAAAATAGAACAAATGGCATCGACAATTTCGAGGTTGTTTTTTTCGTTATGGCCGCCGATGTTATATGTTTCACCCGCTTTGCCGCGGTGGAAGATAAGGTCAACCGCTTTGCAATGGTCAAGAACATACAACCAGTCGCGGACGTTTTTGCCGTCGCCGTAAATGGGAATGTTTTTGCCTTCCAGAGCATTGGAGATGATTTTGGGAATAAGTTTTTCAGGATGCTGTTTGGGGCCGTAATTGTTGGAACAATTGGAGACGGTGACGTTCATTCCAAAAGTGTGAAAGTAGGAACGGACAATCATGTCCGAGCTGGCTTTGGAGGCGGAATAAGGAGAGTTTGGCGCATAAGCGGTGGTTTCGGTAAAGAAACCGGTCTCCCCCAAAGTGCCGTAAACCTCATCGGTTGAAATATGGTGGAAACGGGCGTTTTCGTATCCCGGTTTAACCTGATGCGGCGCGGACATCCAATGATTGCGGGCAACGTCCAACAGAGTGAATGTTCCCAAAATGTTGGTTTCGATAAAAGCCTGCGGGCCGCTGATGGAATTGTCAACATGGCTTTCGGCGGCAAAGTGAATTACGCCTTTGATGTCATATTCACGGAACAGTTTTTCCACCAATGCGCGGTCGCAGATATCGCCCTGAACGAAAGTGTAGTTCGGCATTGAGGCGCATTCGCTCAAATTTTCCGGATTGCCGGCATAGGTCAGTTTGTCAAGATTAATGACGCGGCAATTCGGGTATTTGGCGGCAAAGTAAGGGACGAAATTGGCGCCGATGAAGCCGGCACCACCGGTAACTAAGACAGATGTTTCAGACATGATTGGAGACTTTCTTTCCAGTGGTTGATTTCAATGTTAAAAGTTTGTTTGATTTTGGTTTTGTTCAGGACCGAGTAGAACGGGCGCCGGGCCGGCGTCGGGTAGTCTTTGCTTTCGATAGGGTTAATCCGGCAGTCGAGCCCTGAGAGTTTCATAATCTCGACGGCAAAATCATACCAGGAGCAGACGCCTTCGTTTGAAAAGTGGAAGATTTCTTTCATTCCGGGGCGAAGCCGGGGCAGGATGTGTACAACGGCCGCTGCCAAATCCGCCGCGTATGTCGGAGTTCCGACCTGGTCGAAGACAACGTTCAGCTGCGCTTTCTCGGCTCCCAGACGGCGCATGGTTTTTACAAAGTTATTGCCAAATTCCGAATACAGCCAAGCGGTGCGGATGATAACCGCCGCAGAGGCGTTTTCCAATACTGCCTGTTCTCCGGCCAGTTTGGTGCGGCCGTAAACGGATTGCGGATTGGCTGCGTCAGTTTCGACGTAGGGACGGCAGTTTGTACCGTCAAAGACGTAGTCGGTGGAGATGTGAATCAACGGAATGCCGGTTTTGGCCAGATTTTCCGGGCCCCGGGCATTGATGTCGCCGGCAAGTTTTTCGTCCGCTTCCGCCTTGTCAACAGCGGTATAAGCGGCGCAGTTGATGATTGCGTCAAACCGGTTTGCCGAGACAAAGCCTTTAACGGCCTCGGCGTCAGTGATGTCAAGCTGGTCTTTGTCGACATAAAGGGCATTATCTTTCAACAACAGGCGCAGCTCATTGCCCAGCTGGCCGTTGGCTCCGGTTACCAAATACATTTTAGGTCTTTCAAAAAGGGCAGAAGTTTATCTTTGTCCGAGAGAATCGCATCTTCGGGTTTTATTTTCCAATCGATATTGAGGTCAGGGTCGTCAAACCTGATACCGCCTTCCGAGGCTTTGTTATAAACGTTGTCGCATTTATAGGCGAAAGTCGCCCGGGGGCTCAGTACGGAAAAACCGTGGGCAAACCGCCTCGGAATCATAAGCTGGCGATTGTTTTCGGCAGAGAGCTCAACGGCAATATGTTTGCCGAAAGTGGGCGACTCCGGACGGAGGTCTACGGCAACGTCCAGAACTGTTCCTTCCAAAACCCGCACCAGTTTTGCCTGGGAATATTCTCCTTTTTGAAAATGGAGGCCGCGGGTTGTTCCGTAAACGGATTGCGACTGATTATCCTGGATAAAATTGTAGTTCAGGTCGGCTTCGGCAAATCTGGCCTGATTCCAGCTTTCAAAAAAATAACCGCGGGCGTCTTTGAAAACGTCGGGTTCGATAATGTAAACATCCTGAATAGAGGTATTGATGATTTTCATAATATTTCCCGAAAGTGACTAGGTTTGACTGATATGCCTTTTATAGTTGAAAAGTATTTCGGGTTCAAGTCTTATTATCAAGATATGAAGAGGCCGCCCCTAAATTAATAAGTATACATAACCAAACTTTAACTATTGTTGCATTACACTCTGCATAACCTGACAGGGGGATAACTTTTTAGTTTAAAAAAGGATTTTTTACAATGGATGCAACACATGCTTTAGAGACGGCAAACCTGATATGGGGACTGGATGCCAAATTGTTGGCAATCATCATCGTATCTATTGCCTATCTGATTATTTTTACCGAAAAGGTCAATCGCGCCATCGTGGCATTGCTGGGTGCGGCGGTAATGATTATTTCGGGTATTCTCACTCAAAAACAGGCTTTGGCGGGAGTTGATTTCAACACCCTGGCTCTGTTAATCGGAATGATGATTATTGTCGCGATTACCGAAAAATCCGGATTGTTTCAGTTTGTGGCGATTTGGGGCGTTAAAAAAGTTAAGGCCAGTCCGCGTGGATTGTTGATGGTTTTGGCTGCGGTTACGGCTGTCTTTTCCGGTTTTCTGGACAATGTTACCACCGTTTTGCTGATTGTGCCGGTAACGTTCCAGATTACCAAAAAGCTCGGCATTAACCCGTATCCATATCTTTTGATTGAGATTTTTGCCTCTAACATCGGCGGTACGGCAACCTTAATCGGCGATCCTCCCAACATCTTAATCGGTTCCGCTTTGGATTTGACTTTTATGGACTTTGTTAAGGTTTTGAGCCCGATTGTTGCCGTGACCATGGTTGTTTTGATTGTTATTTTTGACATGGTTTGGAAAAACCGTCTGGTTACCGATCTTAAAAAACGTGCAATGGTTATGCAAATGAACGAAAAAGAAAGCATTACGGACAAATCATTGCTGTACAAATCGCTTTTTGTTTTGGCATGCGTCATCACCAGCTTTATTTTTGCCAAAGAACTGTATCTGGACAACGGAACCATAGCTTTAACCGGCGCTGCCGTTTTGCTGTTGTTCTATACTTTTGACATTAAAGGGCATGAGCGCGAGGACAAGGTTGAAGAGATTTTCGGTATGGTCGACTGGACGACGATTTTCTTCTTCGTCGGTTTGTTTGTTATTGTTTACGGTCTGGAAGTTACCGGTGTTCTGAGCATCTTGGGACAGAAGTTTATCGAACTGACCGGCGGCAGCATTAACAAGATGGTTTATTTGATTTTGTGGAGCTCGGCAATCCTGTCCAGCGCCATTGACAATATTCCGTTTGTGGCAACGATGATTCCGATGATTAAGTCAATGGAAGCTTCCGTCGGCGGCCGAGAGGCAATGATGCCGGTATGGTGGGCTTTGTCTCTGGGTGCATGCTTCGGCGGCAACGGAACGTTAGTCGGCGCATCGGCCAATGTGGTGGTTGCCGGTATGGCTTCCCGCAACGGACAGCATATTCACTTTATGAAGTTTCTGTTGTGGTCGATACCGGTTATGCTGCTCAGCGTTCTGATTGCAACGGTATTTCTGTATTTCGAATTTATGTAGAAATATCTGAAAAAGCTGTAAAAAACAGGGTTCTCACAGGGGAATCCTGTTTTTTTGTAAAATAGTGTTTGCTTAATTGATTAAAGTCGTGTATAAGTAACCCATAACTAAACTCTGTGGTTTATGAGTATAAAATATTTCTGCCTGCTATTGATTTTTCCAATCCTTATCTAAAGAAACATCCACAAAATTTTACGTTATTGAGACGGGGCTAGAGTGCCTCACGGTTTACCTGTTTTTTTTAGAAAAGGAATATTAAAATGGCTACAGGTACAGTTAAATGGTTTAACGCGACTAAAGGTTATGGTTTCATTCAGCCGGACAACGGCAGTGCCGATGTGTTTGTTCATATCAGTGCGGTTGAAAAGGCCGGTTTAAGAAGTTTGAACGAGAATGACAAGTATTCTTATGATCTGGTTAGCGAAAAAGGAAAAACTTCTGCAAGCAATTTGCAAAAGATTTAAGTTGTTATCGGTTTTTTAGCAACAACAAAGAAGCCTCGCCGAATTCGGCGGGGCTTCTTTGTTGTCTGATTTGTCGTTGACAGGAGAGGTGTAATACTATAGGTTTGAAACACTTTATAAAACAATGATGTCAATTATTAATCAAAACGTATATATTATGGAAAAAATCGAAATTTTAAATTCTGCATTGGCTGAAAGCGGTTTAACAGCGGAAGCAGTGATTAAGAGCTGGTATGAAGATAATCAAGTCAGCGCAGAGTTTTTGCAACAATTGTGTCCTGTTGGCGGAAAAACAACTTTTCAGGATATGAATTTTATCCCGTCCAAGAAGTTTGTAACGCCGAAGAAGGTTGAGCCGGGGATGTTTTATTACGCAGACGGCTTGATATTTCCAGAACTGATAAAAGACAACTGGGTTTCGGCAATTGTCGGCTGTGTAGACAAGAGGCGTGGATTTGCTTTAGGACTGCGGGAAACTGTGTTGCCATGGTCGAGCGACTGGCTTTATGTCGATATACCAACGAGATTGAGCGGCAAAGAGGCAACGGCTCTGATACTGAAGACAGCCAAAGAAAAACAGAAAAATGCAGAAGCGGCCGAATGGTGTGCGGAATATGCTTTTGACGGCATTAAAGCCGGTACGGGTTTTATGCCGAATAAAGAAGAGCTTAAGCATATTTTCGGTAATCGGAAAAAGTTGCGCGAAGCATTTGCGTTGCTTAATTCCGGAGGTTTGTCCGGAAATTGTTTGCAGGAAGATGCTTTTTATTGGTCTTCGTCCGAGAGCCGCAGCTACATAGGCAACATCGTGTGGGTCGTCCGACCGTCAGACGGCAGCCTGGGCTACTACGCTAAGCATAGCAGTGGCCGCGTTCGTTGTGTGGTTGAGTTTAAAATTTAATTTCTTTTAATTTTATCCCGGTTTGCATCCGCATTCCGGGATTTTTGTATCTGTATAAAGAGGGAATTGCCGTTGACAAGATGCGGGCAATCAGCCTATAAAAAAAGCAGTTTGTCAAAGGAGTAATCTATGGAAAAGTTAGTTGACCTGTTTACGCATCATGCGGTGTTGCCGGAGTTTTGGATGTGGGTTATTTTCGGGGTTGCGGTTTTGGTTCTGCTGTTGTGGGATCTGCTGTTTTTCAACCGTAAAAACGAAGTGCCGAATTTTATGCATACGCTGGTGGTTTGTATTGTTTATATTCTGGCGGCCTGTGTCTTCGGCGTATTTGTGATGTATGAAGAGGGCTTTGACAAGGGAATGCTGTTTTTTACCGGTTTTCTGGTGGAAAAGAGTTTGTCTCTGGACAATGTTTTTATTATGTCGCTGATTTTTACCACGCTGGGAGTGCCGCGGATGTATCAGCACCGGGTGTTGTTCTGGGGCATTCTGGGCGCGATTGTGATGCGTGCGGTGCTGATTTTGGTCGGTGACGCTTTAATTCGTCAATTCCATTGGGTATTGTATATTTTTTCGGCATTTTTGCTGTACACCGGCGTCAAGATGATTCTGCCGGCCAAGGAAGAAGCCAAAAGTCTGAAGGACAGCCGTCTGTATAAGCTGGTGTCAAAAATGTTTCATGTGACGCATGAGATTCACGGGGCACATTTCTTTATTAAAAAAGGCGGACATCATTATATTACGCCGTTGTTTTTTGCTCTGATTATCATTGAGACGATGGATGTTATTTTTGCATTGGACAGCATTCCGGCAATCTTTTTGATTACGCAAGACGTGTTTATTATCTACACCAGCAACATCTTTGCCATTTTGGGGCTGCGTGCCTTGTACTTCTTGCTGGAGGCGGCAGTAAACAAGTTTGTTTATCTCAAGCAGGCTTTGTCCGTCGTGTTGATTTTTATCGGCCTGAAGATTTTTCTGCCGTATTTCGGAATTGAGTTGCAGCCGGCTCACTCACTGGCGATTACGTTTTCGATTTTGTTTGCGGGAATGTTCTTCTCAATTGTGAAGCTAAGGCGCAACCCAAATGCTTAGGCGGAACAAAAGCCCCGCAGACCGGGGCTTTTATTTTGCAATTAAACGGATATATAAGAGATGATGCTTAAACGGAAAAAATTTTTGAGAATAGGATTGTTGGTGATGGCAGCTGTTTTGGCCATGGTTTTGTTCTACCGCCCGGTAAAATGGTGGGAAGCCGACCGCAGCAGTGCCGGTCTGGCTCCGCTGCCGCAAGAGGAGAAAGCGGCCGTGGTTCAGGTTTATGCCGCGCGGACAATCAACTGGAAAGGCTGGCTGTCGGTTCACAGCTGGATTGCAACCAAGGAAAAGGACGCTGATTATTACGAGACTTATCAGGTGATGGGATATCGGGTTTTTCGGGGCGGAGAGGCGGTTTCCGTCAAGAAAGACATTCCTGACCGCAGATGGTTCGGCGCCGAGCCGGAACTGATTGAAGAACTCAGGGGCGAGAAGGCGGAGAGAGCCATAACGCAGATAAAAAAACTGGTGGCGGAATATCCTTATAACCGTGTTTACCGGATTTGGCCCGGCCCCAACAGCAACACTTTCGTTTCTCATATTATCCGTCATGTCCCGGAGCTGACGGTTGAACTGCCTCCGCACGCCATCGGCAAAGACTGGATTGACGACGGCCGCTTTTTCGGCCCCAGCGAAAGCGGTTCCGGTTATCAGTTTTCTGTTTACGGCGCGCTGGGAATTACGCTGGGCAAGGCAGAAGGAATCGAGCTGAACATTTTGGGGCTCAATTTCGGCATAGATTTCTATCGTCCGGCTTTGAAACTGCCTTTTGTCGGGCGGCTCGGATTAAAAGACGCACCGTTGGACAAGCTCTAAAATTCAATTCGGATTATGACCCTGCGGTTTAGGTAACGATTGGCAGGGATTGGTTCGCCATAGGGATTAAGGTTGGGATGCGCCGGAGATATTCCGGCCATACCGACTGCTTTGAAGCGGCTTTCGTCGGTTCCCAAAGCTTTCATTGTTCTGACCACGGCACCGGCTCGGGCTGCCGACAGCTCCCAGTTGGAGGGATAAAGTTTGGGATCGCCTTCGTTGGTGTCGTCGGTGTGACCCTCTACGACAATGCGGTGGCGGCGGTATTTGTTGCTGTCGAGCAGGCGGGTGATTTTGTTCAGGAGCGGAACCGCCTCTTCACGGATTGCGGTGCTTCCGGGAGCAAAAAGACTGATGCTGTTGATTTCCAGCGTGGCGCCCTCGGCGTCGGCAGCAATGATGACATTGTCGTCTTCAAGCCGGAGGTCTTTGGCGTCTTGCAAAAAATTCAAAATGGTGCCGCTGAGTTTGTCTTGAGGCAGCGTGTTAAAGCCGGCGGCCAAGGCATATTGAATTTGGGCCGCTTTGTCCTTGTCCAGGCTGGAAGATGCAAACAGAACGATAAACAAGGCCAAAAGGAGCGTCAACAGGTCTGAATATGGTATCAGCCAAGTTTCGTCGGCATGTTCTTCGTGCGGGGGAGTATCCGGTTTCTTTTTGACCATTTTTGCCATGGGTTAATCCTTTGCATCACGCAGCGATTTTCGTTCGGAAAGGGGGATGAATGCCTGCAGGCGGGCTTCCATGGCCAGAGATGACGCTCCTTCCTGAAGGGCAAGCGCCCCCTCCAACACCATTTTGCGGATTTCGACCTCCTGGGCGTTGATTTGTTTCAGTTTGTTGGCAAAGGGGTGCCAGCAGACGTATCCGGTGAAGATACCGAGCAGGGTAGCCACGAAAGCGGCGGCGATGGAGTGTCCGAGTTTGTCAATATCGGAGAGGTTGCCCAGTGCCGCAATCAGGCCGATGACGGCGCCGAGCACGCCGAGGGTGGGGGCATACATACCGCATTGGGCAAAGATAGAGGCTCCCGAGCGGTGGCGTTCTTCCATTTGTTTGATTTCGGCATCAATTACGCTGCTGATAAATTCGCCGTTGAATCCGTCGGCAACCATGGTCATGGCCGAACGGATGAAAGGGTCTTCAACTTCATTGGCACGTTTTTCAATAGCCATGACGCCTTCTGATTTTGCAGCTTTGGCAACGGAAACGAAGAGTTCGAGAACTTCTTGTTTGGAAGGGAATTTAGTGCCGGTGAAGATAATGCGGATGAGCGTTGGAAACTTGCGAATTTCGCTCATGGGAAAAGCGTTGAAAATAGCCGCCGCGGTTCCGACGAAAATGATGAGAAATGCAGCAGGATTAATTAAAGAGTGAGGATCGGCACCTTTGAGAGCCATACCGACGCCGACGGCGGCAAGACCCATTGTCAATCCGATAAATGTAGATTTTTCCATAGCTTGTCCTTATTGCTGTTATGCTACAGAATAGGGACAAAATGATTAATTTTATGTTAAGGAGTAAATTCCTATCGGCTATTTTACGATGATGACGCGCTCTTCAACCGGAATAAACGTTTTGGCATCTGCGGGAGCTTCAATCGAGCCGAAAGGCATTTGTGCAATAAGTTTCCATCCTTCGGGGAGATTCCAGGCTTTTTTGACCGCATCGTCAATCAACGGATTGTAGTGTTGGAGCGAAGCGCCGAGGTCGTGTTCGGCAAACGAGGTCCATATGAGATATTGCAGGATGCCGGAGGCTTGTTCTGCCCAGAGGGGAAACTTGTCAGCGTATAAGGGAAATTTCTGCTGCAGGTTTGCGGTGGTTTCCGAATCGTTGAAAAACAAGATTGTGCCGAGGCCAGCGTCAAAGGAGCGGATTTTTGTTTCCGTAGCGGCAAAGCGTTCGGGCGGGGTGACTTTTTTCAGTTCGGCAAGGGTGAGTTCCCACAAACGGTGCGAATCGGAGCCAAACAAAACGACTACCCTGCAGGGCTGGGAGTTGAACGCAGAGGGGCTGAATTTGACGCAATGTCTGACCAGTTCGGCGATTTCGTCTTCATTCATAACCGGCCGGCGCCCCAGATTGTATATGGAGCGTCTTTTTTCGGCAAGTTGTTCCAGGCAGTCGTTCATCTTCTTTTCTCCTTGCAGGGTTGATATGTTTCAATGTAGACGTTTTATGAAATTATACAAGTGAAAGCTGAAAAATAATTTCTGCCAATTGTATACTTTGTTAGGTATATATTAATAGTTTTTATGTTTACTGTTGTTATATACCAATTAACGGTTGTTTGTTATAACCAAATAATACTGATATATTTGCTCTAAGGCTTGAAATTCTAAGGATATCTTAAATTTTTAGTCTATAGGGTATAAATAATTATTGATAATAAACTCAAAACATGCTATTCTCAACAATAAGGAAGTTGAATAGAAAGCTACTTCCCCACGGGTTCCGAAACGAAAAAGGATTTGGCCGATGAGAATACATAAGTTGAGCATATTGGCAGCGGGTTGTCTGATGACCATGATGCCATTGAAAGAAGCCGCTGGAAATTTTCTCAGCGACCACATTCCCCACATTAATACACACACCGCCTCAGTTTCGGAGCCCGGTACCGAATATAAGGTAGCCGCAACCTGGTGGTTGCCGGACTGGCAGAACCATATGAGCAAACGCGGCTCAACGGACGAGCCCGGCGGAGGCGACAAGGAACAACGATGCAGCGATTACGGTTACCAGTCCTCCTGCGGCGTGGGACAAACCGGAGAATACGTTTTTGTGACAAATACGCTGAGCTGTTACAAGAACTGCCGTTGTACGGAAGATTACAAGTATACGGACAGCAACTGTCAGCCGCCGTATTATCCGGAAGGGACGGCGTGTAACGACGGCAGCGGAAACAAATATAAAGACTGCAAGCTCGACGTTGAGGAAGCGTGTACCGGCTATACCAAGGACTGCCCGGAGGGCTGGCGTCTGGAAGAAGGTGGCCGTTGCAAATATGATACGGATTACGGTACGTGCTGCAATATGTGCAGCGGTTACGATTATGATGAGATACCCGATGGGTATGTATCAAACGGGAGTTGCGACAGCTGTGAGGGAAAAAGATACAAAATCAAGGAAAATCCGTGCGAAGGCTATACGACGTGCGAGTACGGCGCGGCGGTAGGAGCAAAGACGTGCAAAAGCGGCAGCACGGTAAAATACAGCGAATGTAAGAAATGTTTGTACGAGTGCACACTGAGCGAATGTCCGGCGCATTCGGTCTGCCGCCGGGAAGATTGTACCGGTCTTTACTGCGTAACCGGTTGTAAGGACACGGCGGTAGATTTGGATAATTACTGGTGTGAGGGAGCATTGCGCTGCTGGTGGCAGTAAAGAGCAAGGAAAGGAGAAAAGAGATGAGAAAGGAACTGATAGCCTCATTAAGTATGCTGGGAAGCCTTGCAGCGTCGGGAGCCGCAGCAGCACAAACCTGCGCGACGCCGCCGAGCTGCGAGACGCTGGGCTTTACGAAGAGTGAAACGGATTGCGAAGGCTTGGAGGCGTTAAAATGTCCGTTTGACCAGAGCAAGCTCTATTGTCCGCAGGGAGGCGGAAATATGAGCGCAGCGGCGCCCGGAGCGATATTGTATTCAGACGGTACGATATCAGACAGCGTGATAGCCAGCAAGACACCGGTTGGTATTGTGGCCTATGTGAACGGCAGCAACGGATTTGCGGTTTCGCTGACAGAGGTTTCAAAAACCTGGTCAAGCGGCTATGAAGATGTTTCCTGCTTAACCAATTACAGCAGTTCATCAACGGCGATGACGGATATGAACGGAAAAACGAATACGATGTGTCTGGTCAATTATAGTGGCAGCTATAGTTATCCTGCAGCGGAATATTGCAATACGTTTTCAGCGGTATCGAACGGCAAAGGTTCAAGCGGCTGGTATTTGCCGGCAGCAGGCGAATTATATTCGATGAGTTTCAGCTATGGCGCAATCAACCTTGGTTTGCAGAAATTGTCCAAAACTCAAATTTCGTCCAACTATTATTGGTCTTCGTCCGAGAGCAACTACCACTACGCCTGGAACGTCAGACCGTCCGACGGCTACATGTTCAACTTCAACTATAAGGATTTCAGATTACCAGTTCGTTGTGTCCTCGCTTTATAAACTATTTGTCTATTCGTCTATTTTGTCTTGCGGTGCGGGAGGAGGCCGCGCCGCAAGCGAAAATTTTTTAGCCGACCTTCTTTTTTCTTGGCAAAAGAGGCAGCGGCAAAAACCCACCCCGGCGCTCTGTTGCTGATCCTCATACCGGGGTGTCGGTTTTTGCAGACAGTAAATTTATATAGCAGCTATATAGAACGGGATGTGCAAAACTTCGGAGGTTTGGATTGAATATTATACGGCGTTTATTTATAAAAAAAATGGTTTCGGCTACATATCATTGTGCCGGGGTGTATTAATGAAGTTAAGGTATAAGGACTAAACGACTGTGGCCATATACAGCGAATTACCGGTTTACCGCGACAGTTACCGTTTGTTGTTGGAGATTTATAAAGTCACCAACACTTTTTCCCGCGAATACAAATTCAGTCTGGGGCAGGATATGCGACGCGATACGTTGTCGCTGTTCCGGAATTTGTACCGCGCGAACAAAAATCAGGACAAGCGTGTTTTTCTGGAGGCGTTTCTCGATGATTTTGAGTTGTTGAAGCTGCAGATACGGGTTTGTCTGGACCTGAAATTATTATCTTACAAGAAAATGGCCGAGATTGCGATGATTACCGACAGTATCGGCAAGCAGATTACGGCATGGAAAAACCGCAGCAAATAGCAGTTTTTATGCCGATATTTTTATGGATTACCGAAACCCGCCGTATAAAATGCTGAAGCTTTGCCGGAATTCGCATTGATTAAGGTCTTGCGGAGTGAGCATATTTTACTTTTAAAAGGACTGCCGACAGCCCGGTTGCGGGTTGTTAAGACAAAAACCGGCAGTTAAAATTGTGTGGATGGTCTTCGTCCGAGAACAACAACAACAACGCCTGGAACGTCAGACCGTCCGACGGCAACATGAACAACAACAACAATAAGAATAACAGTAAACCAGTTCGTTGTGTCCTCGCTCTTGGAAGTAAAATTATCAGAAAATACAGTCAGTTGCGGCGCATTACAGACAGCTTTGCCGGAATCCGCATTGATTAAGGTCTTGCGGAGTGAGCATATTTTACTTTTAAAAGGACTGCCGACAGCCCGGTTGCGGGTTGTTAAGACAAAAACCGGCAGTTAAAATTGTGTGGATTGGTCTTCGTCCGAGAACAACAACAACAACGACAACAACGCGTGGGTCGTCAGACCGTCCGACGGCAACATGAACAACAACAATAAGAATAACAGTAACCGCGTTCGTTGTGTCCTCGCTCTTGAGAGTAAAATTATTGAAAGCTGTCAGACACCCCGGCTATTTTGCAAAAAGGGAGCGGAACACAGGTGATGTAGCTGGAATTGTTTGACACCACATATCGGGAACCGGTGCGGCTTGAAGAATTGTTTGCCGCTTATTACGACTGCCGGCGGCATAAGCGCAAAACGTTTAACGCGTTGGAATTTGAGGCGGATTTTGAACAAAAACTGGTTAATCTCTGGCGTGCCGTCAATGAACAGACTTATTATCCGGGAAGATCAATAGCCTTTATTGTCAACAAGCCGGTGAAGAGAGAAATCTTTGCCGCGGATTTTCAGGACCGGGTGATTCATCATCTGGTGATTAACAAACTGATGCCGTTGTTTGAGGCCTTGTTTATCAGGGACAGCTACAGCTGCCGCGCCGGAAAAGGCACGCTTTACGGCATCAGAAGGGTGGAGGAGTTTATTCGCGCCTGTTCCGAAAACTACAGCAAAGACTGTTATATTCTGAAGATGGATATTCAGTCTTTTTTTATGAGCATTGACAAGAATATTTTATATTCCCGACTGGAACGTTTTATCCGAGAATATTATCACGGCGTGGACAAGGAGACGATACTGCGTCTGGTAAAAATCATCGTTTACCACTGTCCCCAGCATAATTGTCTGATTAAGGGAAGACAGGCGGACTGGGAAGGGCTGCCACGCTCCAAAAGCCTGTTTTGGGCTGACGATTTTCACGGTCTGCCAATCGGAAACCTTTCGTCTCAGATTTTTGCCAATTTTTATATGGATGCTTTTGACAAGTTTGTAAAAAACGAGTTGAAGGCCCAATATTACGGCCGGTATGTGGACGATTTCGTCATTGTACACCGGGACAAACAGTTTTTGGTAGACATTCAGGAAAAGTTGCGGCGTTTTATGGTTGAAAAATTGTCGTTGCGTTTGCATCCGCGGAAGGTTTATTTGCAGCATTACAGCAAGGGCGTCAAGTTTATCGGCGCAGTTATCAAACCGGGAAGGGTTTATATCGGCAACCGGACCAAGGGAAACCTGTATCAGAAAATGCGGGAGTTCAACCGTCTGGCCGAATGCAACAAGTCTTATTCGGAGCAGGCCGAGCATTTTGTTTCCAGCATAAATTCTTATTTGGGATTTATGGTGCATTACAGTACTTATAAAATTCGTCATAAGATGATTTGGGAGAATATTTCGCCCCGGTGGTGGCCGCTGATTTATACCTACAGCAACGCGCAGAAAATCGTTTTGAAAAAAGACTGGACGCCGCGTGTCAAATATCTTAAGCAGATGCGGCGAAAAACTCCGGTGGAGGAGGGCGGAGAAGTGTTTTAGAGAAAACGTCGGCCGAAATAAAAAGAAGCCTGACCGGGAGAATTGTCCGGGTCAGGCTGTTTCTTTCACTACTGGGCGAGCGAGACTTCGTCTACGTCAATACTTACGACATTGCCGTCGCGGTCGATTTCACCCTGAATGAGGATGACGTCATCGGGATTGACGTTAATGCCGTTCCAATCGCCTTCGTCGATTTCGACGTTGATTGTTCCGGTACCGTCGCTAAACAGGTACATATCGTCACCGAGGCTTTTCTGGATGTTGCCCTGGAGGACAACCGCCGTTTCATCGGTCAGGCCCTGCGCCTGTTCAACGGTCATTATTGTCATGGTATTGGGACCGTTGAAGCCGCCGTTGTTTTGCGAAGCCGCCTGAGCCAGCGGCGCAAATGAAATGATACCGGCAGCCAGCAGGCCGGCTAAAGTGATTTTCTGCATAAATTTTCTCCTTGTTGTCGTTTATAAACCTAAGACACTGCAATATATATTCAACAACGGGGGTTTTTGTAGGGATAATGATTGTACAAATCTGATTTTTTAAGTTAAGCTCGCAGAAAAGGAGAACGGCAATGCACAAGAAAAATTTGTTGGTATATTTGCACGGCAAGGGAGGGAACAAGAGTTCCCATATGCCTCTGATAAGAAAAATTGCCGCTAAGCTTGATGCGGAAATTTTGGCGCCGGATGCTCCGTTTCCGCATAAGAGCAGGTACAAATGGTTTGACAAAGCCGAATATGACGGGCGTTTGCAGATGAAAGCCGGCGATTTTAACAAGTCGGTCGATTATATTGTCAATGAAACGGAGGCGGCATTGGACTGCCGGGAGTGTGCATGGGACAGGGTTATTCTCTGCGGCCATTCGCAAGGCGCTTTGATGGCAGTGCATCTGGGGCTGACGATGTGTCCGCAGGCGGTTATTTCGCTTTGCGGTTCGTTTCCCGATTATCTGACTTATTCGGTGCCGATTATCTGGATTGAGGCCGGACATGAGGACCATATGGACAAGCAGCGTCGGGAAAGCTATAAAATCCTGGAGGCGTGGGGCTGTAATCTTAAATATAGTGTGAGCCCGAATTCGACACATGATGTTCTGAACGATGAAATTGTCGACTTAATCAACTTATAGTCTTGTTATGGACAAAAAAATGTGCTATGATAAGACTATTGAAAAAAATATTATTAACTAAAATTAAATGCAATGGACAATTCAGTTTTCATTCTGCTTCCGAGCGGATTTTTATTTATTATTTGTATGGTAATTTCTGCTTTTGCCAAAGGGCAGAAAAGTTCAAAAACCTTTTTATTGTCGGGGATGGTATGTGGTTTTATTGCCGCAGCATCGATTGCATCTCTGATGTTTAAGGATATGGAAATCGGCGCAAGAGTCAGATTTTCAGTTGTGACGACGCTGTTGATAATGATGGTGTTGGTCGCAATTATAAAATTCTGGTTCGGTCGCAAGATTGCCAGATAAGAAACAAAAGCCTTGTTTTCAGAAATGAAAGCAAGGCTTTTGGCTTGTTCAGGCTTTAAGCGTTTCCGCCCATTTATCGGGTTTGAAGCCGACGAGGACGAAATCCGGGCCGACAATCAGCGGGCGTTTGACCAACATACCGTTGGAGGCCAGAATTTCAATTTGTCCGGCTTCGCTGAGGCTGGGCAGCTTGTCTTTAAGATTCATGGATTTATAGAGCAATCCGCTGGTGTTAAAAAAGCTCTTCAACGGCAGTCCGCTTTTTTTGTACCATTCGGTGAGTTCGGCCGCAGTCGGGTTTTGTTCGACAATGTGACGGTCTTCAAAAGTTATATGATGTTGTTCCAGCCAGCTCTTGGCTTTTTGGCAGGTGGAACATTTGGGATATTCCAGAAACAGGCAGGTCATGGCGGTTCCTTACTAATAGTTAAGACTTTTCAATTATACTTTTTATATTAAGAGATACAACATTTTTTTGAGGGGGCGGGATGAACGGCAAAAGCAGGAAAATTTTGGCCTTTGACATTGGCGGAACCAAGATAGCGCATGCATTGGTCGACGAGAACGGACGGTTGTTGACCGAACGGATGAAAGACAATACGCCAAAGACCGCTTCGGAAATATTTGCCTTGCTGAAAGATATAACCGCCCGCTGCGAAGACGACATTGACGCGGTGGGAATCGCTACGGCCGGAGAAGTCGATTGCGACAACAACAGGATTATCGGTTCGGTGGGAAATATGCCCGCAGGTTACCGTGACACTGCGTTTTACAAGTTGTCGGGCAAGCCGGTTTTTGTGGAGAACGACGCTAATGCGGTTATGTGGGCCGAGTATAAAGCAGGCGCTGCCAAAGGCTGTAATAATGCAATGGTGATAGCTATCGGCACCGGGCTGGGGTTAGGCGTTATGGTTGACGGAAGACTGCTTAAGGGAAAATCCGGACTCGGCGCAGAAGCTCATTTCGGCATTGCCCGCGGCAAAGTGCGCCGCTGCTCCTGCGGCAACTGGGACTGCTACGAGGTTTATGCTTCAGGGACGGCTTTGGGGGTTGACGCGCAAGAGGCTTATCATGACAAAAGCAAAACCAGCCATGACATTATTGCGGGGATACAGGCGGGAGACAAAAAGGCACGCGAAGTCTTTGACCTGTGGCAGGATGACGTCTTGACCGGAATAGTCGGACTGGCCAATTTGTTTGATCCGGAAGTTGTTTTAATGTTTGGCGGCTTAACCGATTATCTGGACTATGAGCGGTTGGAAAAAGAGGCCAACAGCCGGATTGTGACTGCGCCGTTCAAACTGTGCCGGGCCCGGTTTGAGCATAATGCCGCCCTTATCGGCGCGGCGCTGATTGCTCTGCATAATTTAGAGGTTAAATAAGCCTGAATAGCTAAATGACAAGCCAATCATAAAGTTGCTGCCCTCCACCGGCGCTTCACGCGCCTGAGCCTGAAAATAGGTGATGTAGGGTGCAAGGCTGAAATTGTTTTTGATTTTTACATCCATACGCGAAGTCAGGTTAAACTCGTACTTGAAATCGGTGCCGACATAGCGGCTGTAAATCAGGTAATCACGAAAGTAGCTTTCTAATTGGAATTTGACTCCCTCGCGCAAAGGATATTCTGCGCGGATACCGATTTCATATGCGGTTTTGGTGTCTGAGCGGCTGTAGGTGAGGTCAAGCTCTTCAACCGCAGCGGCGTACAGCTCTTTTATGTATTTTCCGTTAAACAGTTTGATACCGGCCTTGCCGCGGAAGGTTTTGTTGCGCGGGGCGTCGTTGTTGGCGGTAAATTCCGTCTGGTAGCCCAGGCTGGCAAACGGACCGACGTCAGCTTCCTTATAACGCCACATCTTACGGTTATAATCGCTGGTGAGCAAAATTTTGTCCGCACTTTCGCTGGTGGTGCTTTCCCCTTCGGCAGGGCGGAGTTTGGTGCGGCCGTATTCCATATAAAGGCTGTTGTTCCACTGCCAATCGGGATGTTCGTCTTCCAAAACAAAGTCAAACACGCCCTTGAATACGGTTTCGCTGTCGGCGCTTAAATTAGAGTTGGGGGAGTTTTGGTATTCTTTGGCATTGCTGACTTCGGTTGAGGAAACGTCCAGGGCAACTCTGCGAAAGTTGGCACGCAGGCGTCCTTCGGGTGGAATCCCGCTATCGTCGGCAAAGGCGGGAAATGAAAACAACATCAGGGCAGCAGCCGTCAGAATTATACGATTTGGCATAAATGTCTCCGTTAAAATCAGTTATTAGAAATATCTAATATCAAGATGTTTTTTTTCTACAGCATTTGTAAAAAATTATACTTGACTTATTTTATACATAGTGATTATACTATATATAGTTTTTGAAATATATTTTGGAGTCTATATTGATGAAGTCGATATTATCTTTTTTAGTGCTTGCGGCATTATGGCCAATGAAGGCGATGGCAAATCCGGCTTGTGTGGTTTGTACGGTTGCTATCGGGGCATCTCTTGAAGTGGCGCGCAAACTTGGCGTCGGTGACGCCGTTGTCGGTTTGTGGACCGGGGCGGTGTTGGCTTTGCTGGGGTATTGGGCAATTTTGTGGTTTGACAGGAAAGGCTGGAATTTTTACGGCCGGGATTTTTTACTGATGGCGCTGTCATTGTCAACGGTTGGTTTTTTGTATGCGGGGCAATTGGCTTATACGCCGAAGGTCATCGGTTTTTTCTATATGGACGGATTTTTGTTTTCGGTCTTAGCCGGTGCCGCCGTTTATGTCTGTTCGCAGAAACTATATGCCCGGATGAAGGCACGCAACAACAACCATGCGCATTTTCCGTTTGAAAAAGTGGTTTTGCCGTTGGCGATGCTGGCCGTCGGCAGCTTGCTTCTGAACTATTCACAATTATAAAAATCGAGGAGGGTAATTATGAAAAAAATTGATAACGTAAAAGAATTTGTAGAACGGATTGATTCTTCAAAAAAGCTAAATCCCAAAGATTTGTCATCGGATCAGGATTTGACGATAGCGATTATGAATCTTATCAGCATTGAGGAACATCTGGTTTTTTCGGGAGCCAAAACCAATAAAAACTCTTTTTATGATTTGATTGAAGAGGTCAGAGAGCTGCGCAAGACCCTGATGCAAAAAATTATTCCTTCGTATGAAGGGGAAGTTTGGTGTATTTCCAAACATTTGCTGGCTTCTTCAATGCGATTGATGGAAGTGGGTACCAAACAACAAAGCTTGCATAATACGGAAGAAGCCTATAAACTATTTAATCAGGCGTACGAGCTTTATTGTTTGTTTTGGGGGCTTAATATGAATATGCTTAACGTTGACGACGTTAAGTGGCTGGAGGACAAGTCTGCGGAGGTTAAGCAGCTCTCCGACAAGATTGAAAAGGCCTCAGCGGTTTCCGAATCGCCGAAGAACGAAAAAAGCGGCACTCTGTCCAAGATGAAGGCATTTGTCCGCAAAGCCGTAGACTGTTGTATCGAATAAGGAGAAAAAGATGAAAAAATATGCATTTTTGCTGGCAGTGTTAACATTTTTGGTCAGCGGCTGCGATACCGGAACCAAAGCAGACGAAGAAATCAATCCGGACAAGCTGTATTTCTTTTACTCCAACGGTTGTCCGCATTGCCACGACGCTCTTGAATACATCAACAAAAAATATCCGGATTTGAAAATGACAATGGTGAACGTGGGGAATCCGGGAGGCTTTAACCTGATGGTAAAATGCGCACGCAAGTTTAACTTGGGCGACCGCATCGGGACGCCGCTGTTTTGCATGGGACGCAAACACCTGATGGGATGGGCTCCGCAGAACGAACGCAAGTTCGATATGTATGTGCGTCCGTTCGTCAAGGAATAACGGAGGCGCGCGATGAGCGAACAACTGCCCGACGAAGTGATGAAAAAAGCCGTAAAGGGGATAAGCTACATAGCGCATCCCCTGCGTTTGCGGATATTGGAGTTTATCGACGTCAACGGGGCGTCTTCCGTTTCCGCCATTACCAAGGCCGTGGGTGAAGAGCAGGCTATTGTTTCGCAGAGCCTGAAGAAACTTCGTGATGCCAATCTGGTGAAAACCGAACGCCGGGGGCTTTTTATTTATTATAATATCCGCGAAGAGTATCCGGCCAGCATCTTTGTTTGTATTCGTAAGCTTTTCGGCTATATGACGGACAGTTTTTATTTTTTGCAGGATGAATACAAAGCGATTTTGCCGCGGGATTATACCAAAATGGTTGCGAATCAGATTAAGTTGTTTGCAAATTACGACAAGATGCGCATTTTGGAATATTTGACGCTTAAGGGTGAGAGCAACGTTTCGGAGATTGTTTGCGGCGTGGCGTGTGAACAGCTGAAAGTTTCGCAGTATCTGAAGCGGCTGCGTGACGACGGCTTCGTGGTTTGCCGCAGAGAAGGGCGTTTTGTAATTTACAACATTACCAACGGTGTTCATAAAACGGCCATTCAATGTATTCACAAACGTTATGAATCTTTGACCGATAAAAACGAATTCTAAAAAAAAGGCCTTTGAGAAAAGGCCTTTTTCTTTTACAGCGAATTGAGCCACAAGGCGATTTTGTTATCTACGGCTTGATTGTATTTTTCCGGCAGGTTGTTGAACTCGGCCGCAATTTGAATTTTTGCATTTTTGGCCTGAGCGGCAAAGTCGCTTAAAAAGCTGCCGGCATTGCTTCCCTGCGTTGAGAACGGAACGACTTTTTTGCCCAGAAAATCAGTTTGTTTGAGGTAAGAGGAAAGCGGTGTTGCCAAAGTATACCACCAAACGGGACCGCCGACGAAAACGACGTCATACTGCTCTAAGGCGGGGAGAGGTTCTTTTAACTGCGGGTATTCCCCTTTTTTTATCTGGTTGCGCAATGTGAGGTAGAACCACGGTGTTGTGTTTATTTTTTCTGCGGTTTGGATTTCATAGATGTCGGCATTGGTGAGTTCTTTTATTTTGTCGGCGATTTCTTTGGTATGTCCGCTCAGCGAGTAATAAACGACCAAAACTTTGCCAAGGTTGTTGTTATAGGTTATTTTTTCTTTTTCGTATGCAGACATAGTTCTGGCGTTTTTCAGGGCAACACGGTAATGGTGTATGCCGGCTGCGGCCAAGGCGATGAGAATGATTGCCAGCAAAATGTATAGAATAATCTTAATCATACTTTTGTTTCCTTTGCTATAAATTCGAGCCGTTTTTTATAATAGTGTTTTTTTTATTAAATAAACAGATTAATTTCGTTTTACAGCGGCAGCAGTTAAAAAATCTTTTCACGGTTTATTATTTCGACGGCGATTTGTCTGGCAATTTGGCTGGCTCGGGTTCGGTAACCGGGAGCAGCGTTGTTGTCATTGTCATCCAGGCGTACGGCAAAAAATATTTTGTTGTCGGCAGTTTCATAAAAGCCGACAAACCATGCATCGACAACCTTGTCGTTTTTGACGCCCATTCCGGTTTTACCATAAATTTTAACAGGGGAATCCTGTATTTTCATAACGCTCTGGAGATCGGCGGCGGCAGGGGAGTTTTTCTTAAAGATTTCTGCCAGTACCCGCGTTTGTTCAACCGGTGAAATCTTCAGGGAGGATTCCAGCCAGAAGCCGCGCAGTTCCGGTATGTTCGTATTGCTGTTAAGCAAACCTTTCCAGTCGGAGGTATCCATATTGCCGTAGTTGAATTTTTGCAGATAATGTTTGGTGCGCATTTCGCCGACTTCGTCAATAAGACGGCGGTAATACCAAACGCAGGATGTCTGAAAGGCCTGCGGAAAGGTGATGTCCCGGTTCCATTGGGGATTCCAGTAAGTTTTGCGGTTCCATTTGCGCAGAGAGTCTTGCATGGATATTTTGTGTTCGGAAAGGCCGATGTACGAGGACATGATTTTGAATGTGGAACAGGGCGAGGATTGTTTGTAGCTCAGTGTCTTATTGTATATTTTAGATTGTCCGGTATTGGCATTATAGAAAACGGCGGTACCGTTAAGGCCTGCAAAATAAAAGGAAAGGTCAATCTCTTCGGTTTTTGTTCGGCAGCAGGAAAGCAATGTGAGGGAAACCAGTAAAATAAGGTATTTTTTCATTTAATGTCTGCCGTGCGATTACCACAAAAAAAGCCATCTATTCGATGGCTTGATTTTTTATGGTAGCGAGGGAGGGATTACTTCGCAAAGCTTCGTTCACTACGGCAATCAGCAGAGCTGAGCGGCGCATTTCCATTCGCCTTTGCCTTGTAGTCGAACCCACATCTTGTGGCTTCGAATCCACCGTGCGCTAATTACCACAAAAAAAAGCCATCTATTCGATGGCTTGATTTTTTATGGTAGCGAGGGAGGGATTCGAACCCACGACACAAGGATTATGATTCCTCCGCTCTACCGACTGAGCTACCCCGCCATCAAATTCACGTATTTAATAATATTTCTGAATGCCTTTGTCAATAAATATTTTTAAGTTTTTATAATTTGTGTTCTTTGAAAAAATTTTGGGTGCTTAAAAACAGGTTTTTCGGCAGATTATTAAGGTCAAACCATTTCCATTCGACACATTTGTCCGGTTCCATACATCGGGGCGTGCCGCTGAATTTTGTTGTGGTCAGGTTCAGGGTTATATAGTGTTTGTTGCTTTCTTTGAAGTAGTCGTTGGTGACGCCTGCAAGCGTGACGCTGTCGGGTACGATATCCAGTCCGGTTTCCTCTTTGGCCTCGCGTACAGCCGCTTGTGCATTGCTTTCTCCGAATTCCATATGCCCGCCGGGAGGACACCAGGTTCCGCAGCCGTGAGCGCTTTTGCGCAAGCCAAGCAGAAGTTGCCGTTTTTCGTTGACGATGTATAAGCCGACGCCTACTTTAATGGTATTTTCCATTCTTTTTCTCCTTGATTTGCAACAGATGTTAGCAAAGGCCGAGGCAAAAGTAAATTGTAAAATTGTTTCGGCAAAATGTTTAAATGGCGGTAAGACGTCATAAATATTATAAAAACGGATATATGCTGTTTAGGAGAAAAGCATGAGAAAAAATTTCTGGAGTTTTTTTATCAGTATGCCGGCAACGGTACTTATCTATATGCCTTTGATTTTATTGTGGCTGGAATATCGCCAATGGCCTTTAGCCGGATTTTCCTGGTGGCGATACGGGGCAGCCTTTGTTTTATTGTGGGGCGGCGTTATCTTTTGTTTGTGGGCTTATTTTTCCTTGATGAGAGAGGGAGAGGCCGAGGTTAAAAATTTTCGTCTGAATTCTCGTAAACTGGTTACGGAAGGTCCGTATCGTTTTGTGAGAAATCCCATGGCTCTCGGCACCGGTGCCATTTTGGCGGGAGAAGCTCTTTATTTCGGATCGTGGTATATTTTTATTTGGGCATTGGTGGTGATTGAGGTTATGTCTTATTACATTACTCATGTGGAGGAATATAAACTCGCAAATAAATTCGGTCAGTCTTATATTAATTATAAACTTGACGTAGGAAAATGGTGGCCTCGGAAAATTATTTTCAAAGAATGGTTGAAGCGAAAATAAATCAAAAACCCCGGGATGTTAAGTCCCGGGGTTTTGAGCCTATCCATATTAGTTGCAGACAACGCATTTGGCGCAAGGGCTGGCCATAATTACCCTATAGCCCCGATAACAGCTCCAAGCCCATGAGTCAACATCCTCATTTAGAACAATGGAACCACCGCTGCATTGGAAATATTGGGGGTCAGTCCGGCAGATACATACACCGCCTGAAGGTTGAGGCACATAACCGGAACTGCAAGTACATTGCGGTTTTCCGCCCGGAGACGTGCAACTGGCATTAGCCGGACAGCTGTAGCTGTCACAGGGATTTTTACATTTATAGCAGGTTCCCGAAGTTGCGCCGCAAGAGCATACTTTAGCTGTTGTCCCGCTTTGGATGTAATTAGATGAACAAGTTGAAGCAGAGTATCCGCTGGGACAGCTGTAGCTGTGAGTGTGCGCCGGGGCTTTGTAACAGGTTCCCGAAGCAGCACCGCAAGAACAGGTCTTGGACGCGGTCTGAGCCGAACTTCCCCAAGAATTGGTTGTTGAGTATCCCGACGGGCAACTGTAGCTGTGAGTATGTACCTCGTCTTTAACACAGGCAGAACCCGACTTGTGATACCCGGAGTTGCAGTAACAAGAACCACCGGAGCAGTAAGCGTTAGAGCCGCAGGAAACGCCGGAACAAGGGTCCGAAGGCGGACAGGATTTGCAGGAAGTACATTTGCCACAGGAGTTTGTGGAAGAACATCCGCAGTCACAAGATTTATCGGTTACGTTACAATCCGGATTGCCCGAACAAGAGGTACAGATACCGCAGGAGTTGGTCGATGCACATCCGTAGGTGCAGGATTTTGAGGTAACGTCGCAGTCTGGATTACCTTTGCAAGACGTGCACTTTGAACAGCTGTTGTAAGAAGCACAGCCATAGGTGCAGGACTTGTCGGAAACGTCACAGTCGGGATTGGACTTGCAGGAGGTACACCGGTCACAGGAGTTGTATCCGGCACATCCGTAAGTACAGTCTTTAGACGAGACGGTACATTCGGGACGAATGGTACAGCCGTTGTAGTTACCGTCGCAGGAAGTTCCCGATACTTCATATTCTCCCGAACAGTTGGAAGAATTGTATCTGTATTCGGCTTTGCAGGTACAGGCGTTGTACTTTCCGTCACAAGAACCGCCGGAAACGGTATATTTACCGGAACAATTGGAAGAAGTGTATTGATATTCCGAAGGGCAATAACAAGACTTCTGACAGGTCATTCCGGCGACGGGATGAACCACGCCGGTAGAAAGCTTTGGCGAGGGGCAAGTTGCATAAAGATTATAATGTTCCATACAATCGGAATCATCTTTGACAATATCGCCACCGCCGACATCATCAGAACCGCGGGAGTTTTGATTACTCTGCCAGTCGGGGAGCCACCAGGTTGCGGCAAGTTTAAGCGTGTCGTGAGACCCGGAGAGGGGTTCCGGCATTAACGACAGTGGTGTGTGTAGTGTGTGGTCTAAAGGCGGCGCGGCATAAAGAGAACTGGTATTGAATAACAACATCAATAACAGAGAATAACAAATAAAATTGAGATACTTCATGTCACACCGTCCTTTGTTGAATAATTAATACCGGAACCCACAGGTTCGATTTTCATTATAACAAAAAACAAAAACAGAGTAAATAGTTATTTGTGCGGCGTGGACAAATATATATAAAAAATGCCGCGCAAACGCGCAGCATTCTGGAATGTATTGTGTTGTTTAACTTTTAGATTGCAATCAAAAATGCAATTAAAACCATAGTGGTGCAAGTGGCGATAAACACAGCTGTCATCTTTTTTCTCCGCTTGTATTAATTTGATTGTATTCTAGCCGAACTTTTACGATAAATAAAGCGTAAAAAATCAAAAAAATTATAAAAGCGTAGGTATAACACCTGCAACAATGCTTATTCAGTCGATTTTTGTGACATAGGAAGCCATTAGCTTCTTGCGGCCGTAATCATCAAAATATACTTCAAGCTTGTTTCCTTCGGCAGCGACAACTTTGCCGTAGCCGAACGTGTCATGGTGTACCTTGGTGCCGATTACACCTGCATGAACAGACCGATAACTATCATTGCTACGGACGTAGCTATAACGAGTGTCATCATCGTAAGTTACCTCGCTTTTCGAATGGTTGTTCCAACTGCCAAACTTACGGTTATTATAGCTGTTGCTGTAGGTGTTTTTGTTATACGCACTGCTACCATAATCCCCGCTATAGAAGTTAGTGCATTTATTGCAGATTTCAATGTTTGCCGGCGGAAGTTCGTTGATGAACCGTGACGGGAGATTGTTCTGCCACTGTCCGTAAACTCTGCGGTTATGCGCCATGGAGATGTAAAGTTTTTGGCGGGCGCGCGTGATGGCAACATAAGCCAGCCGGCGTTCTTCTTCCAAGGCCTCGGAACCGCCTTCGTCCATACTGCGCTGGTGCGGAAACAGACCTTCTTCCCAGCCGGGAAGAAAAACAACGTCAAACTCCAGACCTTTGGCAGAGTGCAGAGTAATAAGCATAACTTTGTTGTCGTTGGTCATATCGTCTTTGTCCATGACCAGACTGACGTGCTCCATAAAGTCTGCGAGGGTGGGGTATTTTTCGGTATCGCTCATTACGTTAACGAGTTCTTTCAGGTTTTCAAGCCGTCCGGGCGCTTCGACCGATTTGTCCATCTTGAGCATATCGATGTAACCGCTGTCTTCCAAGATTTGTTCGGCCAATTCGTCCGGCGTGACGGCATTCATGGCGCGCCGCCATTCGGCGAATTTTTCCATTAAATCGCTCAGAGCGCTTTTGGCTTTGCCGGAGACGCCGCCTTCAGCCAAAAGTTTTTCAATCGCCATATATAATGATATACGGTGCGTCCGAGCTTCAGCCTGAAACTTTTCTACCGATTTGGCACCGATGCCGCGGGCGGGTTTATTGATAATGCGTTCTAACGCCAAGTCGTCGTGAGGCTGCAAGACCACCCTGAAATAAGCCAACGCGTCGCGGATTTCGGCCCGTTCATAGAATTTGAGGCCGCCGATAACCTGATAAGGGATGGCTTCTGAAATAAACTTTTCTTCAAATTCACGGGTTTGGGCCGCGGTTCGAACCAAAACGGCCATGTCGGAATACTGATAACCGTCGCGTACCAATGATGAAACTTCATCAACGACAAACTGGGCTTCTTCTTCGCCGTTGTAAGTGCTGACGACTTTGATTTTGGCATTGTCGGCTTTTTGAGCAGGAGAGTTTTCGGCGACCTTTAACGTTTTGCCGAGGCGTCCTTCGTTGTGGCTGATAAGGCAGGATGCCGCAGCGAGAATGTTTGCGGTAGAGCGGTAGTTGCGTTCCAGGCGAATGGTTTTTGCATCCGTAAAGTCTTTGTTGAAGCGCAAAATATTTTCAATCTCGGCGCCGCGCCAAGAATAAATAGACTGGTCGTCGTCGCCGACGCAGCAAAGGTTGCGGTGTTTTTGGCAGAGCAAGCGGATGAGGAGGTACTGGGTGACGTTAGTATCCTGATACTCGTCGACCATAATGTATTTGAAGCGCGACTGATACTTGTCCAGAACATCAGGATTGGACATCAGGATGTTCAAGGCATATAAGATGATATCGCCAAAATCGACGCAGTTGAGTTCGAGCAAGCGGGCCTGATAAAGTTTGTAGACCTGGGTTGTGATGTTTTCCTTGTAATCGGCGTCAATCTTGTCGACGCTGAGACCTTTGTCCTTCCAGCGACCGATTTTATCAAGAATTGCCTGAGGCGGGTATTTTTGCGAATCGATAGCATTAGCTTCGAGAATCTGTTTGACAACGCGTTTTTGGTCATCCTCTCCCAGAATGGTGAAATTTGACTGAAGGCCGACCAGTTCGGCGTGGCTGCGCAGAATTTTGACGCAAATGCTGTGGAAGGTTCCGAGCCATACGGTAGCTGCGATGTCGCCAATCATATTTTCGACACGCTCTTTCATTTCCCGGGCGGCACGGTTGGTAAAAGTTACGACCAGGCATTCCCAGGGGTTGGCTTTACGGTTCGCCAGAATATAGGCCAACCGGGTTGTCAGCACTTTGGTTTTGCCGGTGCCGGCGCCGGACAGAACCAGCAGAGGGCCTTCGGTGGTTTTGACCGCTTCTTTTTGTTCGGGGTTGAGCATATCCAGCCACGGATAGCTGGGCATCAGAGCCGAGGTATTGTCAAAAGTCGGAGCGGTTTCAGGTTCGCTCAAATCAAATATATCGTCCATCTCTAATCTTCTTGTTTTTTTAACTATTAGGCAATATATATAATAATATTACGAGCTTGAAAAGGAGAATTTACGATGCCGCGAACAAGTCAGGGAAAATTTGTAACCGAGGCCTCCAAAGTCTTTCAGGAGGGAGATGATTTCTGGCATGCCGGCCGGTATGACGAAGCGCGGACGGCTTATGAAAAAGCGGCCGGACTTTATCATCAAAACGACGATTTGGAAGGAGAGGCCTTTGTGTTGTCCCGGTTGGGCGAGTTGGAGCTCAGCCTGGATGATTATCAGGAGGCGGAAAAGGCTCTGCTCTCGGCTACCGAACTGGTCAGAGACGCCGATTATGCCCAAAACACCTACGGTGACGCCTTAATCAAGCTTTCCAAGCTGGAAACCGCGCGCGGGCATTTGCTCAAGGCTCGGCAATATCTGAAAACGGCCAGGGAAGTTTTGGCAGCTATCGGAAATCATGATTTGTCGGGCGACGCTTATGACCATGAAGCCTATATTGCTTTAATGGAAAACCGTGATGCAGACGCTTTGGCGGCATATAAAAAAGCGGCAGAGCTGTTCAGAGAAGACGGAATCAGTCTTAAAGAGGCGTCAACGCTGAGAGCCATTGCCCGTATCCAGATGAAAAACAAAGAATATGACGAAGCTCATGACGTTTTGGAACGCTGCCGCGACTTATACCGTGAAAACGGCGATTTGCTGGGAGAGGCTTCGGCTTTGTCCGCTATCGGCTGTCTGCGTTATATTATTCGCGACATTGCCAATGCGCGCAAGGCGTTGATGAAGTCGGTTTATTTGTACGGCAAAGTTTCCCACCATTATGCCGAGGCGGAATCGCTTTTGTATCTGGCAAGGGTAGAAGCGTTTGACAAAAGCCGCGGAGACTTTGAGCGGGCCAAGGCTCATTATAAACGCTCAATCGAATTGTTTGATTTTATGGGGAACGAGACCATGAAATCGGCGGTGTTGGACGAATATTACAACTTTTTGAACCGGATTAACGGTTAGCTGAAAACAAGAGGATGAAAATGGCTGAAATTAGAAATAAAATAATTGCCCTCAAGTCTTTTATGGACAGTCAGATTATCGGTCAGGAAGACTTGGTCAACAAGCTGATTATCACACTTTTGGCGGACGGCAACGCCTTGGTCGAGGGAGCGCCGGGTTTGGCTAAAACAAAAGCGATTAAGACCTTGGCCTCGGCAATAAAGGCCAAATACAACCGAATTCAATTTACGCCGGACTTGCTGCCTTCGGATATTACCGGCAGTGAAATTTATGTCGCTTCGGAAGGTAAGTTTGAGTTTCGAAAAGGTCCGGTTTTTGCCAATCTGATTTTGGCGGACGAGATTAACAGAGCACCGGCCAAAGTGCAGTCCGCACTGCTTGAGGCTATGGCCGAACGCCAAGTGAGCATTGGTGGGCAGCGTTACGCTTTGCCCAAGCTGTTTATGGTGATGGCGACGCAAAACCCGATAGAGCACGAAGGAACTTATAATTTGCCGGAGGCGCAGCTTGACCGTTTTCTGATGTATATTAAAATCGACCAACCGGAAGCTGCTGCGGAAAAAAAGATTCTGCGGCTGGTTCGCCGAGAGCTGGACGAAGAGGCGATTGCCCCTGCGGCAGAGGCGCCTTCGCTGGATGCAGAAGACATTTTGGAGGCCCGCAAGGCCGCGCTGAAGGTTCACATGAGCGAGGCTGTAGAAGAGTACCTGGTTCAGTTGATTATGGCAACGCGGCATCCTGAAAAGTATGATGCCAAAATGGCCGGTTACGTTATGTTCGGCGCCAGTCCGCGCGCGACGCTGGCTCTTGACCGCTGCGCCAAAATTCATGCCTGGCTGAGCGAGAAGGATTTTGTAACGCCGGACGACATTCAGGCCGTGGTTTATGACATTTTGCGTCATCGCATTATTCTTTCTTTTGAAGCCCAGGCAGAGGGAATGACCACGGATATGGTCATCGGAAAGCTGTTAAAGCAGGTTCCGCTGCCGTAACCCCGGATATTGCGGTATGATGTCGGTGTTGCGTTTGCGGGAAAAGTGATTCTCAAAAAAAACGATGAAAATGTTTTTGTAGCAGGTAAAGATGATAGCATTATCGAAATGGTTTGGCAAAAAGCATGAAAGAGAAAGCGGCAACGGTCTTTTCGTCACTTTGGAAGAACTGGTCGGAATGCGCCGTTATGCCGTTTATCTGCGCGGTCTGAGGCGCCGCAAAACATTTTCGCGCCAGGCCGGAGAGGTGAAGTCGGCTTTTAAGGGGCGGGGGATGGAACTGGAAGAAATCCGCGGCTATACTTTCGGCGACGACGTTCGAGACATTGACTGGCGGGTAACGGCGCGCAAAGACATTCCTTATACCAAACTCTATGCGGAAGAGAAAGATCGCGAAATATACATTTGGCTGGATTTGTCGGCACAAATGCTCTTTGGAACAAGAAAAGAGCTGAAATCGGTTACGGCGGCAAAGCTGGCGGCTTTGCTGGGCTGGGAGTCTCTGGAAAACAAGGACCGTTTCGGGTGCGTGGTGTTTGACGGGATTAATTCGTGGCTTTTCAAACCGCAAAACAACAGGGCGCAGCTGATGGCCGTTTTCAAAAAGATTACCGAAATTTCCGAAGCCGTAATCAGGCAGTCGCAAGGCAGCGGCGATGACGGTCCGGCAGCGGCAAAATCTTTGAAACTGCTGGAGCAAAGCGCTAAAAATCAGGCGACGGTTTTTTTAATCAGCGATTTCAGTCTCGGCAGCGAGAGCCTGCGTCGGCAACTGGCCGCATTATCCAAAAAGACCCGGCTGTATCTGATTAACGTTTTTGATGTGTTGGAGGAATTGCCGCCGAAAGCGGGGGAATATATGGCTGAGTATGACGGAAAGAGGCTTATCTTTGACAGCGCCGCAAAAGTTTATCGCAACGATTATCGGAATTATTTTGCGGAAAAGCGGTCCGTCCTGCAAGATTTTTGCCGCAAGTTCGGCTGTCAGCTGATAGAATTCAGGACAGATATGGAGATTGCAAATAATTTTAAAATTTTCTAGGCGCGAATCTTGACAAAAAAATGTAAAGATGATAGATTTGCGGAAGAATTATTCTGTAACTATAATTGAAAAAGAGAGAAAATATGGTCAAATCTAACGATAATAGTTCTTATAAAAGAGGGCAAGAACTGCTCGATCAGGGATTGTACAAAGAAGCCATTGAGCAATTTGACGCAGCAATTGCCGAACAGCCAGGTTCGTGGAAAGCCTTGAACTCTAAAGGTTTTGCTTTTCAGAAGCTGAGCAAATACACCGAAGCGGTCGAATGTTTCGACAAGGCTTTGGACCTTAACCCCACCTCGGTTGAAGTCCTGAACAACAAGGGCGTCACCTTGAGTATGCGCGGCTTATACAAAGACGCGATTACCTGCTTTAACGAAGCGGTGGCTATTGATAAAACATCACTTGAAGCCCTGAACGGCAAAGCGATTGCTTTGCAGCATATGTTTGCCTACAAGGAAGCGCTGGATGTTTTGGAACAGGCAATGAAAATTGACAACAAGCATGCGCAGACTTTGTTAAGCGTTGCCGTGACGTTGCAGAAGCTCAAACAATATGACCGAGCCATCTCTTTTTTCAAAAAAGTTTTAGCCGCCGACAAAAACAACATTAAAGCATGGAACGGCGTGGGCGTGACTTATCAGCTGATGGGTGACAACAATGCGGCGATTAAATGCTTTACCAAGATTTTGAATATTGACAGCAGAGAGATTCAGGCTTGGATCAGTATCGGTTTCGTTTATCAGAAAATGATGAAGTTTAACGATGCGCTGAAGTGCTATAAGAAAGCTCAGATGATTATTGGCAATCGTTATCATCACAAACTTTACGACGGTCTGGCCAGTTGCTTGACCAAGCTGTCCGAGTTTGACCAGGCGATTGAAGTTTATCAGCAGATTTTTCAACGTGAAGAGGGCAAAAAGAAGTGGGATGCTCAGCGCTCCATGAAATTTGTCAACAAGCTTAAGCGTAAAAAAGCTATCGGAACACTGCAAAGTTTGGTTCCGCCGGCGGAAACGCCTGCCGGAGAGACGTCTTCAGCGGCTCCGGCTGCTGACGGCAGTTCTGACGCTTCAATTTTATAGTTACAGAAAAACAAGAAGAAAAGCCGGTGTAAAAAAGCCGGCTTTTTTTTGATGTCTTACAATATTAGAAAAAAATTATAAAATTTATCGGAAACAACTTGAAAGAGCGGAGGAGAAGACTATTTCAATGTCAGAACCGTTAAACAAAGGAGAGCGAAATGGGTACATTTTTGAAATATTTATTTTATCTGGTGCTGATTATTGTCATTTATTTAGTCGGCCGGGGAATTTATGAGGGAAATATTGACAAGCAGACAACCGTCGGCGAAGTTGTTGACCAGGTTGAAAGCGGCAGCAAACAGATGATGCAGGATACGGGAGACGCCGTGGAAAATGCCATTGACGATTATAAAAATGCTCCGAAAAGAGAAATTAACGTCGGCACCGGCGCTGCTTCTGCTCAGTAACAATTATTATTGTTTCTTCATATGATTGCAAAATAAACCCCGGATGTTTCGTCCGGGGTTTCCTGTTTTATCAAATTAACGACAGTGAACTGCAAATTTTATCAAAAGCAGAGCAGTCTCCGCCGATTACTGTGTGTACAGGATATGGACAACAGTAAGAAATTCCGCCGCATTCTGCTTTTACTTTACATTTGCCGCCGCTTGTCGATTTGCACTTATAGCAGGTTCCGGAGGTTGCGCCGCAGGAACATACTTTAGATTTGGTAGCGGTATATCCGTTTGAGCAGGAAATGCTGTACCCGCTGGGACAGCTGTAGCTGTGGGTGTGTGCCGGGGCTTTGTAACAGGTTCCCGAAGCAGCGCCGCAAGAACAGGTCTTAGAGGTAGTCTGGGCCAAACCTCCCCAGGAGTTTATGCTGCTGTAGCCTGACGGACAGCTGTAAGAATGGGAATGTCCTTCTTTGTAGCAGGAACCGGATTTGGCGCCGCAGGAACAGGTTTTGCTGACGGTTACCGGGGTTATCAGTCCGGAGCTTGAAGCTTGTGTTCCGTTGGGGCAGGAGTAGCTGTGCGCGGCACAGGCATAACAGGTTGACCCGGCCTCGGTCTTGGCCGTTCCGGTCTGATGATAGGCGCTGCCGCAGGAGGATTTGCCGTAACCGGACGGGCAAGTGTCATTTTTGCAGGAGTAACAGGTTCTGCCGTAATAAGCAACAGTGGAACAGCGATAGCCACTCTTGGTTGAGGTCTCATATCCACCGGCGGAACATTGGGGCTGGTAACAGGAATAACAGGTTCTTCCGCCATAAGTGACGGCAGAGCAGATACGGTCGGTCTGCTGTTCAGCATAATATCCGCCGGAGGTGCAGGGTTTGGGGGAACAAGCGTTATACTTACCGTCACAGGTCGTTCCAGAGACTTGATATTCTCCCGCGCAGTTGGAAGAAGAATAGATGTATTCGGAAGGGCAGTAACAAGACTTCTGACAGGTCATACCGGCGACGGGATGAACCACACCGGTAGAAAGTTTGGGCGAGGGGCAAATTGCATAAAGATTATAATGTTCCATACAATCGGAATCATCTTTGACAATATCGCCACCGCCGCCCATATCTTCAGAACCGCGGCTGATATTTTTACCAAGATAATCGGGGAGCCAATAGATACCGGCGACCTTGATGCCGGAAGCGGAAGCAAACGGCAGAGGTTTTAATGACATTGGTGTGAAATGCGGGTTTACGGCAGGAGCCGCCGCTGAACAAGGGGCGAATAAGAGCATCGCCGTTACAGTAGAAATAAAAGAACTGATATATTTCATAGTCGTCATCCTTACCGTGATAAAAACCAAAGCCGTTTGCTTTAATTTCTATTTTAACAAAGATTTCAAATAAAGTAAATAATTAATTGCATAGGATAGACGGAAATTTACATACTTCTTTTTTCAGCGAGGTGGAGGGAATGGCGATTATGATTGACAAATCGCTAAAACTGTTTTGTTATAGCTTGTTAGTTCGGACTTAAAGGAAAACAGTATGAAGAGATTTTTATTCCGGTTATTGATTGTTTTGATTGTTACAGCTGGCGGCGTTTCGGTTTATTATTGGCCGGAAATCAGGTTTTATCTGCAAAAGGAAACTCAGCAGCAAACGATTAACGACGGAGAGTTTTTTTCTCAGGACATTATCATTCAAAAAGCTCGCGAACTTTCCAAAGAGGCTTACAAGGCGCCGCTTGAAGTTTTGCCGGCAGAACTGAAAAACCTCAATTATGACCAGCACCGCGACATTCGTTTTGTGCGGGAAAACGGCCCTTGGTATAATAAAAGGCTGCCGTTTGAGATTCAGTTTTTTCATTTGGGAGCGATTTTTAATACGTCAGTAGCCGTGAATGAGATTGTGGACGGCAAAGTTCAAGAGATTAAGTATTCTCCGGCTTTCTTTAATTACGGCAAAAACAATCTGGACGGCAGCAAATTTACGGATTTAAATTATGCCGGATTTCGTTTGCATTATCCGTTGAATACGTCGCGCTATTATGACGAGCTGATTTCCTTTTTGGGGGCCAGTTACTTCAGAGCTTTGGGCAAGGGGCAGAAGTATGGTTTGTCTGCCCGGGGACTGGCTATTGACACGGCGGTGCAGACAGGAGAGGAGTTTCCGGTTTTCAAGGAGTTTTGGATTGAGCGTCCTCAGCGTCGCGCCGCGGAAATTAAAGTTTATGCGCTTTTAGACAGCCCCAGCATCAGCGGTGCCTACAGTTTTGTCATTCAGCCGGGATTGTCGACAACGATTGACGTCGAGGCCGTTTTGTTTCCGCGGAAACCTATTAATAAACTCGGGGTTGCACCGCTGACTTCAATGTTTTTGTTCGGCGAAAACAACAAGCATCAATTTGACGATCATCGTCCCGAGGTTCACGACAGCGACGGTTTGTTGCAATGGAACGGCAATGACGAGTGGTTGTGGCGGCCGTTGGACAATTCGAAATATCTGCGCATCAGCTCTTTTGAAGACAATAATCCCAAAGGGTTCGGTTTGATGCAGAGAGATCGTAACCCTGAGCATTATCTGGATTTTGAGGCTTATTATGAGCAGCGTCCGAGCGTTTGGGTTGAGCCGCTGGATCAGTGGGGTGAGGGAACCGTTCAACTGATTGAGATACCTTCTTTGCAGGAAATTCATGACAACGTGGTTGCTTTTTGGATACCCAAACAGCCGGTGGAGGCAGGAAAGGAATATCGTTTCCGGTATCGCCTGCACTGGACGGGTGATGTTCCCATTCCCCGGGATTTGGCAAAAGTTACCGCCACTTACAGCGGTATTGGCGGTGTTTCGGGAATGCTGGAAACTGACAAGCGCAAGTTTGTCATTGATTTCTCGGCTCCGAAGAATTTGAGCGGTATCAAAGAACTGATTGAAAACGGAGAAATTGTTCCGGATGTTTCAATTTCGGAAGGCAAGCTGCTGGGGGTTCATTTGATGTATAATCCCGTGACCAAAGGGCCGACGCTTTATATGGACTTTCGTCCCAACGGCAAGACTTCCGAAATGAGGGTTGTATTGCGCCACGAAGGCCGGGCCGTTTCCGAAGTGTGGAGTTACCAATGGTTGCCATAAAAATTCAAAGCCTCGACGATATTGTTCGGGCATATCTTGAAAATCTGGGGTTTCGGGGCAGGCGCTTGGAAGACAATACCGGGCAAATCAGTGCAATGCTCGGGCCTGAGTTTAACCCTGACGATGTATCCAGCTCTCTTGACAATCTGATTTATGGTTTTGCCAGAAAGATTTTCAAAGGCAAAAATATTGACAAAGAGCAAAAGATTGCCTTGTTCAAGTTCTGTTTTATGGAATGCGGCGGTGCAGACAAGTGGGGCGCCGAGATGTTCGGAGCCCGAACGGTTCCGGTCGAGATAATCAAAGAAATGCGCAGTAAGGCTATTGAAATCGTGCCGCCTTACCAGATGTCGAAAATGCTGCCGCAGGTGATTGAAACGCCGGAGCAGCTGTTGGGTAAAATTTTGCATCATAAGAAAGATTGAAGTTGATGAGCGAAGAAAATCTGATAAATCTTAATCCTCAACGTGTCAAAAACCGTCGTGTTAAAGTTTTCGGATTGATGGCTGTTTCTACTTTTTTAGCCACGCTGAAATGGATGACGGTTATTCCGACCGACTCTTGGTGGCTGACCAAGTTTTTGATGGTGGCATTGTTCATTCTGACTTTTGCCTGGATTGCTTTGTTTTTCTGGTCCAGTGTGTTTGGTTTTATCGAACTGCTCAAAGGGAGCAAGGTTCCCGGTATTCGCTGGGTTCCCGAGGAAACGCGCCTGAGTTCGAAAGTTGCGGTGCTGATGCCGGTGTATAATGAATCTTCGCAGGGCGTATTTGCAAATTTGCTGGCAATGGGCAACGATTTGGTGAAAACCGGACAGGGAAAGGCATTTGACTTTTTTGTCCTAAGCGACACGACCAATCCGAAAGTATGGGTCGAGGAAGAAAAGACCTGGCTGGAGGCAAAAAAGCTGATGCCGGAAGAAATTAACCTGTATTATCGGCGCCGGGCTCAGAATACGGCACGCAAGAGCGGTAATATCGAGGATTTTTGCAACAAGTGGGGTTCCGAATATGATTTTATGGTCGTATTGGACGCCGACAGTCTGGTTAACGGCAGCACCATGGTTAAGATGGCGCAGTTGATGGAAGCCAACGAACATACCGGCATAATTCAGGCACCGCCCATGTGCGTTAACAAACATTCCCTGTTTGCGCGGATGCAGCAATTTGCTGGAAAAGTATACGGCCCAATCGTTGCCGCAGGGTTAGCCTATTGGCAGGTGGGAGACAGCAATTACTGGGGGCATAACGCCATTATCAGGGTAAAGGCGTTTATGCAATGTTGCGGGTTGCCCGTTTTGAAGGGAAGAGCTCCGTTCGGGGGACATATTTTGAGCCACGACTTTGTTGAGGCGGCGCTCATTCGCCGCGGCGGTTGGGCGGCATGGCTGCTGCCGGAACTGAAAGGGAGTTATGAAGAATGTCCGCCGACGATGATTGACTTTGCCATTCGCGACCGGCGTTGGTGTCAAGGGAATATGCAGCATATGAAGATTTTGGTTTCCAAAGGGCTGCATCCGGTTTCCCGGGTTCATTTTACAATCGGCATTATGTCTTATTTGTCTTCGCCCATATGGCTGACCTTTTTATTGGTGGGACTGATGATCGCTTTGGGACGCGAGTTTTTTCCTCCGGTGTATTTTCCCGAAGTCAGGACATTGTTTCCGACTTGGCCGATTTTTGATAAAATCGGTACAATCAGTTTGTTTGTCATTTCAATGTTTATGCTGATTTTTCCCAAGTTTTTGGGGCTGATGATTTATTTGCTGCAAAACCGCGACAAGAAAAAAATCGGCGGACGCTGGGGGGCATTGAAGTCGGTTTTGACTGAGATTGTGTTTTCCGCATTAATGGCACCGATTATGATGATGTTTCAGAGCAAGTTCGTGTTCGACATTTTTGCTGGGCGGGATGCCGGCTGGAAAACCCAAAACCGCGATGACTGCGCGACATCGTTTCGTTTGGCTTTAGAGCGGCATTTTTGGCATATGACGCTTGGTATTTTGACTATGGTGGTCGTTTATTTTTATGCTCCGGAACTGTTCTGGTGGATGCTACCGATTACTATCGGGCTGACGCTTTCTGTTCCGATTTCCATGTTAACATCGCTTGAGAGTGCCGGCCGCTGGTGCCGCATCCATAATTTTTTCGTTATTCCGGAAGAGGTTGACGAACCGGCGATTATCGTCTCGGCTCGCAAGTATTATGCCAAGCTGGCACAGAAGAAAGAAGAGGTTTACGGCGTTACGCTGGTTGTTCGCGACAGTATTATGAATGCGCTGCATTTGATGATGCTGCCGGTAAACGGTCCGGCGCCGGAGTTTGCCAAGAAGGTTTTGGACAGTGCGCAAATTAAGCTTGAAAATTATATAAATCACGGTCTGGAGCCGGATTTGAGCAAAGAAGAAGAGACGGCTCTGTTGTATAGTCCGGAAATTCTTAAAAAAGCGCATCTGGCTTTGCGTCTGGCGGCGTAATTCAGAGTTTCAGAGAGGCGAGCTTTTCAATGACTGGAACGTCTGCTGGGGCAAACGTGTAATTTTTTAATTCGCAAGGGAGAACCCAGGCGGTTTTCTCATGTTCGTTGGATTTGATGTCTTCCGGGACTTCCACGGTAACGAAAAAGGTATGCAGTTCGATGACGGCGAAGTCGTATTCAAAGGTTGAAATCATAAACGGTTCGCCGATAACGGCGTTGATGTTAAGTTCTTCTTTAAGTTCTCTGCGGAGACAGTCGGGCAGCGTTTCTCCCGGTTCCTGTTTTCCTCCCGGGAACTCCCAATGATGGGCCAGGGTTTTTCCTTCAGGGCGACAGGCGATGAAGATACGGCCGTTTCCTACGATTATGGCTCCGGCTACGATTTTTTTGTTCATTAAATTATCTCCGCATTTTGCAAACTATCTTTGGTTCTAGCTTATTGACAGCGGGATGTCAATGCATATATAGGCAGAGAACTTTGGTGTTAAGAACAAAGGAGAATAAAATGAAAAGAGTATTAGGAGCCGCTCTCCTGTCCGCATTTGCCTTGTGCGGTTGTGATTCCCGTAATGCCAATGCCGCGGACGAAGCTCAAAATCCTGCTCCGGTTCAGCAGCTGCAAGGCGAGGTTAATGCCGTTAAAGCCGAACACGGGCAGATTATGAATGACCATAAAGTCATTGTGCAGGATCACGAAAAAATTATGCAGGAACATCAGGATATGAAAAAGCAAATCGGGGATTTGCAAAATCAGGTGAACGGGATAAAATCCGAACACGGCAAGATTATGGACGACCACGCCAAACTGATGAACTCAAAGCAGTAAATTATTTATTCCTTTTTATAAACACCGGGTTTGATAACTCGGTGTTTTGCTTTACTTTTCAGAGAAATTTTTTATGATTGAACCATATGATTTTGAAAAGGAGGCCAAGATGAAAAAAACATTGTGGCGTTTGGTGCTGCCGGTATGTCTGACGGCGGCTGCCGCACAGGCTCAGGAGGCAAAACTGATTGTCATAGGGGGCGAAGCACAAACGGAGAATGCGGTCTCTGTCGCAGGTGACGGCCAGGTTTCTCCGGTGACGGCCGCCGTTTCTCAGGAACAGGAAAAAACTGCGGCACCGGTTTCTGACGATGTGGAGGGAAAGACGGTTTCTGCCGAGCAATCTGCAAGCAATTCGTCTGAAAACGCTGTTTCGGGTGCGGTACCCGGCGACAACTCAGAGGAAGGAGACGCGTCGACAGAGATGAACAGGAAAAATTCAGAAAATGAAAAGGTTTCCGGGGCTGCTGAGCAACAGGGAGAAAAAACGGCGGTTGGGACAGAAGCCGGCACCGATGCCGGGAAGACGCCTGCCGAACAGGCTGAGGGAGCGGAGCCTCAGGCAGAATCGACAACAGAAACTCCCGAGGAAAAGGAGCCTTTGACGCGTAAAGAATACGAGCGTCAACAAAAGGCGGCCGCCATTGAAGAGGAACGAGCCAATCCGAGCAGCCGTTTTAAGAAAAAAGCGATGGAGCGGGCGGCAGAGAGAGAGCGAATTGCTCAGGAGAAATATGACCGTCAAAACGACGAGAACAAGGGTTTTCGCAAAAAAGCGCTGGAGCGGGCCGAAGAACGCGAACAAGAAGCGCGGGAACGCTATGAGGAACAGCAGAACAAAGAATCCCGTTTTTCCGCGTTGGCCAAAAAACGCGCCGCTATACGGGAAGCCAAAAGGCAAGAGCGTTTGGCTAGAAGAAACAGGAAATGAGATTGAGTTCTCGGGTAAGAAAAAGATTGGATGTTTTTCCAATCTTTTTTTTATGTCGGGGAAGAGAAATTAACGAATCTTTGGTGATTAACTGCTATAGTTAATCAGTTTTGGGATTTTTTTGTTTTTTGAGGAGAGTGAAGCAACATGAAAACTAAAAACAGTTGCGATTGCGGTACCGTTGCTTTCGGCGGCGTTAATACCATTGATGACCTTAATGTGGTGATTGACCGGGTTAAAACCGCGCAGGAAGTTCTGGCAACATATACGCAGGAGCAAGTTGACAAAATATTTACAGCGATGGCTTTGGCGGCCAACAATGCACGCATTCCCCTGGCCAAGATGGCCGTAGAAGAGACCGGTATGGGCGTTGTTGAAGACAAGGTTATAAAGAACCACTTTGCCGCGGAAGAAATTTATAACAAATACCGCGACGTCAAAACCTGCGGCGTGATTGAGCGCGACGAAACGAACGGATTTACAAAGCTTGCGGAGCCGGTCGGCGTTATTGCCGGCGTTATTCCGACGACGAATCCGACTTCAACGACGATTTTTAAAAGTCTGATAGCTTTGAAAACCCGAAACGGCATTATTTTTTCACCGCATCCGCGTGCTAAAAAATGTACCATTGAAACGGCAAAGCTGATGTTACAGGCTGCGGTTCAGGCCGGGGCTCCTGATAACATCATCGGCTGGATTGACAACCCGTCGATTGAATTGACGCAGCATCTGATGGGGCATGAAGGAATTGCGATGATTCTGGCAACCGGCGGTCCGGGGATGGTTAAAGCGGCATACAGTTCCGGCAAACCGGCTTTGGGCGTCGGTGCGGGCAATACGCCGGCAATTATCGACGAAACGGCTGATATTAAAACGGCCGTCAGTTCGGTTTTGATGAGTAAGACCTTTGACAACGGTATGATTTGCGCTTCTGAGCAGTCGATTGTGGTTCATAAGGACGTTTACGACGAAGTTAAAAAAGAGCTGGAATACCGGGGTGCCCATATTCTCAGCAAGAAGGAGAAGGAAAAAGTTGCACAGACGATTATCGTCGACGGCAAACTCAATTCTGCCATTGTGGGACAGCCCGCTTATAAAATTGCCGAATTGGCAGGGGTTAAGGTTCCGGAGGCAACAAAGGTTTTGGTCGGTGAAGTTTCCGAAATCGGAACGGCAGAACCGTTTTCTTATGAAAAGCTGTCGCCGGTTTTGGCCATGTATAAGGTAAAAAGTTTTGAGGAGGCCGTGTCTCATGCCGCCGAACTGATTCATTTCGCCGGCCGCGGACATACGTCCGTACTTTATACCGCGCAGCATAACGAAGACCGTATTAAACATTTCAGCGATCAGCTGGATACCGGCCGTATTCTGATTAATACGCCGGCGTCTCAAGGCGGTATCGGCGATTTGTACAATTTCCGTCTGGATCCGTCCCTGACCCTGGGATGCGGTTCGTGGGGCGGTAATGCGGCCAGTGAAAATGTGGGAGTAAAACATTTGATTAATATTAAGAGTGTGGCAGAGCGCCGAGACAATATGCTGTGGTTTCGGGTTCCGCCGAAAATTTATTTCAAACAAGGAGCAACCGGTTTTGCACTGCGGGAGCTGAAAGGCAAGAAAAAAGCCTTTATCATTACGGACAAGCCGTTGTTCGGGTTGGGGTATACCGATAAAATCACCAGCGTTTTGGAAGAATTGGGCATTGCGTACCAAATCTTTTCCAACGTAAATCCGGATCCGGATACGGCAACAATCGAAAGCGCATTGAAAATTGTCCGTAATCTGGAGCCTGACGTTATTATCGCACTTGGCGGCGGTTCTCCGATGGATGCGGCCAAAATCGTATGGCTGATGTATGAACATCCCGAGGTTTCGTTCCACGATCTGGCTATGCGCTTTATGGACATCCGCAAACGTATCTGCACGTTTCCTGACCTGGGGGCAAAAGCGATGATGGTTGCCATTCCGACGACTTCCGGTACCGGTTCGGAAGTAACTCCGTTTGCGGTTATTACCGATTCTGATACTCATATTAAATATCCGATTGCCGATTATGCGTTGACACCGAACATGGCCATTGTCGATCCGGATTTGGTCCAGTCGATGCCGCGCGGTTTGGCTGCTGCGTCCGGTATTGATTCTCTGACGCATGCGCTGGAGGCTTATGCGTCTGTTTTGGCAACGCCGTTTACGCAGGGAATTGCCCAGGAAGCCTGCAAGATGATTTTTGCCAATCTTGCCAAGTCGGTTAACGATGGCAAAAACAATCCGATTGCGCGTGAAAATATGCATTATGCGGCAACGATGGCGGGTATGTGTTTTGCTCAGGCGTTTCTGGGAATCTGCCACTCGCTGGCACATAAGCTCGGCAGCGAGTACGGGATAGCCCACGGTGTGGCCAATGCCATGCTGATTAATCAGGTTATCAAGTTTAACTCCACCGACAAGCCTACCAAACAGGGAATTTTCTCCCAATATCACTATCCCGAAGCAAAACGGCGCTATGCCGAAATTGCCGAGTGTTTAGGACTGGGCGGAAAAGACGATGACGAAAAAGTGGCTAATCTGATTGAGGCGATACAAAAGCTCAAAAAAGAAATCGGTATTCCGATGTCAATCAAAGAAGCCGGCGTTGACGAGAAAACTTTTATGGATAATCTCGACAAGTTGTCAGAGCTTGCGTTTGACGATCAGTGTACGGGAGCCAATCCGCGTTATCCGCTTATCAGCGAGATGAAGGCTATTTATACGGACGCTTATTACGGACGGATTTAGCCTTTGGAAAATTAGAGGGAGGAAAGTGCTTTTAGCAGACGCTTTTCTCCCTTTTTTTTTGCATATGTGCGGGGCAGGGACGGTTGTCATTTACGGGCGTTTTGCGCGGCACGTGCCATCCAGACGTCACCGTTATGGTTATAAATGTTATGTTTGATACAATTCCATTTGCCATTGGTTTTGAAAATGGTAATTTCTCCTTTTCCGATGCCTTTCTGTCCTTTTGTGCGGGTATCGTTTTTATGGGGAAATTGGGTGCTGTCGACAACTTGCAATACGACGGCATCGTCTTTGGCATTGATGGTGTGGTCTACGAGCATACAATGATTTTCTCTGGCATTTGGGGAGATGTATACGATTAGGTCGCCGTGAATCAACTCCCCGGGGGAGGAGATTATCTGCCAATAATTTAGTTCTTTCGGCTCAACGGTTTTAAAGAACAGCATATATTCTTTGCTGTATATTCTTTTTATTTCTTTTTCCGAAATGTTTTTATACCGGGCAACAAAATTTCTTACTTCCTGCAGTGCCTTCAGCTTGTGTTGTTTTTGAAAATAATAGTAGACAAAACCCGAGCAATCAAATTTAAGACAGGTTTTTCCGTTTATGATTTCAATGCAGTTGTCGTGGGAATAGGTGGTGCTTATTTTATTTTCTTTTATGTCGTTTATGAGATTATCCAGAAAATTATTGTCAGTGAAGGTTATTCTCCCAAGTCGATTACAAAAAAAGCCGCTTAAAAGCGGCTTGTAAAATTGGCTGCCTCACATGGATTCGAACCACGATTAACAGAGTCAGAGTCTGCTGTCCTACCATTAGACGATGAGGCAATTCATTTAACAAGGAAAGTATATATACCAATGGAAAATAAAATGCAAACATTTTTTTATAAAAAATAAAAAAAATTCAGATGCCGGTTGGAAATTTAAACAGAACCTGATACACTGTCGATATGAGAATTTTGATGACAATAACGATGGTTTTGGCGCTATGTTCCTGTGTGTCTTATTATGACGACTATGAACAAAGCTATGCGACCAGCACTTATACCGGCTACAGTTATTACAATTCGCCGTTGCGGCTGCGCGGGCTGAGCGTCAACGACATCTATATGCTGGACAATCATCCGGGCGATTATCTGGATACTCAGATGTGGGGTGCCGTCGGGCATATCGGCCATTTTGCCGTACACAGTATTTTGCAGACGCTGGCACATTAAAAAAACGTCATTGGTTTGAACGGTTCAGAGTTTTTTCCGAAACGCTTTATTTGCATATTGACAATTTCGTATTGTGATGTTACTTTTAAATTAACAATTAAACAATTGTTCAATTGTTTTAGTAATATTCGGAGGGATGAAATGAAAAGAGTTTATAATCTGGACGGCCTTGATTGTGCCAACTGTGCTGCAAAAATTGAAAACGCCCTTAATGCCAGAGACGACGTTATCAGCGCTTCGGTTTCTTTTATGACGCAGAAACTGACATTGGAAATCGCAGATGACGCTTTTGACAAGGCGCTTCCTGAAATCAGAGCCCTTATTCGTAAAGTAGATTCCGATATAGAGGTTAATTTTTAGGGGCGGACGAGATGGCTAAGCAGAAAAAGTTGTTGGTTAAAATTATTGCCGCTTTGCTGTTGTTTGTTGCGGCGATTTTTTGCGACGATTTAAAAATCGTCCAGGCAGCTTTGTTTTTGCTGAGTTATTTTTTAGTAGGCTGGCCGATTTTGCAAAAGGCAGTCAAAAACTTGTTTTACGGACAGGTTTTTGATGAAAATTTTTTGATGGCGATAGCGACGGTTGGGGCTTTTGCCTTAGGAGAATATTCCGAAGGCGTCGCAGTTATGCTTTTCTACCAGATTGGGGAGTTTTTTCAAAATTACGCCGTTAATAAATCTCGAAAATCCATTAGCGGCCTGATGGATATCCGTCCGGATTACGCCAATCTGACAAAAGGAAAAAAAGTTGAAAGAGTGGCACCGGAAGAGGTAAAGCCCGGCGACGTCATTATGGTGACTTCCGGAGAGAAAATTCCGCTGGATGGCGAAGTGGTTCGCGGCAATTCTTTGGTAGACACGTCAGCCATTACCGGCGAAGCGGTGCCGCGCGAGGTTTCGGTCGGTGATGATGTCGTCAGCGGATGCGTTAATTTGAGCGGGGTGTTGTACATTAAGGTCAGTCGGGAGTTCGGGCAATCTACCGTTGCGAAAATTCTGGACTTGGTGGAGAATGCCAGCAGTAAAAAAGCGCCGGTAGAACAATTTATTACCAAATTTGCACGCTATTACACGCCGGCGGTAGTGATCAGCGCGGTTTTGATTGCAGCGGTTCCTCCTTTGCTGGGAAGTTCAATCGGCTTCGGCGGCTGGATATATCGGGCTTTGACATTTTTGGTCATTTCGTGTCCGTGTGCGTTGGTCATTTCAGTACCGCTGAGCTTTTTCGGGGGTATCGGGGCCGCGTCGCGCAACGGTATTTTGGTTAAGGGAAGCAACTATTTGCAAGCGCTTGCCGAAGCCGGAATTGCGGTTTTTGACAAGACCGGCACATTGACCAGAGGCGTGTTTGAGGTTGCCGAAATTTGTGCTCAGGAATGTTCTGATGACGAGCTGCTGTTTTGGGCTGCTTCGGCCGGGAGTTTTTCCAACCATCCGGTTTCGGTTTCCATTCGCAGAGCTTGGAATCGTCGACTTGAGGCGGACAAGATATCGGATTTTGAGGAGCTGAGCGGGCGCGGCGTGCGGGCTAAAGTCGAGGGGATTACGGTTGCGGTCGGCAACAAACGGCTGATGGCAGAAGAAAAAACAGCGGTTCCCGAAGTTTCCGGCGGCGGTACGGTTGTTTTCGTGGCCCGCGGCGGCCGCTGTGCCGGATGGATACGGATTGCCGACGAGCTTAAGGCGGATTCCGCCGCAGCAATAGCCGAATTGAAACAACTCGGAATTAAAAAGACGGTAATGTTGAGCGGCGACAGAAAAGCATCAGCGGAAGAGACGGCAGAAAAAATCGGTATTGACGAAGTGTTTGCCGAGCTGCTGCCGGCACAAAAAGTAGAAGCGGTTGAATGTTTGCTGGCTCAAAAGTCCGGGAATGAAAAACTTATTTATACGGGGGACGGCATTAACGACGCCCCGGTTTTGGCCCGGGCCGACATCGGCATTGCCATGGGGGGCGTCGGTTCCGACGCTGCGGTGGAGGCTGCCGACATTGTTATTATGACTGACGAACCGTCGAAAATTCCGCAGGCGGTCAAAATCTCCAAGCAAACCCAAAAAATTGTGAAGCAAAATATTGTTTTTGCTTTGGGAATTAAGTTTGGGGTGTTGGCTTTGGGCGTTGTCGGAATGGCGACAATGTGGGAAGCGGTATTCGCGGATGTCGGCGTTTCGGTTCTGGCAATTCTGAACTCGCTCAGAACGCTTCGGATTAAGTGATTAGTGCGGGCAGTTTATTTCAAAAATGTCGTCAATAACACGATGAATCAGGCTTGCCGTTTTGGTTTCCGCCAGTTTGTAATAAACTTCCTTGCCGGCTCTGCGGTTGGTCAGCAGACCGGTTTGTCTCAGTCCGCGGAGGTGATGCGATACGGCGGAGGTACTCATTCCGATGGCCAGCGAAATGTTGTTGACACATTGTTCGCTGTGAGAAAGCAGCCATAAAATATGCAGCCGGGTAGGATCGCACAATTGCTGAAAAATATCCGACGCTTTCAGAAATTCCGCCTCAGAAGGTTTGCTTTTTAAAAAGGCTTCAAGATTTTGTCCGTGGTCGTGCAGGCACTGGGTGTTTTCTTTGTTATCCATAGTGATTTCCTCCGGAGTTAATCCGCTTTAGAGTTAAGTTAGTCAATTGTCTGCGGGTTGTCAACAGAATAAGCCGGAAGGCGAAATCCGATTTTGATAATTCCGTTGTCGCTGCAGGCGAAAACTTCTCCGTTGTGCATTTCGATGATTGCTTTGACGATAGCCAAGCCGAGGCCGTGGTTATTATCGGAATTTTTGCGTTCTTTGCTGGTGCGGTAAAAGCGGTTGAAGAGGTTGGGCAAGTCTTCTGCGGGAATGTCCGGTCCGCGGTTGATTACGGTCAGGGTTACGCGTTTTTCGTCAGAGGTTATTTCAACTTTAACGGTGCTGTCCGGACGGCCGTGCGTAACTGCATTGTTAAGCAGGTTTGTGAGGGCGCGTTTCAGCAGCGACTGTTCGGCAAGCACCAAGGCGTCGCCGTCAACCTCCAGGCGGTTGCGATGCTCTTCAAAAATAACGTCCAGAAATTCTGCGGTTTTGTTGATTTCTGAGGCCAGTGACGTCGGCACCTGATTGATGGCGAGCTCTCCTTGTTCGGCTCTGGCCAGAAAAAGCATATCGTTGATAATGGTACGAAGACGTTCGAGTTCTTCCAGGTTGGAGGCCATAACGTCTTGCAGTTCTTCATTGCTGCGCGGGCGGGAAAGCGCCACCTCGGTTGCGCCGATGAGGTTTCCAAGCGGTGTGCGCAGCTCATGGGCGACGTCGGCGTTAAACGTGGAAAGGCGCAGGTAGGACTGTTCAAGCCGCTCCAACGCTCCGTTGAAACTGAGCACCAAACCGGAAAGCTCCGTCGGAAGCCGGGTGTTGGGCAGCCGGGCAGAAAGGTTTTGAGGACTGAGGCTTTCGGCATGGCGCGAAAGCGTGTCAACCGGAGCCAGACTGAAACGCGCTATCAGCCAGCCGAGCCAGACGATGGTTGTAATGCCGATAATCAGCAAACTTCCGAAAGCGATGTCCAGCCAAAGGTTTTCTTCTTCATAGAAATAGGTGTCGATGGCAATGGACAGGATGACTTCCGGCCGTTCGCCCGCCGGAGGGAGAATTTTAGAGAGGGTTCGGTGCATATTGCCTTTGACGGATATTTTGCCGAAACCGTTGTTTTTGGAAATCTGACTGCGGTCTACGCGGTAAGGGGCGGCAAAAGAAAAAGCGGGGTCGTCACTTTGAATCAAAATATAGAGGCCGCCGTCGGGAATCATTATTTCCTGCAGGTTTTTTACCAGATGTTTCCAGTCTTTGGCGGTTGTCGTTTCAGCAACATGCTCTTCGATGATTTTGAACCGGCTTTTCATTTCGGCGGTTTGGTAACGGTTGATTTCGGTCGTTTCCAGAATGTAAAGCACGACAACGATAACCGACAGGACAACCGTGGCAACCAGAGCATACATGACAGCCAGGCGGTTGGCGATGGAGAGATTGTCAAAGCAGCTAGTCAGTTTTTTCATCTTTAAGCTCCAGCATATAGCCCATGCCGCGGATAGTATGGAGCAGTTTGGGTTCCCCTTCGGTGTCGAGTTTGGAACGCAGGCGTTTGATGGTTGCTTCCACCACGTTGGTGTTGGTATCAAAACAAATGTCCCAAACCAGTTCGGTGATGACGGTTTTGGAAACGATTTGCGATTGTCTGCGGGCCAAGACCTCCAGCAGGGCAAATTCTTTGGCGGTGAGGTCGAGCCGGCGGTTTCCGCGAGTTGCCCGATGCGCCATCAGGTCGATGTGCAGATCGCCGATGTGGATGTGGGTCTGTTCTTTGGTATGCGCCCGGCTGGTGATAACCTGCAAGCGCGCCAGCAGTTCCAAAAACGAAAAAGGTTTGATAAGATAGTCGTCGGCCCCGGCGTTGAACGCCTCCAAACGACTGCTGAGAGCGTCTTTTGCTGTCAGCATAATTACCGGCGTATGGTTGGTGGGGCGGATGGATTTGAGCAGGCTGATGCCGTCGAGGTCAGGGAGCATGATGTCCAGAATGATGGCCTCATATTGCCCCGTTCCGGCGAGATGCAGACCGTCCAGGCCGTTCATGGCAATATCAACGTTGTAACCTTGTTCGCTTAATCCGCGTTTGAGATAATCCACAGTTTTTATCTCGTCTTCGACCAGAAGCAGTTTCATCTTATCCTCTCAAAAATTTGAGTTATGCTAGCACAAAACAATGGGTTGCGTCAACTTATTTAACTGTTATAGTCTTTGGCTTTCGGCAGCAGGATGATATGAAAATGATATTTGTGTCATATGATGAATCGGCACTTGCGCCGGAAGATATCTTAAGCTAGTTTGTAAGAGATTTATCACAAATCAATGTATGAGAAATCGGGGGTGTGCGGCAGGTTTTGTTGCGGGTATGCTATATGACCATTCATGTGTGGTAAATTCCTTATGTTTACGTACTTTAAGTTCTGCAACGGGCATGACCGCCTAAAACCTCCGTTTTCTCGTGCAACCGTTTCTGTTTAACGGATTCAAAAAAAACACAATTAAGCTTCCTGAAACCGCTGTATTTTTTCAGCGGTTTTTTTTTCGAAAAAACTTGCCGTTCGGGGCAGAATATGTTATGGTAAGGCATCAATAAAAAATGCTTGCCAAAAGCATATTATCTTCCGGATTTATCAGTATATTTGAGCGATTATTGTAGGAATAGCGACAATCGTGTTAACCGTTTTTTCTTTTGCGAAAAAAGGAGGTTTATGATGAGGTGTGTTCCCAGATACTTGTTGGAAAAAGTGATAAAAAAAGCCGTTGTTGAAGGCGAGAAAAAAGAGATTGCCGGCAATCAGGTTTATTTTCCCAGCGGAAAATTTGAGCGCGGCTGTTTTGAAGGCATGCGTCATGTGGCAAAGGTATCCAACGTCAAAGAACTGCAAAAGGCGATGCAGAACAAAAACGTTCGCGAGATTTACGTTTATCGCGACCGGGATTTGGATCGCAGAAACTTGACCAGAATATTGGAAGAAAACGATTTGGGCAAAACGATTTACTGCGGTTTTAATTTCGACAGTTGACGAATGTTTGCCGCTTAAAAAAAACAGCCTTTGCAAAGGCTGTTTTTTTATTGGGAACGGATTTCCCCGTAGACATTCTGATAACCGCTGCCGTGGCCGGCTCCCTTTACCTCCCTGACGAGACGCGGATTGCCAATAATTTGGCGGGTCAGGGCAGGAGGGATATTGTCGTCGTCGCTGCCGACATAATGATATTGCGGAATGAGGGAAAAAGATGCCATATAATCGGGCAGATTTAGGGAATCACTTAAAGGAGGAAGCCTGTGGTAGGCCGTCCAGGCCTGATGATCAAGGTTGCCGGAAACAGTGACGACTTTTGCAACGTTTATTTCGGGGCGGGTTGCCGCAATCAGGGCTGCCACCATAGCCCCTCCCGAAAACCCGACCAGCGTTACCGGACGGTTTTGTGCAAAGAATTTGACGGCTTCGGTTTCCGCATCAATGACTTCGGGGGCGAAGCGCGCCGTGGTCCAATATTTTTGGCGACAGGCGGAATTTGTAACAAACTGACAGGGGCGGCCCAAATAAACAACGTTGGGGTGGGTATCGCCAAAAGCGATTTCCCGCAGCATGGTTCCGCGAGGCGTGGGGTCTGACGTCGGTTGTCCGTCAATGTCAAAAGCGCGGCCGTCGCCTTCAATGTATATTTTTACGGGTTCGCCGGGAGCCTGGAGTTTGCTCCATGCCGCCAGCGAAAAGGTGTGCGTTTGCACCGTTTGGAAAGTAAATTCGGGCGGCGGCGTTATCCCCCGGCAGCCGGCCAGGAATAAAACGAAAAACAAAAAATATTTCAAGGCCTCTCCTTTTTCGGAAGCATGATTACTCTGAAAAAAGATTTAGTCCATTCCATCCGGTTTGGCAATCAAAACTTTTGCAGTCAGGCGAAAATATAGAACTAAAGTCTATATGGGTATTTGGGGATTTTATTTAAGCATAAGCTTATATATTGCTCATTTGGTGTTTTCCGCAAGGCGGATGAGGTCTGAAAGTTTGATGTTCAGGTAGCTGGCGATGATGGCTAAAGTATAGAGGGTGGGACGGCGTTCGTGTTTTTCGATATAGCTCAATGCGCTCTTGCTAATGTCGCAGTGGAGCGCTATTTGGTACTGACTAACGCCTTGTTTTATTCTTTCTTCACGGAGAATATCAACAACCCGGTCACTGAATTTATGAGCATCACGTATTTTCATAAAAATCATAATAGTCTTGTTTATCCCGAGTGAGAAGTCCACTTAAGTGTAGGTATTACAACGATTAAATCAAAAGTTTTATTTATTTTACTTGTGCAACTTGATTAAAAACGGAAAAGTTTTTATTATGGTTAGGAACTAACAGAAAGAACTCATAATTATGATAAATAAAAAAGACATTTCAAAACTGGAAAGCCTGCTGTATCTGTATGCTTTTTCGAAACACGGCAGCAAGCGCGCCGTTGCCGAAAAACTCGGAGCGTCGGTTGATACGGTGAATAAATATATTTCTGATTTACAGGCGGAAACCAAGACTTATTTTTTGAAGAGCAACGGGCGGGGAACCTTTATTACGCCGGAAGGCAAAAGAGTGTTGAAGGTTGCGGAGAACATTGTCCGTTCGCTGCATGAACTGGACAATTTCGGTGAAGAAGCTTCGTCCTGCAAAGGGATTGTGCGTCTCGGAATGATGGATGCGCTGGCCGATTATTTAGGTTCTACGGCAAAGCACGAGATATGCTCCTTTTTGGAAAGCTATCCCGATTTGCATCTGGAAACCATTATCGGCAATACAATGCCGGACATGAGCACTCTGGAGGCAGACATTTGTATTCACTACGAACCTTTGGAAAATTCTGACGTCGAGGTGGTGGCCGCCAAGAAAATCCGCTGCGGGCTTTTTGCGGCACAGGATTACATTGACAAATACGGGATGCCCAAAGATTTGGACGACTTGGTGAAAAACCATCGTCTGGTTATGAAAAACGTTCACAGTCTTCATGTTCCCCGATTGAATGCCATTATCAACAAGTCCCGCCATATCGTATATAAGACAAATTCGGTTTTTTCGTTGAGAGACGCATTACAGGGCGGTTTCGGCATCGGTATGAGCCCGTTGTGGTATGCTGACAGCATTCCTAATTTGATTAGGGTTTGTCCGGACAGTTTTGACTTTGATTTGAAGCTGTATCTGATGGCATACAAAGACACGAAGGATATTCCCAGAATCAAAGTCGTTCTTGATTTTTTGAAGCAGATTGTGGGCAGAGACGAGCCAGCCAAAAATACTCAAGTTCGTCAGGGGTGATTTTTAGCTTTTGATGTTTACATAAATACCCTAATCAGGTTTGAACCGCGGAGCCTGAGGTTTTTGCGGCACCATATACATACCTGATTATCTTCGGCGGGATAATCCGCTTGCAGACGGTTAAATTAGAAAATATAATACAACCGATATTTAATACGGCAGGGTCTTGATGTGATGAAACTCGGGTATAAAATTGACGGCGGCAGGCTGATTATCGTTATGGAAGGCGATTTTCACAATTATGACGACGCCGGTCGGAAAAAGGAAATTATGGCGCACATAATTCCGGGAAAAGTATCTGCCGTTGTTTTTGACGGAACAAGGCTGGGGCAATGGGATTCAACGCTGGCGGTTTTTTTGTTTGATGTGTTAAAGGCCTTGCAGGGGCAAAACATTGTTTCCGAACAAAAGCTTTTGCCCGATAATTTGCGCCGACTGCTAGATTTGGCTCTGACCGTCGACCGCAAGCCGGAACGCCCCGTCGAGAAAAAGTTTTCATTGCTTGAGCGGATGGGAGATTGGGCTTATCGGCTGTATAAGAGTTTCAGCAAGGGATTGGACTTTATTTTGCAAACGCTTGCCGCCATGGGACGAATGTTTCGGGGCAAAGCTGTTTATCGCCGGGTGGATTTTGAATTTTCGGTGGAGGACAGCAGTTATAAGGCCGTTGCCATCGTTTCGCTGGTCAGTTTTATGGTGGGACTGATTTTGGCGTTTGTCGGCGCCATTCAGCTTAAAAATTTCGGGGCGCAGATTTATGTTGCCAGTCTGGTTGCCATCGGCATGACGCGGATTATGGGGGCTATCATGGTCGGCATTATCATGGCGGGCCGAACCGGTGCGTCTTATGCCGCGACAATAGGGACGATGCAGGTCAATGAAGAAATTGACGCTTTGAAGACGATGGGTATTCCGGTAACGGATTTTTTGATTGTGCCGCGAATCGGCAGTTTGATTCTGACTATGCCGTTTTTGGTGATTTTGGCTGATTTTACGGGGATATTGGGCGGTGCGGCGGTCGGGGTTTTGATGCTTGACATTCCCTGGGCCGAATATTGGAAATATTCACACGACGCTTTGAATATGACGAATTTTCTGGTCGGTATTTTTCACGGGTTCGTTTATGGCTTTGTTATTGCCTGGTGCGGTTGTTATTACGGCATTAACAGCGGGCGCAACGCGGACAGCGTCGGTGTCGCGACAACGCGGGCGGTAGTTTCGGCAATTGTATGGATGATTGTCGTTACCGGCGTGCTTACTTTAATTTTTGAGGTGATGGGCATATGAGCGGTAATGACGTACAGATTAAAGTAAGCGACCTGACAATGGCATACGGAGATTTCGTTCTGCTTAAGGATGCCAGTTTTGAAGTCAGAAAACAGGATATTTTTATTATTATGGGGGCCAGCGGCGGCGGCAAGAGCAGCCTGCTGAGGCTGCTGACGGGACTGATGCCGCCGACAAAAGGCAAGATAGTGATTGACGGCGTTGATTTTACCGCTCTGAATACGGCCGAAAAAAACAAGTTTATGCGGCGATGCGGCATTTTGTATCAAAGCGGCGCATTGTTCAGTTCGATGACGCTGGCCGAAAATGTGGCGTTGCCGTTGCAGCAATACAGCGGATATTCTCAGAAACTGATTGACGAACTGGTTGAACTGAAACTGGCTTTGGTCGGTTTGGCGGGTTTTGGAGGCTTTTATCCTTCGGAAATCAGCGGCGGCATGAAAAAGCGCGCGGGCTTGGCGCGGGCTTTGGCGCTGGATCCGGAGATTTTATATTTCGACGAACCGTCAGCAGGGCTTGATCCCATCAGTTCTAAGCTGCTGGACGATTTGATTATCGATATAAACCAAAGCCTGAAAACCACCATTGTCGTCGTTACTCACGAGTTGAATTCGATTTTTACCATCGGAACCAATTCGATTTTTTTGGACGCGGACACCAAGAGCATCTTGGGGCGGGGCAATCCTAAAGACTTATTGACCAATCCGCCGAACGATACTGTTTATGAATTTTTAACAAGAGGGGCCGGGAAAAATGCACAGAGAGCCTAATCGCAGACTTATCGGAATTTTTTTGGTAACGGGAATACTGGTATTTGCCGTGGTGATGACGATGTTTATCCGCCAGAAATTTTTTGGCGGCAGCGGCAATATGCTGGTGATGTATTTTGATGAATCGATTAAAGGCTTGAATGTGGGTTCATCAGTGGTATTTAAAGGTGTGGAAATCGGAAAAGTGGCAAAGATTGACCTGATTGCCGACGCCAACAATCTGGACTTCAGCATACCGGTTTATGCCAAAATGGAAGATTATCAGGGAATTCATACGCGGGAAAGACCGGAAGACGACAAACGGGAAATTTTGGACGCTTTGATTAAAAAAGGACTGCGTGCCCGGTTGACGGCGCAAAATTATCTGACCGGGCAATTGGTGATTGAGTTGGAGATGCTGCCGGATACTCCGATTGAACTGCGTTACCGGGGACACAATAAAGACGTATTGGAAATTCCGACGGTATTATCTCCGATGGGGGAAATCTCCAAAGGCATCCAGAATATTCCGATTAGGGAGAGCGTGGAGAAGTTTAACCGGTTTTTTGACGAGATGAACAAGCAGATTCCGATAGTTATGCCGCAAATCAGCGATACTTTCAAAAATCTGAACAAGGCAGTGAAAGACAATGCGGAAGTTTCTGCCGACACGTTCGACAATCTGAATCAGGCAATAGCCAACTTCGGAGAAGCATCCAAAGCTTTCCGCAATTTTGCCGACTATGTGGAGCGGCATCCGGAAGCGCTGTTGAAAGGAAAGAGAGGTAATTAGATGAAAAAAGTTTCGGTTTTGATTCTTGTTTTGGTGCTCGGGGCTTGCGTCGGCACCAGCCGGCAGTCGAAATTTTACAGTCTTGCGGTGGAGAATGCCGGAGTGATTACCGCACCGTATAAGAACGGGTTGAGCGTAGGCGTTAAAGAAGTTAAGGTTCCCTCATATGTTGACAAACCGCAAATGGTTACACAAAACAAAACGGCTGTGGAGCTGAGCGTTTCAGAACTCAATCGCTGGAGCGAGCCGTTGGGAACAATGCTGCAGCGGACGATTGCCGAGGATATGGCTCTGGTTTTGCCGCGTGCTGCCGTAAAAGGACAGATGTCGGTCAGAGAAAAGTTTGATTATACCGTGTCTGTCGAGGTAAATAAATTTGACGGACAATTCGGCGGCGAAGCAGTGCTTGAAGCCTGGTGGTATATACGCGATGCCCAAGGGAACACGGTTGTGAGGAAACGGACAGAGCTTTCTGAACAGTTAGGGAAAACATATGACGACCTGGCTATGGTGCAAAGTAATCTGATTGCGAAGTTGTCCCGGCAGATAGCTCTGCAGATTGTTGAAAAAAGCCGAAAACAGAACTGAGATTTTCGTATTTGGTGATTAGTTAATGCCGTCTCGTGTGGAGGCGGCATTTTTGTTTGTCTACCAAGTGTAATAATATATTGACTATTATTTTGAAGATGATATGCTAAATATATGAGCATATCAGGTTCTGGAGTAACATATCGGAGGCGGCAAAGATGACTATTTTGACGACAATCGCTTTTATTACAAGTGTTTTATTGAGCGCCAATGCAGCCTTGGCAGCCTCCGTTACAAACCCGCATTTCACACCAATGTCATTGTCTCCGGAACCTGCCTCGGTGAATTTGTCTTATGAGGTAGCCGGGGTTTATTGGCTGCCGGATTATCTTAAAGGAAATATCAGCCGCGGTTCTGAAGATCCGGGCGGCGGCGATATTGATACCGGTTGCGGGACATACGGCCTGTTTGACAATTGTGAACCGCCGCGCCAGGCCGGAGGCGTCGTTTATCCGGTGTCGGGGTTAAAGTGTTTTAAAAGTTGTTCCTGTCCGCCGGCATACCAATACAATGTTTCAAATTGCAACGGCAATTATGAAGTTTCGGGAGCTTGCTGCGGCGACTTCTGTACCGAATGCCGTTGTAAAACGGAGTTTGCTTTTGACAGCGGCAATTGTGTCGTTCCGGCGAAAATGTCAGGAGAAAGCTGCGGAGGCAAATACGAGAGTTGCGTTTGTCCGGAAGGTTTCAGTACGGAAGTGCGTTCTTGCGGAAGCAATCAGGATAAAGAGCAATCGGGCAGCGTCGGAGGGCTGGGATGTTTTCGTTGCAATTGTGACGAACGTTTTAGTTTAACTTCTTGTCCCGCAAATGCCGAGTGTGAGCAGTGCGGCGACAAATACAGCAAGCTTGGTTGCAAGGAAGGTTATTATGAGGAAGAGGGCAAGTGTGAAAAGATAATTCCCTGTCCGCAGGGAACCAGCCTTAGCGACAGTTGTGACGAGGAGCATAAAGCAGTAGACAGCGGCAGTCTAAGCGGCGGAGCAATTTGTTACCGCTGCGAAGAGAAAACCTGCGAAGAACGGGGAATGAAGGACTGTGAGGGAGCTTGCATTGCTTTAACGGAGTGCTGTAACTGCAGTGACGAGCAAAAGTGTTTTGACGGAGCCTGTGTCCCTAAAACCTGTGAGGACAAAGGAATGAAAGAATGCAACGGGGCGTGTATTGCTTTAACGGAGTGCTGTAACTGTGGCGCAGAACAGAAATGCGTTAACGGCGTGTGTGTTGACAAGACTTGCGAAGACAAAGGGTTAAAAACCTGCAACGGTGTTTGTATTGCGATAGGCGAATGTTGCGGCGGTTGTTCGGACGGAGCGGTGTGCATCAACGGAAGCTGCGTGTGCCGGAACGAGTGTACCTTAAGCAGCTGTCCTGCAGGTACGGTATGCAGGCAAGAGGCCTGTTCAGGAAAGTTCTGCGGCATAGGGTGTGAGGTTGGTTATGTTACGCCGTATAATTATTTGTATTTGTTTTATTTATTGTAAGGAGAGGAAGATGAAAAAGAAAATATTTTGGAGTGTTTGCGCTGCGGCAATGATGTCTGTTTTTGCTGTTAGAGCGCAAGACACGGAGTGTTGTCAGAAAATACCAACTTGTGCGGAGATGGGGTATAATCTGTCGGCTCCCAAGGGGGACGGATGGTTTTGTACGGCATGCCCGACCGATCCCAAAAAATTTTCCTGTTCGGAGAAGCCCTGTCCTCAAGGGACTTCAAGTTCGCAAAATGCAGTGGGCTCATACAGCAATACATCTGCCGGACGACAATATAAGGTCTATTGTTCCAGCGAGAGTTACAGTGGGGATAAAGTTTGTCGAGAGACGACACCTATTCTTGTATTTGTTAGTGACTCTGTTTCTACATCCGACAAGACATCTGTAGCTTTGGCAGGGTGTAAAGGTTCAAGTTCTGGTTCTGGTGGAGATTCTCTGAAAATAATAACAGCAATTAATGATGCAGCAAAAGATATCAGAACTGCAATTTTAAGTAAGTATTAGAATAAAAAAGCCCCCTTTTTCAGGGGGCTTGAGGTTAGATGTTGTCAGAATTTTCTTCTTTGTTTTCAGGTTGAACCAAGATTGGGAATTTGCTTATTCCCCAAGCCTGCAAACCGATAACAACGATAAAGAATATTAAAGTGTTATTGAGAATGTTAAACCAGCCGAGCGGATAGAAGATAATGTAAGCGGCAATCAGAGCGAGCGAACTCAGGCGCATCCGCTGGTCAAAGTTTAAGGGGCGTGACGCCAATGAGCCGATAAATTTGGCAAAGAGGGCGTAAAAAAGCGTCAGTAAAAAGTAGAATACAAACAAGAAAGCTATGGCTGCGACGGCAAAAATTACGGCAAACCAGTTCAGAAGAGATTTGAATGTTTCGCGGTAGTCTGCACGGGGCAGTTCGAAACTGCCTTCCAGTCGGATCAGTTTTACCTGATTGCGGTTAACGGTATAAAGCGTTGTCCGAGTGAGGTAGATACCGTCTTTCAATTGTGTGGTGTCCAGGGTGTCGGTACGCGTATCGATGACTACCGGCAGAGCAATGGGGTCGGATGCGCCGTCGATTTGCAATGAGGCGATTTTGAGGGTATCAGCCGGGGTGACCACACGACCGTTCTGCACCTTAACGGGAAGCATCTGGTCTGCGATTGACTGAGCATAGGGGATAGCTTCACTGCCGCCGATACGGAGCATAATTGAGACGATAATCGAGACGACAAGAGCCAGCACCAACAAATATTTAGCGCCAAGGCCTTCTCCGTTCAGGACATAATTGATAAGTTTTTTCATACGTAATCTCCGGCTGAAAGTTGGATATACTTAATGAATAGAACTTTTGTGCCTAAAAGTAAATAACTTTCAGCAGTGAGAAACCGTTACCCGGAAATTTCCGTCATCGTTAGTCAAGGCGACCCGGCACCGGTGCAGTTCGGCAATGCGTTCCACAATGGACAGTCCCAGACCGCTTCCGGTGCTTTTTTGTCCGGCCGGGCGGAAAAAGCGTTCTTTCAGACGGGGCAGGTATTCTGCAGCAACGACAGTATTGCTGTTGGTTACAGAAAGAGTTTCGTCTTTGAGTTCGATGCTGATTTGTGCTTCTTCAGGACTGTAACGAACGGCATTATCCAACAAGTTACGGAGCAGCAGAGCCCAGAGCAGAGGTTGTCCGCAAGTTGTCGGTGCACTGCCGTCGGTTGAAGTTTTGACATTTATCTTTTTTTCTTCAGCGGCGGGCAGCTGCTCATTTACGGCCGCGTTTACAAGCGCGGGCCAGTCCAAAGGTTCGTCATTTGCCGCTGCGGCAGCAGAATCAAGCCGGGAAAGTGCCAGCAACTGTTCAACCAGACGGGTTGAACGGTCAATGCCCTGGTTTAGTTTTTGCAAGGCCTGATGCCGGGCGGCAGCGTCGTCGTCAGCCAGCTGGGCAACTTCAAGCTGGACTTTTAAGGCCGTCAGAGGACTGCGCAATTCGTGGGCGGAATCAGAGATAAAACCGCGTTCGCGCTGCAACATTTGTTCAATACGGGAAAACTGCGTGTTTATGGCTTTGATAAGCGGCAGAATTTCCGAGGCCTGTCCGCTTAGGGAGAGCGGATGCAGGTTGTCCGAATCCCGTTCGGAGAGCTCGTCGGCAATCCGGCGCAGCGGGCGAAGTTCGCGGCTGACCATCCAAATGACGGCAAGCAGCAGGACAGAGAGGCCGACAAGCCAGGGAAGCAGGGTTTCTTCCACCAGTTCAAGTGCTGCATCATCTCTGAATTCGAGCTCCTGTCCGACGGCAATGGTGAAATTTTTGTCGGCAGACGTCAGCCAGAAGATGCGCCACATATCTTTTTTGCGTCCGATTTTCTGGTTAACAAATCCGGAGGCTTCGGGGGTATAAATAAAGTCACGGCCGTTTTCGTCATCATTAAAAATCATTTCGCCGCGGCGGTTGAATACGGCAAATCCCAGGGCTTCGTCTTCTTCTTCACCGTCATCATCGACATTTTCAATCAGGCGGTTTGATTTTTTTTGCATATCGGCGGTCAGGTTTGTCCAGTCGGCGGTGGAGAGCTGGCGAGCCAAAAGAAGCTGATAGGTGTCGAAAAACTCGTCCATCTGGTCGCGGCTTTCTTGCCAGGATATGACTGCCGCGGCGGTCCAGACGCAGGTTGATACGATTAGAAAAGAAATGATGAGGCGCAGGCGTAAACTCATTTTTTTCATACTTCCCCCAATATATAGCCGATTTTATTAATGGTGCGGATGAAGTTTTTGCCAAGCTTGCGGCGCAGATGATGTACATGGACTTCGACGGCGTTGCTGCTGACTTCTTCATCCCAGGAATAAATTTTGCTTTCTATAAGTTCTTTGGAAAGCACCTGTTTGGGGTTGTTGAACAAGAGTTCCAACAACAATAGTTCTTTGGGGGCTAAAGTGACTGCCCTTCCGTTGAGTGTGACGGTTTTGGTCTGTTGGTTAAACGTAATGCCGCCATGCGTGATAACCGGCTCCAAACGGTCGCTGCGGCGTCGAATCAGCGCTTTGATGCGGGCGGCAACTTCAGCCAGAGCGAAAGGCTTGGCCAGATAGTCGTCGGCGCCGCTGTCAAGCCCGATGACACGCTGGTCGACATCTCCGCGGGCAGTGAGTATCAAAACCGGTTCTTTGCGCCCTTTGGCCCGCCATTCTTTAAGAATCGAAAGGCCATCGACTCCCGGAAGGCCGAGGTCTAAAACCACGGCCTCATAAGGAGCCTGATAGAGAGCTTCACGGCCGTCCAGGCCATCTGTGAACCAGTCGACGGTAAAACCGAGTTTGCCTAGGCCGACATTCAGGCCGTCACCGATAAGTTGGTCGTCTTCAATCAGGAGAATGCGCATCGATTTTACCTTTAGCAAGAATGGTTATTTTTTGATTAAGTAATCTACGTCGACTTCGGTGTCCTTAAGCATTTCCTTGTCGACTTCACCGTGGATTTCAACAGTGTCTGCAGGAGTTATATTAACACCTCTCCAATCGTCGTTGTCAATATCTAATATAATGGTGCCGCTGGCATCGCGGAAAAGGTATTTTTCGTTGCCGAGGTTCTTTTCTATTTTGCCGACCAGGACAACCGCCGTGTCGTCACTTTGTTTGGCAGCCTGGGCAGCGGTTACGGGGCTCAGACCGGGACCGTTGAATCCTCCCTGCGGGGCGAAGCCGCCGTTAGCGAAAGCAGAGGCAGAAAATCCCAGGGTCAAAGCCAGAGCAGATACAGCGATAATTTTTTTCATATGAGTTCTCCTTAAATTTTAATTGTCGGTTTTGAGTTAAGCCGTTAACGGCTGGTTACATTATGACTACACCATTGCGAACTTAAGGAACGCTTAAGGAGCAAAAAAAATATTAGAATTTATTTTATTAAAGAAAATTAATGTGTTAGCGGCGTTTGAAATATGCCGGACAGTGATTACATAAAAGAACAAACGAATTTTTATTAAGAAAATTAAGGAGAAAAATTATGGTTACAACCGAAAAAGTCCAAAAGCTCAGCGTATGGCATCTGATTGCCGGCATTATTATGGCCGCGCTGGGAATTTTTGTGTGGTTTAATCCGATGGCGAGCCTGGTTGCAATGGCTTTGTATTTGGGAATTGTCTTTATTGTCGTGGGCGCCGGGTATTTTATGGCTTCGTTTGCCTATCGTTCGGGCTGGTATCTGCTGGTAGGCTTTCTGGATATGCTGGTCGGCGTTATTTTTGTGGCGAATCTCGGGGTGACGGCTGCATCGCTGCCGATTATTTTTGCCCTGTGGTGTCTGGCCGTCGGGGCGGTGCAAATTGTTTCGGCCTTTCAGCTGCGCAACAGCGGCGTTTCCTGGGGGTGGACGCTTACGGCAGGAATTCTGGGCGTGCTGTTTGCCTTTTTGATTCTGGCGTATCCGGCCATCGGTACAATTACCCTGACGGCGTTGATGGGCGCTTATATTCTGATGTACGGGATTATTGAAATCGTCGAGTATTCGACCAATCAGCGGTTACTGCCTGAGTATCGTTAAGCAGCGGGAGAAGGGAAATGGCCAGTGAAGACAATAAAATCGGGTTGGTTCCGGCGACGTTGATGGTTGCCGGAAATATGATGGGGTCGGGCGTATTTATGCTGCCGGCGAATCTGGCCGCAATCGGAAGCATTGCGGTTATCGGCTGGCTGGTAACGATTGTGGGGGCAATTGCGCTGGCTTTGGTTTTTTCCAAACTAACGCAGATAGACCCTGCCGCCGGCGGTCCGTATGCCTACACCAAAAAGGCCTTTGGAAACTATATGGGGTATCAGACCAATTTGGTTTACTGGCTGGCAAACGTGGTCGGCAACGTTGGTTTGGTTGTGGCCGGTCTCGGATATCTGACGCCGTTTTTTCCCTCGCTGAAGGATCCGCTAGTAATGGCGCTGGGGCAGATAGGCATCATCTGGATGCTGACTTATGCCAATATTCTGGGGCCTAACGTTGTGGCCAGAATCCAAAGCTTTACGACGACGCTGGCCTTGTTTCCGATTATCGGCGTGGCTTTGCTGGGATGGTTCTGGTTTCATCCGGCAACCTTTATGGACGGATGGAATGTTTCCGGGCAAAGCAATATGACGGCTTTGGGAATGACATTGAATTTTACCCTGTGGGCGTTTATCGGCGTCGAGAGCGCTTCGGTTTCGACCGCTGTGGTCAAAGATCCGACGCGTAACGTGCCGATTGCGACGGTGGCCGGCGTGTTGCTGGCGGCGGTCTGTTATATTTTGAGCTCATCGGCGATTATGGGAATTATTCCGAACCAGGAGCTTATTGCTTCTTCCGCTCCTTTTTCCGAAGCGGTAAGAATTGCGCTGGGCAGTACGGCAGGCAATGTTGTGGCCTTGTGTGCTGCCGCAGGTTGTTTGGGGTCTTTGGGCGGTTGGACGCTGTTGGTGGGACAAACAGCCAAAGCCGCTGCCGACGACGGATTGTTCGGAAACGTTTTTGCCAGGGTCAACCGCCGCGGCGTACCGTCTGCCGGTTTGGCCATCGTAGCGGGAATTATGACATTGCAAGTGCTGGCAACAATGTCGCCGACGGCGGCACAGCAGTTTGGAAAAATTGCGTCGATTGCCGTTATTATGACGCTGCTGCCATATATCTATTCTTCGGTTGCCATCAAAATTTTGGGCCGAACCAAAATGACCAAAAATCAAAACGTGTTTTATACGATTGTCGGTTTGATTGCAGCAATTTACTGCATGACGGCGATGATAGGTTCTAATGCCGAGCAGACGCGCTGGGCGCTGATGTTCGTCATTTCGACCATAATCTTTTACGAATTGTCGGTTAACCGCCAGCTGGAGATAAAAGAACAAAAAATAAAACCGGGCGGTTGCTGCGTGCCGGCCTGGGTTCGATATTTTACGCTGGTTATGACGGTGGCGGCTCTGGCAGCGATGTTCTGGGTTTCCGTCGGTCGTTATGACGGCAAAACGGTACATCCGCGTCTTAATCTGCAAAGCCTGGAAAATATTATTCACAATGAGTAGAGGGAGATAAAAAATGATAGATAAGGAACATCCTTTCAAGATAAAAGTGTTGATGGTATATGAGGGAATAAACGGGAACAACGCGACGTCCCGGGCGGTCAGAACGCTCAAGGAAGAGCTGGAAAACCAAGACGTTAAGGTCGTCGTTTCGGAAAGTCTGGCCGATGCGGAGGCGCTTATCAGCGCAGATCCGACAATTCAGTGCCTGTTGCTTAAGCTGGACGAGAAAAGCCAGACCTGCTGTCAGCATGCCGGAGAGGTTTTGGAGGTTCTGCGGCAGCGGAATAAGGATATGCCGGTGTTTTTGCTTTCTAGCCGCACGATGGCATCGGAGGTCCCGGCAGACATTCTTGACAAGGTTAACGATTTTATCTGGATTTTGGAAGACACCGCTGATTTTATCACCGGCAGAATTTTGGCCGCAACCAAACGTTACCGCGAGTTTATCCTGCCGCCGATGTTTAAGGCTCTGGCCCAGTTTGCCGCGGTGCACGAATATTCGTGGCATACACCCGGCCATACCGGCGGAACGGCTTTTTTGAAGTCTCCGGTCGGCCGCGCGTTTTTTAATTTTTTCGGTGAAGAGATTTTTCGTTCCGACATTTCCATTTCGGTGGGCGAACTTGGTTCGCTGCTGGACCATTCGGGACCGATAGGGGAAAGCGAAAAATATATTGCGCGGGTTTTCGGAGCAGACCGCAGTTATACGGTTACCAACGGTTCTTCGACTTCCAACAGGGTGATTTTGATGGCCAGCGTAACCCGCAATCAGGTTGCTTTGTGCGACCGCAACTGTCATAAGTCGGTAGAACACGCGATTACGATGTCGGGCGCCATTCCTACATATTTGGTTCCTTCGCGCAACCAATACGGCATTATCGGCCCGATACATCCGGATCGTCTGACTAAGGCCGCAGTTGCGAAAGCCGTTAGTGAAAATCCGCTGATTAAAGACGGTATTGACGCGCAGCCGGTGCATGCGATTATCACCAACTCCACATATGACGGTTTGTGTTATAATGTGGCCCGGGTGAAAGATTTGCTGGGAGAAAGCGTCGACCGTCTGCATTTTGACGAAGCCTGGTATGGTTATGCCCGGTTTAATCCGATATATGAAAATCGGTTTGCAATGTATGGAAATCCCAAAGACTACAGCAAAAGCGATCCCACCGTTTTTGCGACGCAGTCTACTCATAAGCTGCTGGCGGCGTTTTCTCAGGCGTCTATGATTCATATCCGGGAAGGCCGTAAGCCGATTGATCCACGGCGTTTTAACGAAGCTTTTATGATGCATGCTTCGACATCGCCGTTTTATCCCATCATTGCGGCCAACGATGTCAGCGCGGCGATGATGGACGGGCCGGAAGGCAAAGCCCTTACGGAAGATTCCATTCGTGAGGCGGTTTCCTTCCGTAAGACGGTCGCACGCCTGCACGCCGAATTTGAATGTAAAAACGAGTGGTTTTTTAATGTTTGGCAGCCGGATTATGTTATTGATAAAGACAGTAAAGAAAAAGTACCGTTTTGCGCAGCGTCGGAAGAGCAGCTGGCAACCGATCCGGAAAGCTGGGTTTTGCATCCGAACGATGCCTGGCACGGTTTCGGCGATATTGAAGACGGTTTTTGCATGCTTGATCCGATTAAGGTTTCGGTGGTAACGCCGGGCGTGAAAGATGACGGCAGCCTTGAAAACTGGGGTATTCCGGCCGCAGTTCTTACCTCTTATCTGGACAACCGCGGAATTGTGGTGGAGAAAACGACGGATTTTACAATTTTGTTTTTGTTTTCTATCGGCGTAACGAAAGGCAAGTGGGGAACTTTGCTGAACGCGTTGTTTGCCTTTAAGGAAGACTACGACAACAATGCTCCGTTGGAAAGAGTTTTGCCGAAAGTGTTGGCCGATAATCCGCAGCGTTATCAGGGGATGGGGCTGCGGGACCTGTCTGACGAAATGTTCCGGGCAATGTCCAAACTGGGGACGACCAAGGCCTTGTCAGAAGCGTTTGCGGTTTTGCCGCACCCGGATATGAGTCCGGTGGAGGCCTATGAACACTTGGTCAAAGATATGGTAGAGACGCTGACACTTGACGAAATGGCCGGTAGAACATTGGCGACCGGCGTGGTTCCTTATCCGCCGGGAATTCCGTTGTTGATGCCTGGTGAAAACGCCGGGCCGGCAGACGGGCCTCTGCTCGGATATTTAAAGGCATTGGAAGCTTTTGACCGCGAATTTCCCGGCTTTACCCATGACATTCACGGCGTAGAGGCAGAAGACGGAAAATATCGCATTATCTGCATAAAACGTTAGAAAATCGGCAAAGCCTTCCTTCGGGAAGGCTTTTTTGTTGACAGGGGCGGCTTTTACATATTAGTCTAATGCCAATTCCGGGAACGGAAGAGGACTATGAGCAATGGAGACTATAATGAAAAAACTGTTGATTTTGGCTTTGTTTGCCGTTACCGCCTGCACCAATGCCGGCCCCTTTGTAACCAATATTTCTTCTGACGGCAACAACGGCCTGGTAATCGAGAAATGTCAGGTTCATATGAATGCTTTTATGGGAACGGTTTCTAACGAAGGGTGTACTTCTACCCAAATCAGATTAAAATAATCCTAAGGGAACAGCAAAAGAAAAGGCCGCTTTTTGAAAGCGGCTTTTTTTATTGGACAGAGGTTTCAATCAGATGCACGACCCTTTGCTGAAAAGGGATGTTTATTTGGTTGCTCCTGAACTGTTCGACAATTTTTTCGCGAATGCGGTTGGCAATTCCGGAGCTGTTATACACGTTGGAGGTATAGCAATTAAGCTGAAAGTTCAGACTGTTGTCTCCGAAATCGGTAAACAGCAGCGAAGGCGCCGGGTCTTTGAGAACCTCGGCATCGTTGTTGGCTATTTCCAGCAGCAGTTTTTTTACCAGGTTTAAATCGCTGTCGTAGTCAACACCGATTTTTATTTCAACGCGGCCCATACGATTGGCGTAAGTTTTGTTGACGACGCTTTTGGAAAGGATATCGGAATTGGGAATGATAACGTTGGCCTTGTTCCAGGTTTCCAGCTCGGTGGCGCGCATATTGATACGTTTAACAATGCCTTCCTGCCCGTTGATGATGACCCAGTCGCCGATTTTTATCGGGCGTTCGAACAGGATGGTCATACCGGCGACCAGGTTGCTGACGATGTTTTGGAGACCGAGACCGGCACCAAAGGACAAAGCTCCGGCCATAATGGCGATGCTGCTGAAGCTTCCGCCCATTACGGCAATACCGAAGATGAGCGAAAATATAAACCCGAAAAAGCCGATTGCCGAGATAAGCGAACTTTTGACGCCGTCTTCCATGTCTATCTGGCTGAGGCTGCCGTTGATAAAGCTGTTTTTAAGCGAGCGGAACAAAAACAGCGAGACGAAGAAGGTGAGCAGTCCGAGCAAGATAGAGGTGATTGAAATGTGGACGCTGCCGATATTGAAGCCGATAAGGAAGTTTTTGATTTTGTTCAGCAGGATATCGACCGAAACGCCCCAGGCAGCCAGCAAGAAGAACAGGGCTATCAGGGACAGAACCGGTTTTAGGATAAGCGCGAACCAGAAGTTGGCTTTGACCAGGGTGCGCGGATTTATTCTGAAGGTTTTGACCCAGAAGCGGAAACTCAGCAATTTGCGGAAAAACACCCGGAACAACTTGTAGAGTATGTAAAACAGGGCGATGATGAGCGCAGAGACGATGAAACGGTTGATGGCAAATTCGGACAACCGGATGTAGCCGAACAAGGATGCGGCAAAGGCAATGCTCATGAAGAAGGTAATGGCCAGGCTGATTTTGGCGCCGACGGAAAGCTCGCCGGGATCTTCGTCGGCGTTATTTTGAGCAGAGGCGGGGATTTCTTCAAGTGCGGCATCGGCATTTTTGTTTTGGAGGTCGTTGTCATAGAGGAATTTGTTGGCCACCAGAATGACGCAAAAAGCCTTGACCGCATTTGCAAAAATTTTTAACGCGTATATGGTTTCGGTGTTGTTCATTTGTCCCGAAAGGCTTTGGAAAAAACTGACGATGCAAACCGCGGCAGCGGAGAATATCAGTGCCGAACTAATCGACTGAGCCCGGGCGTCGTTGACCTCAATGATGCGCCATTTGCTGTTAAACGGGGTGAAAGCGATTTTAACCAAAGCCTGCGAAAGGAAGAAGTAAAGCAGGTATAAGGCGGCGGTGTTGAGAAGCGAGCCGAAAGAGGTTTTGTTGATGATTCCGTTGTTGTGGAGCCAAAACATAAAGGTTCCGATAATGGCGGCGGGAATTAATCCGCGGGCCAAAAGCATCCATAAGGCGGCGCGGACTTTCTGGCTGTAATCGGGGTGAGGTATGGAGGCGCGATAGCCAAACCAGGTTTTTATATAACGGCGGGCATAAACGGCTGCGATGAACGCGACAACGAGGTAAAAGACCGCAAAAGTGATGTTGTCGTCGGCGGCTTTGCGAGTGTTGTCAGGGAGCTGGCGGTACCAGTCAAGCGGAGAACGGAGCAGGTTGTAAGAGAATTTTGCAAAGCTGACCAGCGACTCCCAAAACTCCTGGGGATGAAAAATGGAGCTTTGCTTGGCAAAAATGTTGTTAAAAAGGCTGCGATTGCGCAGTTTAAGGATGAGGCCGTTGATATCGTCAATTTTAGTTTTGGCGAGGTTTGCCTGAGCGATTTGGGTTTTGTAAGTATCGGCCAGAGAGGCAAAGCTGCGGCGTTGGGCGGCGATGGCCGCGGGCTCTTTGCCATCGGCGGGAACGTCTCCGAGAGCGGCTATTTTTTTCTGAAGATTGTCCTGAGCCGTTAGAAAAGCGGGGAGAGTTTGGTTGATTTGTCCCTGAATCTCCTCCAACCGGTCAAGAATGGCACCGCTTTGTTCAACGGATGTTTTTCCGTCGTTCAAGGCGGCAACGGTTTTGTCCAATTCTTTGTTAAGAGCTGCGTAACTGATGTCTGGGAGCTTGAGGTCGGTACCGTTGGCGGTCGGCTGGGCCGCGGCAGAGAAAGCGGAAAGCATCAGAGCCAAGAGGAGAAAAAGTATTTTTTTCATTTGTTTTTCCTTATCAATTTCCTTTGATATGGAAGCGGTTTTGTAAAAATCAAGTTTTTATTATGTGTATAGGCAATTTTTTGCTGGCTTTTCTGCGAGGGTGTATTAATCTTAAATATTATATCAACTTTTAGTAACATCAGGATTAGAAATGATACCCAAGAAAATTCACTATTGCTGGTTTGGCGAAAAAGAACCCGGAGAGCTGGAGCAGAAATGCATTGAATCATGGAAAAAAATTCTTCCCGATTATGAACTCAGATTCTGGGGAAACGATTGTTTGGACCGATTTGACAACAAATATCTGCGGCAGGCGGTTGAGGCTAAAAAGTGGGCTTTTGTTTCCGATTATGTACGCTTGTATGCTCTGTTGGAAGAAGGCGGTCTTTACTTTGACACGGATGAAGAAGTCGTCCGCCGGCTGGACGAGTTTATGGAACACGACTTTTTTATCGGTTCCCAACGGTGCGGAACGGCCAAGGAGATTTCTCCGGCATTAATCGGCGCGGTGCCGCACAGCGAAATCATCAAAAATATGCTGGAAGTTTATGATTATACCGAATTTGTCAATCCGGACGGCAGTTATAACATGACGCCGAACCCGAAATATTTTCGCAAGGTGCTGCTGGAGAAATACGGCATAAAAAATACCTATGTCAAAAAAGGACGGGTTCAGATTTGCGAAAATGCTTTCATCTATCCCTACACGTATTTTTGCACCAGCAATAAAGACGCATATGCCATTCATCATTACTCCGGATGCTGGCGTCCGGCTTGGCGCGTTCGTGAAAAGTTTTCATTCCGCTTGGGAAACAACCTGTTTTCTTTTCGCAAGTATAAATTTAAGGTTAAACACGGCGCCGACGAGCCGATGCCGTTGAAAGACGGAGAGAAAATTGTTTTTTCTTTCAGAACGTCAAAGCAGTCGCAGTTTATGCTGATAAAAAAGCAGGTGGCCTAAAATGGGAATGAAGAAAATCAACCGCTGGTTTAAAAGTCTGATTCACGGTTATGATTTGCCGCAGTTGAAAAAATCGAAACCGTGGTCAATTATGCCGAGCGACAAGATATGCATTCTGGCACCGCATGCCGATGACGAAGCTATCGGCTGCGGCGGCCTGCTTGCCAAGTATGGTTCCCAATGCGACGTGATTTTGCTGACGGACGGGCGGTTGAACGGCAACGGAAACACTCCGGAAGAAACAGTTAAAATCCGCGAAGCGGAATTTGCCGCGGTGATGAAATTTTTTAATGTACGGCATTATGAATTTATGCGGGCACAGGACGGTATGTTAATTGACGCTTACAAGTCGTTTGAAAAAATCGATTTCAGCGATTATGATTATGTGGTGATGCCGCACGGGCATGATGCCCATAAGGACCATGTGGTTCCGCAGGCGTTTTTCAGGCGGCTGAGAAAAGAGAAAAAGAACATCAGAGCCAAAGCCGTTTATTATGAAGTTTGGGCGCCGTTGCCGGAACCGACGCATTATCTGGACATTTCCGAAGCGGTTGAGGCCAAGCGTCAGGCAATAAATATGTATGTTTCACAATTGGAAAAGATTGACTATACCTCCAGGATTATGGGCTTGAACCATTATCGGGGCATTCGCCATTTTGTTGAATATGAAGAAGATTTTGTCATTGAATAAGGTCAGAATTTGCCGCAAGCGCAGCTTTTGGCGAATATTGCAATGAGAGAAAATAAGAAGCCTGCTTTTCGCAGGCTTCTTTGTTCAAACGTTTTTGCCCATTTCATAAGCTTGTTGCATGGCAGGAGAGCGTTTGATGTCGCCAATCTGCCAGGCACCGGTACCGTATATGACGCCTTTTTCCCTGGCATCGGGGAGACAGTCCTCCGTGAATCCGCGAAAACCGTCCAGCGTTTTTTCCATATTGGCGTGGCTGGTGTCGGCGGCGGCAACAATGAAATAAAAGTCTTTGCCGCTGATTTCTTCGTAACGGGGTACCGTGCGGTCAATCAGGGTTTTCATTTGTCCGTTCATACTGTAAAAATAAACAGGCGTTGCCATGACAATGACGTCGGCACTTACCATCTTGTCGAGAATTTCGGCCATGTCGTCTTTGATGACGCATTTGTGGGTGGTGTTGCAAACGCCGCAGCCTTTGCAATAGGCTATGTTTTTATCATTAACGAATATTTTTTCAACTTCGTTTCCCGCTTCGGCGGCTCCTTTGGCAAACTGGTCGCAGAGCGTGTCGGAATTGCCGCCTTTGCGGTAGCTGGAAGAGAGAATAAGTACTTTTTTAGTCATTTTGGAGTCCTTTAATCCATTTGTTTACATCGTTTTGGGAATTTGAAGCGCGGCTTCCGTAAAAAGCTTCGCCTTCGATTATTTCAGCTTGGGGAGCCAACGTTCTGATGTCGGCAAGACTGTGTCCGAAACCGCTGCCGCCATGGGTCATAAACGGAATGATTTTTTTGCCGGAAAAATCGTTTTCGGCAAGGAAAGTCGCAACCGGCGAGGCTATGGTTCCCCACCAACAGGGCGAACCTATGAAAATAACGTCATAATCCTTGAGGTTGGAAATTTTATTTTTCAAGGCAGGACGGATACCTGCGGCGATTTCTTTTTTTGCCTGTTCGGTTGTTTGCCTGTAATCGTCCGGGTAAGGGGTTACCGGAGTGATTTCAAATATGTCGCCGCCGGCAGCTTGATGAATGTATCCGGCTATGGCGGCCGTGTTTCCGCTGCGGGAATAGTAGGCGACCAAAACCTTATTATCAGGAGTGATGGTTTGCGCCTGTGTTACGGCAGTTCCCATCAGGAAAGATAAAAAAGTCAAGAATGCTAATTTTGTTTTCATTTGATTATCCTTATTGTTTGGAGGTTATGTCATTAATTGCGGCAATGGCGTTGAGCGAACGCGGATAGCCGATGAACGGAAGCAGTTGGGTGACGGCATCAAGAAGCAGCTGCCGATTGTTGCCGACGTTCAGATTGCCTTGGACATGTGCCCGCATTTGCGCTTCGGTTCCACCAAGGGAAGCCAAAGTTGCAAAGGTCAGCAGCTCGCGGGTTTTTATATCAAGTCCGGTGCGCGTGTAGTAGTCACCGAAACAGTTGGCTGACAGGTAATCCTGAATGTGTTTTAATTCTTCCGGGGCATTTGCGCGCATAGTATCAATATGTTCGGTTCCGAAAATTTCCTGTTGTGTACGGATTCCTTGTTCAAGACGAGTGTTTGTGGTGGTCGTCGATTGGGCGGCCAACGGCAGTTTAACGCCGCGTTCGGAAAGAATACGGTTGGTCAGGAGCAGAAAGTCATAGGCTTTGGCCATTCCGGCATAGGGAATGGTCTGGTAGACGGCTTCTTTTATTTCAATCGGAGAAACGCCGTCATCCAATGCCCGGTTTAATATCAGCCGGAATTCTTCAGGTGACTGTGTTGCGACATGAGCCGCCAAGAGGAGCAAATATCGTGTTTTGGCATTGAGGTTGCCGTGCGGTTGAACTTCTTTGCTGATAAAGTTGTTCCATAATTCCGCAAGTTCGGGGTCGGTTTGGGTTAAATCATTCATGGGTTTGTCCTTGTTTATAAAAAGCCAGGTTGAGCCGCATATGAGGGCTATTACGGCAAGCGCCGGCAACAGCATTTTTTTCATTATTTGTATTCCTCGTCGGTCACCGGTTCAAGCCAGGTTGCCTTGTTGTCAGGCAGGTTGGTTTCTAGGGATATGTGGGTGAACCAGCTGTCGGGGGCCGCGCCGTGCCAATGCTCAATATCGGGGGCTATACGGACGACATCGCCTTTTTTCAGAGTGCGAATGTTTTGGCCGCGTTCCTGATATCGTCCTTCTCCGGCAAGAACCAGCAGAATCTGTCCGCCGCTGTGCTTATGCCAGTTGGTTCGGGCTCCGGGTTCAAACGTAACGTTGCCTATCGGGGCGTTGAAGAGCTCATCGTTAGTGTTGAGCATGGTGAGGTAGGTCTGACCGGTGAAGAATTTTCCGTAGGGATTGATTTCTCCTTGTTCAAAGATGGTATCTATAGGTGCTTTTTTCATTTCCTGAGCCTTACATAAAGTTGAGAAAGTTAAGACGGCAGCACTTGCGCAGGCAAGCAGCAAAGGTGTTTTCATCAGTTGTTTCCTTTCGACGGGGTGAGTTTGATAACGGTGATTTCGGACGGGGCCAGAAACCGCATTTGCGGTCCCCATTGTCCGGCGCCGCGGGTTACGTAAATATGGGCGTTGTTTTCCATTTTGTACAGGCCGGCCAGATATTTGTTGTGCAGCAAAGTGAGAATATGGAACGGGAATATCTGTCCGCCGTGAGTATGGCCGGAGATTTCCAGGTTAAAGTTGTTTTGTCTGCCAAAGTCGGTCGGCGTGTGCGAAAGCAGTATCCGATACCGGTTGTCACCGCTTTCGGCAAAGGTTTTTTCCAAATCGGCATTTTTGCCGTAGAAATGACCGCTGAAAGTATCGGGAATGCCGGCAATATAAATGTCTTCAAGAGATACGCCGCCGTTTTCCAAAAAGGTAAAGCCAAGCTTTTTCAGCGTTTCGACAGTCGGTTTGTAACCGGCATAAAATTCGTGGTTTCCCGTTACGAAGTAAATGCCTTCTTTGGCTTTTAGCCCTTTCAACAGAGAAATCGTTGAGGATACGGACTTGACATTGTCGTCAATGACGTCTCCGGCCAGCAGAATTATATCCGGATTTTGAGCATTGGTCTTAGCGACGATGCCTTTTATTTTTTCAGGATTGATGACCCGGTGAATGTGGAGATCGCTGAGAACGACGATGGTTCTTTTGCGGTTTATTTGCGGAGAAGAAAGCGTGATTTCCTTGAAATCGGGAATTTTAGTGCCGGCATAGAGGGCATATGCTCCGAACAAAGCTGCCGCGCCGACAAGCCACAGGTTATATTTTATGCAAAATTCACGGGAGTAGGGCAGGCAGTCGAACCAGCCGAATTTGTATCCGGCGAACCAGACGGCATCAGTAACCAAAGTGAGCGTCAACAAGATAATGGCACTGATAAAGACATAATATAGTCCGTATCTGTAGCAGGGATAAAGGCTGCCCAGAGCGTTTTCAAACCGGTAGCTGACAAGCAGCGGGAAACAGCCTATCAACAGAAGGGCAACAAGCGCTGCGGCGTTGGCCAAAGGACTCAGTCCCAAAAACCAGACGTAGCGGATAAACAGAAACATAGTTACCAGACAGCCTAAGAACGACGTTGTCACAGCACAGGATATCATACAAGGTCTCCTCTTAAAAATATTTGCGAATCGATATAGGTTAAGCATACATTTTAGAGTTAACTCTAAGTCAATAGTTTTTATTCTAAAGATGTATTTTTTTTTAATTAAGCCTCAAAACAGCTTAATTTTGTGGCAAAAAAAGGGCTTGGAGGTTACTCTAAGTCAAGTATTGTGTTGACTTTTGTTGTAAAATTTCATTACCTGAAGACAAGGAGGAAACAATAATGGGATATTCAATCGGACAAGTTGCAGAAAAGATGGGGTTAACCGCTCACACTCTGCGTTATTATGAAAAGGAAGGGCTGCTTCCTTTTGTGAAGAAGACCGGTTCGGGACTGAGAATTTTTTCAGATGAAGACATCGGCTGGCTGCAGATGATTGAATGTCTGAAGGGAACCGGAATGCCGCTGAAAGGCATAAAACAATACATTGATTGGTATATTGAAGGTGATGCTACTTTAGAAAAGCGTTTGGAAATGTTTAAACGGCAAAAGGTTCGTTTGGAAGAACAAATGGCTCAGCTCAAGCAGCATATGGAAAAAATTGACTACAAGATTTCCCTCTATACGGAAGCCGTGCGGAAGGGAAAGCTGGACGCGGTGTCCGACAATGCGGTCTTTGCCGCGGAGAGGAAGCGCCTGTTCGGCTCAAAATGACTGTTTTACAGTCTTAAACGCCCTGTACCGAATGGTGCCGGGCGTTTTTTTGTGCTTGACTTTTAGCGCTGACACCATAGTATGTTGCCCGATAATAAGACTTATTTTGTCAATTAATTTATTAACTATTAAAATTTTATGTCGTATGAAAAGAAAAAGTTTTTTGGCAATGGCTGCGGGATTATCGTTGTCGTTGTTTGTATCCTGCGTTCATAAAGATCAGCTGCCGGAAAATCCGAAGGATAAACAGGAGCATAAAGACTCTCACGGAAATTCGTGGATTTATGACGCGATGTTGATGCGCTGGCTGTTTATGCCCTCGGGCGGCGGTCAGTCTCATTATTATTATCCGGGGACGGGAAACTGGACAAACTCTTCGGGTATCAGGGTAAATCCTCCTGCAACGGCCAGTCCAAACGTATATCAGCGGTCGTCATCAGTTAAGCCAAGTACCGGAAGCGGCTATAAGAGTTCCAGCAAACCGGCTTCTACCGGAAAGTCATTTGGCAGCAGTTCAAAAGGTTCGTCATTTGGTGCATAAAATCAACAGAATATGGAAAGAATTAAAATAGCTCCGCGTCCCGGATATATGGGAGAACTTGAGAAAATCGGATTTGTGTTTCACAAAGAATATTGGTTGGAAAACGCATATTATCGATTTTCCGCCAAAGAAGTTGAAGAGCTCGAACAGGCCATAAACAACTGTTATCAAATGTATTGCAACGTGGCTGAAGCCTGCCTTTATGATGAAGAAAAGCTGGATAAGCTGTGTATTCCCAAAGAAATGCGCCCGTTTATCAGACAAAGCTGGGAAGATGATGATTTGTCCTTATACGGACGGTTTGACTTCGCTTATGTTGACGGTGTGCCCAAGTTGTTGGAATTTAACGCTGATACGCCGACAACGCTGATTGAGTCTGCGTTGGTGCAATGGCAGTGGAAAGAAGCGGTTTTTCCCGAAGCAGATCAGTTTAACTCCCTTCACGAGGCGCTGATACAGTCATGGAAAGACATTCATGACGTTTACAAGTGCGACATTTATCACTTTGCATCTCTGACGGATTGTCCGGAGGACTACAGCACGATGGCATATATTATGTCGACGGCTTATGATGCCGGGCTTAGGACAGCCGAGCTGGATTTGAGAGACATTGCCATCGGGGAATGTCTGATGACGCCCGACGGTGAACCGATTAACTGTCTGTTCAAGCTTTATCCATGGGAAACGATGTTTAAGGAAAACATGGGCGGCTGCGTTACCGATATGTGTTGGATTGAGCCGTTGTGGAAATGCCTGATGTCCAATAAGGCACTGTTGCCGTTTTTGTATGAGATGTATCCTGACAGTCCTTATGTTTTGCCGGCTTATTTTGAGGCTGACAAGCTGAAATCCTATTGCAAAAAGCCGATTTTTTCTCGGGAAGGATGCAATGTGGAACTTATCCGAAACGGTTTTTGTCTGGAACGTACATCCGGCGAATACGGCGAAGAAGGGTATGTTTATCAGGAACTGGCGGATTTGCAAGATTATGACGGAAAGTACCCGATTTTGGGCGGCTGGGTTATCGGCGGAGAAGCCTGTGGTCTGGGTATTCGCGAACAATCGGGGCGAATTACGGTTGATGCCAGCAATTTTGTTCCGCATATCATTGTTTAGTTTCGTTTCTTAAACTAATACTATTAAAAGGCTGTTGAGATTCTTCAACAGCCTTTTTAATTTTGAGCGTGAGTGAAAATCCGCCGCCGCGTTTAGTATGTGCGGTTTTCCGGTTGGGCGGGACGGTTTCCGGTTTGGGGATTGTAGGCCGGGGCGTCTGTCGGTGCAACGGCTTTGTCTGCGGTATCGGAAACAGCATCGCCGACTTTAGCGGCTCCTTCTTTGGTAGCTTCCCAGGCATCGCTGCTGACTTCTTTGGTTTTGTCCCAGGCTTTGGCAGATCCCTCTTTAGTGGCCTCCCAGGCATCGTTTGTGGTGTCGGAAACCGCATTTCCGGTTTTGGATGCGCCTTCTTTGGTGGCTTCCCACGCATCGCTGCTGACTTCTTTGGTTTTGTCCCAAGCTTTGGCAGATCCCTCTTTAGTGGCCTCCCAAGCATCGTTTGACGTTTCTTTGGTCTTTTCCCAAACGTCATTGTTTAAATCATTTTGTGACATTTTTAATTCTCCTTGTTGGTCATTTTGCCCTGTTTTCTGATTGTCAGAAGCACGGCTTTGAACATTGGGGTTTATTCTGTCGATGGTTTGGGCGTCAGAATTTTGTTTGCTGACGTTACTTTCGTAAATTCCTCTGCCGACCAGGTAGATGATGACGACGATAACGGCGTAGAATACGTATTTTAATATTGTGTTCATAAACATTCTCCTTAATGAGCCTAACGCAAAAAAAATAATCACGGTGCCGGGTATTTCAATCAGTACTTTGATTTACAATATAATATATGTTGACTGCCAGCGTTGCATAAACCGTAATTGTCTTGCCATTTAACTTCTGACTGTTATTATTTTTTTATCAAAATCTGAAGTGGAGGGGATGATGTCCGTAAAATTTTTTTCGAAGAAAACCGCTGTAATTGCAGGTTTGGCCGGGGGAGCCCTTTTGGCGTGTGTAGGCTTAGTCTGGTATTTTTTCTTTAGCGGTTTTCAGCTGAGCGGCAGCGAAATGCTGGTTTCCCGACCGGAACGAATCGAAGAGCCGGCAAATTCCTACACGGCAGGGGATAAGCTTGTGATAAGTCCGGCCTGCGTTTCTTTCAGTCAGCCGGCAGCGCGGCTTGACAAGCTTTACGTGAAATTGGAAAGCGGCATCACTATGCATCCGGCGGTGCGCGGCAGCTGGAGTTGGAACAGCGACAGAGTGTTGTGTTTTATGCCGGAGGAGGATTGGATTCCGGGGACGACTTATGAAGTTAAGCTTGGCAATGAAATATTTAATCCCCAGATTAAGGTGCGGGACCGGGAGTTTAGCTTCTCGTCTCCGGCATTTGAAGGAAAGGTGACAAGCGAAGCTTTTTATGAAAATCCGAAAAACATTAAGGACAAAGCGGCAACGGCAAGTTTCAGCTTTAACTATCCGTTGAATGTGCAAAACCTTAAAGATAAGATTTCGGTCAAAGCTGTCAGCGGCGAGAAATACGATTTTACGTACAAGGTGAGCGATTTTGACAAGATACTGCATGTCGTTTCGTCGCCCGTGAAGATAAGTTCGGCAGAGGATTTCGTCAAAATTAGCGTTGCCGGAGCGGAGAACGCCTATAACAAAAAGCCGCTGAAAAAGGAATTGACCGCAACGGTCAAAATTCCCAGCAGTTCGAGCTTTTTCAAGGTTAAATCCGTAAAATCTTCAATCGTCCGCAATGAGCAGGATGACGACAATCCCGAACAAATTTTGTCGGTTGATTTTACCACTGCGGTAAAGCCGTCTGATTTGAAAAAGCATTTTGCTTTGTATTACTCAGAAGAAGGATGTTATCAGATTAAAAACAAGCTGGCCGAAAAAGGATATAAAGAGACGGCGGCAAAAGGTTTGAAGAAGCTTGAAACGGTTGAGGTTTCGGTTGGCGAAGAGAATTTGAAAAAGCATATGCTCAAGTACGACCTGAGAGAGGCGGACGGGTGTCTGTTGGTGAGAATCGACAAGGCGTTAAATTCCGCGGAAGGTTTTAATCTGGGCGAAGACGTGGTCGAGCCGGTTTCGATTTCTCCTTATCCTCAGGAGGTTAAAATCGCTTTCGACGGTTCAATTTTGTCTTTGCGGGGAAGCCGGGAAGTGGCTTTTCTGTCACGGGGTGTCAGCGAACTCAGAGCCTCGGTTGCCAGAATAGACGCTTCTGACTTGAATCATTTGACGACGCAGACTTCCGGCGATTTTTCCCATCCGTATTTTATCAATTATAATTTTAACGAAGACAATATTTCGGAGATTTTTGAAAAATCGTTGAAAATCAATATGGAACATCCCGGAAAGCCGAATTATTCCGCTTTGGATCTGAACGAATATTTCAGGGACAAGAAAGGCGTATTTTTGGTAAAAGTTCGCGGTTATGACGGAGAAAACAGATACAGCCGGGAGGACAGCCGACTGGTTATGATTACCGACCTCGGCATTGTGGTGAAAGACAATCTGGACAAGACCCACAATGTTTTCGTTTCAAACATTTCAGAAGGAAGGCCGGTTTCCGGTGCGGTTGTCGAGGTGTTGGGCAAAAACGGCCTGCCGGTGTTGACGGTCAAGACCAATCGGGAGGGAGAAGCCGTTGTTCCCGATTTTTCCGGTTTTAAAAAAGACCGGACGGCGGTTGTCTATAAAGTTACAGACGGAAGCGACGTTTCTTTTCTGCCGATTAACAGAAACGACCGTCGTTTGAATATGTCGCGTTTTGATGTGGGCGGAGAATATGTTTATGAAGAGGAAGACGTTTATGCCTTGAAAGGATACGTTTTTAGCGACCGAGGCATTTACAGACCGGGAGAAGAGGCGCATTTTGGTTTTATCGTCAGACAAAAGGATTTGAACGTACCTAAAAAAATGCCGTTTGTGGCAGAGATACGAAATTCCCGCGGCGACGTTGTTTCTTCCCAGAACCTTTGGGCGGACAGCGTAGGTTTTATGGCCTATTCGTTTACGCCGGACCGGGCAGCGCCTACCGGGCGTTACAATATTTCCCTGTATGTGCTGGATAACCGTGATATTCGTCGTTACGTTGCCGGAAGCGACTTTAAAGTTGAGGAATTTCAACCTGACAATTTGCGGATTAAGGCTGACTGGGAGGGGTACGACGGTGAAGGGTGGTCTACGGAACCGATGATGAAAGCAGAGGTTTCGTTGTATAATCTTTACGGAAATCCCGCTTCGGGGCATGAGCTTAAAGCTTCTTACAAGATAACGCCGGCAGACTTTGTGTTTAAGAAATACAAGGGGTATTTGTTCCGTGATCCTTTGCGCAATGAAGACAAGGCGTTGCGCTCATACAGTGATGAGTTGCCGGAACAGAGAACGGACAATGCAGGCGCCGGGGCGTTTGTTTTGAAACTGTCTGAATTTGAACAAGGGACGTATAACCTGCGTTTGTCGATTGACGGATTGGAGCAGGGAAGCGGCCGCGGTGTCAGCATATCGCTGGGAGCTTTGGTTTCTCCCAATAAATATTTAATCGGTTGGAAAGCGGACGGCAATTTGGCCTACATTGACAAGAACGCGGTTCGTCATATTCAGTTCATTGCCGTTGACAACAAGCTTCAGCAGATTGCAAAAGACGGGTTATATCTTACGTTGGCCCGGCGCAGATACATTTCCAGTTTGGTTGAGATGCCCAACGGGACTTACCGTTACCAGATGGTTCCCAAAGAGCAGGTGATTTCCAAACGGGCGTGGACGGTTTCGGACAACGGTGCCAGCGAGCTTTTGAAAACGGACGAGCCCGGTGAATATATATTGACGGTTGAAGGCGAAGACGGGCGTCTTTTGGCCAAAGCCGAGTACAGTGTTGCCGGTGCGGCCAATCTGAGTCATGCCATAGACCGGGACGCCAGTTTGGGATTAAAATTGAACCGGAGCGAGTATAATCAGGGTGAAAAAATAGAAATGCAGATTACGGCGCCTTATGAGGGGTATGGGCTGATTACGATTGAACGGGACAGCGTTTATGCCTTCAAGTGGTTTAAGGCCGGTACCAATTCGGTGGTCGAGGAAATTGAGCTTCCGAATACCGTGGAAGGCAATGCGTACGTCAATGTTGCCTTTTTCCGCGATGAGATGTCAAAAGAAATTTATATGCCGGCATTGAGTTATGCTGTGGCTCCGTTTTCAATCAACAAGCAGAAACGCAGGCTGGATGTTCGGCTGGAGGTTCCGGAGACGGTGAAGCCCGGCGATGAGTTGAAGGTGGGCTATAAAACGTCTGCCGCTTCTAAGATAATCGTCTATGGCGTTAATGAGGGCATATTGCAGGTTGCCGGTTATAAGACGCCGGATCCGTTGAACGAATTTCTGAAGAAGAAAGCGTTGCGGGTGGTGACTTCCCAGATTATGGATTTGATTATGCCGGATATCAAAATACTGAGAATGCTGACAGCAAGCGGCGGTGACGGCAGTTATGCCGAAGCGGCGCTTGACAAGAACCTTAATCCGTTTGCGCGCAGAACCGACAAACCGGTTGCTTTCTGGAGCGGTATCGCGGACAGCAGCGAAGCCGGCGGAACCTATACGTATCAGGTGCCGGAAACCTTTAACGGCGAGATTAAGGTTATGGCGGTTGCCGTTTCGGAAAGCCGTTTCGGACATGCTGCGGCATCCGTGTTGTCGCGCGGCGATTTTGCCCTGATACCTTCCGGTCCCCTTAATGTGTCTCCGGGAGACGAATTTGTCGTCGGACTCAGCGTGGGAAATTTGGTTGACAATTCGGGCGATGATTATGAGGTTCGGGTCGGTCTGAATGCGGGAAGCGGATTTGAGGTTATCGGCGAGCGGGTACAAAGCGTGAAATTGCCGGAAAAAGGCGAGGCTATGGTAAAGTTCCGACTGAAGGCTTTGCCAAAATTGGGAGCACAGGAGCTGATGTTTACGGCGGAAAGCGTCAGAGATTCCTCTCGAAAAGCACGGATGCCGTATACGATGAGTTTGCGGCCGTCTACTCCTTACGGCAGTAAATTTGCCATGGGGTACGAGACTTCGCAATACAGGCTGCAAGGGGTGGAAGACTTGTATCCGGAATTTCGGGTTCAGCAGCTGTCCGCGTCGGGTTCTCCCTTGGTTCTGGCGTCAGGTTTGCTGAAATATCTGGACAAGTTTCCGCATGGTTGTACCGAGCAGCTGGTCAGCAAGGTTTTTCCCGCGATGGAGGTTTTGTTCAAGTCTCCGGCTTTGGCGGTCAATATGGACGTTTACGCTTTGTTTGACGACGTGATGGTCAAATTGCGTGAGCGGCAGACGCTGGACGGCGGATTTACGACTTGGAGTGTTCCGGGGGCAAAGCCGGACGCTTATGATTCCGTATATGCGGCGCATTTTTTGGTTAAAGCCCGCGAACATGACTTTAACGTTCCCGAGAATATGCTGAAAAAAGCCTTGTCATATTGTGAGGAACAGGCGGGGCGTTCTCCCGAGGGGCCGGAGGATATGGTTCCTGCCTATGCAGCATATGTTTTGACGCTCGGCGGCAAGGTGACGACCAATTATTTGTTGAATCTTGAGGAATATTATAAGGCTAATTATGAAAAAAGCTGGAGGAAAAGTCTGGGAGCAAGTTTTATGGCGGCAAGCTATAAGCTGCTTCAGGATGAAAACAAGGCGCGGGGATTGGCCGGGCAGTATCAGCCGAGTGGTAATCTGGCGGCAGATGCGGCAAATGTTTATCTTATGGCGACGTATTTTCCGGATATGTCGGAAAATCTCGGCAAAAAGACGGTCGAGGTTTTGTTGAAGCCGTTGAGCAGCGGAGATTTTACAACTGATTCTGCCGCTTTTGCCACGTTGGCTTTGAATGCTTTGAGCAGCGAAGAAAGCGATAAGGATATCAGCTTTTCCGGAATGAAGCCTGTCTATACGCCTTTTCCGACAGTTGACTTTGTTCCGCGAACCAAGAATTTGACGGTAAGTTCCAAGCGGCCGTTTTATTACGTTGCGGCGCAACAAGGGTTTGCGGTTGGAGACAAAAAGACTGCTGCGGCAGAAGGGCTGGAGGTTTCCAAGGCTTTTTACGACCGGGACGGAAAACAGGTTTCTACGGCTAAGTTGGGCGATGAACTAACGGTAAAAGTAATTTACCGCGGTTTGCGCAAGGAGCCGTTCGGCGACGTGGCGATTGTCGATATGCTGCCGGGGTGTTTTGAGGCAGTGAGCAATTCGCAGCAGACAGATTGGAATGTTGCCGCATCTGAAATTCGGGAAGACAGGGTCGTCGCTTATGTGACGGCCGACCGCGAGGCTCACGAATTTACTTATAAGGTCAGGGTTATTGCCGAGGGTGATTTCATCGTTCCTCCGGTTTACGGTTCGGCGCTGTATTTGCCTCTGGTTCGCGCAAACTCTGTCTCCGGTATGATAAAAGTCAGTGAGTAGCCCGGGTTACATAGTGAGGTTTTTGCGGCCGCGGCGGCTGATTGCGTATGCTGCGGGGATAGTTGTGCTCTGTGTTCTGGTTTTTGCGACAGTGCCGAGGCCGGACCTTTATCAGAAATACAGTTTTTCGTCGGCAGTGTATGACCGTAACGGAAAGCTTCTAAAACTTTCGCTGAGTATGGATGACAAATATCGGCTGTTTGTTCCCTTTGAAAAGATTCCGGAAACGGCAAAGCAAGCGCTGTTGCTTTATGAAGACCGTAGTTTTTACTATCATCCGGGGGTGAATCCCCTGAGTATCGGACGGGCATTGTGGGATATGGCGGGAGGCGGACGCAAAAGAGGAGCCTCAACAATTACGATGCAGCTGGCCCGTATCGTTTATAACATCGATTCCTCCAAAATAGGCGGCAAAGCGCTTCAAATTCTCAGGGCGTTGCAGATTGAGATGTTTTATGACAAGAGGGAAATACTCGAGGCTTATTTTAATCTTGCGCCATACGGTGGAAATGTTGAAGGTATCGGTGCGGCGTCTCTGATTTATTTTAACAAAAATGCGGAACAGCTGAGTCTGCCGCAAATTATGGCTCTGACGGTTATTCCCCAAAACCCGGCAAAAAGAACGCTGATGTCGGCTCGCGGCCGCCATAATGCAGAGGAAGCATCCAAAAGGCTGAAACAGGCCTGGCTTGAGGTATATCGGCATAAGGAGAATTCATATCTTGAGTTGCCTTTGGATGCCGGCGTTTTTTTGCCGAATCGGGCTCCCCATTTTGTCCGGCTGGCTTTGGAAAAGGCTTCCGGTGAGGTGAAGACGGTTTTGGATTTGAACTATCAGGAGGCGGCGGAGAATATTTTGCACGATTATGTGCGCGAGCATCGGCATCAGGGCGTTTATAATGCGGCAGCCATGGTCGTTGACGCCAGGACGACGGATATTCTGGCATATGTTGGCTCTCAGGATTTTTTTGACAATTCGATAGAAGGGCAGGTGGACGGAACGCGGGCTTTGCGTTCTCCGGGGTCGGTGCTGAAACCCTTTATTTATGCCCAGGCTCTTGAGCGGGGAATAATTCATCCGATGACGATGTTGAAAGACGTTCCGAAAAATTACGGTGTTTATACTCCGGAAAATTTTGACCGTTCATTTTACGGGCTGCTTAACGCGACGCAAGCTTTGGTCTACAGCCGGAATATTCCTGCGGTTGATTTGCTGTTGCAGGTCGGAGAAGAAAATTTTTATAATTTGCTGAAGGCATGCGGCGTACAAAAGCTGCGTCCGGTTGGTTTTTACGGTTTGGCAATGGCTCTGGGCGGAACTGAGGTGTCGATGCACAACCTGGCGGCAATGTATGCGATGCTTTATAATGAGGGGCGTTTCGGCCCGCTGCGGGTTTTGCAGGGTGAAGAGAGGCCGCTTAAACAGTTGTTGTCACCGGAGGCGGCGTTTTTGACATTGAATATGTTGTCCCAAAACGCCGCAGCGGATGATACTGCGACCAGATTTTCCAAGCGAAAGACAGCTTATCCGGTTTCTTGGAAAACCGGAACTTCATACGGATTTAAGGATGCCTGGAGCGCAGGCGTCGTCGGTCCCTATGTGGTTGTGGTTTGGATCGGAAATTTTGACGGTACGCCGAATAATGCTTTTGTGGGACGGGATATGGCAGCGCCTTTATTTTTTCGGCTGGTCAGAAAGATTGCCGGGCAGCAGGAAATTGCGACAAAACTGGAGCCGTCGCCGCAGCTGAATTTGGCGAAAGTAAAAATTTGCAAAGATACGGGCGATCTCGCCAATGCCTATTGTCCGCGGAGCGTTTTGTCGTATTTTATTCCGGGCGTTTCGGGAATTCGGATGTCAAATGTTTCGCGTTTGATTCCCATTGACGTCAAAACCGGTTTGCGTGCTTGCCGTCATAAGCCGCCGCAGACGGAAATACGAAATTATAATTTTTGGCCTTCTGACGTTTTACAGGCTTATGCCGAGGCCGGAATAAATATCCGGCGTCCTCCGGCCTTTAAGGAAAGCTGTTCTCAAATAGAGACGTTTAACCAGGGGAGGGCACCGCAAATTGTTCTTCCTGCCGACAACAGCCGTTTTTTAGTTCGCTCACACAAACTGCCAGAAGAAAAGCTTGCTTTGAAGGCTGCATTGGATGCCGATGCGGAATTGGTTTATTGGTATGTTAACGACCATTTGGTCGGACAGTCGAAAGCCGGGCAGGTTTTGGAAATTACAACGCCGGTTGGGAAGGCTAAGATTAAGGCGGTGGATGAGATGGGACGTTCGGCGGCGGTTTCAATAGAAACCGTACCGGTTGATTGAGTTGAGCGCCGCCGGTTTGTTCTCAGCGTGTTATATTTGTTTTAAAAGCGTAAGTGGCCACGCTGGATATTGTCGCATTTTGAGGATATAAGACGGGGCGGTTATTGCCGGCCTCGTTTGAGACGTTTTTCTTTTTTGTGGTGCCGGAAGCGGCAACGGTGGCATTTCCGAAACGTTCTATGTTATTTTGAATGGCCTCCTCAAAGTTCAACTTCTTGGTTCGAGCTATCATAAAACGTTTTAACATTCTTTTGGCTGCGGTTCCGATAACGGCACCGACAACCGGATTGCCAAATGCGGCACCTGCAGCAGCACCTGAAATTTCGGGAATATAGTCAACGGCAATGTCGGCTATCTGCTTCATTCTCTTTCTGAGCCTGTTTATTCTTTCCTGATTGTTTTCCATACCGGCCTCCACATTACTTGTCTTATCATATTATATAAAATTTTGACAAAAAATCAACAGTTTTAATATTTGTTTAATGCTTTTGGCCGGAATGGATGAAAAAACGTATTAATCTTCGGCTTGGTTCTTTTCTTTGATGTGAATTTTGACGCGGGTGATGCGCATATTATCCACGGCCATAACTTCATAACGACAATAATCATCTTCTGCCTGATCGCCGATTTTGGGTTCGCGTCCGATAAGGCCGAATACATAACCGCCGATGGTGCTTTCCTCTGTTTCAAATTCAGGAAGTCCCATGCAGTCGAAAGCGTCTTCTACCAGGTAAAGACCGTCAAATTCACAACTGGTGTCGTCAATTTTCTTTATCGGTTCGTCAGAGATGTCGTCGTGCTCGTCGAGAATGTCTCCGACAAGTTCTTCCAGGATGTCTTCCATAGAAATCATACCTGCAGTTCCGCCGTATTCGTCGACAACGATGGCAAGGTGGATATGCTTGTGCATCATCTGATGCAAGATGTCGGAAATGGATTTGTTTTCCGGAACAAAAAGGATTTCGCGGGAGACCCTGCTGAGGAAATCTTTGGCGTCTTTGTCTTCGGGGTGTTCCAAAATGTCGCGGATGTGAACCATACCGATGATATGGTCTTTATCTTTGTCGCAAAGCGGAAAGCGCGTGTGGTTATGCTGGCGAATAAAGTCCATCGTTTCGTTATAGCTGTAATTTTTGTAAATACATTTGATGTCCTGACGCGGTATCATAATCTCATGAGCGCTGGTTTCGGAAAAGCAAATCGCGTTTTGGATGATTTCGCCTTCGGTATCGTCAATGATACCGCCTTTTTGCGAAGCATCGATAATCAGTTTGATTTCTTCTTCCGAATGGGCGTCGTCGTTTTCGTCACCGGGTTTGATGCCCATCAGTTTTAAAATGCCGATGGTTACATGGTCAAAAACCCAGATGAAGGGTGCAAAAATGCGGTTAAAAGTGTACAGAGCCGGCGCAATAATCAGGGCGCAGCGTTCGGTTTCCTGGATGGCAAGAGATTTGGGGACCAATTCGCCGAGGACAACGTGCAGCAAGGTAATGAAACCGAAAGCGATACCGAAGCTCAAAGAATGGAGCAAGACGGGGTTGTCGGCAAACCAATTGTCAAAGCAGGCTTCAAGCAATTTGGAGACGGCCGGTTCGCCGATCCATCCGAGCCCCAGAGAAGCCAATGTGATTCCCAGCTGAATGGCGCTTAGGTAGGTGTTGAGATGGTCATTGATTTTTAATCCGATTTTGGCGCGCTTGCTGCCGTTATGGGCAAGCTCTTCCAATTTGGTACGGCGGATTTTGACAATGGAAAATTCAGAAACAACGAAAAAGGCATTGGCGAATACCAGAAGAAAAACCAACACCAGGTTGAAAACATACATGTATATGGGACTCATAATATTTTTAAATATTACCTCAAATTATTGTAAACACGCACATATTAACGACAAAGGCGGCCTTTGTCAATCTGATTGTTGGGGCGTTGAGGACGGAGCTGCGGTTTTGTGTTTCGGCGGCACTTTTATTTTCGGTTTTCAAATATATATAAACAGGACGAAATTAAAAGGTGAGGAAGCGACGGATGAGAAAATTTATCTTTTTCTTTTTGGGAATGTTTTTCCCTCAGCAGGCAGCTGCGATTACCCAGATTGTCAATGCCGGGGAGGTTCTGGACGGCGGCGACGTGCATACCGTCGTTACCCAGCGGGTTTACGGCACGACGAAAAATTTTACGGTTTCGGGAAACCAGCAGGTGATGTCCGGCGGAGAGGCATATAACAGCAATATTTTTCCTTACGGGCAGCAAAATGTTGAAAAAGGCGGCGTTTCCCATAATACGAATGTGCAATATTACGCGGTTCAAAACGTTAACGGGGAGGCTTATTCTTCAACCGTGGCGAGCCAGGGGATAGTGGACGTCAATGCCGGAGGTTATGCGCAGGACACCGTAGTGAACGGCGGAATGCTCGTGGTTTCTTCGGGAGCCGAGGTTAAAGGAACGGTTTTGAACGGCGGACGGGAAAATGTTTCGGGAACGGATGAAGCCGCAAGCGTCAAAAGCGGGCTACAACAAATTTTGAACGGCGGGGTGTCCAAATATGCATCTGTCAGCGGCGGTTTGCAACAGGTTGAAGCCGGCGGTTCAAGCATAGGGGCTGTCGTTTCCGGACGAGGCCGGCAAAAGGTGTGGGGAACAGCAGAACAGACCTCTGTTCAAAAAGGCGGAATTGTCGACGTTATGGAAGGCGGCTCGGTAAGGGAAACAGCAGTCAGCGGCGGAGAACTGGTTGTCAATCCCGATGCGTTTTCATATAACACCCAGATGAGTTCAGGCACTTTGAGCGTGTTCGGAACGGATACGGACAGCATTATCAGCGGCGGCGTTCAGCAGGTGGAAAGCGGCGGTATCGCGCTGAATTCCCAGGTTCGGAGCGGCGGGGTGCAAAGCGTTTTCTCCGGCGGCAAAGCTGAAAATACCACAATAGACAAAGGCGGTTGGCTGTTTCTTTTTTCCGGCGGATCGCTGGCAGGGACGACTAAAGTGACAGAAGGCGTGGTTACGGTTGTGGGAAGCAATAACATTTCGGATATGCAGCTTCAGAATGCCGCGGTGAACATTCCTTTCAGCCATGATTTTTCAACGTTGCAGTTTGACAGTTTGAACGGAAACGGTTTGTTTGGGATTAACAGCAGTTTGTCAGAAGGGTTGTCGGATAAAATTCTGGTTCATTCGGGAACCGGTAATTTTGGCCTGATTATCCACGATTACAGTCCGGACGGCAATATTCCCGCAAAGTTTAAAATCATTGATGAAGACAGCGGTGCCGCCGACAGTTTTTATCTGGTCGGGGATGCGGTTGACGTCGGAGCTTTTCGCTATGGGCTCAGGCAGGAAGGCGACGACTGGGTTCTGGTTCGTTCACAGGATGTGAGCGACAGCGCCATCATTGCCAAGAATACTTATTCGTCTTTGGCTTCTTTGTTTTATACGCACCTGACGCCCGTTTACAACCATATCCGCAGCCGCAGAAATGCCTCCGGGCACGATAACGGCTTATGGGTTAAGGGATTGGGACAGGAACTTAAATTCGGATATAAGGACGGTACACACAGCAAAATAGACATTTACGGAACCGAAATCGGGTATGACCGGGAAGTTTGGCGAAATGCCGGACATTATATAAGTTTCGGCGTGTATGGCGGATATACGTCTTCCCGCCAAAAATTCGATCGCAGCGGGCACGGGGATGCCGATACGCAGTCTCTCGGCATATATTCCCTTTTTAATACGGAAAGCAACTGGTTTTTGGATTTGGTCGGAACTTATTTCTGGCATAAGCAGAAGCTGACAAGCTATACGCCTTCGGGCAGCGGCGTCACGGGCAAGTATCATACCAACAGCTGGCAGGTTTCGGCCAATGCGGGAAAAAGAATAAATTTTGAAGGAAAATGGTTTATCGAGCCGTTGGTCGGCGTCAACTATATGCATCTTGACTCAATTCGCTACAGAACTAACTTCAATACATTGGTCGAGGCATCCGACAGCGGTTATTTCAGCGCCCATGCGGATCTGGTCGTCGGCAAGAGCTTCAACTGGGGAAAAAACAACTTTTTGGACACTTACGGACGCTTTGCGCTGATTCATGACATTGACGGCAAGAGCAAGGTTCAGATTGCCGACTATACTTTCAACGAAGACCTATCTTCGCTTCGGTATGAACTGGGAGCGGGGGTGAGCACGTCATGGAGCGATGACGGAACGGCGTATTTTGAAGCGTCTACCCAACTGGGCAGCAGAATAAAGCTTCCTTGGGAGGTTAACCTGGGAATCCAGTATCGTTTTTAGGCTATGGCTGTATAGAGCCAGGCATATGCATAATTTTTTATGGAAAGACCTGCTTTAAAATACCGGGATTTCGCGTTTCATTATGACATTTTCAATATTGATGTTTTGCGGTTGACGTGATATTTTTTTGTAAATTAACCGCAATACGAGAGGTGTATAATGGATATTAGCGACAACGGATTTATCAGATTAAGCAACAAGCTGGCGGAATGTAAAATTGCCCTTTGGGGCGGCAATGTGGTGTCATATCGTCCGAAAGGCGAGGAACATGACGTCTTTTGGCTCGGAGAGCTTAACAAGTTTGACAATGTTCAGGCCATTCGCGGCGGTGTTCCGGTTTGTTGGCCGCGGTTTGCCGAAGAGACGTTAAACGGCAATCTTCCCCGTCACGGTTTTGCCAGACTTTCAAATTGGAATTTGAAGAACGCTGCGGTTGATGAAACAAAGATGGAAGCGGCGCTTTCTCTGCTTCCGGATGCAAAATATGGCGTCGAGGCGACTGCCACTCTTTTTATTAAAGTTACGGACAAACTGGAATATCGTCTCGAAACGGTAAACAACGGCAGCAAGGCTTTTGATTTTAGCGAAGCTTTGCATGCGTATTTTAACGTAAGCTCCGTTGATAATGTTGTGATAAAAGGGTTTGCGGGGCATTGTTATAAAAATTCGCTTGACGGAGAACTTTATAAGTTGGACGGAGACTTGAAAATAAAAGGCGAATTTGATTCTGCCTTCGTGAATCATACCGGAGGCGTAGAGATAGCAGACCCTGTGTTTAATCGTGTGATATCGGTGGAAAAAAGCGGTTCCAATACGACGGTTGTGTGGAATCCGGCTAAGGATCTTAAAGAAATGAGCGAGGGGCAGTATAAAAAGTTTGTTTGCGTAGAGCCGTCAAACCAAGGGGCTTCCTTTGTTCATCTGAATCCGGGAGAAAAACACCAAATATCAATGAAAATACAGGTGAAGTCTTTGACTGCTTCGAAATAGAATTTTTTGGAACGGTGTAACAGCGGAAGTTAAAGGCAGAGCTGAACTTTCGTCCGGTTTAAGCTTTAAGCATTAAGCGGTCAAAACAGCCTCGGATATTTTTTATTCGGGGTTGTTTTTTATTTAACTCATTGATGCATGGGACTATGTCAGAAGTTTTGGATATGGTTGGAATCAGTGTTCTTATCCTTTTTTAGGAATTGGTTTCTGACAGATTGAACTTGCAGGCATAGAGGTAAATTACCGGAGTGGTAAAGATAGTCAGAAGCTGACTGACACACAAACCTCCGACAATGGCAACACCCAACGGCTGGCGCAGCTCAGCACCGGTGCCTTGGCTGACAATCAGCGGAATACCGGCCATTGCTGCCGCAACGGAGGTCATAATAATCGGGCGAAAACGGGTAACAGCAGCCTGATAGATGGCTTGGTTTGCAGGAAGCTTTTGTTCCTTTTGCAGTTTGACAGCTGTATCAACCATTAAGATTCCGTTTTTCATGACAATTCCTATCAGCATAATGCAGCCAATCAGCGCAATGACGGAAAAATCCATACGCCATAACATCAAAAACAAAATTACCCCGATGATGCCTGAAGGCAAGGTAGAGATGATGACCAGCGGCAGAACAAAGCTCTCATGTAAAATGCCGAAATGGCATGTACCGAAACAGATGCTTCCTGCGGAAAAGTTTTTGGGTTTTCACGGTTTATTGCATAAAAGGAAAGTAAAGTCAGAAGCGGTAATAATATCAGATATTTTTTCATTATAGCCTCGTTAAAATTTGTTTAGTTTCCTTTATTTTTACTCGGGCAAACTAAAATATATCTGAAAAACAGATTTAAAATAACTGATTAAAATGCTGAATGTCCTTACTTTCCTGTAACCGTTATTTTCCTACTTGTGCTTGTTGGTCGGCCGGATAACGGCTGCCCAAGATTTCTATTTTGGCCAGTTCGGTTTCCAGTTCTTTCCACTCTTTTTCAGAAATTTTAATGTCTGCGGCACGGATGTTTTCTTCCAAATGTACCAGTTTGGTTGTACCGGGGATTGGAACAATCCAATCGGCCTTGTTCATCAACCAAGCCAAAGCAATTTGCGCCGGGGTAATGCCGCGGGTGCGGCCAAACTGATTCAAAACCTCAACAATCGCCAGATTATGACGCATAGCTTCCGGCGTAAAGCGCGGAAAATCGGCGCGGTTGTCGTTCGGGGCGTCAAATTTGGTGTATTCATTGAGCATTCCGGTCAGAAAACCGCGGTTCAACGGGCTGTAGGGAACAAAGCCGATGCCCAATTCCTTCAAGGTCGGCAAAATATCTTTCTCCGGTTCGCGCCACATCAGGTGATACTCGCTCTGCAAAGCCGTGAGCGGCAAGGCTTTATGTGCTTTGCGGATTGTGGCGGCAGAAACTTCGCACATTCCCCAATGTTTTACTTTTCCCTCTTTAATTAAGTCTTTGACCGTTTCGGCCACTTCTTCAATCGGCGTGTTCGGATCAAAACGATGCTGATACAACATGTCAATATAATTCCGTTGCAGACGCTTCAGGGACAGCTCAACCATTTCGCGGATACGTTTTGGTGAAGAATTGAGCCCGGTTACTTTATTGCCGTTATAGTTAAAGCCGAATTTGGTGGTAACTTTAATCTTGTCGCCATAGCCTTTCAGGCCTTCGCCGACCAGTTCTTCGTTAATAAACGGGCCATAGGTTTCGGCGGTGTCAAACAAAGTAATGCCATGGTCGACTGCTTGATGCAGCAGGTAAATCGCCTGTTTTTTGTCAGGATGTTGGCTGCGATGATAGTTTAAGCCCATGCAGCCAAAGCCCAGAGCGGAAACTTCCATTGCCGCGGAGCCTTTTCCTAAGGTTCTTTTTTCCGTCAACATCGGATAATCTGCGCCTTCTTTTGTGATTATTGCCGCATGCGCTTTTTTGGCAACCGGCGGCAGCATGGCAATCGCCGTCATCGCGGCAACGGTTTTTAAAAAGCCACGTCTTCCCATTTCTATCGTATTTGTCATATTTTTTCTCCTCAATGATGAATCTGGTAGAAATATGGTAAGAAAAGGGAAAAGCAAAGTCTAATATCGTTTTTTTATTAATCTATAAATTTCATTTATAACGCACAGCCCAGCAGCATGGCGGAATTGTCTTTCTGCCACTCGAGAAGCGGATTGACGCGCCGCTTGTTTTCCGCCAGATAAGACAGCCAATAAGTCGCGGAAATGCCTTCGTCTTCAAGAGGAATGACGACCCGCTCGCCGTCGTTGCGGTACAACTGAACCAAACGGGTGTTAAAGGTGAGCATTTTCTTATGCTCCAGCATTTGCCGGAAAACGAAATAGTCTGTATAAACGGTGACTGTCGGCACGGTATTGAGCCAGTCCAGAAAAGTATGGATATGCCTTTCAAAGGCGCCGAAACAACGATAAGCGGCAATCTCGCGGTCGGTATGCCGATGCAGGCAAACGCTTTTTTCTTTTGCCAAAACGTCGTCAACTGCAACCGAAAGCATTAATTCCTCTTTGGCATAAGGAATGCTGACAACGTCCTGATGTTCCAGTTTTTCTAGAGAAACGACCGCGTCATATTTTTTGAACAGCAGGTCGTTTAAGAGGTTTTTGTCGTCGTCGGCAATTTCAGACGAAACGCTGAGATGAGGATAAGCTTTTTGAAACAGCGGAACCGAAAGGCGCATCGGCCCGGGGTCGCAAAAGCCCAAGGAAAGCAAAGTTCCCTCTTTGGCATATTGCTTAAACGTATTTTTCATCTCTTCAGCCTGAGCAAGAATTTTGCCGGCGTAGTCAAGCGCCGTTGTGCCGGATTTGTTTAAAACGAGATTGTTTTTCTTTCGTTCAAACAGGGCAACGCCGAGTTCTTCCTCCAGTTTTTTCAGGGAACTGCTTAACGCCGGCTGCGAGATGTGCAGGCGTTCCGCCGCTTCGGTCATCGTCTTGCATTCGGCAATCGTTTTGAAATGTAACAGCTGGGTCAGTTCCATAAAGCCTCTCTATAAGTAAAATTTATAGATTAATAAAAAAACGATATTGGACTTTGAAACATCCGTCAATCATTATTAATGTATATTCAAAGTTTTTATTTGAAGGAGCGGATTATGAAACAGAACTTGATTTTATTTGTGGGAATTTTGATGCTTGGCGCCTGTGTCCATCAGTCTAGGGATTATAAGCCGGTTTTTGCCAAAGGGGAACCGAATCCCTATGCGCAATATTTTACCGGAAAATCTTATCTGGCAAACCTGAGCGATTATGACAAGACGCTGAAAATGCCGGTGGCCAACGTAACATTCGAACCCTGCACGCGTACCAACTGGCATTATCATACCGGCGGACAGGTTCTGTTGGTAACCAACGGCGAAGGGCGGCACCAAATCCGCGGCAAGGAAATAGAAATCCTGAAACCCGGCGACGTTGTCAAAGTTGAGCCAAATGTCGAGCATTGGCACGGTGCGGCGCCGGACTCCTGGTTCAGTCATATTGCCCTGACGCCGAATCCGGACAATAACAAGCCGGTGTGGCTGGAACCGGTATCGGATGCAGAATATAAATAAGGAAAAGTCTATGAAAAAAATTCTGTTTATGCTTGCCCTTTGTTTTAATATGATTGTTTCCGGTGCAGTCTGCGGCACGGAAACCGGGAGGAATAATATGAAAATAAAACTCAGTTTTGACGATAAAGAAGTCATTGTCCGCATGGAAGACAATGCTGCAGCGGCGCAGGTTCTGGCGCTTTTGCCTGCGAATTTTGAATTCATTGATTTTGCAGGAGAAGAAAAAATAACGGATTTTCCGCGGCCGTTGTCATTGAACAATGCGCCGCGCGGTATGATTGCGTCGGCCGGCAAGATGTTTATCTATGCCCCGTGGGGAAATATGGGCTTCTTTTACAAAAACCACGGCAGTACCGTAGATACCAGTCTGATACCTTTGGGAGAAGTTGAGAGCGGCTTGGAACATCTGGCTGGACACAAAGGCGGATTTTCGGCTGAAATTGAAATTTTAGAAGAATAGGTAAGGTGTTATGAATCGCAGGGAATTTTTGAAAATGGCATCCGGTTCGGCTCTTCTGATGTCGGGAATATTGGGCGTTTCAATACGCGTTTCGGCCGCTGCATCAGCTGAAATTAAACAAAAGAAAACAATGGAACACCGCAATCTGGGCGGTTTGAGTGTTTCCGCCATCGGGCTGGGGTGTTTGCCGATGGTCGGGTATTACGGCGGAAAATATGATAAGAGAGATATGATTGCACTTATCCGCCGTGCCTATGAAAACGGTGTGACGTTTTTTGATACTGCGGAAGTTTACGGCCCTTACACCAGCGAGGAATGGGTAGGCGAAGCTCTGCAACCGGTGCGCGGACAAGTAAAAATTGCCACAAAGTTTGGTTTCGGCGTCGAGGAAAAACGGCCGACTACCTTAAACAGCCGTCCGGATCATATTCGGCGCGCGGTTGAAGGTTCATTGAAAAGGCTGCGGACAGATTATATTGATTTGTTGTATCAGCATCGTGTTGACCCTGAAGTACCGATGGAAGACGTAGCCGGTACGGTTAAGGATTTAATGCAAGAGGGGAAGGTTTTGCACTGGGGGTTGTCGGAAGCAAGCGCCAAATCCATCCGCAAAGCGCATGCCGTTTGTTCGGTAAGTGCCGTGCAGAGCGAATATTCGCTTATCTGGCGGGAGCCGGAAACAAAGATTTTTCCGACTCTGCAAGAACTCGGCATCGGTCTTGTCCCTTATTGTCCGCTCGGCAGAGGACTATTGACCGGAACGATTAACGAAAACAGCCGTTTTCAGAACGAACGCCGGGCAACTCTGCCGATGTTTGCGCCCGAAGCGTTAAAACAGAATATGCAGATTGTTCGTTTGGTTGAAAAGTGGGCAAAGCGTAAAAATGTGACGCCGGCTCAGTTTGCTCTGGTCTGGCTGTTGTCGCAGAAAGCGTGGACAGTACCGATTCCGGGAACAACCAATCCCCGGCATCTGGATGATTTTCTCGGGGCGGCCGCGGTCAGAATGACGGCGGACGAGTTGGCGGACTTTGAAAAAGATTATGCCGGAATTCGTTTGGCCGGACACCGCGCCGACGAATTTACCGAAAGCCAGATTGACAAATAAGGAGAATTGAGAATGAAATTTTTTAAATATATTTTGGCTTTGTACCTGATATTGTTTTCGACTTTTGTTCGGGCTCAGGAAAAGGAGGATAAGATGACCAGAGAACAACGCGCAGACAAAGTTTATGAAGAACTGTTTGCTGCCAAGCGCAGCGGCAGCCCAACCGATCCGGAATTTATGGAAATCCTGCAGAGGTTTATTTTCGGCGAAGTCTTTGATATCGGCGAGTTAAATCATCAGGACCGGGAACTGATTACGGTTGTGTCCTTGACAACAATGCAGACTCTGCCGCAACTCAAAGCTCATATCAATGCGGCCTTAAATGTCGGCAACACACCGTTACAGGTTCGCGAGAGCATTTATTTGGCGGCTCCGTTTATCGGATTTCCGCGCACTCTCAACGCAATCGGTGTTTTCAACGAAGTTATGAAAGAACGCGGTATCAGCCTGCCGCTTGCAAGTTCGGCGACAATCAGCGAAGAAAACCGTTTTGAAAAAGGGCTTGAGCTTCAGCAGAAACTATACGGCGACGAAGTCAAACAGGCTATGCAGGCTTTGCCGAAACCGTATCAAACGGAAGTTCCCGATATGCTGACAGAATTCTGTTTTTCAGATTTTTACACCAGGGAAGGACTTACATTACAGCAGAAAGAACTGTTGTCGCTGGTAATTTTGACGACGCTCGGCGCCGAAAAACAAATACCGGCGCATATTGTCGGCAATCTGAAAGCCGGAAACGATAAGAACAGACTGCTGGCGGCCATGGTACAGACCATTCCCTATATCGGACTGCCCGATGCGCTGACAACCATCAATCTGATTAAAGAAACCAAAATTGAAAATTACAAACCGATTTATGAATAAAAAGGAGAAGTATAATGTCATTAGGATTAACCGAAATAGCCCTGATACTGGTTGTGGTGTTGGTATTGTTCGGCGGCAAGCGCATTCCGGAACTGGCCAAGGCCCTGGGCAAAGCGCAGTATGAGTACAGAAAAGCCAAAGAAATGCTGCAAAACGAAGCTCAGGAACTGAAAGATTCCGTTGAGAAGGCTGCTAAGGAAGAAGAAAACAAATCCGAGAAGTAACTATGGAAGACAAAGAAGAAAGTCTGGTTTCTCATCTTGAAGCTTTGCGCAGCACATTAATAAAATGTTTCGTTGCGCTGGGTATCGGGATTGTGCCGATGTTTTTGGCGGCGCCATATTGTATGAATCTGCTTATTAAGGTTATGATAACAGACAATAATATTGCGCTTAATTATTTTTCACCGATGGAAGTTTTTATCCTGCAAATAAAAATGGCGGTGGTTTTGGATTTGTTGCTTTGTTTTCCTTATATGGCCAAGAAAGTCTGGGAATTTTTGTTGCCCGGATTGTTGGAAAATGAGCGCCGTTTTGTTAAGTCAATCGTCTTGAGTTCCAGTTTGTTGTTTATTACCGGCGTTTTATTCTGTTTGTTTTTCATTCTGCCGTTAGTCATCAACTTTGGAATCAGTTTTGCGACGGCTGATATTAAGGCTGTTTTTGGGATTTCAAACATCATCAGTCTGGCTTTGTGGTTGTCACTGGTGTTTGGTATTATGTTTCAGTTTCCGTTGGTGACTTTTTCTCTTATCCGCTCGGGAATAATTTCTTATGAAAGTATGAAAGATAAACGTCCGTATATTTTTGTTGGAATTTTGATTATTGCGGCTTTTTTGACGCCGCCGGACGTCGTCAGCCAGACGATGCTTGCCATTCCGACTTATCTGCTGTTTGAGATTGGGCTTTATTTCTCTCGTAAAAAAGCGTAATAGTGAAATGTAGTTATTTCAATAGGAAAGCCTATTTTAGCACTGGCTAAAATAGGCTCTTGTCAAGTTTGGCTGACCCAAGTTTATGACCTTAGGAAAAAATACGAGCAGGAATTAGCTGAAATGTATTTGATTATTGAGAGTATGGACGATGATTTAAGGCAGATGATAATGGCTAAAAAAGACTGATTTTCAATATTTTTATTATATTAGAAATGAAATTCGGTAAAAATATATTGATAGAATCAGGCAATTTTTTGAGAGGATCTCGTCTTTATATTTCGGTATATCAATCATACAGTTTAAATATGATACAGACAGGAGAATTTGTATGAAAAAATTGCTATTGAATGCTATTATAGGAGTTTTATTGATGACAACAACAAACGCTTTTGCGGCAAGAAAAAATTTTGATGGCAAAATAATTGTTACGCCGTTGCCGGTATTTATTATTGCAACTTATGACGCAAATAATATTCCAAATGCTATGACTGCTTCATGGGGCGGACAAATCGGCTATCATGAAGTGGCTTTTCATGTGGCGGCGCACAAAACTACTGAAAATCTGGAATTAAACAAAGCTTTCACGTTAAGTTTTGCGGATAAGAAAAATGTTGTCATTGCCGATTATTTCGGTATGGAAAGTGGTTGGAATGTCAATAAAATTGAAAAAGCAGGTGTTCATACTTATAAAAGCAATTTTGTTAATGCGCCGGTTATCGAGGAATTTCCTTTGACTTTGGAATGTGTGGTGACTGAGATGAAAAAAGAGTCAAACGGCGATATTCGTGTTGTCGGGAAAGTGCTGAATATGAGCGCTGATGAATCCATTCTTGATGAAAACGGCAATATTGATGTCGGTAAATTGGAACCGATTTCCTATGACCAGTCTAAGCGTATTTATCGTATTTTAGGCGAAAAAGTTGGAAACACTTTTCAAGACGGTTTGCAAATCAAAAACAAATAAAGGAGATTAGATATGAAAGGAAAGATAATGGGTATTATATTAGGTGCTTCTTTGGTGGCTGGAACAAATGTTATGGCGGCTGAAAAAAATCCATTCGGCTTGGTTTATGACAATGCGATAACCGAGAATATCAAAGGAAAAGTCAACATTCACCCCGTAACTTATAAATTACACGGTTTGGATATCGCCGCCAATGTTTACACGCCGGCGGATTATGACGCTTCAAAAAAATATCCGGCAGTTGTGGTTGCCCACCCGAACGGCGGCGTTAAAGAACAAGTTGCCGGACTTTATGCGCAAAGATTGGCTGAGAACGGCTATATTACGATTGCCGCAGACGCGTCTTATCAGGGAGCAAGCGGCGGGGAACCTCGACATCAGGACAAGCCGTATTATCGTGAAGAGGATATTCATGGCATGATTGATTATATTTCGCAATATCCGGGTGTTGATGAGAATAGAATCGGCGCTTTGGGTATCTGCGGCGGCGGAGGTTATACCATCAAGGCCTCACAATCTGACAAGCGAATGAAAGCTGTTGCCACAATCAGTATGTTTAACACCGGTCGTGTTCGCCGCAATGGTTATGCTGACAGTCAGTTAGATAGTGTGCAGGAGCGTCTGTCCAAAGCTGTTGAGGCTCGCGCCAATACGGCCAAAACCGGAAAAGAGCGCTTGGTTGGCTCAATGGCCGGTGTTACCGATGAACAGGCTGCAAAATTACCGTTTGATTTATATCGCGAGGGTTTTCAGTATTATATGCGGACTTATGCCCACCCGAATTCAACCTTTGAGTATACGGAAAGCAGTCTGATGGATTTGATGACTTGGGATGCCACAAATCAAATTGAACTGATTAACCAACCGTTGCTGATGATTGCCGGAGAAAAAGCGGATTCTCTGTATATGACGCAGGATGCTTTCAATAAAGCAAGCGGAACCAAAGATAAAGAATTGTTTTTACTTCCTAATGCCACGCATATTCAGACCTATTATGTTCCGGAATATGTTGATACTGCTACAGAAAAGTTAGTAAAATTTTACGGTGAAAAATTATAAAAGGATAAGGTAATGAACAAATTTGCACTTTCTTTCTTATCTGCATTGACTGTTGCCGCTTGCACAGATAACGGTATCAATATTGCAAAACAAGGCAGCTTTGCCGTTGGCGGCACGACAATTCAACGCGACGGGGCATATGATAATTCAAAGTTTGTCGGCTGGGCTGAACAGGTTGAAACCGGACAAAGTTACCGTGCGGATCATGCTTTTGTAAATTATCAGATTCCGACAAAGGCAAATAAATATCCGTTAATTTTTATTCATGGCTATGGTGGTTCCGGCGTGTGTTGGGAAATGACCCCGGATGATAGGGACGGTTTTGCGACCTTAATGCTTAAGAAGAAATATCCGACTTATGTCATGGATTTACCCGGACGCGGACGAGCTGGGCGTACAACCGCCGAAAATAGTCTCAGGCCTGTTGCCGATGAAATGTTTTGGTTTGATATATGGCGTATCGGTTTATGGCCGAATTATAACGAAGGCGTTCAGTTTTCCCAAGATAAAGAATATTTATCACAGTTTTTCCGCGAGATGACGCCGGATTTAAGCGACCATAAACAAGATGTTCCGGCCATTAACGCTTTGGCGGATAAAATCGGCGATAATATTTTGGTAACCCATTCTGCCGGCGGCTATCCGGGGTGGATTGCAGCAATGCAAAATGCCAATGTTAAGGCAGTTGCGGCATTTGAACCGGGAGGATATGTCTTTCCTAAAGGTGAGGTTCCGGAACCGATATCCGGTTTAACAGGAACATTAAGAGGGGTAGAAGTTTCGGCCGAAGAATTTAAGAAACTTACAGAAATTCCAATCGTCCTGTATTTTGGGGATTACATTCCCGAAGAGCCAAGCAAAAACTTAGGTGATGAAAACTGGCGTGTTCGTCTGGCAATGGCTCGAAAATTTGTGGAAACCGTTAACAAACACGGCGGCAACGCTACGCTTGTTGAATTGCCTAAGCTTGGCATTAAAGGCAACACGCATTTTCTGATGCAGGATTTGAACAACAACGTTATTGCCGATTTGTTTGACAAATGGCTTAAAGAAAATAATCTTAAATAACGTTTGCTAAACACCAAAAACAGACGTCAATCAGGCAGTTTTTATCTGATTGACGTTTGTTTTTGGCGGAGCTCCGAACATCCGTTTATATTCGCGGTTAAATTGGCTGGGACTTTCGTAGCCGACACTATAAGCCGCTTCTTCTGCCTGAAAATTTTCAGACAGCATCAGACGCTGAGCTTCATATAGCCTTAACTGCTTTTGGTATTGCAGTGGGCTTAAACTTGTTACCTTGCTGAAATGGCGATAAAATGAGGATTCTGCCATATTGAATTTTTGCGCCAATTCATCAATTTTCAAAGGCTGACGATAGTTTTCCTTAAGCCAGGAAATCGCCTTGGCAATCCGGTTATTCTGCGAACCCTTGGTATTGACGGAACGAAGAATATCTCCTAACGGCGAAGTTAACAAAAGGTAATGAATTTCTTTAATAATCATCGGTGCCATAATTTTTTGCCGCTCAGGCTGATTTAACAGCGAAATCAAGCGATAAAATGCGTCCAGCAAGATTTCATCGGCATTGGCAATTCCCATACCGCGATGGGATGTTTCAATATGTGGATAATCTCCCTCGTTTAAAAGCTGGCTGATTATATAATGGTCTAATTCCAAAACAAGAGTCATAAAGGGCTTTTCCGGACTGGCTTCAATAATGCTACCAACCGTTGGAATATCAATAGATGTTACGATTAGTTGATTTTCATTATAAGTAAATCTTTCAGAACCAAGAACCGTTTGCTTTTTGCCCTGCAAAACAATAATAGCCATCGGCTTATAAAAGCAATGCTGATTGAAAGTCGGCGCTGTTCTTAAAGAAGCGCTAAAACCTTTAATTCCGGTTTGCAGCATTCCCGGCTCAGGAAGAAGCTCCTGCACTTTCTCTTTCAACTGCTTGCGTTTTTCTTCCAAACGATCCATAAAACCTCTCTTTCTGCTGATAATAATATAAACGTATTTAGGGATTGTAAATAAAAAATGAAAGAAATAGGCAATTATTTGAGAGGATAAGACCTGTAATTTTAAGGGCTTAATTGTTATGCTTAATAAACTATAATGAGTTAGGGAAATTGTCATGATAAAAAATATTTTAACACCTGTTATTTTAGGAACAATGCTCTTGTTAGGAGAAAATGCCATGGCCGAAACAAGTTTGAATGCCAAACAAAAATCTATTGCGGCAGTTGCATCTTACGCTGTCCGCGGTAATCAAGAGGGATTAAAGCAAGCTTTAATTGATGGTTTAAAGTTCGGCGTTACCGTTCATGAATTTAAAGAAATTTTGGTGCAAACTTATGCTTATTGCGGTTTTCCAAGAAGTTTGAATGCCTTAAATACTCTTATGCAGGTGACAGAAGAACGCGGCCTCAAGGACAAGGTCGGTAAAGATCCATCAGCCAAGCCGAAGGGAAATAGTCTTGATTATGGGGCAGAAAATCAGACCAAGCTTGTCGGGCGACCTGTTACGGGCAAAGTTTATGAATTTGCACCAATCATTGACGAATTTTTGAAAGCACACTTGTTCGGCGATATTTTTGCCCGTGATAATGTTGATTGGCAAACCAGAGAACTTGCGACAATCGCTATGCTGGCTTCGCTTGACAATGTTGATAATCAATTAAAAAGTCATATTGGCGTTGGAAAGCATAATGGTTTAACCGATGGACAAGTTGCCGAAATTTTGGATATTGCTGATAAGACCGGCGTTGAGGATGTGCTGTTTGGATTGGGGAATGAAAACACCGATTATGCGAAATATTTTATCGGCAAAAGTTATTTGCAACCACTAACAAAAGACGGAATAAATGCAGCCAATGTTACCTTTGAACCGAAAGCGCGCAATAACTGGCATATTCACCATAAGACCGGACAGACGTTGTTGGTAGTTTCTGGCCGCGGTTGGTATCAGGAATGGGGAAAACCAGCACAAGAACTTAAACAGGGAGATGTTGTTGATATTCCAGAGGGTGTCAAACATTGGCACGGTGCCGCTCAAGACAGTTGGTTTACACATATAGCCATAACCGTTCCGGCAGAGGGCGCAAAAGCGGAATGGCTGGAACCGGTTACAGATGAAGAATATAACAAGCTGAAATAAGGAGAAAAAATATGGCTAAAGATGTTATGCTGCTTGTCGGCGCGGGACAAATTGGAATGGCAATTGCCCGCCGAATGGGAAATGATAAAAAAATTATTGTCGGCGATAATAAATCAGCCAATGCCAAAACAATTGCGAAAATCATGCTTGAAGCCGGGTTTGATACCGAAGCTGTAGAAATGGATTTGTCATCTCGTGAATCTATCAAGAAAATGATAGCCAAAGGACAAGAATATGGCGAAATTGCCATGCTGATTAACGCTGCAGGCGTCTCTCCGAGCCAAGCATCAATTGAAACGATATTAAAGGTTGACCTGTATGGTACGGCAGTTTTATTGGAAGAAGTCGGCAAAATCATTAAAAAAGGCGGTACCGGCGTAACGATTTCCAGCCAGTCCGGACATCGTATGCCGGCACTAACACCGGAAGCTGATGAACAACTGGCAACAACGCCAACCGAAGAACTGCTTAATCTTGATATTTTACAGCCGGAAAATATTAAAGATACGTTGCATGCCTATCAAATGGCCAAGCGCTGCAATGTTAAACGCGTGATGGCCGAAGCCGTCAAATGGGGCGAACAGGGCGCCCGTATTAATTCCATTTCTCCGGGAATTATCGTTACGCCGTTAGCAATTGATGAATTTAACGGCCCAAGAGGCAATTTTTACAAAAATATGTTTGCCAAATGTCCGGCCGGACGTCCCGGAACGGCTGACGAAGTAGCAAATGTCGCTGAACTTCTGATGAGTGAAAAAGGTGCTTTCATTACCGGTGCCGACTTTTTGATTGACGGGGGTGCAACAGCATCATTCTTCTATGGCTCGTTAAAACCGCAAGATTAACTGATAACGGATAAAACATGATTAATTTAGAAAAATTTCATATTCACTATGGCTACGTTATTGTTTTGTGCTGCTGTCTGATAATGGGGGGCAATGTCGGAATAGCCATCAGTTGTGCCGGAATTTTCTATAAACCGGTTAGTACATCCTTAAGCATAAGTGTTGGAGAATTCGGACTGTATGCTTCGGTTATTTATATGGCATCAGCCTTAATGCTGCCGTTTGCCGGAAAGTTGGTGGAAAAGTTCGGCAGTCGGATAATGTTGACTATCAACTCCACCGCTATGGGCATTTGTTATCTGTCTATGGCGCTGTTTAACAATGTTTGGCTGTTTTATCTGGCTGGCGGTGTCATCGGTATAACTCTGGCCTTTTTGCTTTATCTGAGTTTTCCTACTTTGATAAACAGTTGGTTTCAGACACGCGTCGGTTTCTTTATCGGAGTTTGCAGTGCGGCTTCAGGTATCGGCGGAATAATTTTCAATCCATTTGGTGCCTGGCTGATTACCGCATACGGCTGGCGTACGGCTTATTGCGCCTTTGGCCTGATTATTTTGTGTATTATTACACCGGTTTTAGGTCTATTGGTAAGAAACAGTCCTCAGGATATAGGAATAAAACCTGTAACCGGCGGCGAAAAAACGGCTGCTTTGGCTGACACGGGCATAGAATATGCCAAGGCGATAAAACTGCCGGTTTTTTATACGTTGATTTTTTTTGCTTTTGCTATGATTGCCGTTTCAACACTTAATTTATTTATCCCTTCATATATTACCGATTTAAATTATACGCTGGAACAAGCTTCTCTTGTTGCCGCTGCGGTTATGGCCGGCGCTACTGTTGGTAAAGTTATTTTGGGAATGCTTAACGATAAAAACGGGGTTTGGGGTATTGTGACCGCTGCCAGCTGCGGCATAACAGGATTACTCTTGCTGTTTTTAGGGGAATATGGCTATTCTCTGCTTTTGGCCGGAGGTTTCTTTTTTGGTTGGGCTTATGCTGCCGTATCAGTTGAAACAGTTATGTTGGTTCGTTATGTGTTTGGCGGTAGACACTATGCCAGAATTTACTCCAATATTGCCGTTGCATTGGCTGCTGGAGGAACTCTGACATCTGGCGGATGGGGAATTTTAGCTGGTTATACGGGTTTTCGCCCAATTATAATTTCAGGCATTATTCTTCTGTTCGTTTGTTGTGGCATTGGATTGTATGCTTTGAATATCGGAAAAATTTTATTGAAGAAAATCTAAAAAAGGAGAAGTAAAATGAAATATCGTAAAATTGGAAATTTGGAAGTTTCTGCCGTTGGTCTTGGCTGTATGGGTATGAGTCACGCTTACGGGGAAAAAACATCAACAAAGGAAGGAATTGAGTTAATATCCAAAGCTGTTGATATGGGAGTAAACTTCTTTGACACAGCCGAATGTTATGGGCCGTTTGAAAATGAAGAGTTAGTTGGAGAAGCTCTAAAACCCTATAAAGGAAAAGTTGTTATTGCGACCAAGTTCGGTGTTTATTTGGAACACGGAAATACGGGGGCTCCAATACCAGATGCCAGACCGGAAGTTATTCGTAAATCAATAGACGGTTCATTAAAACGTTTACAAACAGAATGTATTGATTTGTACTATCAGCATCGTGTAGATCCAAACGTTCCCGTTGAAGATGTTGCCGGAGTTATGCAAGAGTTAATAACGGCCGGAAAAATCAAACATTGGGGAATTTCTCAGGCAACAGAACAAGATATCCGCCGAGCGCATAGAATTTGTCCGTTGACGGCAATACAAAACCGTTATTCCATGATGAGCCGCGATTTTGAGAATCTGTTTCAGGTTTTGGAAGAACTGAACATTGGTTTTGTGGCATTCAGCCCATTGGCAAACGGATTTTTATCCGACAAATATACCAAGGACAGCAAATTTGATGCAAAAACAGATTACAGAGCCAATATGCCACAGTTTTCAAAAGAAGGTTTTGAGGCCAATCAGGAACTTTTGGAGCTGTTGCGTAACACAGCCCAGAGCAAAAACGCGACGCCGGCACAAATCTCATTGGCTTGGATGCTGGCTAAAAAGCCTTATATTGTACCAATTCCCGGTGGACGCAAACTTGAACATTTACAGGATAATATAAAAGCTGCAGATGTTGAAATCAGTCCTGCAGAACTTTTAGCTCTTGATGAAGCCTTGGCTAAAGTAAATATGTCTGCAGTTTTCGGTGGAACGACTATCAAAAAATAAGCTAATGAGCGGAATAAAATACATCATATATTGTTTTTGTTTGTGGAGTATTTTTTGCTTACATCCTGCAAAAGCGAATGAAAAAAAGACAATGCTTAATAAAGATAATACAGTTGCGGATATTTTATCTCGTCCTGAATTTCAAGGATTTGCACATAATCTCTTGCCTTGGGATAATAGCAGGCAAAATGCTCCCGATGTAAAAATCAGACAAATTCAGCAATTATTGCCTTATCATAATAATATTGTTACAAGTGATGTGTTAGAGCCGCTCAATTATATGCTTAAAACAATAAATAGCGGTAAAAATGTCTTCTACAATATTTATCCAGAACAAGATTCTCGCCAAAGCAATACCGGAATATTCTTTTTTAGAGGAAACCCAAATGCACCGTTTGCAATTATCTGCCCCGGTGGTGGTTTTTCTTATGTTGGTTCTTTCCACGAGGGTTTTCCGATTGCTTTGGCATTAAGTAAACGTGGATATAACGCTTTTGTCATTAAATATCGCGCTGGTTCTGCTGATTGGGCAATGCAAGATTTAGCTCAAGCTATTACTTATATTTTTGATAATGCTGAAATGTTAGGTGTTTCAACACAAAATTATTCTGTATGGGGAGGTTCTGCAGGAGCAAGAATGGCTGCTTATATCGGTTCTTATGGCGTTCAGGTCTTTGGTGGCAAAGAATTGCCATATCCCAACGCTGTCATTATGGGATATACCGGACATAGCGATTTTAGCAAAAAAGAACCGGCAACCTTTATGTATGTCGGCGAAAATGATTGGATAGCTAACCCGAGAAGAATGAAACAACAAGCTGATAGATTAAATAACTTGGGGATTAAGACTGAATTTCATTCATATCCAAATCTTGGACACGGTTTTGGATTAGGTACAAATACAGCCGCAGAAGGTTGGCTGGATAAAGCAGTCAAGTTTTGGAAGAAGCAGATACTAGTGTCCACGAAAGAGCACCAAAAAATTTAAAAGGCTTTTCAGGCAATTTTTTAGTATGTATAATTCCTGCAAACTAATCTATTATGCCCATTCACGAGAAAATGCTCCTGTGTTACACCCTCGTGATACACCTCCAAAATTGGCATCTTCTTTAAAAATTGCAAAAAAATTGACCAAACTTTATTATTTTAGGAAAAAATACGAGCAGGAATTAGCTGAAATGTATCTGATTATTGAGAGTATGGACGATGATTTAAGGCAGATGATAATGGCTAAAAAAGACTGATTTTCAATATTTTTATTATATAAGCCATAATAAAGGAAAATAAAAATGATTGAAGATTATTACATCTGTTTAGATGCCACCGCCTTGTATTTTGCACATAAATATTTAGCCGACAAAACCTGTCGTGTAATGCGTTGCTATACAGGCCGAGAAGTTGAGCTTGTTGTTAGAACTATGGACGCTAATAAAAGCAAGAATTTTTACACGCTTCGTACGATGCAAAATAAAATACTAAAGGCCAAAATCAAAAATCTTGAGGTCTTGGGAGCTGTTTTTGAAAGGGCTGATAATAAAATAGATTTTTGTTGATTATTAGTACTTGTTATTTTAGTCTATAGTAAAAATTGTTTGTTTAGGAAAACGAGATGCTAAAAAAATTAAGAATACAAAATTTTAAAATCTGGGAAGATACCGGAGAAATAGAGTTAGCTCCATTAACCTTGTTCTTTGGAACTAATAGTTCAGGGAAGTCAAGTATCGGACAATTTCTAATGATGCTTAAACAAACGGTAAATTCATATGACAAAACGATTGTGTTTAATTTAGGCGGTGTTAATGATTCTGTTCAACTGGGGTCATTTAAGGAAATGATTTCTCATCACGATGTATCGAGGAAATTAGATTTCTCTTATTCTTGGGAGTTAAATGATAAAATATCATTTAAAGATACCTTAAACAAGACTAGTTATACTGGTGATTCCTTAAAGTTTGAAGGAAGTATATTTGAACAAAACAACCGCTTGCAGGTAGATTTTTTTAAGTATAGTGTCTTCTTAGGAGAAAGTTTTAAATTCTCAATAAGCGCTCAAAAAGATGGTAAGAGTGGGGGAAAATATAAATATACAGCAAATGAGTATGATTTGAAAAGGTATAAAGGACGAGTTTGGGATCCAACTTCTTTAATACAGTTTTATGGAATGCCCAATGAATTGAATATTTATTATCAAAACATCTCATTTGCTCCAACCTTTAATTTATTTCAAGAAAAACTCTTTAAATCAATAAGCTATTTAGGACCAATGAGAAATAGGCCTGATCGTTTTTATATTTGGCAAGGAGAAGCTCCTGACAGTGTAGGCTATTATGGTGAAAAAACTGTAAATGCGCTTTTAGCATCTTCAAAAGAAAAATCTATTAATATCAGTAAACGTTCTAAAAAATATACAATTGAGGAAATGGTAGCATATCAATTAGAAAGAATGGGGTTAATTGAAGATTTTAAAGTTGAGCAGATTGCAAAGGGACGTAGAGAGTATGAAATAAAGGTAAAAACATCAAAAGCAAATGATTGGGTTACTTTAGCTGACGTCGGTTTTGGGGTTTCACAAGTTTTACCAGTATTAACACAATGTTTTTATGCCCCAAATAACTCAATAATTTTAATAGAACAGCCTGAGATTCATTTGCATCCATGCGCTCAATCTATCCTTGCAGATGTTATGATTGATGTCGTTAAATCCAGAAAAAATAATGAGGAACGAAATATTCAATTGATTATAGAAACTCATTCTGAGCATTTCTTACGGAGAATTCAACGGCGTATAGCTGAACAGACAATTGATGATAATTTAATAAAAGCCTATTTTGCTTCAAATTGTGGTAAAAAAGGAAAATTAGAGAAATTGCAAATAGATTTATATGGAAACATAGAAAACTGGCCGGAAAATTTCTTTGGAGATGAAATGGGTGATGTTGTTGCTCATTCTAAAGCGGTATTGAAAAGAAGAAAAGATGAAAAATAAGTTTATTGTAGACACAAATGTTCTCATTGTGGCAAATGAAGATGTTAATCGTGCTGATAAAGATGCCTTAGAATGTATAGAAGCATGCTGTAATGAAATAGAAAATATCTACCGTGATGGAAAACTAGTCCTAGATATAGATGGGGAAATAGAAAATGAGTATGGAAAACATTTAAGACCGGACGGTTCACCAGGGCTTGGAGACTATTTTTATAAGTGGATACATGATTATGGATATAATCCCCGATATTGTTTACGTTTCAAAATAAATAAAATAGGAGATAGTTATAGAGAATTTCCTCAAGATGAAAGTTTGAACACATTTGATTTAAGCGATAGGAAATTTGTTGCATTAGCTTGTGCTGCAGATAAAGAGCCAATTATTTTGGAAGCTAAAGATTGTAAGTGGTTAAATTTTAAAGAAATATTTAGTCATCTACAAATTAAAGTTAAATTTATAAATGAAAATTACTTAAGAAAAATTTACCGTAATAAATTTGGTTGTGAACCTGAATGATTCTAAACCATCTCGATAATTTTCTTCTGGGCATCGGTGTTGTATTCAATATAGCGTTGGGTGGTGGAAAGGGTGGAATGTCCGGCCAGCATACGGATATCATTTAAGGTTCCGCCGGCAAGGCTGATATTTTTTGCGGAGGTGGTGATGAAAGTCCTGCGACCGCTATGTGAGGAACAGCCCTCAAAGCCGATATCCTTATATAAATTATAGAAGAAGTTGACAATGGCCTGCGGGCTGGTTTTGTTGTCGCGTTCTGTCGTGATGATTCGATTCGTCAATGCAAAATGCTCGTTCTTTTTTTGTTCAACCAACAATTTTGCTAGTAAAACGGCCAAATCTTTGTGCATGGGAATTGTCCGGCCGGATTGTTTGCCTTTGGATGCCTTATTAATAAGATTGATTTCGTGACTTAATTGCCCTTCCGAGTCGCAAACCATCAGCCAAGTCAAATTCGCAATTTCTTTGGCTCGTAACCCTGCCTTATAACTCAGCATAAAGATAATTTTGTTGCGGAGCGAATATCTTGTCTGTTCCAAGTAACCCAACGTCAGCTCTTGCAGCTTGGTTGTCAGGATTTTTGCCTGCTTATTTAGTGCCATTTTTTTACCTTAAACTTATTATATTATTGAATCTACATCATAAATTATAATGAGTATAAAATAAAAGTCCAGGCTCAAAGTCTTGTAACGCTTGAAAAATAAGGACTTATTATAAAACTTAAATTATATAATGGGTTTTAGCCGCCACATACTTTGCAAGGTCTGGCACCTTGTGATTTTGCTTTGTCTTTGGTGGTTTTTATACAATTCTTGGTACAGCGTTTTGCCCATTTGCAGGTTGGACTGTGATAAATATAGGTTTTGACATTCATAATTACGGGTGAACGGTCAGAAGCCAAAACAGGTGCGGATAAAAATAGGAATATTAATAAGCATAGAGTTTTCTTCATTTTTCATCCTTTGGTTGTGCAATACCCGCTTTTATTATACGTTAAGCCCCTTATAAAGCAACTATATCGGCTTATTTATAAAAATTCCAGAGGGTTTTTGACTTTTAGCTTGATT
>ERZ1673738.219-NODE-219-length-113125-cov-6.097612_pt1 | contig 113125 bp, 91 predicted proteins | sample MGYA00580198_ERZ1673738 | MGnify/ENA primary metagenome ERZ1673738 (study PRJEB41218, sample SAMN15661784) | gut metagenome | host: Homo sapiens | place: Canada: London | collected 2015-08-20/2019-03-30 | study: EMG produced TPA metagenomics assembly of... | reverse complement strand
ATAATTTTCAAGTTTAATTGGCATAGTTAATCACCTTTCAATATGATTCTACTATAATGATGCACTTTTTTCAAGTATATAAGTGCACTTTTTTCAAAAAAATAAAAACATTTATAAATAAATTTTTATATGAATTAATACTATACAAAAAAAGGTTTGAACAGCAGTTTTTACTGTATCAAACCTATGCTTTCAATATGGTGGATCTGACGGGAATTGAACCCGTGTCCAAAGATGGCCCCACAATAACGTCTACAGCTTAGTCGACACTTAAATTGAACTTAGTTGAACCGGTCGACAAGTCTACCTAAGCGGGATTATGGGATTTTCGTCCTCTACTCATAATCATCATAGAAGCTTATTCTTTCGTTATGACACTCACCCTAAGCGTAAAAGAATAAGACCTTAGGAAGCGCGCTGCCCATTCTAGAGAATGGATGACAAATTTAGTCCGCTAATTAAGCAGCAGCGTAAGATAAATTTCTGTTGCCAGATATTTGTTTTTTGGTGATATCGTCACCACTCGGCTGCAGTTAAAGCCAAACACATCCCTGTCGAACCCAAGACAGACCCATAAGTTTAGCCTACTCATTCTATCAGTAAAATTATGAGATTTCAACACTATTTTATGCGAATTCATAATTTTATTGCATGGTTTCGTTAACATTCATGATAATTTTTCGCTAATCCACCTTCTGCTGTTTCTCGATAGGATTTTAATAAATCTCTACCTGTTTCTAGCATTGTTTCTACTACCGTATCAAGAGAAATCTTTTGGGAATCACTATTCAACAATTCACTTAAGACAGCTACTTCAATGGAACGAAGAGCAGCAACCGCGTTTCGTTCAATACAAGGAATTTGAACATAGCCTTTAATCGGATCACAAGTTAAGCCTAGATGATGTTCTAGAGCAATTTCAGCAGCATGTTCAATTTTATGAATGTCTTGGTGATGTAAATAAGAAACAAAGGCCGCTCCCATAGAACAAGCGGTTCCAATTTCCGCTTGACAGCCGCATTCTGCACCACTTATCGATGCATTTTGCTTAATTAATGACCCAATTAATCCCGCTACTAACATGCCTTTTAAAATGTCATCATGCGCATAGCCTTGCTCTTCAAAATAACGAATTAAAGCAGGTAATACACCACTAGCTCCACAAGTAGGCGCCGTGACAACAACTGCACCACTTGCATTTTCTTCACTTGCGGCAAAAGCATAAGCACTCACTCGTCTTTTTTCTTGCCGTTCTTTGCTTTCTTCTTGCGTATAGTTGCAATAAATAGTTTTTGCTTTACGACTTACGCGAAGTTCTCCTGGTAAAAGACCCTCTTTTTCTAGCCCATTTTGAATATTAAGCATCATCACTTGATAGCATTCTTCCATATAATCTAAAATATTATCATCTTCATAATGCAAAATATAATCAATCAAATTCCAATTTTCTTGTTGGCATTTATAAGTTATTTCTTCAAAGTTTCTTTCAGGATACAATTCTTTTTCTTCTATTTCTTTTTCTCCTTTAACTAAAATAGTTCCTCCTCCAATTGAATAGATTTCTTCTTCTCCAAGGCAGTGATTATTTTGAAACACATGAAAAATCATGGTGTTTGGATGATTTTTTTCTTCTTTAATAAAAGAAATACTATAATTTTTTCCTTTTAATGTTTTTTCAATAATATATTGCGTCAAATGTCCTACTCCAGTTGCCGCTAAAGAGCCACATAACTCCACAAAAACCATATCAGAAGTAGGATATTTTTTTAAAACATACTCTGTAGCCTTCTTAGGTCCCATTGTATGAGAGGAAGAAGGGCCATTACCAATTTTAAATAAAGAACGAATGGATTTCATAACGAACTGTGACTCCTTTCTTTTTTTCTATTTTTATTATGTCATTACTTTTCTTCTTCTACAAGAAGAAAACTTGAAAAACAACTATGTTTCTTTTATAATGAATGAGATTAGTTTCTATTAACGAAGCAGTAAGAAAGGAAAAAATTATGAAAGTAAGTGTTGATACAACCAAAAAGAAAAAAGAAGAACCGATGACAGGAAAAAAACGTTTCATGTCATTACTTCGCTCTTTAGTAAAAAATGATGCCGTTAAGGATAACAAAAATATTCCTTGGTGGCTCGCTATTATTTTATTTTTAGTTTCTATTATTCTCTCCATTATTCCACCAGTGGTACAAAATGCCACAGAAAAAGGAAGCTACATTTTAACTAACAGTACCTATACAATGGATGTAGGCCTAGAAGCATTTGGTAAATTCCTTTATGAAGAAAAAATTGACTTTGTAATCCAAAAAAATGCCGATAGTGGTGAAATCACTTTAGAAAACGTTGGTGAAAAACTCTGGTCTTCAAACGACAAACTTGTTAAAACTTATGGTAATAACAATTATTGCTATGAATATTCCATTAATACCAATGATGAAAAAACTTCTCCTCGTTTTAGAGTCTTCTATAAACCTGGTGAAAAAAATCCTAGCAACAATCGTACACCGGCTTATGATTTCTTCTATTCCAATGAAACCTTCGGCGTAGCATCTAAGACCAATTCTGATCCCGAAAAAGAAGGATATGTAAAACCAACTTCTTTCATGGTCATTGGTACCTATGAAATCTTCGTCGCTATTTATAAACCAGGCGCTACGAAAAACACAGATTATACTGGAACTCCATTTAGAGGTAGTTATTCTAGAATGTTAGATAACGATACAACATCTATTCACTTACATTCTCTACTTTTATCCTCTGATGCATCAAAAGAAGCAATTGCGGCTGTCGATAATTTTAGTGAAGCTACTCCTAATTTCGTCGCTCCTGAAAATTCTCGTTGGATTTCATTCTTCAATCGTGCTTATTCTTTAACAAGAATGAATAATACTTTAATGATTTTCTCTATGATTTCTGGCTTAAATGCTTTAATTATTCTCGTCTACGGATTTACCTTATGGATTTTAACCCGTGGTAAGAGAAATCCAAATCGCGATTTAAAGGTTGGAGAAACCATGAAAATGTCCTGTGTGGCTTCTTTATCTCCAGCTATCTTATCCTTAATTATTGGATTCATTATTCCTTCCTTTGCCTCTTTAAGCTTTATTCTATTCACCAGCTTACGCTTAATGTGGCTTAGTATGAGAACTTTACGTCCAATTCAAGAATAGTACCATCAAAAGTCCCTTTTTACAGGGGACTTTTTTATTTTGCAAAATAATGGTAAAATAGGAAAAAGGGGGATTTCGTTATGAACGAAAAACTTATAAAAAAATGGATATCTATTGTTTCCATAGTTTGTATCAGCATCAGCGGTATCTTAGGCATTTTATATGTCGCTGAAGTTTTAAAAGGTAGTATTTATTTAGGAAACGTATTCTTAACACTACTTACTTTTGTCGTTGCTGGTTTATTATTATTAAACTGTGTCTCTATGCCAAAAGAAAAGGAAAAATTAGGATATACTTCCATGATCTTAATTGGAGCGTCCATGGTTTTAACCTTAATCACCATTTGGATTCAACCACTAAGAACAAGCAAAGTGTTCTTAAACATCGTCATTTGGATTTGCGCAATTTCTATTTTTATGAATATTTTTATTGGAAATTATTTAAAATTAGAAAAGCGATTATTGATTATTCAAATTATCTCCTATGTTCTTCTTGCTTATCTTGAATTCATGGTTTGTGGAGCAATTCTTAATTATGGATTCATGGAAAAAATCACGAATGGAATCGTCATTGGTGCTGCTGTTATTGCTTGGTTAACATTATCAGTAATCTTGTTTATTAAAGGTAAGGATTCAAATCTTAAAAACACTGAAGAAATCAAACAAAATAATACCAATATTCCCGATGACATGATATTAATTTCTAAAAAAGAATATGAAGCATTACTTCAAGAATTAGAAACATTACGTAATAAAGACTCTGCTCAATAAAGCAGAGTTTTTTTAATGCTAGACAAACTGACTCAAGTGTCAAAAGATTTCTTCCTTTTTAAGCAAAGATAAGATAAAATAGAAAATAGGGAGGAAATAAAACTATGGCAAAAAAGAAAAAATCAAAGAGCAAAATCAGTGAATTACTCTTAGCCTTAACTGCAATTCTTGGTATCGTAGCGTTCATTATGATGTTTATGACCAAATTGAGTTTAACTGGCAAAGCAGGACTTACTACTGGAACTATGGAATGGAAGGAAGTGTTCTTCAATCAAAAGAGCACAACTGGTTCAACCACAACGACAACATCTTATGGCGTAACATTAGGATTCATCGCATATCTTGCTATCCTTTTAGGTGGCTTAGGTGCTGTATTTACCATCTTCATGAAAAATAGTTCATTAGGTGGATTACTTGCTTTCTTATGCGGCCTTGTTATGATTGGATTTGGTATTTGCATTTTCTTCATTCCAAGCATGTTTGCAGATAAGAATGAAGCAATTGCTGCACTATATAATATCAAGCTTACTGTTGCTCCAATTTTAGGTGGCGTATTTGCTATTCTTGGTGGCGTTTTAGCAGTTGCTAGCCCAGTATTAAAGAAAGTTTTATAATTCAAATAGCGGAAAAGAAGTCCTGTTTGGGCTTCTTTTTTTGCGCAAAAAAATCCACCGAAGTGAATCAGTGGATTTCCTATATGCGAACTTTAATTGCACGGGGGATAGCAAATTAAAGTAAGCTTTCGTATAAGGCTTTGATTTCCGCAACCGAAGTATCACGTGGGTTGCCTGGTCTACAAGCATCTGCATAAGCAGATTCAGCTAGGAAGTCTAAATCTTCTCTCTTTACAATATTCTTTAAATCGGTTGGAATACCAACATCGATAGAAAGTTGACGGACCGCATCGATAGCGGCTTTACGCGCTTCTTCTAAGGTCATTTGATCAACGTTTTCTACGCCCATTGCTTTAGCGATATTACGATATTTTTCACCTGTTGCTGGTGCGTTATAAGCCATAACGGTTGGTAAGATAATAGCGTTTGCTACACCATGTGGAGTGTCATATAAAGCGCCTAATGGGTGAGCCATAGAGTGAACGATGCCTAAACCAACATTGGAGAAGCCCATACCAGCGATATATTGACCTAAAGCCATTTCTTCTCTACCTTCTGGTGTGTTTTTAACGGCATCTCTTAAACTATGAGAAATAATTTCAATTGCTTTTAGATGGAACATATCGGTCATTTCCCAAGCAGCTTTTGTAATATAACCTTCAATGGCGTGGGTTAAAGCATCCATACCCGTAGCAGCGGTTAATCCTTTGGGCATTGACGACATCATATCCGGATCAACAACAGCCACGACTGGAATATCATGAACGTCCACACAAACCATTTTACGATTTTTCTTTGTATCGGTAATTACATAGTTGATAGTAACTTCAGCAGCGGTACCTGCAGTGGTTGGAACTGCGATGATAGGTACGCATTTATTCTTTGTTGGTGCTACACCTTCTAAAGATACGACATCAAAGAATTCTGGGTTTTTAATAATAATACCAATTGCTTTTGCTGTGTCCATTGCACTTCCGCCGCCAATAGCGATGATGCAATCCGCATTTGCGTTTTTGAAAGCTTCCACACCTAATTGAACATTTTCAATGGTTGGGTTCGCTTTAATGTGACTAAAAATTTCATATTCGATATGAGCGTTTTCTAAGACATCTAATACTTTCTTCGTAACGCCAAAACGAAGTAAATCTGGATCAGAACAGACTAAGCATTTTTTAAAGCCTCTGCTCTTTACTTCATTTGCAATTTCTTGAATTGCGCCTTTACCATGATAACTGGTTTCATTTAAAACAATACGATTTGCCATAAGTAATACCTCCAATATAAATTCCTATTTATATTGTTACACAAAAAACAATTTTTTTCACGAGATATACTTATACTTTTTTTTTATTTTTACTATATCATTTTATATATCGCTTTTTAAACTACTTGCTGGTTCTTTTTTAGCCGCTTTTAAAGCAGGAATTAAGCCAGCAATTAAAGTGACGATTACACTAGCTAAAATCATAATAGGTATACACCATAAACGGAAATGTTCAAGATGAACGGAAGCTTGATCTAACATGGAAGAAGTATATTGCGCTAGCATGAGTTTCGTTACACCACTGACGGGTCGATTGAGTAGAATAGCGAGTAAACTTCCCACCACACCCGATAAAATTCCAATAGCTGTTGCTTCCATCATAAACATCATCGCCACATCTTTTTTCCGTGCACCCATACTTCTTAATAAACCAATTTCTTTATTTCTTTCTAGTACGGAAATATACATTAATATTCCAATTAAAAGGCCACTTACACCCATAGAAATACTTGTAAACACGAGCAGAATGTTGCTAAATAGACTGACTAACATAGAAAATTCATTGGTTACCAGCTCAATATAGTCATAAGAGCGCACAATAATGGGGGCGTCTTTTTCAATTTTAAAGGCTTTAATATAATCAACAATTTGTAAACGTTGCTCAAAGGTAGATGTGTAGTAATAAAATTGCGTGATTTGTTCTTCAACACCTAAAGAAAACATTCTTCTTTCTAATTGATACTGTGTAGAATACGAATAACTGCCTGTTTGTATTTCTGAAAAAGGTTTTCCTGTAAAAACATCTTTTTCAACCCCATAAGTTTCTTGAGCTTTTGCGATTTTACTTTGTTTTGCACTCGCTTTGGCAAAGTCATTAAAAGCGGGTGTATATAAAAGGCCCGTATCAAAAAGAGGTGTTTTGATATCACGGTTTTCTCTTAGAATCCCTACAATTTTTAAAGGCACTGCATTTTCACTTTGATAAAGCGTTTCATAATAATTCGTGCCATAGGCATAATAATGATCCTCTCCATCAGGAATCACATAATATTCATCATTAGGAATATAGCGATATTCTTTTTCATTTAATAAATAAGAAAAAGAAATTTGATTCTCATCGGAATTAAAGCCTAAACTTTCTAATAAAGTCGCGTCAATTCGATTGTATTTATCCACAACCAACGCCAGTTCATTGATGCTTTCTGGCATTTTACCCAATAAAACATCATATTGCTCATTCGCAAATTCCGTATTGGATACACTCTTTTTAAAATAATAAGAAGACACTAATTCATAATCTTCACCATTTTTTGTTAGTAAAGGAAATTGTAAATAAGAATTACTATCTTGCACAGTATAATAACTTTCGTCCATACTCGCCATATACGTTACAAACTCATCGGGCATATTATTCACGTGTTATTGTTTTAAAATATCTCCTTTTTCTACGATAACATAATCGGTATCTGGATATTCTTCTAATTCGTCTTTATGACTTTCAGAAGATGTTCTAAGATAAGAGGTTACCATCACCGGGTATTTTCCTAACGATGCTTCTTGCGCATTCACAATATATTCTCTAACGCCAGCTTGCATAGATAAAATAAGTCCCATGCCCATTACACCGATGCTTCCCGCAATAATAGTCAAAGCGCTCCGTAATTTTTTATTCCATAAATTTTTAAGCGCCCATTTAAAGGAAGTTTTAAATGGGATTTTTACTGGTTTTAAAGGTTGAGGCTCTTCTTTTAAAATTTCTATTTGATTGCCTGAATCTTTTACAATTTTCCCATCAAAAAGTTCAATCACGCGATCTGCGTAAATTTCTGCAACTTGTTCATTATGTGTCACCATAACGACTAAGTATTTTTTAGATATATTTTTTAAAATACGTAAAACTTGTTCAGCATTTTTTGAATCTAAAGCACCGGTTGGTTCATCCGCTAAAATGATGGTCGGTTGATGCACTAAAGCACGCGCAATACTTACGCGTTGCATTTGTCCGCCCGATAATGTTTGTGGTTTGGCTTTTCTTTTCTCAAATAAGCCGACTTCTTTTAAAGCTTGATTCACTCTTTCTTCAATGTGGTCGTTATCTTTAGACATTTCTAAAGATAAAGCAATATTTTCATAAACCGAAAGATGAGGAATCAAATAATAATTTTGAAAAACAAAGCCGACTTGTTGATTACGGTAACTGTCTAACGCTTTTTCTTCCCACTCGTTCATGTTTTTTCCATCAACAAAAATAGTACCTTCCGAGGGGCTATCTAAGCCACCTAATAAATTTAAAAGGGTGGTTTTTCCACACCCTGAAGGACCTAAAATGGCCACAAAGCCTTGATTGGGTAAAGTTAAAGAAATATGATCTAAAGCTAAGCATGACTGCGCTTTAGAAGCATAAATTTTGGTAACATTTTCTAAACGAATCATAAATTTTTCATCTCCTTATAAAAAGATAAAAATTCTTCATTCCAGTATTTCATCGGTAAAAGTAAGATTTCTTTACTTTTTTCTTGTGCATATAAAATGGGTAAATAGCCTAAATGAAAAGAAGAAATATGACTTTCATAAACGTAACAAGAACATAAATAAACAAAATGATTATCTGTTAATTCTTTAGGAAGCTCCACGTATTTCGGTTCACTTAATTCACCTAAAAGAATTCGCTTTAGTTCTTTTTCTTTTCTTGTTTTCACTTTTTTGGTTTGGAATTCCCATAAAGCGGTAGCGATTTTAGCGTATTCTTCTGGATGTTCATCAAAGTAAGAGGATGGAGATAATAAAATCCAAATAGGAAAAGCATTGGTAGGATTTTTCATATCGAATTGATAAGATTTAAAAGCGTAGCCATAGGCAATTCTTCCTTCTAAAACTAAAGTATTTCTCTTCCAATAGTCTTTCGTGAAAAGGGCTCTTAATTTTCCTTTTTTATCACTTCTTAAAGTGACATATTTCATTTCTTCGTCACTCATAGGAAGACGCTTTTTAAAATCTTCTCGAAGGGCATCTATCATTTCTTTTGTATCCATACGCTTACCTTACCTTTTTTTCATTATATCAAGAAGTACGTCATTTTTCGATAAAATCTATTACACAAATTGCGTTCTTTTATGAGGAAAAAAAGAAGATTTTTTCCTTCTTTTCCTCTCGTGCTCTTTTTATCTCCGTGATATAATAAAAAAGAAAATCAAAACAAAAAGGAGGTTCCATTTATGATATCCAAATCACTTGCCCTTAAAGTATTAAATGAAGGGCTTTCTACAGGTGCTGATTTTGTTGAAATTTATATTGAAGAAACCAACACCAATACCATTGAAATGGACAATGGCGAAGTAAAAACAATTAATTCTGGTATTTCTTTTGGCGCTGGTATTCGCTTATTAAAAGGATTGCAAAGCGTATATGGTTATACCAATGATGTCTCTTTAAAAGGACTTAAAAAATTAGCGCACACTTTAGCGGCATCTTATACAGGAGAACCGATTTTAACGGTGAGCCGTATTGAAAAAGTGCGTGTTAAAAAGCATCATCAACCTAAAATCCCGTTAAGCGATGTTTCTAAAGAAGAAAAAATTGCTTTAATGAAAGAAGCGAATGATGCTTGCTCTAGTTATGATCCTCGTATCGTTAGAACTAGAGTGACACTTTTAGATAACACGAAAAAAGTGACTATCTTTAATTCAAACGGAAAAGAATTCCACGATGAAAGATCTAGAGGAAGAATCGCTATTCTTGCCGTTGCTTCGGAAAATGGAGTGATTGAAACATCATTTGTCGGTCCCGGTGCCCAAAAAGGATTAGAATTCTTTAAAGATGATATTGATGTCAAAGCTTTAGCGGTTGAAACTGCAAAGACTGCTCTTACCATGTTGCACGCGGAAGAATGTCCAAGCGGAAAAATGACCGTCGTAATTGGTAATGGCTTTGGTGGTGTAATTTTCCACGAAGCTTGTGGTCACGGCTTAGAGGCCACTTCGGTTAGTAAAGAACTCTCTATTTTCTCTAATAAACTCGGACAAAAGATTGCTTCTGATATTGTTAACGCAGTTGATGATGGTACCATCGAAGGCGGATGGGGCTCAGGTAATATCGACGATGAAGGTATTCCAACCCATCGCACGGTTTTAATTGAAAATGGTATTTTAAAAAATTATTTAATTGACTCCTTCAATGGAAGAAGAATGCATATGGAAGGTAATGGTGCGACAAGAAGGGAATCTTATCAATTTGAACCGACTTCCCGTATGTCGAATACTTTCCTTCTTCCCGGAAAAGAAACACCAGAAGAAATCATTGCCGAAACCGAATATGGTTTATACGCTAAATCATTAGGTGGTGGTTCTGTTAATCCTACAACCGGTGACTTTAACTTTGCGGTAACGGAAGGTTATTTAATTGAAAATGGTAAAGTGACTCGTCCTGTAAAAGGCGCAACATTAATTGGTAATGGTGCCGATATTTTAATGAAAATCGATCGTATTGGTAACGATTTAGAAAGAGCGCAAGGTATGTGTGGTTCGGCCTCTGGTTCCATTCCTGTTGATGTCGGTCAACCTACCATTCGTGTCCAAGACATTACCGTTGGTGGAAGAGGAGGTAAACAATAATGAATTATCAAAAATTTATGGATGAAGCCAAAAAGATTGGCCTAGAATCCTTCGAATTATATGTTTCTAGAAGTTATCGTTTAGGCATTGAATTATTCCATCAAGAAATTTCTAGTTATACCGTCGCTGATGTCACTATTATTGCTGCCCGTGGTATCTACCAAGGTAAAATGGGTTATGCTTATAATGAATTAAATGATAATACCACTCCGTTATATTTAGCGGAACAAGTCAAAGAAAACGCAAAAGCGATTTCTTCTTCAGAAGCCGCTTATATTTTTGAAGGTTCTTCTCTTTATAAAAAGAAGAAAGTCTTCTCTCCTAACATGGAAAAAATGTCTACAGAAGAAAAGATTCAAATGCTTCATGAAATTGAAACCAAACTTCGCGCTTACGATACGCGTATCGTTGAAGTTGGTGGTGTTTCCTATGAAGAAAGTATATCAGAAGTCACTTTAATCAACTCTTATGGCTTAGAATTAAAACATAAATCCAATGATTTCATGATTTATGCGGAAGCCGTAGCCAAAGAAAACGATGAAGTGAAAACTGGATATAAGATCGTCTTTGGTAATGATCCAACAACCATTGATGTAGATGATTTAGTGAAAAAATCTGCCGAAAATGCTTTAAGTAAACTCGGTGGCGCTCCTGCGATAAGTAAAGATTACCCTTGCGTATTCTCTCCTAAAGTTTTTGCTAGCTTAATGAGTTGTTTCTTATCGAGCGCTAACGCGGAAGAGGTATTAAAGCACTCCTCTAGTTTAGAAAATAAATTAGGTGATTTAGTAGCGAGTAAAAAAGTTACGATTATTGAAGATCCTTTAATGCGAAATGTCTTCTTTAGATATTTTGATGATGAAGGTGTTGCTACTTCTTCTAAAACCATTGTGGAAAGAGGTGTATTAAAAACTTATTTACATAACTTATCCACTGCTCACCAAATGGGTGTTGCCCCAACTGGAAATGGTTATAAAGCCGGAGCAAAAGGTAAAGTAGGAATTTCTTTATGCAATGTTTATTTAAAACCAGGTAAGCATAGCGAAGAAGAAATGCTTTCTAGTATTATAGAAGGTGTCTATATTAATGACGTTCAAGGTTTGCATGCGGGTATGAATATGCAATCTGGTAACTTCTCTTTACAAGCAGCAGGTTTCATGATTCGTAATGGTAAAATCGCTGAACCCATTAACTTAATTACTATTGCTGGTAACTTATTTGAAATTATGAAAAACGTAAAAGACATTGCAAATAATGTAGAAACTCAACTATCTTCCATTACTTGCCCAAGTGTTTATGTTCGTTCCATTGCCATTTCTGGTAAATAATTGAATAACTCACTAAAGTGCTCGAAAGGGCACTTTTTTATTGTGTCAATTATTGTATCATTTATTGCTTTATTTATTGCATCATTTATTGCATCATGATACAATAAAACTGAGGTGAAAGATATGATTGAAACAGAGCTCATTGAATTTAAAGAAAAATTAAATGAAAAACTTGAAAAAGAAGTTGTCGCTTTTTTAAACACATCACATGGTGGATCCATTTTCATTGGAATTAATAATGAAGGAAAAATATGCGGTGTTGAAAATATTGATCAAGTTGAATTAGAAATTAAAGATCGAATTAAAAACAATATATCTCCTTCTACTCTCGGATTATTTGAAATCATAACTTTGAATGAAAATGATTTACATTATTTACAAATTGTCATCTCTAGTGGAAACCAAAAACCTTACTATATTAAAAAATATGGTATGTGCCCAGAAGGTTGTTATTTCCGTATTGGTACCGCTAGTGAAAAAATGAGTGAAGATATGATTCTTCAATTATTTCAAAAAAGAGAACGAAGAACACTCATTAGCATTCCTTCTCCTTATTCTCAACTGACTTTTGATTATTTATTGGAGCAATATAAGAAAAAAGGATATGAAATATCCAATAATCTTTTAAAGCAACTTGAATTCTATAATCAAGATGAGCAATTTAACTATCTAGCTTTTTTAATGTCCGATCAAAATAACCTCATATTTCAATATGCAAGATATCAAAGCGATGATGTTTTTGATTTAGTGGAACAAAAAACTTTTACGCAACAATCCATATTAAAAACCACGATTGAGCTTCTTGATTTACTCCAATCTAAAAATACAACTTATACAAAAATCACTGGAAAGCAAAGAAAAGATACACCGAAATTCAATACCATTGCCTTAAGAGAAATTGTTATTAACGCTATTGTGCACAATGATTATCGTAGTCAAGGTCTTCCTATTTTTGAAGAATTCTCCAATCGTTTTGAAATATCTTCATTCGGTGGATTACCTTCTGGATTTAGTAAAGAAGATTTTTTAAACGGTTATTCTCTTCCTCAAAATCCAGAAATGATTCGTATTTTTAGAGATTTAGGCTATGCTGAACGTTTAGGAACAGGAATTAGAAGAGTGTTAAAATATTACCCTAAAGAAATATTTAGATTTTCCACTCATTTTCTTCGTGTTAATATTCCTTTTTATCTTCCGAAAGAAAAAGGACCTTCATCTTCAGGAGGTGGAGGTTCTCTTCTCGAGTATTTAAAAGAACATCCTCATGCAACGCGGAATGAATTAGCTCTAGTTTTTAATAAATCTACTTCTACCATTTTCCGTGAGTTATCTTCTTTAGTAAAAGAAGGTAAAGTTAAAAGAGTTGGCGCAAACAAAAATGGTTATTGGGAAATTCTATAGTTAAATATCATCAAAGCAAGAATCTTTTGCTCCCAGCATTTAAGATTCTGTCACTATAAATGTCCTTCTATTTGTCAGTGTAAATTTTGAATTTTATTATGTATTTAATATGAATAAGGATATTCAACTTAATTCTTTATTCTACAAAAAGAGCCTTCATTCATCAAAGATGTGAATGAGGGCTCTTTTGTATATTTTATGAAATTTCGTTTTGAACTGCTATTAATAAAGTAGACACTTATCTACATAAAAGTAGACATCAATCCGTCATTTGTAGACAGAAAGGAGTCTTTATGAACTATACAAAAGAAGAAAGAATGGAAATAAAAAACCATAGTTATAAGTTATTCTCCTCATCCATGGCTTTCTTATTTTTTTAAATTATTGTTTATTTATTATAGAAAATATGCATTGCTCTTAAAACATCTTTTTTCATTCTTTCCGTTGCATAAGTAGCAATTTCATGATAGAACGTAATGTCTTTTTGAACAATTTCTCTAGCTGCATACACACCTTCACGGGCCATATAAGAATAATAGTTAATCTTTCTTACTCCACATTGAATGGCTTTTACATAATCTACGCTAGATACACCTGAACCTCCATGCATAACAAGAGGTAAGTTGCATAATGCTTTAATCTTTTTAATTCTTTCAAAATCAAGTTCTGGTTTTACCTTATAAATACCATGTGCGGTTCCAAAAGAACACGCTAAAGCGTCGATATGAGTATCTTCAACAAAGCGTTTAGCTAATTCTGGATCCGTGTACATTTCTTCTTTGGTTAATGGTTTTTGGTCTCCGGCTTCTCTTCCACCTAAGACACCAATTTCCGCTTCAACGGATACATTTTTAGCATGCGCTAAACGGACGGCTTCTTTCGTCATTCTTACGTTTTCATCATAAGGTTTACTTGAAGCATCTAACATAACAGAAGTAAAGCCTAAATCAATCGCTCTTTTTAAATAATCTAAATCTTCACAGTGATCTAAGTGTACACAAACAGGTACTTTAGCGCGTTTTGCCATTAAAAGCATCACCGGTCCAACGATATCGAGATGAGCATCTTGTTCATGGCATTGAGCGTGCATGATAATCACAGGAACATTTAGTTCTTCGGCTGCAGAAATTACCGCAACCATATTTTCTAAATTAGGTGTATTGAATGAACCAATGGCACAGTGATGCTCTTCTGCATATTTTAAAACTTCATTTAAATTAACTAACATATTATTTTCCTTTCCTTACATATCTTTTTGATTTTCTAACATGCGAACATCAATATGATACGTTATTTTTTCTTGTGGTTTAATAAATTTTAACCAACCCTTTTCGCGTCCCACATTTCTTCCATCGGGTGTACAATTTCCTGGTTCTAAGCCAAGAACATAATCACGAACACCTAACATTTTCCACTCGGTTAAGAAAGGTAAGCTAGTTGAATCAAAAGTGATTTCAATTCCTTTATTAAGTTTAGGTTGGAATAGACGTACTTCTGCCCGATTTGCAAAATGATGGTAATAACATTTTTCTATAAAGCCTACTTGGGGTTCATGCATATGCATCCAATTTTCTATATCTTGAGAAGCATGTTCATTTCTTCCTTCAACTTGCATAGAATTTATTTTTAAAATAGCATCTTCATCTAAGTAAGGATAGCCCATATTCATATGATAAAGCACTTCTAATGGTGTAACTTGATCTCCGCGATTGATGATTTCATCTTCAATGGAGAAATTATTATTTTCTTTTGAAATACGAATCGTTCTTACTAACTTTAATTTATGAGAGAAAATGGTTTCGTCTAAAATTTCACCTTTTAGCACTAATTCGTTTTCTTCATCTATATATTGGGCGTTACTTACGGGTATATGGCTATACGTTCCATGAAGCGGGAGTTCTTCGCCTAAATCGTTATTAGGACTTCCTGCTTGGGTTAACCCACATGTTGTAAGAAAACCGGCACTGAATGATTTTAAAAAGCCAAGGCCTTTATCATCATAGTATTTACTTGAAACATAGCCATTGGGCGTTAAATAACTCACATTTACACCATGATGAGTTAAAGAAACAATATCAAAACCACGATCCAAATTAATGCACATTTCTAAGCCTTTGCCGTTTTTCACATGCCAAATTTTCACGCCACTCGCGCGGCCACTAGTTAACACATATTCTTCTTTTCCATAGAGTTGAAATTCATTTCCAATATAATCTAATGGTTTCATATTCTAAGTCCTTTCATACTTTCATAGATTTTCTGATAGGTTTGATAAATTTTTAAATAAGTTTCATGTTGTTCTTGATTAGGATAGAAAACTTTCTTTACACGAATTAATTTTTTCATTCCCTCTTCATAAGAACGGAAGAGTTTTAAAGCCGTCCCTACTACAATAGCGCTTCCTAATGTTCCTGTATCAATACTTTCCAGTTGATAAATTGGAACATTAAAGATATTCGCTTTCATTTGTAACCAAGTATCGTTTTTAGATCCACCACCCGAAGCATACATCTTTTGAATATGAATTCCTGCTTTTTCAAGTAGGTCTAACGATAATTTCATTTCATAACATAAAGATTCTAGCGTTGCTTGATAGATTTCATAGCGACTTGTACTTAAATCCAAATTGATAATCGCTCCTTTTGCATGAGCGTCCATATAAGGGGTTGAAGCACCCGCAAAATGGGGTAAAACAAGTACAGAAGTTGGTTTTTCTTTGATTTTAGAATTTAAAATAGAAAAGCAATCTTCTCTATCTTTTAAATCTTTAAAATAGGTTTGAAGTACCCAATCGATCAAAACGCCTCCTGTACTAATTAAAGCATAAGAAACATTGTAATTTTCTCTTACATAAGGAATAACCCCATATCCGTATTCATAAAGGATGTTGCTTTGTGGCACACCTTTAAAAGTAACCGTTACACATTCACAAGTACCTAATCCATCTACAGCAGTACCTTCTTCATAGACTCCTGCTCCTAACGCATTAGCGATTTGATCATGCGCGATATGAATAATTTCTAAAGGATGAGTAATTTTTAATTGTTTTTTTAATTTTTCTTTGATATTACCTGCACTCGTTCCAATCGGAACAGGAGTAGAAAATAAAGAAGAATCTATATCTGCTGCTAAAAAGATTTCTTTGGACCACGAACGAGTATTCACATCAAACGCTAAAGTACGGCTCGCTAAAGCATAATCAATTTGCCGTTTTCCCGTTAGCATATAGATAATATAATCTTCCATCAGCATCACTTTATCGGCTTTTTGATAGATTTCCGGATGATGCTTTTTTATATACATAAGTTTCGGTAAAGAAAACATACCTTGTCCAATTTGACCTACGATATGACCTAATTTTTCTTTTCCTATTTTTTCTTCTAATTCTTTTGCTTCTTCTTCTCCTCTAGGATCCGTATAAAGCATAGAGGGGAAAAGAATATGGTCATCTTTATCGAGCATCACAAAGGTTTCACCAAACGAGGTAAAACCAATCGCGCATAAAGAAGGATAAGCTTGTACTGATTTTTGAATTAAATGCAAAATGGTTTCATAAATAATAGAAGCATCTATTTCATGGCCATTTGCATCTCTTTTAGAAGGATAATTTTCATAAAACCGATCTTTTTTTTCAATGTCATCAAAAATCGTTATTTTACTTCCTGTTGTGCCAATGTCTAAACCTGCGTAAATCATAATTAACGATCAATATCCACTACGTCGTAGTGTAAATAAGTAGAGAATGCTTCGACTAAAATATCCTTCATATGCCCAACACCCACAGTGGTATGGTGTTTAAAGCCACCACGCGCTAAGCGGATAAGTTTATTTTGTAAATCTGGGATTTCAGCTACACCACCGCAACCAAAATAAGTGCTTTCAATCGGTTCACCGGTGAATTTTGCTTCAGAAGCATAAATGGTTAATTTACCATCTTCGGTTTTACAGTTAGAGAATGTCATATCAAAGGCACGAATTCTACCTTCATTACAGCCCCAACCAGAACCGGGATCGCATTTAGCAAACATCTTGTGTTCAGTTACTAAGCCTTTTTCCGTCATTAAAGATTGAGCAACTGGACCACAGTGGAATAAAATCACTTTATTTGGATCAGTTCCATAGTTGTTATTCCAGTCTAAACAAGCGGTAGATTGTCCAGTAGCTAAATTCATTGCACGCATTGTAATCGCGCTGCATAAATCGATTTCACAAGAAGCAACGATGCCACGATCATTGAGTTCAGAAAGTAAAACACATGGACATACGCGGTAATACGTTTCCATTTCATTCCAGCAACGTAAAGTTAAAGCATCTAAATGATATTCTTCAATATATTGATCGATAGCGCATGATACTTTAGCTAAAGTAATCATACGATCGGTAGGCACTAATGAGAAATTACTATATTCTTTTAAACGGGCCATTTTCGCCACGACTTTCACATCATCTTTTAATTCATCCACTTTATGGAATAATTCAGAAAGATCAAAACTCTCTACGGTAATTCCATACTTTTCTAATGCCACTTCATCAAAACGGACAGTTTTAAATGCTGTAGTTCTTGCACCAATACAGCCAATGGTAAATCTTCTCATGCCTTTCACCACTCGACAAATCGCAGCAAAATCATCTAAATTTTGTCTAAATTCTTTGCTTAATGGATGAACAACATGAGGTTTTAAAACGGTAAATGGAACATGGTATTGACTAAAGACATCGGTAATTGAGAACTTTCCACAGAAAGCATCACGACGATGCGCGAAATCCATTTTTCCAATTTCATCGGGATAAGCTTGCATTAAAATTGGGACATTCGCATCTCTTAATGCGGTAATGGCTCCATTTTCATCAATAAAAATTGGCATACATAAAATGACACCATCAAATTCCCCTTTATGAGACTCTAACCAGTCATGATAAAGACGGCCTTCATCACGGGTTTCAACCGCCCCATAACGCGTAGCGTCTTTATCCATCATAATATAATCATAACCAGCATCGGTTACTGCTTTTACCATGTCATCACGCGCTCCCGCGATGAGTTCAGCGGGCATGAATCCACGGTTTCCAAAATATAAAGCAAAAGTGTTTTTCTTCATAAATATAATTCTCCTATATACTTTATATTGTAAAGAGAAACCTTTTTGTTTTATATAAACAAAAGTACGGACTTACTGTAAATTTGTCCGTACACTTTTTCTATATTCGCTTGCTGACATGTGCATTTCTTTTTTAAACACACGGCAGAAATAATTGTAATCACTAAAGCCAACTTTAGAAGTAATATCGAGTAAACTATCATCCGTTTTTTCTAATAGTTCTTTCGCTTTCTCTAATCTTTTCATCTTTAAATAACGCGCAATTCCCATATTACAATATTTATCCATCGTTGTATAAAAACACGTTTTACTCATATGGAAGAAATGCGCAATCTCTTTCGCGCTTAAATCACTATCTTCTAAATGTTGATCAATAAATTCATTCAAATCATTTAAGAATTTTTCTTGTTGGATGGATACCATCTTTTCACTAATTGCGTATTTTGCTAAAGCTAATAAAATTGTAGAAACGCTTTGTAATTTTTCATCATCAATATAAACTAAATCATCTACATCTTTTTTTAATAACCAATCTTCAAAATTGTTTTTTAAAACTAAGTTCTGATATCGTTCTTCTTTATCCATAATATTGGTGATTTGACCAAACATAATAAAACCTACAATCGTATTATCAATGCGCAAATGAATCATGGATTCAATTAATCCTGCATGACAAACATACGTATATAAATCTTGTGTTTTTAAACAATGCTCAAAGGCTACTTCATTGGAATGCATACAACATTCATAGCCTTTCTTTTCCGCTTGTACTTTTTTACAAAAGGCACAGTTGGTAGGAGGAAAAGAAGCGATCTCTTGATGATGAATATCAAAAATAACAATACGGATCCCCGTTAATTGATAAAAACTTTTTAATAAGCGGTGTAATCTTTCAATATTAAATTCTAGTTTCATGTTCTTACCCTTCTACTTCTTCATTTTACCACATTTAATTTTGAAATTGCATAGGTATCGCTCTCTTTACTCAAGTATATAAAAACGTAGACTTTCATCTACGTTCTACTTAATTTTATAGTTGTACGGAATCTAAATATATACATTCATACGTGCTTGGTTTTTTAATTTCAACTTTTTCCTCTTCATTGCTGATGGAAATATCACCATCATCCGTAGGAATATGTAAAGTCGCTTTTTCTTTAGCAAATCTTTTATTTAAGAAAATCTTTTTATTTGAATGATCGATACGAATTAAGCCAAAGCAAGCGCCACATATAATATTGAAAATGCTACTTGTTAAGCCATGATTTAAGCTAGCAAAAGTGCTATCGTGTTCCCAAAGGGTGCCGGTGATAATCGCCATGTTATAGAAATAATCCACGGTCTCATCTAATACTTCTTCAACATATCCATATTCAAGAAGAATCATTAAACGAAGGTAATCTCCAATAAACACAGTCGATTTATAGACTTGAGGATATACTTTTTCATGATCCCTTTTGGGTCCAAATTCTAAGCGCATTTTATTAAATAGCTCTTCATGATTTTTCGGGGTTGCTAAATGAAAATAGAAAGCATAGTACTGGCATGTTTCTGTTGTATGATCTGTAATAACAAATTCATTCTTTTCATTTCGAATCATATTATCCACGTAGAATTCGCCATTAAAGCTAAACTTTTCAATCATTTCTTTGATATGCTTGGCTTTCATTTTTAAACTTGGTTCGTGTAATAATTCACTAGCCGCTTCTAACGCTCCCATATAGAGCATATTCGATGGAAAATTCACACCACAAATAAAATCATCATCATTCGCCTTTGACCACTCAACAAAGACCCAGTTTTCTAAATTTTCTAAAAGACCTAATTCATTTTCAAATTTTTCAAAATAATGAAGTAACCCTTTAATTTTAGCTAGCGATTGTTTGACCAAATCTTCATCATGGGTTCTTAATAAATAATCTTTGAGTTCTAAAATATACCATAATGACCAGTTCGGAATAAAGGTGCCATCAGGATGATCACCAGGATAACACATGGGCACCATACCCTTAGGTAAATAAGGATATTGTTCTAACAAAGCATAATTTTCTAAGAAATTATGTTCCACTTTATTTTCTTTAGAAATTAAAGATTCACTCTTTCCTGTAAAATAAGAGTCACAAAGCCATCCCGCTCTTTCTCTAGAAGGACAATCGGTTAAAATATCTACTGCATTTTGCCGGAAAGTGTCAATCGCAGCGTTCGCCACTTTTTGAATTTTATAATTACTAAATTGGTAAGTGACAGCAGAAACTAAAGGATTTTCATAAGGAATAAAGCTGAGTTGATGAATACGGATATTCCCTTTTTTTACCACTAAACGTAAAAATTGCATCGTGTAAGGCTCAATGGTAATGTGGTGATGTTTTCCTTTTTTACATTCATAAGAAATAATGTTATGCGTTGTATTACGGTAGAAAAGAATTTCGATTGGTTTCTTTTCTCCTTTACTTGAATCTAACTCATCAAACAAAAAGTAGAATTCACTATCTTCTAAAGCTTCAATTTCCCAAGAAATAAAACCTGTTTTAGAAGAAGGCAAACGATAAGTATAAAAAACATTTGCTTTTAAACTTCCTACTTTTTCTTCTTGATACACTAAACGAGAAATATAGGCATTTGGGTCCACTTCCCATGATTCCATAGGGAAAATCTTTAGTTTTTCTAAATGCATATAGCGATCATCATAGGGCTTGATACTTTCGTCATAAGTAAAAGTTCCCTCTTCCATTTTTTCGAAGGCTATACCTTCAAATTTTGGATAATCAACAATACGAGATAAAAGTTCTTTTTCATCGAGAACATCCGCTAAAACGTATGAAAATGGATTTTTCTTTCCTGTATAAAAGTCCATTAAATCAAACGCAAAATGATAAGATTCTGAAAACGCTCTTTGATAAGAAAGACGCACTACTTTTTGGTAGCGGCTTTCATTTTTATAGCAAATAAATTCATCTTTATTTCCTGTGTAGGCTAAAACCCGTTCATCTTCTATGACTTCACATTCTAAAAAAGGTGCGGTATTTGTAGAACAAAAGTTATTACAATGATAATAAACATGTTCAATAACAATACGATGCTTTCCTTCTTTAAGCATGTATTGATCAACACGGTAGTAATCATGTGCAGCACGCGCTGGTCCGTAGCCCATTAACTGGCCATTATCAAAAATACGATATAGGTTATTTCCTGTAATTTGAAGATAACCTTCTTTTTGAATATTGACTTCCTGTACGAAGAAAAGAGAGACATTCATCTCTTTTTCTAATATATGAGGATAAATTGGTTTTGCTTTTTTAAAAGCTGGAATTTGATGTTCACTTAACATATTGAATCTTTTCCTTTAACTCTTCTTCCGTAAATAATGAGCTATCATATAAATAAGAATACACTTGGTTGTCTAATAAGAAATGAGGCTCTAATACTTCATCTTTTCTCGTTAAAAGCATATCGCCATAGAAATGAAGGCCGTTCTCTTTTTTTATTTGTAAAGAAACAAATAAATTCATTTTTCCTTTTTCATTTAAGGAAAGATGAAGCCATCCGTTTTCTATCGGATACCCTTCTACTTTAGCATTTTCCGGTAAACGAATAAAGAGTTCAGCGTTACTTGCTTTCTTTACTTCTATTTGAATTCTTTTTCCTTCGTAGAACTCAGCATCGACTAAAAAGGCAACATCCTCATCTTCATAATCGACAGCACACGCAAACGGGATAAAGTATTGGTTGTTTTTTTTTACTATAGTAAAATCTGCAATACTTCCTAAACCATTTCCTAAGCGCATTGTGCAACAGAAAAAAGCTTCATATAAGAACATTTTCATATCGTAATGGGAATGAATGGCACAAGTTGCACATCCCGCTCCACCATTATTTCTTTGGAAAGTACGAATTGAGTTTGTATAAATACGATTAAACAAATCTAAATACTCTTTTTTATTTTTTATGAGATATAACTCTTTTGTTAAAATCAAACTATCTACAATACAACATGGCTCTGTCCATGTATCCTCTCTCTTAAACCAGTTAATATTCGAATAATCATACGTCATTCCGTCTTTTAAATAGTCAGAGAAAATATGTTCAACATCTTTCAAATACTTATCGTTATTAGTTAAATGATAAAAACGTAAAATGCCTCTTGCACAAGATAATGTAGCGTGCGTTTGACATTCTAAATTGACATAATCAATCGTCAAGAAATTTTCAATAATCTTTTCAATTGCTTTTTTTAAATCTTCGTTATGCGTAACTTCATAAGCTTTGGTCATTCCATCCATCATAATGAAAGCACAGCCAACATCGGTAGATAATTTCCAGCCATTAATAAATGAACCTTCTAATTTACCGCCAACACCACCACGTTCTCTTTTGCCCGTAGGATAATGATCATAGAAAGGCGCAATCGGAACTAAAAATTGCTTCACGATTGATTGTATTTGATGAAGATATTTTTCATCTTTGGTAATGTAATAATATTCAATAAGGCCACGTAAGTACCATGAGTTACCGGAAACTTGTTGTTCATCAACATATTCTCCGTTAAACGCTTCTCCAAAGTAGCCATAAGCATTGGTGTGTAAAGGAATATGATCAAAAAGACTTTTTAATTGTGCTAAAATATTTTCTTGTTCTTCTTTATAGCCATCAAGAGCATGATATAAAGAAGTCAACGCTAAAACATCTCGACCCTCAAAATCACCAGGCCAAGATCCACCTTGTGTAAAAACATCCGTATATTGATAAATGGAATCAGATAAACGGTCTCTATTTAAAGAAATACGTCTTTTTAAATCTTTTAAAATCTTTTTCATACTCATTTTCCTTTAAAAATTATAGAAGATAGGAGTTGAGCGAGAGAGCCCCGCTCAACTCTATCTATTTTAAAATCTAATTATTTGTTAAGTGCAACTAATTTAACAGTAACAGCGTTGACATAGAATGTACCAACAAATCCACTCGGTAAACTATAGAAACTAAAGAAATCCACATTTCCTTTTGCTACATAGTCAATTTCAGAATGATGATAGCCCACTGTGGATGGTCCAAATGCTGGGAAATCGCCATCTGCTCTATAGCTAAAGGATCCACCATTTGATTCGGTTACATAATAGTCCATGGTAATCTTATAGGTCATACCGGTTTCCATGACATTTTGACCCATTTGTACCCATTCGATTGTTTGATCAGCTGCTTTAAATGTAATTTTTTGGGGTTTAGTTCCCATAGCAGCTTCAGCTAAAACGTCTTCGTTATTATCAAAGTTCGCTACTGCACGATTAGCATCATCAACTAGGCCAAATGCACGGCTATCAAAAGTCCAGGTTTGTCCAACTTTATATCCTTTTGGAGTGGTATCTTCTGGAATTGGATCCGCATCAGTTAAACTCACTTCAATAGAACCAATATAAAGATGGAATTGAGGGTTATTTTGTCCATAGATATTCAGTTGACACCAACCGCTTTCAATAGTGCCTGTCCAAGTTAAAGTTCTTGTTCCATCTTCATTATCAGTAGCTTTAGCACCAGATAATGTTGCACCATGACCATCCGTTTTCATCATGATGAAGAATAAGTTCTTTTCATTTTCGGCAACATAGTTCATTTTAATGGTAGCTTTCTTACCAACCACTAAATTATCCTTGGTTAAACCAGAGAATAAGTGGCCATCTGCACCCGTTAATTCCATAACCGTGTCGGTAAATAAGGAACTTCCTTGCATTTTTGTTTTTAATGCTTCATCCTCTACATCTTTAACAAGAATTGCTTTACCACTAGAAATCTTGGCACCTTTATCTTTCATGTTCCAAGTAAATCCACCTTCTGCTAATAATTGTTCACTGGTTGGAATAACTTCAGTTACTTGTGTTTCTTCAACGGCTTCAAAGACAAGGTTGTCAATTGCGATGCGAGCATCTCCTGCACCAAGTTTCCAGAAGGAGAACCATGCGTTTCCAGTTTCAGGAACGACGGTTCCGGCAAAAATAATATCCTTATGTTGGACTTCTCCAATAGCGGCACTTGTATTGACAAAGTTATTGTTAATACCATTAGAGCCATCCCAGCTAATTGAGCAATAGAAATCCCTTAATCCACTTGCGTTGGATAGAATCTTATAGTCAAAAGAAATCTTATAGGTTGCTGAACGGCCTCTATCGAAATAATCATTGAAGGCATTAATGAAGATAGCATATAAAGCACTTCCAGCCGTTTTACCTGCATCAATAATTAAAGAGTTGCCACTAATAGCGTCTTCGCCACCATCAATCTTTGCGGCGCCTTGACTATCCGCAATACTTAATTTATTTCTTTTACCATTTGCAAAGTTTTCTTTAAAAACTCCATATGTCTTAAGAGCCGCTGGATCCGTATATTCGCCTACATCGAATGTTTCTTCATGCGTTGGAGTAACATTGACGGTAAGGAATTGTTCATCTTCACCATTATCATCAGTGATGTAATAACTAATTGTGTGGGTTCCAGCAATTCTCGCATTGAAAACACCATTAGAGACTGCTTCTTTTTCAAATGTATCAGCAATGTCCATATCTTTAGTAATATCATTACCACGGTAGTCGGTAGCGGTAATGGTTGGTAAAGTAAGAGCTTCGCCTACTGCAACTGTGAAAGTTGTTTGTTCAGGCATATTGATGACTGGAGCAGAAGCAGCATTAACCGTAATTAGTACTTTGCCTTCTTTTCCACCATCGCTTGTTTTAACAACAATGTTGGTTGTTCCTGCACCAACAGCGGTGATTGTGCCATCTCCTGATACAGTGGCTACTTTATCGTTTTCTGTCAAAAATCCGTAACTCTTGTCGTTAGCGTTTTCTGGTAAAACAGTAACCGTAGTTTTTGTTGTGTCCCCAACAAATAAGGTCGTCTTTTCTGCTGTGATTGATACAGATTCAACGTGAACAATCGTTGGAGTCGTTGGTTCAGGTGTCTCTGAGGTTGTTGGTGTCACTGTAGTTGTAGGGGCACCCGTTGTAGGATTATTTGATGTTGTTGGAGCTGGTTTATTTCCACAGCTTACCAAACCAGCGGTTAACATCGTCACTGCAACGAAAATAGGCATAAATTTCTTTTTCATTGTTTTTCTCCTTTCTTTTTAAAAATCAATTTTTAGAAATTTTGCATCCATCTTTTAATTGAAGAAATATTGAGGCATTCTTTCCGTTTTCGTCTTGTAATCTTCGACGAAGTGAGGAATATTTCCTGCTTGTACACGTTTAATACCCATCTTAGTTCTTTCAGCATCAGCTACGACAATAGCCATATCAATTTGCTTACCAGCATCGATCTTCGCTTTGAATTCAGGAGCATAGGTAAATGGAATGAGGACTTCGCCAACATATCCATCCGATGATGTCGTGAATGAAGTTTGAATCATATTACTGTTTTGTGCGTAAACTGTTTTTGATCTGGTTCTTCCTATTGCTAAATAGTTGCTACTTGACCAAGTTGGTGCAAACGCGACTTGAAGGACGCCTTCATCTTCATAATCTTTATAGATTTGCATATCGGCACTTGGTAAATCGACGACAGTAGACATGAATAACTCTACACAGTCACCTAACCAGAAATCATTTACTGTTCTTACATCAAGAAGGTTATCAAAGATATCGAATGCAAAGTAAATTCCTTTATCATCCCATGTCATCTTTAACTTATTGATGCCAAAGTGATCGCTGAGTTCGGCGAGTGTACGTTCGGTGCCTTCTGCATCAGATACACCATCGATAGCTATATCTAAGGCGTTAGCATCATCCCAATCGGAAAGATTTCCGTCAATGGTAATCGTCTTGGTTGTTTTGGCAACTTGGACGATTGGGCCTGCTTCGCCATTTTCACGTTCTTTAATATTGATGTTATCCATTGCGGTCACATCACTTGGGGCGGTCGTGCCTTCAAAGGTTAATCCGCTTAATCCGTTACCTAATGTGTAGTTACTATAGTTTCCCTGAATGGTCACATCCGTACAATTGGTGAGTTGGAAAATCGTATTCATCGCATCACCAGAAGGTTGTGTATAACTCGTTTCATTAAATAAGTTGTCTTTTACTGTTGAAGAACCAACACCACGGAAGGAAACAGCAGCGTTACCATTTCTGGAAATAAAGTTATTTTCAATCAACATGTCATGCATGGTTCCTTTAGGTGCAACCGAGCCATTACTAGCAATTGCAAAAACAGAGATATCTCCATATAATGGTCCTGGTTTGGTATAACAGTTACCAATAAATTTATTGTTTTTAACGGTTGTGCCTTGCGCCAAAGTGGCTTCATTAAATTTGTCCATTGCTGAAGCAATTTGTAAGGACCCATGTCCAACATACATAAAGGCATTATTTTCAATTACAGCGTTAGGAACTTGTACTAATACACCACGATTTCTCTTATTTCTTACGATATTATTAGAGAAGACAAAGTCTGGAGTATCCGAGACAAAGGTAACACGGCATGTCCCCCATTCACTGGCGCCAGATAATCTTTCTTTCACACCGAGTTTATAACCAGAGGCGGTTTTTTCAATACTGTTAATGGTATAGTATCCTGCACTTGGGTTGTGTCCTTCAAAGGTTTGTTCATCATAAATTTGAACTTTATCGCCGATTTCAGGTTCTTTAATACCACCCGAAATTTTATTCACACTAATCCAACGTTCAGAGCCTGTTCCAGTTTCCACTAATTTATACCAGAAACCATATTTAATGTTTAAAGCATCGTCATGAGAATATTCAATTAAAGAATTCGTAATATGAACATCACCATGTAATAAACTAAAGTGCATGGCATCCGCAGTGGCTGTCATTAAGGCATTACTGCCCTCTTTTACTTTTAAAGCAAAGCGGTTCACATATAAATTCGTTGATGTTTGGGCAACTAATCCCATACCAGATGCATGGTACATTTCTACATTTTCCAAATAAATATTTTCCGCATTACCAATATTAATTCCAACAGCGTCATATTGAGAGAATTGGACAGATACTAAAGTGCCATTTCTTGGGCGAGATTTGCCACCCGTTGAGAAGTTCACTTTTAAAGTATAGACATTAGAAGCACTCTTAGTAATTTCATAAGAACTAAAATCATCTACTAAGAAGTTACCGCCATCTAAAGGTGTCTTTGTGTTTTGATTAAATTCCACCCAAGAACGAATGCGAGGTTTGCTCATTTTTGCTTCAATCGTTTCCATTAGTGGATTAAATTCTGAATCAACTTCTAAGGTTAAATAGTTATCATCATAAACGTTTCCATCAACAACTTTTCCCGTCAAATTAGAAGGAAGAATGGTATCAAAATTGATATCGTTGAAATGGACATTCTTACAATCCGTAATGTTAAGATATCCTTTCCAACTTAGATCTTTAGTTTCAATCGCAATCGTGGTATTATTTCCTTCAAAATAGGTTCCGTTTAATCCCGAAAGAACGAAAGCCTTATCGGAAGAAGATAAATAGGCTTCCACATTTAAGGTGCCCCCTGGAAATTTGATTTTGGCAGTTTTACCTGCATCGTTTAAAGCTTTTGCTTTGTAGATTGCGGTTTGAATTTTATAGTAGTTATTGAGTTCAGTAACATCGGTAAAATAAGCATTCACATCGCTTAAAGCAATGCTTTCTACCAAAATAATGTTATCTGCACCAACTTCACTATCCGCAATTGTTGCGTATTTTTCTACGATTAATTCTTGGTTTACGCCAACCGCTCCACCATTAGATAAGCCATATTTTTCTTTTCCACTTAATTGGCTATTGCTATAAGGTGATGATTCTAAAGCCGCTGCATAATCCTTAATATCTAGGTTGGAGTAAGGATTATTTTCTAAAATTTGAAGCGTAAGTGTTCCTTTTACCCCATTATCTTCTGCTGTAGCGGTAATGGTTACAGTTCCTACTTCTTTAGCGGTAACTACACCTAAAGAAGAAACTTCTGCTTTTTCATTATCGCAAGAATACGTTACTTTTTTGTTCGTTGCATTCGCAGGTAAAACTTCTACATTTAATTGTAAAGTTTCCCCAACTTTTATAGCTGATTCACTAGCGGTAAGATTCACCGTTTCTACATGTACTTCTTCCACCACAGTTGTAGAAGATGTTGTAGGTTTATCGGTTTTCCCACACGCAGTGACGCCAAGAACAAACAACATGGAAATCGTCAAAGGAATCGCGTATCTTTTTTTCATTTTCTATGCCCCTTTCTTTTCGTTATCTTTTTCAACATAGTTCGTGCAATCTACATTGCTTGATAATGTAATATCGAGCGTTGTGTAGAAGACGTTATTAGAAACATTGACATCACTTGAGCCAACGACTCTAACCAATAATGAAGAGACTTTTTTCGTATAATGAATCAAATTGTTATGAACTTTGGTACCTCCATTTGCAAGTAGCCAAATCGCATTGCCTGATCCGTTATAGAAGTAATTGTTTTCCACTTCAACACCTTGAATGGTGCCACTTGTATAATCAGAAGTGCCATTTCCATAAGCAAAGATAGCTAAGTCTGTGCCCATGTTGTTCAAGAATTTGTTATTAGCGATGAGAATGTTCTTTGGTACGATAGCTTCTCTAAAAGTATCGTTGACCGCTAAAACTTGAATTGGTCCCATCACAACATTTTGGAACGTACAATTGGTAATTTCAGAATAACGGGTTTGTAATAAAATACCCCGGTTTCTTTTATTTTCAATAATCGTATTGTTGAGTTTCATTCTTGTGGATTTTGTATCATTTCCTACACATAATCCCTCAACAATCTTCTTGGATGGACGTTTATCCACTGTAAATGTAAAGCTTGTTCCTTGTTTGACTACATCCACAATTTTGAAAGTGTCGACAAGTCCCATGACTTCGGTATCATATACATCAATGGTATCGCCCACTTCATAGTTACTAATTGGACATTCGTTTTGCGTTTGCGAAACACTGATTTCTCTAGCGCTTGCATTAACATCTGTAATCTTTAAATAGAAAGATTTAATGTTTAATGCATCATCATGACTTCCCGCTAAACGACAGTTTGTGATTTGTAAATCACCTTCAACACCAATCGTGTGAATAATATCCGCAGTGCAAGTCATAATTCTTGCAGAGTCTTCTTTCGGTGCATAACTTACATGATTTAAATAGAAGTTTTTACCGCGATCTGCTCTAAGTCCCATACCACCTGCTACATAAACATTCACGTGTTCCATGTAGACTTCTTCACAATCTTGGAAATAGAATCCAAAATTGTCATACATGGTATAAGCAAAGGAAACCATTTTTCCTATAACCGGCGTTTTATACGTGTCCCATACAAATTTTTGATTGATGGTAATCGCAAGTTCTCGATTGGCATTATCATATGAAACACCAAAAATACCTTTATATCCCGTATTGGTACCTCCCGTTGGGGTGTTATATACTAAGTTTCCATTTCGATCAGGAACATACTTTCCTGTATTTTCATCCAAATAGCATTCCATATAAGAACCGTATTTGCCTTCCCAATTGGTGTAAAGGCTTTGGGTTAAGTCAAATTCTTGAGGAACATCTATATAAACAACAGTAGAGCCACTGCCCTCGGTAAAACGTTTAATTTTACCAGCAATGGTAGGCGAATATTTCATATCGAAATTAATGTTAATGATATGAATGTTTTTCGCCGCTCTTGCATCAAAATAGGTACCCCAACCAGAATAGACAAAATTGGTATTATCTTCACCGACTAAATAAAGGTCTTTGATGCCTACAGTATCAACTTTAGCGGAGAACGGATAAGTTCCACTTTTAAATTGAATAATTTTATTACCTTCAACGCTTTTAATGCTATTTAAGAAAAGCGAAAGCGTGCCTGAATTGTTAATTGCATTTTCAGTGATTCCTAATTCTTCAGCTAGATAAATCGTTCCTTCTTTGGGAACCTCATCTACCCATTCGTTTTCAAAGCGTTCTTTATCAACACCCACAATGGAAGGATTGGATAGTCCCAGATTTTCTTTAAAACGCATTGGGTTCGAATACGGACTACCATTTAAAAGTTTTAAAGCATCACTTGTATTCATTTCAGGTCCCTCTACTGTCGAAGTCGATGGCTCTGGTGTTGACGTAGATGGCGTGGGAGTCGTATTGGAAGATGGTTCCGACGTAGTTGGTGTTACCGATGTTGTCGGTTCTACACTCGTCGATGGCTCTTCAGTATGACCACAAGCCATTAAAGTTGTGGAAGCTAAGGCAAGAAGAAATAAAGCTTTTTTTCTTGTTGATCTCATAACTTATTCTCCTTAAGCTTTTTTCGCTTTGTAGCGTTCTAAAGCTGCATTATAGTAACCAAGAAGCTCATCGGCTTTATAGCCTTTTAAAGCATTAATAAATTTATTCCAGCTTGCATCATCATTAGGATCACAATTCTCTGCTCCACGAACATAGCAAGATTCTAAATAGATTAATTGTGGGTCAAGTGCCGCTTTAATCGTGCTAATAGCGTCATATTCAGCACCCGTCATCTTAATTTCACCTGGTTCAGGTCTCTTTAAGTAAGGAACATAAATTTGTGACATTTTATTTAATTCACGAATGATATCATCGTTCATTTTTTCAACGAAGTCTTTGGACCAATATAAGGCCGAAGCACTGTTAACGTTTGGTGTGATTGTCGCGCGGTATTGCTCTTGATTACCCGTCCAAGTTTCAGGGACATGGAAAGTCCAAGAAGTATGCGCATCATCATCCCAGGTCCAGTTTTCACCTTCAACACCATAAGAGATTAGTTGTTTGCCTAAGTCGCTATACATAATATCAATAAGTCTAGCCACTTCTCTTACATAAACAGAATGTTGAGGAATAGACGTTCCATCGGCTTGGAAATATCCAAAGCCAAGTTGTAATGGTGTTCCTGTATAGTAAGAAGAAGTTAAAGGTCCAAAGGTGGTATAATCTTTTTCATAATCATAACCAACAACTAAGTAAGCCGCTGCGCCAATAAAGCAACCTAAACGATTGGCTTGTCCTTTTTGGGCGATTTGCGTATCGGTTTTATTGGAGAATGTATCGTTGTCCATTAAGCCTTCTTTCCATAAAGTATTCATAAATTGTAAATATTTACGATACGCTTCGGTATAAGGCACATAAGTAAATTTTGAATAATCGCTTTCAATTTCGGCGGCTGGTTGAACATAACCATAACTCGCTAAAATGAAATTTCTTAAGTGTTCTAAAGATTTAGAAGTAATAGGAACTTCATCATTTGGATTCCCGTTTCCATTCGCGTCTAATTCTTTAAACGCTCGTAAAACATTTAATAATTCTTCTGCGGTTTTAATCTCATTTGCGTTTGGTAATTTCTTTCCTTTATATCCGCCATAACCATTATTGATTTCATCAATCCATTTTTGGTTAATAAACATTTTAAAGGTTAAATCACGAGCTACGTCAGAAACAGATAAAGTAGAATACATGGTTCCATCATCTAAAGACGCTACCTTCACGGCATCTTCTTTAGAACGATCAACACCAAAGTTGCTTTCTAATCCAGCTTTATAATTTGGCATATAGTTATCGATTAAGTTACCTACTTCAATCTTTTGTCCGCCTACTGTATAAGAATAATTATCATCATTAAATGGAACATAAGCATCATAGCCATTTTCCGCATAACTAACTAATTCCGCAATGGAGTTATTAAATAAGAACAAATCAGGAATGGTAGAACTTGAATTCCAAACACTCGCTCTTGCTCCTGAATAAGAAGAAGTATCTGGTGTTGTAAATTCAAAATTTAATCCCGTTATTTCGGAAAGATAAGTGAACATTCTTTGTTCGCTATATTCAGGGTTACTTGCACTATGAGGGGCAAAAATTTTAATCGTGACTGGTTCTTTTACAATACGATATGGATTATCTTCCGTACCATTGGGTAAAAAGTTATCTGGATCATAATTTGTTCCTGATCCTCCACACCCAACAAGCGCACCTAAAGTTAATAAAGAAACAAGTAAATTAGTAATTGTACTTTTTTTCATATTTTTTCCTCCTTATCCTTTGACTCCGCCAATCGTAACACCTTTCTCGAAATATTTTTGGAAGAAAGGATAAATGATTAAAAGCGGTAATGAAGAAACAACAATCGTAACATATTTTAATTGCTCCGATAAATTGACATCCGTACCAGAGCCTAATGACGATTCGTTTGAAATTAAGATACTATTTAAAACGTTTTGTAATGGCATTAGCTTCACATCTTGAACATACATTAATGCGTTGAAATAAGAATTCCAGTAGCCGACAACCGCATATAGAATCATAACGGCAATAATCGGTCTACATAGTGGAAGTACAATGCGAGTAAAGATTCTTATGTCTCCACATCCATCAATCATTGCGGCTTCTTGTAATTCCTTTGGAATGGATGATTCCATATAAGTACGAATAACAATAATGTTGAATACGGAAATACAACCAGGAAGAATGATAGCCCACACAGTGTTATACAAATGGAGTTGGTTAATTAACAAATAGGTTGGAATCATACCACCCGATAAGAACATCGTGAGTACTAAGAAAAGGTTTAAGAATTTTCTTCCTTTAAAATCTTTTCTAGAAAGCGGATAAGCACATAACATTTGGCAGGATACTTGAATAATAGTTCCAATAAAGGTATATTTCACAGAATTCCAGAAGCCACGCCAAATCTTTGCTTCTTTAAAAATGTATTTATATCCACTTAATGTAAATTGTTGCGGAAAAAGGCCAACGTTACCTGCAACAATTTGATCCGGGGAAGAAAAAGAAGAAGCCAGAACATTTAATAAAGGAAATAAGAATAATAAAGCAATAATAGATACGATGACGATAATCACAATGTCGAATACTTTATCGCTTTTTGTGCGTGTAATATTCATGTCTTTCTCCTTTCTACCATAATGAGTTATCGGAAACCTTTTTCGAAACAAAGTTTGCGATACACAAAATGATGATATTCACTACCGAATTGAATAAGCCAATTGCGGTTGCATATGAGAATTGAGCTACCCCTGAAGAGCCTTTAGGGAAAGAAATATTATAAACATACGTTGCGATGATTTCAGAAGAAGAAAGGTTGGTGCTTAATTGCATCAGGTATACTTTTTCAAAACCCACGCTTAAGATATTACCTACAGACATAATAAACATGATAATTGCAAGCGGGATAATTTGGGGAAGATTAACGTAAAGAATTCTTCTAAATCTACCTGCTCCATCAATCGTTGCGGCATCATGTAAGTTTGGATCTACATTAGCGAGCGATCCCATATAAACGATGGACCACCAACCTAAACCTTGCCATAAACCTGAAACGACATAAATCATACAGAAGTAATCAGGGTTTTCCATCAAGTTTGCGGCATTAAAGCCAAAGAAAGCAAATAAACGAGTAAAGATACCGCTATCGGTTTTAAAGAAAGCAAATAACATACCTACTAAAACCGAAACGGAAATGAAGTAAGGCGCATACATGATGGTTTGAATGACACGTTTCACTTTTTTAATACGAACTTCGTTTAAAATTAGCGCATAAATAATAGGAAGAATCGAGTTAAATATAATCGACGCAACCGATAATACTAATGTATTTTTCACAATGGACCAGAAATTAGGCTGTTTCATAAAGGTCACAAAGTGTTTAAAGCCTCCCATGCTTGTCCATGGAGAATTAAAAATACCTTTAAAAGAAGAATAATCTTTAAATGCAATCACTAAGCCGCCTAAAGGTAAATAGTGGAAAATAAGAATATATATAAAAGTCGGAAGCGCCATTACAAAAAGGACTAAGCCCATCTTTGAATACCATTTTCTTTTGGCCGGCGTTCTTGATAATGTTTCAATGTCCGATTTTGATAAAACAGCTTCCATATCACACTTCTCCTATCTTTACTTTCATTTTAAATGAAAGGGCTATCATTTCACATAGCCTATATTGACATTAAATATATACTTTTTTGACATTTAAAGAAATGATTGGCAAACATTTCCAACTAATCTTTTTATATTTTTTCTTTTTCTTTACCTCAACAATTTTTCTTTTTTCTTTGTTTTTATCAATATGTAAACTTATATTCTTGCATTTAATTATTCCTTTTTGTTTCTTTTTTTCATTAAAAGTAATGTAACTTTAACTATTTTATTTAAGGATGCGTTTGGCTAAGATCTCTTACCATATATATACATTATTTAAATTATTTATATACTTTTTTGATTTTTACAAAATTCGTGTATAATGATTTTGTATATATTTTATGAATAAAGGAGAAAATCTATGAATAAAGAATCACTCTTTGCTCAGAGCTTATGCTTTCGAAATATTGTTGATGAATTTAACTCAGATATTTACGCTTCTATCATTGGTTATGAGGAGTGTAGTAAAAGCAAGCCATTAATTGATTCTAATAAATCTTGTTATGTTTTGCATTTTGTATTAAACGGCAAAGGATATATCTATAATAAAGGCCAAGTGGAAAGCATAAAAAAAGGAGAATGCTTTTTAATTCCTCCAAATTCTCATATGAAATATCGTCCTGATTCAAAAGATCCGTGGCAATATTTTTGGATGGAAGTTAATGGAAGTCTTGTAAAAAAGATTTTAAATTGCATCGACTTCCCTGCTCACAACATGCACATTAATATTGAAAACCTGAACGATATTATTAACTTCTTCCTTGATTTATTAGACGAAGAAAAATTCCTAAGAAACACAAATGCAGAAACATTACGGGTAAACGCAATTCTTCTCAATATTTTTTCTTGTATTGTTTCTGAATATGGAAAAGAAGAACACTCGCCTCTTTTAAGCAAAGAAGAAATACAAATTAAAAAAATAATTGAGTACATTAACAACAACTATACTTCTCCAAATATCAATATCAAAAAAGTAGCGGATTACTTTTTCTTTGATCAAGCCTATTTAACGAGAATCTTTAAAAAAAACATGGGTGTTTCACCCATGAAATATATTATTTATCTAAGAATGCAAAAAGCGGTTGAACTGTTGAAAAGAAAAACTTTCTCTATTTCACAAATCGCTTACGCTCTCGGATATAAAAATCAATTCTATTTTTCAAAAGAATTTAAAAAGTACTTCGGATTACCTCCATCTAAATATGGAGTTTAATCGTTTTTGGTTAAATCTTTTCTTTCTTTATTATCAAAGGATGAGGAATCAAAGTAGGTAGCGGTCTCGCCTCTATCATCTTTCTCTTCTTCCTTTTTTTCATCTTCTATTTTATTTTGGTTAGGATCAAAATAACGTAAATCAATGCAATATGTTCCGCTTACACGATCTTGAAGTCCCATTTTCCTTTTGGTCACAAACATCATCATCATCGAAATGAAAGCGATTATTGTTGCAATAGCCATAAAAGAGAATAAAGAAAATCCAGCTCCGGCAATTTCAAATATTGGATACATCCAACCAGTATTGAGGCCTCCACCAAAGAAACACGTAATTATCATAATTCCAAACAACATAATAAAGGATATTACATCACGAACAACAATCTGATGATCTAGCGCCTCATAGCCTTCAACATCCACAACTTGTACTTTCATCAACCGTTTACCCACTGTCTGGGCATTATGGAAAATAATTTGTGGTAAAACAATGACTAAGAAAAAGCTTAAAACATAGACAATTACACTCGTAACATCGACGATCACCGAACATTTTGCGTAGTTTTCCTTATAGACTTGATAATGCTCTTGAAAACGAGAAGAGGCAATTAATTCTGATACTTCTTGTTCCCATACATTATTATAATTTACGCGCAAATAATTATAGGTTTGTACGCCTGCTTCATAATTTGTTTCAATTCTTTTTAAAAGTTTAACGGCATCTTCACCTTTTAAGTAAGGTAGTGTAAAGTTTTCCATATCAAAAACCCACATTTCTAAATTAACCGCTTTATCTTTATACACTTGATAGAAATATTCTTTTGGTGATTTACCTTGCATATCTACGATATCATTTTCTTTATCACCATAAGTATTGTTGTTTGCAACGTAAGTATCATAGAAATACGCTAAGGTGTCGGTTTCATAACTTGCCATAGAAACAGTTTTTATACCTTTTACTAAATCCTCTACATTTTCCTGAATAAATGGGGTTGGATTTTTTTCATAACTATAAAGAATGTGCATATAACAATAATCTTTAAAAATTAATTCTTGGTCTCGAGGAGTACTATATAAATGATCCTCATTATTAATAAATTCATAGATTTTGGCTTCTTCTTCTATTTCGTAACAAGCCACCATTTCATCGCGCACAATTTTCTCTTTATCTTTATAAAAAGATGAATGATTTAAAATCGCAAGAGAGGCCATTAAGCAAATAAAAGAAACCACAATGAAAAGAACAGCATCAATTAAAAAAGAGCCAATTCTTCTTCCCGGTGCGGCCGGAAATTCATTTTTATATGGTTGTAGGTTACTTTTCTTCGCCATCATGCACCCCTCCTATTCTTTAAAATCAAATCATAAACAAATTTTTGTGTTTCTTCAAGCACTACTTAATTAATTTTTGTGTTACTCGATCAAAGAGATGAATCTTAGAGATATCGAAAACAAGTTTTAATTCATCACCTGCATGCACTAAAGTTTTGGCGTGAATCTTTGAAACGATTTCTCCACTTTCAAAATCAGTATGGACATAATACTCATGTCCTAATAATTCTGCTACAGATACTTTTAAAGTAAATTCTTGTGAAACTTCTCCATCCGTTAAAACACGATTAGATTGATAGATATCTTCTGGTCGAATACCGAAAATAACAGGAACTTCTTTATTCACATCGACTTTCTTTAAAGCTTCTAAAGTTTCTAATAAGTAAACTCGACGATGATTACTTGCTTCACAAGCATGTAATTCTTCTTTTAAATGACCGAGTTCTGTTTCTTTTTTTGCTCTTGCTGCATCCGATAGACTTTCGATTTCTTTTTCAAGTTTTTCAATCTTCGCAAGATATTCATTTCTTTCAACAAAGTTTTCTTCTAATTCTTTGAGTTCCTTTTCTAAAGCAATAATTTCGTTTTGATAGAATACTTTGACGGCATCTTTAAAGTCTTTTGGTAATTTAATCTCGGTTCCTTTTTCAAAAACAATCTTATTTTTTACGAATTCTGCATTCATCATATTCATGGCTGGCGAACCAATAAAGGTCGCAACGAATACATTCGCAGGATGATTATAAATTTCAATTGGTGTTCCAATTTGTTGAATATAGCCTTTGTTCATAACCACAATTCTTGTCGCCATGGTCATAGCTTCCGTTTGGTCATGGGTAACATAAATCGTTGTGGCATTTAAAGTATTGTGTAAGCGAATAATTTCACTCCGCATTGCCACTCTTAATTTAGCGTCTAAGTTACTTAAAGGTTCATCCATTAAAAATACTTTTGCGTTTTTAACAATCGCTCTACCTAAAGCGACACGTTGACATTGTCCACCGGATAATGCTTTGGGCTTTCTAGAAAGATACTCTTCAATTTGAAGAATATGTGCTGCTTCTAATACACGGCGGTGAATTTCTTCTTTAGGAAGATGTTTTCTTTCATAGATTTCTACTGGTGTTACTTTCAAATATTCAATCTTTTGCTCTAAGTCTTGAATATCCTTTTGTAATTGTTCTAAATCTTCTCCCTCTTCTGGTGCCTTGATATATTCTTTAAGATTACGTAGTTGTTCTTCAAGAACTTTAATTGCTTTTTTATTAATACCTAAAATAGGTTGTCCATTTTCATCTACTTTTAAAGTTGGAACTTTACGAATGCGTAGACCAAAGCCCATGTTTCCTGCTACTGTCATATGTGGATAAAGGGCATAACTTTGGAAAACCATAGCAATATCACGATCTTTTGGATGTAATTCATTAGCGTAGGTTTGATCAATAAATAAATCACCTGCGGTAATACTTTCTAGACCAGCAATCATTCTTAAAGTTGTGGATTTTCCACATCCAGAAGGACCAACTAAGACAATGAACTCATGTTTTTCAATATCTAAATTGAAATCATAAACGGCTTGAACGTGATTATCGTAGATTTTATTAATATGGCGTAATGAAATATATGCACCTTTAGGCGCTTTTTTAATTTTCTTTTGGCTCTTTTTTTGGTAAGCAACCATTTCACTATGCACTCGTTCTCTTTGCTTTTCTAATTGCTTTTCTTTCATGCGCGCTTCACGAGCTTGTTTTCTTTTTTCTTCTTTCGACATCGCAATTTCTTGTTTTGTTTCTTTGTCCATTTTTTCGTCCCCCTTTTTAATCAATTATACCTTTTCTATAATTTATTTTAAACGCTTTCGCTAACGTTATTAATTGATCATTCGTAATCGATTGATAAATCTTTTTATCCATAATCTTCATATAGATTTCAGCCGCTTTTTCAATCGTTTCAATTAATCCAAACACTTCGTCTAAAGTTTTTCCTGTACAGAAAATGCCATGTTGCGCCCATACGACTGAGCGATATTCTTTCATTTTTTCAGCGGTAGCAATACCAATTTCTTCTCCTCCGCATAAAATCCAAGGAAGTACCGCAATACCTTCAGGGAAAACAACAATAGATTCGGTTTGCATTTTCCACAAATCTTCTGTGAAGTGATTCGAATCTAAATCATGAACATGTGTCATGCAAATTACATTGGTAGGATGGCAATGAATGACTAAACGATGTTCTGGATCCACTTTTAGTCTTTCAATATGACATTTTAAATGGGTTGGTGCTTCGGAAGTAGGTCTACCACCATCGCTATATCCCCAAATTAATCCTAAAGTATGTGGGCCAATGACTCTCATAATTCCTAAGTTTTCTTCTGGGAAAGGTTTACAATTTCTGAAATATTTTCCTGTACCTGTGATAATAAAATATTTTCCAATTAATGGGCTTAAATCAAATTCATATTGAAAGCTTCGAATAATTATATCTTTTAAGCCTAATTCTCTTACTTCCTCTTCTTCTAAAATGTAAGAAAGATTTCCACCATTTCTTTCATCCCAACCATGTTGATATAATTGGTCTAATATCTCTGTAACTTTTTCAATACAATTCATTGTTTTATCCTCTCTTATTTAAAACTTCTTTTTCATAGCGCATAGCGTCTTCATACCAACTGGTTTCATCCGCTAAAACGCCTTGCGAAGCACAATACTCATTCCAAACTTCATCAAATGGCATTAGCTTCATTTGTTCTTGAAGAATAAATAATTGGGTGAAATCTTGTTTGTCTTGAAGTTCCTTCATGCGTTCCCATGGTGTTAATAAAGCAATAAGAAGCGCTTTTTGCATATTTCTTGCACCTAACGCTAAAGCCGCCACACGGTTAATGGAAGCATCAAAGTAATCTAAACCAATATAAGTTCTATCTAAGGCATCGCAACGCACTAATTCGTTAGCGACATCTTGTAATTCATCATTCAATTTTAAAACGTGATCACTATCCCAGCGAACGGGACGAGAAACATGTAACGCTAAACGTTTGGAGAATAATAATAAAGATGGAATTTTATCTGCTACATTTTCCGTTGGATGGAAATGGCCTGTGTCTAATAAACATAAGACATTATTTTTCATCGCATAGCCCATATAGAATTCATGAGATCCCGTTGTATAGGATTCCATACCAATACCAAATACTTTTGATTCAACGGAATCATCCATATAACGATGATCTACTTTGACACTAAAGATTTGATCTAACGAATCTTTGAGTCTAGCTCTTGGGCCCATGCGGTCTCCTGGAATATCTTTTAAGCCGTCTGGAATCCAAATATTACATAAAGATTTTTGACCTAATTCTCTTCCAAAATATTCAGCAATTTTTCTAGAAGCGATGCAGTGCTTAATCCAATACGCTCTTGTCGCATCATCAGGAGAAGATAAAGTCATGTTATCTTTAACATGTTCGCTTGAAAAACAGGTTGGGTTAAAATCTAACCCGTAGCCTCTTTCTTTTGCATAATTGACCCAAGCTTCAAAGTGCTTTGGTTCAATTTCTGAACGATCAACAAATTCATCAGAAACGCGATAAATTGCGTGTAAATTGATTTTTTTACTACCCGGAACATAGCTAAGTGCTTTGTCTAAATCTTGGGTTAATTCTAAGAAATTTCTTGCTTTTCCTGGATAATTACCGGTGGTTTGAATGCCCCCTGTTAAAGGTCCAGCATTTTCAAATCCTTGAACATCATCCATTTGCCAACAATGAATGGAAACTTTGACTTTTGCTAAAGTTTTTAATGCTTTTTTTACATCTACGCCTAATTCTTTATACTTACGAATCACTTCTTTTCTCATTTATAAAACCTCCTTTATTTCAAATGAGTTGTAAACAACTTCTCTTGCTTCTTGAATGGTAGAAACCATATGGTTTTTCTTTAATTGCACGAGCATATTTCCAATTGCGGTAGCCTCAATTGGCCCAATAAATACTCGTTTTCCTGTATATTTTTTGGTAAGGCTATCTAAATATAAATCTTGACATCCTCCCCCAAAAATAAAGACTTTATGAAATTCTTTATGACAAATCTTTTCGATTTCCTGTATGGTTTCTTGATAGGATTTACTCAAAGAGTGATAAGTAACATTTAACACGTCAGCGACAGAAAGCTTTTGTCCTATAAAACAAGAACGAATGGCTTCTATCATAGATTCTGGCGCTAAAAATTTGGCATCGTTCACATCCACGATTCCTTCAAAAGTTGAAGTTTTCGCTAACGCAATCATTTCAGGAAAGGTTACTTTTCGACCCTGTTCTTTTTGATATTCTTTTCGAATATTTTGTAACATCCAAGAGCCCATAATATTCTTTAAATAACGATAAGCTTTATAAGCTCCACCTTCATTGGTGAAATTCCTTTCTTGGCTATCTTTTGTTAAAATCGGGCCTTGATTTTCTACACCCATTAAAGACCATGTACCAGAAGATATATAGATTTCATCTTCCGTGGATGGATACGCTAAGACCGCACTTCCTGTATCGTGAGTTGCGACTAAAATCACTTTTGTATCAAAACCTAATTCTTTAACGATTTCTTCTTTAAAGCTTCCCACTTCTGTTTCTGGGAAACTAATTTCTTTAAATAAATGTTTAGGTAAATCTAAACGATGAATAATCTCTTTAGACCAAGTAAATGTTTTAGCATCCAACATTCCGGTAGTAGACGCATTCGTATATTCATGTTTTTTTTCGCCCGTTAAAACATAAGCGAGATAATCAGGAATCATTAAGAAATCATTTGCGTAATCTAAACGATGTGCTTTTTTATCCGTGCAAAGTTGATAAATCGTATTAAATGGTTGTTTTTGAATACCCGTTATAGAATAAAGTTCTGCAAAAGAAATCTTATCTTCAACTTCTTTTATTACATCGTGGGTACGATCATCACGGTAAGCATAAACAGGCTCTATTCTTTTTCCTTCTTGATCAAGAAGAACATAATCTACACCCCAAGTATCGATTCCTATTGTCGTTGGAATCTTGTTGAGTTTTTTACACATTTTTAGTCCTTCAAGAACTTCATTAACGAGGTGATCAATATCCCAACATAGGTGTCCATCTTTTTTCGTCACAAAGTTTTCAAAGCGATAAATTTCTTCCATTACGAGTTTTCCGTCCTCCATATGGCCTAATATATGTCGACCAGAAGACGCTCCAATATCAATAGCTAAGTAATACATCATAATTTTATCCTCACTTCAATCATAAACTTTCTCTTCCCTATTAAATATAACAATATTGCAATTTTCTATAACAATGTTGTAATATAAAAAGGAGAAAGGAGATTTTATTTATGCATCATCGTTTTATTATTTCTATAGATGAAGATCCTAATCTCCTTTATATTTCTGAAACCACTTTAGACGAAAGTTTTAAAGCAAGTTATCATTCTCATCCTAATTTAGAAATTCTTCTTATTGCAGAAGGTGAAGGAAAACTTGTCACAACGAACCGCAACATTGATATGAAAAAAGGTGATGTTTTAATTATCAATTCTAATTCCAAGCACTGCGAAGTCTCTAAAAGCGGATGCACTTTTTATGCGATTGGAATTAACAAATTAGAGGCCTTTTTACCTAAAAACTTTCAGAAAAAAATACTCTATTTTTCTTTAGAAAAAGATGAATTTGAAACACTTTTATCCTTATATCAAATCATGATGAAAGAAACGCAAAAGCAAAAGAAAGATAGTGCCTGCCTTTTAGAAAACACTTACCAAATGATTATGAAATTAATGGAAAGAAACGCTGAACTATATTTTGGAAAAAACGAAAAAATACAGGGAAATCATTTGGTTTCTGCTGCATTAAACATTATTGAAAACTATTATTATACACATTTAACCTTAAAAGAAATATCGCATCGTTTATCTGTTTCTAGTTCTCTTTTATCCCATGAATTCAAAAAAGAAACAGGAAAAACAATTATTGAATATAAGTTGGACTGTCAAATTGAAGAAGCTTGTAATTTATTAGCTATAACGGATATGTCCATGATAGATATTGCTTTCGCTACTGGATTTACCACTTCTTCCTACTTCAGTGAAATGTTTAAAAAGAAAAAAGGCATTTCACCAAGAGAATATCGGATGACTGCCTTAAAAACTTCTTTATTAATCAGCGATAACGATTAAATCGATTTTATGTTCTTCTTCCATTCCCCCTGCATGGGCCGCAATCATATTCATGATCGACTCATTTTTTCTACTTGGAAGAATGTAATCAAAGCAATATCGGTCCGTAGAAACCGCTAAATAATCACCAATAAAATCTTGAAAAAATGGCGATTCTGTCCCCAAACCAAATATATTGTTTTTTAACGCTTTTTCTCTCGTAAATAATTCAAAATAATCTCCATAGTATTTTTGAAAGAGTTTTTCAAATTCTTCTTTTTTATCTTCTTTAACATAAAAAGTACTTGCCCTTGGTTCAATGGAAAAGGGTCGAATCAATGTATCAAAGAAATCAGGATGTTCATCAATATAAATGAATTGCACATCCACTAAACTATGATCAGCAAATACGATGAATAATGTGTCTGGATTTTCTTTTGTTAAATATTCAACGGCGTCATTAATGCGATATATTTCATTTTTTACTTCCATTGAATTGATGCCATGATCATGTGCGGCATGATCAGGATTTTCAAAATACCCATAAATAAGCGATTTCTGATTGGTTTGAAGATGTTGATGAATCATCGTAATCCATTCTTCTAGGTCTTTTGCTCCGCCTTTTTTAAAAGCTGGCCAAATCATTTTTACTTTTACTTCTGGACGCGCTTTAGCGACTTGTGCAAAGACATCTTCATATGCTCCTACTTTTACCATTGGATTTTCTTTAGATAACAATGTTTTCGTCCATGTTTCACGATTGGAAAACACATCAATAAAAACATCTTCTTTTTTGAAATACTGTGACCAACCTAGCCAATTCGTCTCTTTCGGATATTTTCCGGATAAAAAAGCGTTCGTAGCCGCTACTGTCGTTGGTGGAAAAACCGAATCAATTTCCATCATTACGTGTTTTCTTAAAAAAGAAGCTTCTGATAAATGTCCTTCAATTAAACTCTTCCCCATTCCATCAAATAGCAAAAATGCTATTTTATCGAATTTCTGCATAGTTTTAAGAAGTGGTTGTATACTTTCATGCTCATGCTTTAAGCCATAATGTGCTAAAATAGTATTTGAAAGATTGACCAAACATTGGTTTTTATTATAATGGTACATTTTATTCATATTTTCGATTGTATTTTCTTACCGATTTATAAACCGATTTTAGGCGTGGATACATTTTTTCATAAACATGTTTGTATAAATAATCATATTGTCTGTGCGCTTCTATATTAGGCATAAAAGTTGTAGAAGTATGTACCATATTTTCAACCGCTTCTTCAAAAGTGTTAAATTCATGGGCCGCAGTAAAAACTAAAATTGCTGTTCCTAAAGAAGCTGTTTCATAGGTTTGTACACGACTAACAGGTAATCCAAAAATATCTGCGGTGATTTGACATATCGCGTCGCTTTGTGATCCTCCGCCAGATACTCGAATTTCTTTTACTTTTTTATGTTGTCTTTTTTCAATGCCTTCTAAAGCCTCACGTAATCCATAAGCAATTCCTTCAATAATTGCTCGATAGATATGAATTCTAGTATGATAATCGGAAAATCCCACAATTGCGCCTTTAGCTTCTGGACGACTTAATCCAGGTCCCCAATAAGGTTGTAAAACTAAGCCTTGGGAGCCTGGAGGTATTTCCATTAATCTTTCATTTAATACTTCTTCTACTGCCATACTTTGGATAGCGGCTTCTTTGGCTTCTTGGTTAGCAAATTCTCTAACAAACCAAGTAACCATCCAATAACCACGATAGATTTGTACTTCCATATTATATAAATTAGGAATACACGCTGGGTAGGAAGGTAAAAATGGTTCTGGTTCAATGTATTTTTTATTAGATACTTCAATCGTTGAGGCTGTGCCATAAGAAATAGACGCCTTGTCTTTTCTTAAACATCCTGTTCCAATTGTTTCAGAACCTTTATCTGTACCATTTGCGTACACTTTTAAGCCTTCAGGAAGCCCTGATTCTTCGGCACATTTTTTAGAAATAGTGCCAATGATTTCTCCTGATTCAATGATTGTAGGGAGCCATTCCACTGGAGTGGCAAAAATTGGATATTTTAAATTGCTCTTTTTAAACCATTTTTTCTTTTTCATGTCAAGTGGATAATGACCTGTATAATTACTAGCAGAATCTTTCGTTTTGCCAGTTAAGCGATAAAGAAAATAAGTTGATAATGCAAAGTAATGTCTAGTTTTTTTTATCGTTTCTGGTTCGTTTTCTCTTACCCAGTTCACCATGGTTCTTTTACGATTCATAACGACCGTTTCTTTCATTCCTACTAACCAAAACAAAAAGCGGTTCAATAATGGTAATGGTGTTTCACATTTTGCTAATCGTTGGTCACACCAAAGAATGCAAGGACGAATGGGTTGATAATTTTCATCTAAAAAAACGGCAGTGTCACGGAAACATGTAATGGCGCATCCCACGACTTGCTTCATTAAATCCGGATGTTTTTGTGTAAGGTTCTTCGTTACTTCACACATATGCTCATAATAAAAATCTGCGTTTTGCTCGCATTGGCCTGGCGCTTTAGAAAAATATGCAGGTTGATAAACATACTTTTCTATTGCTAGAGTTTTCCCTGATTTATTAAAAATTAATGCCCGTACACTTTGCGTTCCAAAGTCTATCGTTAAAGCAAGCGGCATTTTATCCATAGTCTCACCTTCTAAATCTCTTATAGTGTAACAAAAATAAAAAGAAAACGCTATTCCCTCAATAATAGGTTATTTTTATTTTTAATTATTTCCTTTCTATTCTATAAATAAATTCTATTCTATAAATAAATGCTATAATGATAATGTTTGAATTATAAACACAAGGAGAAAAAATAATGTTCAACAAATTAACTGCCTTCGCCGAAAAATACGGCATGAAACAAGACGGAAAAATGCACTACTATGGAATGATGCAAGGTTACGAAACGAACTTAATGTGCAATTCTTTAGCCGATTCCGCACCTTATGGTTTTCAAATGCATATTTCTTGCTATTTAACCGACGAAGCAAAACAAGAATTAAAGAGTTTTGAGGCATCAAAGCCAATGAAGATTTTTAAACTTGACTTTACCGCTTATGGTATTTGGATTGGTTTTAATGGAATGACAACAGGTTCTGCTTTAAAAGGATTCGAGCCTGCTTTAGAACAAATTTTAGCTATACTTAATAAGCATAGCGTGAAAGGAATCGATTATTGCCCAATGTGTGGCGAACCTTTAAGCGCTGATCAAAGTCAAAAAATTTCTGTTTATGCCCACACCATTACCTTAGATAAAGAATGCGCTGGTAAAGTAGAAGAATATGTAGCAAAAGAAAAAGCAAATTATGAAGCCACACCTAATAATATTAAAAAAGGTATTTGGGGCGCGCTTATTGGTGCTCTTGTTGGCTCAGTAATTACAGTTATCCTATTCTTTTTAAACCTCATTTCCGCTTGGAGTCCTATTGTTGGTATTCTTTTAGGCGCTTTCCTTTATAAAAAGTTTGGTGGAAAAGCTAATGGCGCCATGATTGTAATGTGTTTTGGATTTACTCTTATTTTCCAATTACTCGCTGTTTTTTTACTTCACGTTTCCGCCGCAAATGGGCTTGCCATTACGAATGGCTTAACAGAACGTGGCTTGGCCGCTTTTAATTACTATATGAAAAGTTCAGCAATCGTTGGAGAAGGCAAACAAACCTTTTCTGGTATCTTTACCTATAACATGGTTCTTTCTACGGTTTTCTCTGTTATCGGTTGTGTCCTCGCTTCCATTGATATCTTTAGAAAAGCCAAAGCCGAAAGAGGCTTTTAAGCTTATTTGATTTCTCACAAAGTCGCTCCAGGAGCGGCTTTTTTATTTTACTTTCACGGGTAAAACAAAAAAATTCAAAATGAAATCGCTTCAATTATAAAAAAACTATGCAAGTTCATAATATCTATGATATTATAATCACGTAGCATTTATCGTCTACATAAACGTAGAAATAGGAGGAAAAACAATGCAAGACAAAAAATACGTCTATCATTTCAAAGAAGCTCATGGCTTAGGCAAAGAACTTCTTGGTGGTAAAGGCGCAGGCTTAGCAGAAATGACTCACATTGGAGTCCCAATCCCACAAGGATTCACGATTACCACTGAAGCTTGCACACTTTATTATGATAGCAACAAAAATCTTCCAGATTTCTTAGTGAAAGAAATCTATGAAGCCATCCACGCAGTGGAAAAAGAAACTGGCAAAAATTTTGGTGGAGACCACAACCCATTACTCGTTAGCGTTCGTTCTGGCGCTCGTGTCAGTATGCCTGGTATGATGGATACCATCCTCAACCTTGGTTTAAACGAAGTTACTGTTGCCGCTCTTGCCAAAGAAACACAAAACGACAGATTTGCTTATGACTGCTATCGTCGTTTCATCCTCATGTTCACCAACATTGCAAAAGGACATCCACGTACCGAAATGGACAAGATGCTTGAGGCATTAAAAGAAGAAAGAGGATACAAACTTGATACCGAAGTTACCGCTGATGAATTAAAGGAACTCGTTAAAAAGTACAAAGCTTACTACAAAAAGACCTTTGGGGAAGAATTCCCACAAGATCCATATAAACAATTAATCGAAGCCGTTACCGCCGTTTTCCGTTCTTGGGATAATCCACGTGCTAACGTCTATCGTATGATGAACAACATTCCTTATTCATGGGGAACTGCTGTTAACGTTCAATCCATGGCCTTTGGTAACAAGGGTGAAACTTCTGGTACTGGTGTTGCCTTCTCTCGTGACCCAGCTACTGGTGAAAAAGTTATCTCCGCTGAATATTTACCAAATGCTCAAGGTGAAGACGTCGTTGCTGGTATCCGTACTCCACTTCACATCGACGAATTAAAGAGAAGAATGCCAGAAGTTTACGAACAATTCGTTAAGACCATTAAATTAATGGAAAATCATTATCGTGATATGCAAGATATGGAATTCACCGTCGAAGATGGTAAACTCTACTTCTTACAAACCCGTAATGGTAAGAGAACACCTGCTGCTGCATTAAAGATTGCATGTGATCTCGTTGATGAAGGTTTAATCGACGAAGATGAAGCCGTTTTAAGAATCGATGCTTTATCCTTCGATAAATTATTACTTCCAGGCTTTGATAAAGCCGATCTTGCTAAAGCAACCCCAGTCGCCACTGGCTTAGCTGCTGGTCCAGGTGCTGGTACTGGTAAATTAGCCTTCACTGCTGAAGAAGCTGAAGCAAGACATGCTGCTGGAGAAAAAGTCGTCTTAGTCCGTGCTGAAACCTCTCCAGAAGACATCGTTGGTATGGTCGCCGCAGAAGGTATCTTAACCATGCGTGGTGGTATGACCTCTCACGCCGCTGTTGTTGCTCGTGGTATGGGCAAATGCTGTGTCTGTGGTTGTAAAGAAGCCATCATCGATGAAGAAGCAAGAACCCTCACCATCAATGGTAAAGTTTATACCGCTGATGATGTATTCTCTTTAGATGGTTCAACAGGTAAAATCTATGTTGGTGCTATCAAAACCGTTAACCCAGATTTAACCTCTGGTTACTTCGGTCGTTTAATGGGTTGGGTCGATCGTGCAAGAAAATTACACGTCCGTACCAATGCTGATACTCCACGTGATGCCAAACAAGCCAAAGAATTTGGTGCTGAAGGTATTGGCTTATGCCGTACTGAACACATGTTCTTCGACAAGGATCGTATCTTCTCTATGAGAAAGATGATCTTAGCCGATAACGTTGAAGATCGTAAAGCTGCATTAGCAGAACTCGAACCAATGCAACAAAAAGACTTCGAAGCCTTATATGAAATTATGGGCGAAATGAATGTTAACGTTCGTTTATTAGATCCACCTCTTCACGAATTCTTACCACATGAAGAAAACTTAATCGAAGAACTTGCTAAAGCAACTGGCAAGACCGTTGCTCAAGTTAACGATCGTATTGCTGAACTTAAAGAAGCAAACCCAATGATGGGTCACCGTGGTTGCCGTTTAGCTGTTTCTTATCCAGAAATTTGCGAAATGCAAACCACTGCTATTATCAAAGCAGCTATCAACGTTTCTAAGAAGGGTATCAAAGTTGAACCTGAAATCATGGTACCACTCGTTCTTGATGTTCGCGAATTAAGATTCGTTAAGAATATCATTACTACCACAGCCGATCGTTTAATCAAAGAAGCTGGCATTGATATGAAATATCATGTTGGTACAATGATTGAAATCCCACGTGCTGCCTTATTATCTGATGAAATTGCAAAAGAAGCAGAATTCTTCTCCTTCGGTACAAACGACTTAACCCAAATGACCTTTGGTTTCAGCCGTGATGACGCTGCAAAATTCTTACCAGATTATTATGAACACAAAATCTTTGAAGAAGATCCATTCAAGACCCTCGACCAAGATGGTGTTGGTAAATTAGTGAAAATGTCTGTTACTAACGGTCGTGCTACACGTCCTGACTTACACGTCGGTGTCTGTGGCGAAACCGGTGGTGATCCAAAATCTGTGGAATTCTACCATGGTGCTGGATTAGACTATGTCTCTTGTTCACCATTCCGTGTTCCAGTAGCTCGTTTAGCTGCTGCTCAAGCTGCTATTAAAGCAAAAAGAGCTGCTAAATAGTTTTTAACACAAAAAAAAATAAGCAACCGTTATTGATGTAGCGGTTGCTTTTTTTGTTCTTTTACTCGTCATCTTTCTTTAAAGAATTCAAATAAGAATAACCTTTGATTCGTTTTTTTAAATAAAAATATAAGAAACTCAATAACGCCGATACGATAAAGATAGCCAGTATCCGTTTTAGCGCAAAAGGAGAAGAAATGTAATAAAGCGTTTTTAACACTACATTCTTTTTCCTAAAAGCAAAAATAAAATAACGAAGAAGATTAGCTAATAAGAAAGAAAAAATAATGTAAAAAATATGAATGAATAAGTGGGTGACTTCTACTCTTTTTTTCAGTCCTTTTAATGCTAAATACTGATATTCTCTTTCCACAATTTGCTGATCAATGTGCTTTTCATTTTTAAAAAATAATACAACTATTCCGATAGCGGAAATCATGATAAGGCTATAAGAAAGCGATGTTTTGCCCACACTAACACCGGATAATTCATTTAATAACTGTATGGTTTGTTCATCTGCAAAATCAAATGAAGTATGCCGCATATAATTAATAAATCCATCGATTTGTTTTTGTTCAATAAAAAGATGCCCTTTAGAAACAAACATATCAAAAAAGTTTTCGTATTGTACTTTTGAAACATAGATTATGTTTTCTTCATTTTCCACAATTTGAACATTGGTATAAGGAAGTTGATAATATTCATTTGTCTCTATTTGATACAATTTATTTCCTACGCTATTTGTTGGTAAAATGATTTGGTTATTCGATAATGTTTCCAAAATTTGAATTTGATAAAGGTTTCCATCTTGACCTTTTACTTCAATGTTTTTTTCTATTTTTTGCGTGTAATTATGACTGAAGATTAACATTTTAACATCGCCAAAATCAAAATCGGAACGAATTCTGTACTCTTTTCCCTCCCAATTTATTGTTTTTACATTAGCTTTCTTTAAAGACGAACTTAAGATTACTTCATCTTCGTTTAGGTTTTTATCCACTACTCCGATATAGTCTAAAGAAAAATTGTTTTCTTCCAATGGCAAAATTGAAACAATAGGATAAGGACATTTTTTAATTTGTTCATATTCTAAAAGTGGCACTTGATGAGAATTGCTATTATAATTTTTTGCTTTTAACCATATCGGTTGTTTCTCATCTTGATAATAATGTTCTGCTGCCGCATATCGATCAAAGTGATCTAAGGATGCGCCTACAATACCTAATGAGTAAAATATGGCAATAAGGCATAGATAAATTGCTTCTATAACATTCATAGACTTTTTCCATAAATAGAAGAAAAAATGTTGGAATCCTTTTGAAGTAATCTTGTTTACTTTTTCATTCGCAGTTAAATTGATATTTTCTTTTTTTACGCAAGTCACTTTTTTTCTTTTTACTTCTAAAATGATTTGAAAAGGCATTTTTTCTTTTTCTTGATGTGTAGAAATAATTACTAATATAGATTTAGATAATTCTACTAAAGAAGGAATAATCAATTGAATTGTTGTTTCATCTAATCCAGAAAATAGCTCATCTAATAATAAAATTTTTGGTTTTAAAAAGATGGCCGTTATGATTTGTAGCCTTTTCTTTTCTCCATTTGAAAGCGTATTAATTTTTTGCTCTTTTTTTGATGATAACAAGAATTTATCTAATAAACGTTGAATTTCTTCTTCATTATCTAAACCTAACATTTTAAAATAGAATATTAAAGTAATTGAGTCAAAATTATCGATGGATTGATTTAAAAATATAATATCTTGATTAGGAACTGTGCACTCTATTTTTCCTTTTGTTGGCTTTTCAAATTCCTTTATCATCTTTAAAATTGTTGTTTTTCCTGATCCAGAGCGGCCAAATAATCCTACTAACCCTATCTCAGGCAGAGTAAAATTAACATTACATAAAATCGCTCGTTTTCCAAATTTTTTATTTACCTCGGTAAACTTTATCATTTTCACTCCCCCTTTAGTATTTTTTCATTGCTCTTATAAAACTCGCTTGAATGATGAAATCCACTGTTACAATGAGTAGTAGCGACCATAAAACAGATAACGATCCTACATAAAGAAGTAACTGATTAAGTTTAAGCATGATAGGAATAGTAACTAAAGGCACAAGAGTTGCCGCTAAACATGTATCAATAATGACTCTTAATTCAGAGCGGCGATATATTTCTTTTTTGCCAAAGCCTAGCGAATTATAAAATTTAAAATACTTTTTTTCTGCTTTTTCTTGCTTTTTCATAAACAACAAATAAAGTAATGCCGCTAAAGAAAAAAACAAAATAATAAGTGGCCCTTTAAAATCTTCGGACATCATCATAAAAGTACTTAATTGACCTACATGATTTAACTTACTTAATTTTTCTGAAATCACAATATCCTGATAAGCATAAATCGTGTTCTTAGACACTTCATTTATATACTTCCTTAATTGTTTATAGTTTTCGTAAAAAACATATATGCTATTATTTTTTATAGGAACTTGTTCATTAAAAGTTACAAAAGACAAGTTTCTTTCTTTTGCATATTCTTTTAATTTTATATAATCTTCATTACTGTGACTCTTCTCATACTTTTCAAAGTATTGATTGAATATCTGATTCTTTAAATCAAGCAAACATTTCACTTTTTTAAAAAGGGTAATCTCTCGATCAAACGTTAAATTATAATCATCGCCTTTTTTATAAATCTGACATTTTAAAATGGGTAAATCAAAATTAATCATTTCTTGATAAGAAGTTAAACCATATTCTTGATAATGCATTTTAGCCCAAACATCAGATACAGCAACATCATTTTTAGATAAAACTAATTCTTGATTTTGGTAGCAGAATCCCTGGTTTTCCGTTATGGACAGTTTAAGATCATCAATAAGATAAATAGGTTCCATGTTAGTTTCATCTTCCTTAAGAGAAACTTCATCTAAAGAAGCCAAACAAGGCGTTAAAAAAGGTAAATTCATTTTTTCTGCTTGCTTATAATATTGTGTAGAAGCATTTTGTCTCACGTTAATAATAGGAATATTATTCTTTTTTATTTCATGCAAACAAACATTTTCATTGCTATAACCTATACAAATAATACCTAAAAACAAGCAAATCATGCTTAAAGCTTTATAAAGAAAACGCCAAAAACTAAAGCTATTGCGTATCCAAAAGTTTTTTCGTGTTGTTTTCTTTTCTAATTTTTCGTCAGCATCAGACTTTCCTTGATAAATCATTTCTTGATTTTGAAGCGCTAAAATATTTTCATTAAATCGATAAGATACGATATGATTGGATACAATAATTAATCGATTGGCACTTTCTTCTATTATCATTTCTCTAATTTGAAGAATATCGTCTTCCATTAAATCGGCAAAAGGTTCATCCAGTAAAAGAATAGATGCATCTAAAAGACAAGCCAAAGCAAAGCCCACTCTTTTTCTTTCTCCATTACTAAGCTCAGAAGGATAGATATCGAGTATTTCATCTAATCGCAAACGATAAATAAAACGATCCCTTAATTTTTCTTTCTTTTTATCTTTTTGGCAAGCCATATCAAAATGCCACTTTATCGTATGATTATTAACAAAATTTAAATTCTGTGACATATACCCAATACCTTGTGGCATTTCTTTTTTCGTTGATATTCCACGGACCAAAATTTCACCTTCAAAAGCAGTATCAATGCCTTTTATCATATTAAAAAGTGTTGTTTTTCCTGCTCCTGAAGGTGCAATCAAATCGACAATACCCTTGGTTGGCAATGTTATATTAGCGCACTTAAAAAGAAGTTTATCAAAACTTTTTTCTACATTATGAAGTTTTATCATATGTTTCTCCTTTTCTATTTTATTATCTTTATTTCGTTTAATTTTTTTATTATTACATTATTCGTTATAAAAAAGAATCACCGTTATTAAATTAATTAAAGCAATTACTCCCATCATAATCCAGGATCTCCGATTAAGTTTTAACTTTCTTTGATACATGACATAAAGGAGATATGCTAGCAAAAGGAAAAGTAAATATGTGAAGGCATTAATATAAAAGATATTTAAAAAACTTGTTATTATGATGAATGGAATCATGATTCGATAGGAAAAGTAAGAATCGGAAATTTGATTTACTTTTTCCGGTTTATCTTTCTTTAATTTATATAAAAATACAAATACAAATATTACAAAGATGATGATGTAAAATATAGCAGAAATCAATCCGTTTCTTCCAAGTGCATTCCTTTCATTCATACTTGACGAGTTCATGCCTGCTAATCCCAATGTGAAATATTGATTTAACAACAGAATAAAACCAAATGGAAAAAAGGATATTTCATCTAAAGACCATCGACTAATAAAATGAAATTGAAATAAATGATCCGTAACTTTGTTGATAGCGGAAATGCCTAATGCAAAAAGCAATAAAAACATGAGCACATTGAAAATCGCATCGACCAAGGTGTTTTGGGCATATACAATAAAGAAGATTAATCCATAAAATAGTAAACCCATTAAAAGATTAGATAGATAAAGGAATATTAAATATTTAAAAGAGAAGTCTCCAAATGCACAAATTGAAAGCGCCGCCGCTACAAAGGAACAAGTAAAAGCAACAAAGAAAGTTCCATACCCTGCTAAAAATTTTCCAAGATATATTTTCTCTTTCTTTAATGGCAAGGAATACATTTGGTCCACTCCAACTTTTTTCATTTTAAATTGCAATTCATAAAAAGCAAGAAATCCTGTCAAAAGGATGGTATTCATGGAAAGTGCTAAATAAGTATTCTCCAAAGTTGCCTCAAAAATAGCAAGGAAGCCAAAACAAATATTCACTACACTGAGGACCATAAAAATTATCGAAAGTGCAAGAGTTAAAGGACCATGTCTTTTGATTTCTAATTTAAGCATTCTCTTCATGGTTTTGTTCCTCCTCACGCGTAATTTCTAATACAAATAATTCTTCAAAATCTATCGTTAGTTCATCCATCATTACGGGTGATAATTCTTCTAGTTCCTTTTCTACTTCCTTATCATCTAGTTTACAAACAAAAGTTACAATCCGCTTATCTTTCTTAAACTGAAGTAATGGGAAAGGAATCATTTCCTTCGATATTTCTTTTAAGAACGCAACTTGATATTTATGATACATTGACACTTTTTCTTGTAAATTACCTTCTAAAAGGATGTGGTTCTGATCAATAATTCCAAAGGAATCACAAATATCTGATAATTCTCTTAATGAATGAGAAGCAATAATGATGGTTGATCTTTTATCCTCTACCAAATCAATTAAATATTGTTTACATTTATTACGCGCTAAAGGATCTAAGCCATCAAATGCTTCGTCTAATAATAAGTATTCCGGCTCAATTGCAATAGCTAAGGCAAGAAAAACTTGTCGTTTCATTCCTTTAGAAAAATTATGAATATTGGCATTTTTATCAATTGAAAATTCTTTTAATATCGCATCTAATTTTTTCTCATTGAGTGAATAAAAAGCTTGATAAAATTCACTTAATGATTGCGGTGTCGTTTTTAAATCATAATAAGGTTCGTCAGGTAAAAAGAAAATCTTTGCTTTGGCTTTTTCATTTTCTTTTACGTCTTCTCCGTCGATAAAAATTGCGCCTTGATCAGGTTTATAAACATCAGCAATCAAACGAAGTAAAGTGCTTTTCCCTGCGCCATTAACGCCAACAAGACCAAAAATAGAACCTTTTTGGATGGTTAGATTAATTTTTGAAAGCACTGTTTTTTTAAAAAATGATTTATCCACATTTTTAACCTCTATCATGGTCTTTCTTTCCTCCATAAACTTCATTTACCGTTTTTATAATTTCTTCATAGCTAATACCTTCATCAAATAATTGTTGAATCAGCAAAGTGGAAAGTTTCTTTTCTTCTTTTTCTTTCTCACCAATGACAAACGCTCCTTTTTTTTCAACAATTTGGATATAACCTTTTTTCTCTAATTCAATATAGGCTTTTTGAACGGTATTGGGATTAATTCCGTTTTCTTTTGCAAATTCACGAACCGAAGGAAGTTTTTCACCAGGTCGAATGACTTGTAATTTGATATATTTTTCAAAATATTCAATGATTTGTTCATAAATATTTCCTTTGCCACTTAACTGCATTACTCTTCCTCCTATCTGTATTATCTGTATTATCTGTATTCATGGTAACACTGATTCATGAATAAAATCAAGACTTATTTCAAAAGACATAAACTTATTTTTAAATGCTTTAAAAATAAAAAAAGATGCTAGTGAAGAAAAATCACTAACACCTTGATTTTAAAATTTGAATTTTTATTCTTTTTCTATTTTTTCTCTTCTTTTTTTAGCGTAACCTTTTTTATTCGCTTGATAGGCTCTACCAAAAGCCATATCATCTTCACCTACATCTTCATAGATGGTGGATCCGCCAGCAATAAAGGCACCATCACCAATGGTGATTGGAGCAATAATTGTTGCGCCTGTACCAATAAAAGCGTGATTACCAATAATGGTTTGGAATTTGTGTTTTCCGTCATAATTTGCGGTAATCGTTCCGCCACCAATATTGGTTTCTTCACCAATAATCGCATCACCTAAATAAGTTAAATGGGCGGCTTTTGCACCTTTTTTCATGGTTGCTTTTTTGGTTTCTACAAATGAACCAATGCGGTTATGTCCTTCAATTACAGTAAGCGGACGAATATTGGTCATTGGGCCAATTTGGTTAAAGTCACCAATCGTTGCATCTTCAATAAAGTTATTGGATTTAATGACGTTATCTTCTCCAATAATGGTATTACCAATAATATAGTTTCCTGGGAAAACAATCGTATCGGCACCAATTTTAACATTCGGTCCAATATAAGTTGAATTAGGATCAATAATGGTTACACCATTTAACATATGCATCCGGTTAATTCTATCTCTTAACACTGCGGTTGCTTCCGCTAATTGGACACGGTCATTAATACCTAACATTTCTTTCGCATCAGGAAGAATAGATGCACCTACATGTAATCCGCTTTTTCTAAAGATAGCAATAATATCGGTAAGATAATATTCTTTCTTCGCGTTATTACCTGAGATTTCGTTAAGATGTTTAAATAATTCTTTGTTATTAAAAACATAAACACCCGTGTTTACTTCTTTAATTGCGTCAATGGTTGGGGTAGCGTCCGATTGTTCTACAATGCCGTAGACTTCATCATCTTGACCTCTTACAATTCTTCCATAACCATGGGGGTTATCAAGAATTGCGGTTAAAATTGTAACATCTTTCTTTGAAGAAATATGATCTTCAATGAGTTTACGAAGAGTTTTTTCTTGGAATAATGGTGTATCGCCACAAGTGATTAAGGTGACACCTTCTTCATTTTCTAAGAAAGGTTTCGCTTGCATTACCGCATGGCCTGTTCCTAATTGTTCGTGTTGATAAGCCACTAAAGTTCTTCCATTTACAATCTTTTCTGTAAACGCGCCATTATGTCCAACAATGGTCACCATCTTAGAAAAGTTTAATGGAAATAAAGCATCTAATACATAGTCTAAAATCGGCTTTCCTAAAATTTCGAAGCCGACTTTTGAGCGCTCTTGGCTATGAGACTTCATACGAGTCCCTTTGCCCGCTGCTAAAATCACTGCATATAAATTCATGGATTTTCCTCCGAATATGATTGCTTATATTATAGCAAAAAAACGAATTAAAGAATAGATACGATTTGTAAGTAGTATCCTTTTTGTTGATATTTTTTCATGATTCGTTTTAAAAGTTCTTCATCTTCTGAAAGAGCAAATACCGTTGAACCCGAGCCACTCATTTTTATGACTTCTAAGCCTTCACTTTTTAAAATTTCTTTTATCCGCTTTATATCTTCTAAGCAAGAAAAAGCCGGTCCTTCTAAATCGTTTTGTAAATAGGTAGCTAAATCTTTAATCTGATTCTCTTTTAATGCTTGAATCGCCTTTTCCACTTGAGAGTCATAATGTAAATGATTTTGGTCAAATAAATGAAAAATTTCTTTTGTCGAACAACCTAGAAAAGGTTTCATCAACAACAATTTATAATTTCTTACGCCTTCAATGGGGGTAATCTTTTCTCCAATACCTTGCACTCTTGCTGGGCAATTTTTAATAAAAAATGGGACATCTGCACCAATTTTCTTTCCTAATTCAATCAATTCTTCATCCGTTGTTTGAATCTTCATTAATTGAACTATCGCTTTCATCACAAAAGCGGCATCACTACTTCCTCCTCCTAAACCAGCTTCCGAAGGAATTCTTTTATGAATATAAACAGAAAAATCTTTTTCAATATGAAAGTGTTCTTTCATTAAAGCAATCGCTTTGGTCACACTATTTTGTGGAGGAATTGAATAATCATCCATTTCTACTAAGGTTTCATATTCATCATCCAAAACTTCAATTTCAATCGTATCATAAAGAGAAATCGGCACCATAATCATATCTAGATCATGATAACCATCTTTTCTTGTTCCAACAATAGATAATGATAAATTGACTTTTGCGTTAGCTTCTACGATCATTTTAACTTCCTCCTAAAAATGTTCTTCTTGCGACACCTTTGGTATCAATTCCTCCTAAACGATGAGAAATAGTTCTGGATAGAATATCTTGTACTGAAACGTAATGACTTACAATGGTATGCGATACTTCTGAGGCAATAATCACCGGATCTAACAAATGAATATTTTCTCTTGTGGGTGAGCTTGCAAAATTAGCGCCCGCTTTTAATAAAGCCTCATAATAACTTTGACATGCTCCCGCAATAATTACAAGAGCATCTTTATTCGATTGATAATTTCTTGCTTGTATAACGGCATCGACAAAATATGCCGAAGTCCTGTAGGAGCGGATATCGTTTTTATCTTTTCCGTCTAACGCATCGTGTCCCGTAATCACTAATACATCGGGATGATGCTTTTTTAAAAGATAAGGAATTTTTTGTGGCATATCTTGCTCGCTAATAAAATAGCCAACCGCAGAGACTTTGTATTCTTTATACGCTTCCATTGCTTTTTTTAAATATTGTTCATCGCCATCAATATGTAAAACTAACCCAGATATCGTTTTTCCTCTTAATTCATGAAGAAAAGATAAGGGTGGCAGTGTTAAACTTTTCTCTTGTTCTTTGACTTTAATAATATCATGAAGCGGAGCATCCGCTAAAAGACGAACTACTTCACCTTTTAATAGAACATTATCTCCTTCAATAGCAACAACGCGAAAAACAATATCATGATGATGAGATATACGAGTGACTAAATCATTGACTTTCATAAGCAAAATCTCCTCGTATATGTATATGTTTTTTTCTTTATTTTGCGCTTACTATGACTTGATAAAGATTTTGAAAATCTTCTAAAGATAACTCTTCTGGCCGACTTAAAGAAGATATATGAGCCACTTCTAAATATTCAATTGCTTTCTCTTTTACACTTACATATTTTAAAAGATTATTTAAAATGGTTTTTCTACGCATGGAAAACATCGTATTTAAAAAGCGATAAAAAGAAGAATCTATGGTATGAATTCTTGTTAATTTATAAATAGCAGAATCTACATGAGGTACAGGATAAAAAGAGGTTCGATGCACTTTACATACTTTTTCATGTTGACACGTTGCTTCAATCAATAAACTTAAAGGGCCATATTCTTTGGTACCTTTTTTTGCAAACAAACGTTCTTCTACTTCTTGTTGCACCATAAAAACAAAAATAGAACAATCAAAATTTAACAATACATGCTCTATTAAAGGTGTTGTAATGTAATAAGGAAGATTACCGATAATCTTGCATTTACCTTCCCATTTTAGTTTTAAAAAATCTGTTTGGTGAATATGAATCCAGGAAAAAGGTGCAAACGTCCTTTTTAAATGCTCTACCATATTGGGATCAATATCAAATAAATGGGTTTCTACGTGCGCGTCTTTTATCTTTTCACTTAACGCACCTAAACCAGGCCCAATTTCTAAAATCACATCTTGCGCATCGATTTCTAACGCAGAACTTGCTTGATTTACCGGTTCTTCTTGAATTAAAAAGTTTTGACCATATTTTTTAGAAGGGAAAATACCATATTCATTGCATTTATTCATTACATACTCTTTACTTGCTATCATATTTCTTTTTCCACTCCTTCATTTCTTCTTTTTGAATTCCTAATGCGCGTAATTCTTTTAAAAACCGTTTTGCATTTCCTATATAGCCTAAATGAAAATCATGACCGAATTCCGTTCTTAAGGCTAAACTATCTTCTTTTCCAACGAATCCTAAAGAAACTAAATCTTGATATTCAATATCCGATTCTTTTTTCTTTTTACTTTTTAACATTACATTTTCTAAAGCAGAAAGTACTTCTTCTTTGGTAGATTCGGCAACGCCCACTTTATGATGACGAATAGAGACTTCCTTTCTTACATACGCGTGATAAACTGTAGGAATTTGTTCTTCTATGCGTGAGCGGATTTGTAATCCAGGAAAGTCAGGATCGGTTAAAACAATGATATCTCTTGTTTGACTAATTTGTTTTAAATAACGAAGTGTTTCATCCGCGATTTCTGAACCATTGGTAATCACAAAATCCGCTTCTAAAAATGACGAAAGAAAATCAACATCGCTTTTTCCTTCTACAACGATGACGGCATCAATTTTCTTTTTCATAGATGGAAAAACCTCTTGGTATTTTCCCTTATTGCTTCTTCTATTTTTTCTCTTTTGATTCCTTTAATTTGTGCAAGTTCTTCAACAATATAGGGTAAATAGGAAGAATTATTTTCTTGGCCTCTAAAAGGATGTGGTGTTAAATAAGGTGAATCCGTTTCCACTAGCATACGATTTAAAGGTACTTCATGGGCACAGTCTTTAATGACTCTTGCATTTTTAAAAGTCACTGGTCCCGCAAAAGAAATATAACATCCTAAAGCAATAAATTCCTTCATCATTTCTTTTGACCCACTAAAGCAGTGCATGATACAACCATACTTTGGTGGATAAGCTTTTAAGATATCATATGTTTCTTGAATCGCATCTCTAGAATGAATTGAAATAGGAAGATGATATTGGTTAGCTAGTTGAATTTGCGCAATAAAATACTCTTTTTGTTTTTCTCTTTCTTTTTCATCGTTTACCCAGTGATAATCTAAACCAATTTCACCTAAGGCCACTACTTTATCTTGTGTTAATAAAGGCTCTAAATCTTTTAAATCTACGTCTTGAATATCACAAGGATGAACGCCTACAATTGCGTAGACATTGGGATATTCGTGACTAATTTCAATTGCTCTTTTACTTGAAGGTAAATCCCAACCCACAACGAAGAAGGCGCCTACACCTACTTCTTCACTCTTTTTAATAATTTCATCTCTTTTTTCATAAAGATTATCACTGTTTAAGTGACAATGCGTATCGTATATCATTTCTTTTTATTTACCCACACAGAAACGAGAGAATATTTCTTCTGTAAAGTCGTTTCCTTTTCCTTCCCCTAATATGGATAAAATATTTAAATAGGCTTCTTGAATAGAAACTGCTACTAAATCAAGAGTTAAGCCATTTGCGGCATCACTTTGTGCTTTCTTCAATTCAATCTTCGTTTTTTCTAATAAACCTAATTGTCTTTCGTTAGCGAAACTTGGACGGTGATAAACCTCTTGATCTAATTCTAATAAAGATAAGATTGCGTCTTTTAACTCTTCTATATTTCCATCTTTTGCCGAAATATAAATACCATCTTTTTTCTTTTCGTCTTTTAATAAATCTTCTTTGTTATAAATAATAATTCGTTTTTTATTTTTGGTTTTTTCTCTTAACTCAATATCTTCTTTATCTTCTTCTTTTGAACCGTCGATAACGAGTAAAACTACATCGGCATCTTCCACGGCTTTTTTGGCTTTTTCTATACCAATGGATTCCACTTCATCTTTGGATTCATGAATACCTGCTGTGTCTAATAAATGTAAAGGTAAACCTTCTAATAAAATTTCTCCTTCAACAATATCTCTTGTCGTACCCGCAATATCCGTAACAATCGCTTTTTGTTCTTTCATTAAAGCGTTTAATAAGGAAGATTTTCCTACGTTAGGCTTTCCTACAATAGCAACTTTAATTCCGTCTTTAATGAGTTTTCCTTGTCTACCGTCTTGAATTAAATGATCAATCATGAAACACATTTGATTCACTTCATCTAAAACTTTTTGGGTAGTCACTTCTTCAATATCTTGATATTCTGGGTAATCAATATTCACTTCAATTTGTGATAATAAATCCGCTAACCGGGTTTTTAAAGGAGTTAATGTTTGACTGGTTTTTCCTTCTAACGATAGAAGCGCTAAATCTTTACCTTCTTTAGAAGAAGCGTGAATCATATCATTAATCGCTTCTGCTTGTACTAAATCGATTCTTCCATGATAAAACGCTCTCGCGGTAAATTCTCCTCTTTCCGCATTTCTTGCTCCGTTTTTAATCAGTAATGCAATGATTTCTCTAACAATGAGCATTGATCCATGGCATTGAATTTCTACTAGATTTTCACCCGTGTAAGAATGTGTTCCTGGATAAACGTTTAAAATCACTTCATCGACTTTTTCTTTTTGGTCCATGATAAAACCATAATAAATGGTTCTTTTTTCACAGTTTTCAATATTTTTTGAAAAACAATGAGAAACGATTTCTAAAGCTTTATCACCAGAAACCCGAATCATGCTAATGGCCGAAGTAAAAGGGGCCGTTGCTAACGCTACAATGGTTTCAAACATAACAGTTCTCCTTCCTTTTAGTAAAAAAGAGCCAAAAGGCTCCTTTTTATTCAACATAACGAATTGTAATTTGACGATGTTTGCCTTCGCCAACGCTTTCTGTACGAATATGAGGCATCGTGCTTAAAGCATTATGAATCATTCTTCTTTCATCAGCAGGCATAGCTTCCATGGTCATGGTTTCATGAGATCTTTGAACTTCTCTTGCCATGTGTTTGGCCATATAAACGACTTTGTTATATTTCCCATCTTTATAATCGTTAATATCTAAAAGTACACGATATTTCTTTTTAAATTTGGAAGATACCGCTAATTTGGCGATTTCGTTTAAAGCTTGTAAAGTTCTACCATTTTTACCAATTAAAATAGAATTGTGATCCGAATCAATATTGACATGAATGATTTCATCTTCAATATGAGATTTTACCGTTGCGGTGATATTGAATTCACCAATGGCTTTTACAAGATAATCTTCTAAATACGCCACTGCATCCGATAAATCGTAGACTTCAATTTCCACTCTTTTGGTAAATAACGTTTTCTTTTCACTAATTACCTTATAGACTAAATTTTCTTTTTCTTCGCCAGTTTCTTTGGCGGCTAATGCCAAAGCATCATCTAATGTCTTTGCTACATACTTTTTCATTTCATTTTCTTCCTTTTTAAAATAGATTGTGTAATAACGGTTTGAATCATAGAAATAATTGCACCAAATAACCAATATAGTCCCATACCAGAAGGTAAGGAGAAGCCCATAACGATAATCATAATCATCATGAAATTCGTCATGTATTTCATTTGTTTTGTTTGTGCATCTTGTGCTGGATTCTTTCCTAACTTTTCAACATTCTTTGTGTTTTTCTTTTGCATCCATTGTGGTAATTTTGTTGAGACAATTTGTGTTCCCGACATTAATATGAAGAGAATTAATGAGGTCCACCACGCGGAGGAGAAATCAAATTTTGTAATAAAAGAACCAATGGAAGCACTTAAGTGCATACCATAAATGTCACCTGAAGTTAAAATTGAAGATCCGCTTAAAGCACCCCAAACAGCAACGAAGATAAAGAATTGTAAAATCATGGCCAAAATTTGATTTAATGGCTTGATTTTATACTTTTTATAAAGTTTCATCTGCTCTTCGGCCATTCTTTGCTTTTCATATTGGTTGGTATTGGAATTTGGATACTTCGCTTGAATTTTAGCAAGCTCTGGTTGTAAAGCTGTCATTTTTTGTTGATCCATTGTGGTTTTAAATGTCAATAACATTAACAATCCACGAATAATAATGGTAGTAAATAAGATAGCGAGTAATTGCGCCCAACCTGCACGAACATTAGCGTTTAAGAAGCCTTGTGTAAGTTGATGGGATACCCATGCAACTGGATAAACCAATAAACCTTCAAGGAAGCCTTTTTTAAATGCTTGTCCCCAAGTCTTACCTTCAATGTAAACTTTATTACCATCTGAACCATATTCACCCGAAACTGGTGTAATACAAGTTCTATTAGCAGAAATAACTGAATTTAATGCTTTTTTATATTGAGCAATAAAATCTTTACTTGGATGATTACTCATTGGAATTTCTTTTTTGATTTGTTCCACCATGTTATCCCAGTTGACCCAAAGGGTATCGATCATCTTTCCTTTTTTGTTTTCTTTTTGTCCAGCAAATTTTAAATAACCATATTGTTTTAAAATTTCTTCTGTCGTTAAGTCAGCGACTTTATTCGCATCTTTCGTATAGGCATCCATAGCAAGTTCCTTAACTTTTTCATCTAAAGCGACAAAGAAAGTTTTAGAAGGAACGTCATAATTTTTCGCTATACTTGCCATTTGTTTGGTAACCGCTTCGTTTTTAAATTGAAGTACATCATCTTTAATGATAGGTTGACCTGCTTCGTCATAAGAAAGACCTGCATCATAGTTATAAAGAATATGTGCTTTATCATTGACTGAACAAAAGTTTGCCGTACATCCAGTAACCGCAAACAAGCCTAAAACCAAAGCGAGTACTTTAAAAGCTGTCTTATGCTTTTTTCTCATTTCTCTTCCTCCTAATTTTGTTAAGAAGTCCTTTCAGTTCTTCTAATCCTAATCCGTATTGTTCTAAATCATAGCTTTTTCTTGCAATAATTACATAATCAATTGCTTCAAGTTCACTCCAACATTCTTGTAGCATACCTCGAATTTGTCTTCGCGTTTTCGAGCGAATAACAGCATTCCCTAATTTGATTGGTGCGGAAATACCGACTCTAGGATAAGAAAATTCGGATTCTAAATAATAAACAACAAAAAATCTATTTTTTTCAACAAGGCCCGAACGAACAACATGTTGAAAGTCTTCATGTGTTTTCACACGAAATTGCTTTTTCATGTAGCGCCCTCCTTTATAATTTAAAAAAACCACCAGTACGATCACTAGTGGTTGCGCATCCTTAAGCTGAAAGTACTGCTCTACCTTTGGCACGACGTCTTGCTAAGACTTTGCGGCCGTTTGGCGTTGCCATTCTTGCTCTAAAGCCGTGAGTGGCTTGATGTTTTCTCTTACTTGGTTGATACGTTCTTTTCATAAATACACCTCCGATTGTTAATTAGTATACGCGTGTTTAGTATATATTTATATTTAGTATATTGTCAAGTATTTATAGCATTTTTCTTTACCATTCATCTGAATTAGCCTTCCCATCCATGAATGGTTTCTTTAGCCTTTGGAGCCCTATTCTTTCAACAATCATTTCCTTCTTTTTTTGCTTTTCCATCAAAAAAACGAAGAAAACTAAAAAGAACAGGCTTCTGCTTGCTTTTATTTCATTTTAAACATCTCATTATCGGTTACTCGTTGCATGGTTTTTCCATTATGAATTAATAGTTCTCGTCTTCCATCATAAATAATTTCTATTACATTCCCTCCGCCTACCATAACATAGTCTTCAAAAACATTTTTTGAGAACCTTTTTCCGTCATTTGTTGCGGCTTTTTTTATGTTTGTATTTACTTCATTTCCATTAAAAGTAGAGACCAAATCATAAACCAACTCATGATAATTGCTTGCTACTTCATGGATAAACACATTGATCAATTGATTCTGTAAAGTAATTTGTCCCGAGTAAGATGCACTGTTTCCATCTTTTGCAATAGTTTTATACGTTTTAAGCACTTTCTGTAGTGCTTCTTCGTCCATTCCCACAACAATATTATTGTTATATTTCAATCCTTTTTCTTTCCAAGTACATACGCTTGCTTGGGTTTGATTGATGACTTCTCCATTTTCATCAAATTCTATTAATTCATAATTACAAATACCTTTATCTTTTAAAATGATTTTATTTTGCTTTTCTCGTTCTTTAAAAAAAGAAAATCCATTTATTTCAATCGCGTCTTCTACATTTTCTTCTTTAAAATTCTTTTTTAAATAAGAATCTATTCTTTGTCCTTCTTGTCCTTCCACTAATATTTCTCCTATAGTTAAGTATTCCTCAGGGTTAAATAAATCTTCTTCTGCTTTTAAGTTCACTTTGATCCATATTTCTGACGATGTTATTTTTTCTATAGTGCTCGTAAGATTCATTTCTAAATCTTGTATGTCTTTTTCATCTTCTCCTGATTTTAAAGTTATGCTTGGTTGCTCTAAAAAAGAATCTAAAGAGGTGGCAACATACACTTCAATGCTTGTATGAATTATCGTTCCGTCTTCTTTTACATAACTTTTCATTTTACTATCTGGCATTATAAGCTTTAGTGTTTGTAGTTGATTCATCGTTTCTTTGGGCTGTACCTTTATTACAAAATAAGCTTCGCCCAAAAAATTTTCACTCGCTATACCGCTACTACTAACAACAAGTCCGTCGTTTTCTATTAAACCTTCTAAGGTTGCATTTTTAAAATCATATTGAAAATAGGTGTTCGTTTCAATTTCTTCTGTTTCTAATTTTTCTCCTCCTGAAATGTTCATTTCTCCTAGAACGAACCAAGAAGAATCAAACGTTTCATCATTTGCGTCTACGTTGATTTCTACTTTTATATAAAGTTGATGCGCTTTTAACATGAGGATATCATTCGTTTGGTCTTCAAAATCAAAAGATAAATTCGTATAACTTTTTTCAGGCGTTATTTTTTGTTCCATAGAAACGACATCATTAGAAAAAAGTAAATCTTTTGATAAACTCACTTTCATAACCAAGGACGATTCTCCAAAAGCATAAGAAATTCGACTATTCGCAAAAGAAACATTGATTTGATTAAAAATTTGTTTTTCGTTCTTCGTTTTTATCGGATAAATAAAATAAGCTGATTTTTCCTTATCTTCTATCGCTATTCCGTTGATCATCTTTTTTTCACTGTAGTAAGTACCTTTTGCCAAAGCGCAACTAGATAAAGCAAGTAATAAAACCGCTATGGGTAAAAGCTTGTGTCTTTTTCTTTTCATCTTACATCCTCTTTTCGTCTACTTTTAGTATGTATATGACTTCTACACTCTAAACATTAGAATATTCATTTGTTCACAACTTGTTTTCTTGTTCCACTTTTTTATCCACACGAAAAAATGCAAAAAATAGGGTAAAAACAAGAAATTTCGCACAGTTTTATTGTCTATTCACAGTTTTCCACATTTGTAGCAAATTAAAACCCTCTTCCACACGATTTCCACCGTAAAAAGATGTGGAAAATGTGGATAACCTTAAATTTTCTAGCTTTTTTTCTATGTTTTTGTGTGGAAAACTTCATGCTGCTCTATTTTCTTCTATTTTTTTTCACATTTTATGTTATCATTATGAAGACTGGAGGCTTAACGTTTTATGATCACTACTATCAGTGAAAAGCGTCAAATATGGGACCGCGTGTTAATCGGTATTCAAAATGAAATCATGGATCCTCGTATTTTCGATTCTTTCTTTAACAATTCGTATATTTATTCTATTTCCGGGGACACCATTGTAGTTTCTGTTAATTCCAAATTAGCAGCTAATCTTATTAGTACAAAATATAATGATTTAATCTCTGAAGTTGTTGCCCAAACAACCCAATCCAAATTTAAACTCGTATTTATGCCTGAAAGTGAAATTCAAGCTTCCGCAACACCAGTAACCGAGAAAGTTGAAGAAAAAAAGCAATTTTTTGTCAACTCTTTTATAAATCCAAAGCATACATTTGATAGCTTTGTTGTTGGCCAATGCAATCGTGAAGCCTCTCAAGCATCTTTAATGATTGCTTCTAATCCAGGAAAGTTGTTCAATCCTTTATTTATTTACTCACAATCCGGCTTAGGAAAAACCCATTTATTACACGCAATTGGTAATTACATTAAAGAAAACACACCGAGATTAAAGGTTTTATACATTTCTACCGACGATTTCGTCGATGAATTCGTTCGTTCCGTTCGTGGAGATCGTGAAATTGAAGAATTACGTGATTTCTTCAAAACCGTAGATGTTTTATTAATTGATGATATTCAATTCTTAGCGGATAAAAATAAAACCGCGGATATGTTCTTCAATGTTTTTAACACGATGATTAATCTTGGTAAACAAGTTGTCCTCACTTCGGATCGTCATCCGAATGATTTAAAAGGACTAGAAGCGCGTTTAGTTACACGTTTTAACGCTGGATTAAGTATCAATATCCAAGAGCCCGATAAAGGAACCTTACTTTCTATTTTAAAAATGAAAATTGAGACCAATAACCTTGATATTACTAATTTTGATGATGATGTCCTTGATTTTATCGCCGAAAAGTTCTCTAAAAACATCCGTGAATTAGAAGGCGCGATTAACCGTTTACTTTTCTACTCTATTAATATTAAACAATCCAAACATATTGACCTACCGCTTGCAATCGAGTCCGTTTCTTCTATTATCAATGTAAAAGAAACCGAAAGAATGCTATCGGAAGAACGAATTATTGAAGTTGTTGCAGATTATTACAATTTGACTGTCTCTCAACTTAAAGGAAATGTGCGTACTTCCCAATTAGCGTTAGCCCGCCATATCTCTATGTACCTTATTAGAACGATGCTTGATGTACCTTTTAAAAAGATTGGACAAACCTTTGGCGGTAAAGATCATTCTACCGTCATGAGCGCTGTGGAAAAAGTTGAGTCTAATTTGAAGACAAATCCACAATTAAGCCAAGCAATTCATGAGATACAAAACCGCTTAAAAAATTCATAAAAACATGAAATTTTTCTGCTTTTATACCGATTTATATGGTATAATTAACGAGTGAGGAAATGAAGAAAATACTTATCCACATTTTCCACCGTGCTTATAATAATTATTATTAATTTTTAAGGAGAGCAATATATGAAATTTACAATTAAACGTGACGAATTTTTGAAAGGACTTAACGTCGCTAGTAAAGCCATTGGTTCTAAGTCACCCATCCCTGTAATGATGAATTTAAAATTAACTTTAACCGTTGAAGGATTATTTATTATGGGTAGTAATAATGAAATTACCATCCAAACATTGATTCCAACAATGAACGGAGAAGAAAAAATAATTTCGGATGTCGAATATGGCGCAACTTTAATCTCATGCAAATATTTATTAGATATTGTTAGAAAAGTTGAAGGAGAAAAAATTAGTTTAGAAGTCATCGATGATACAATTGTAAAAATCAGTGATAATCGCTCTAACTTCAAATTAAATTCGATTCGTGCTGAAGAATATCCAGATATTGATTTAAGCGATGAAGGTATGAAATTAACTTTGAAAAAAGAAGAATTACAAAGTTTAGTTAATCAAACAGCATTTGCTGCGTCTACGAAAGAACAACGTCCTATTTTAACGGCAGTTAACTTACAAGCTGATAACAATCGCTTAATCGCTACTGCAACCGATAGTGCACGTTTAGCCCGTAAAGAAATTCAAATTGAAGAAGGTTATTCCTTCACTGCTAATATTCCTGCCAAAGTGTTAATGGATGTTTCTAAACTTATTGAAGCGGAAAATAGTGAAAAAGTTTCTTTAGTCATCAGCGATACCAAATCTTTATTTGAATTCGCCAACACCTTAGTCAGCACAAGATTAATCAGTGGTGATTATCCAAATACCAAAAACATTGTTCCTAAGAGCTTTAATTTCTTCTTAGAAGCAAATGCTCAAGAATTAATTTCCGCCATGGACCGTGTTTCTCTTCTTCTTTCCGAAAAAGATAACGTTGTGAAATTAACCATGACAAGAGATGGCGTGGAAGTTTCTACGAAATCTTCTCAAGTTGGATCTGCAACTGAAAAAATTACCGTTTGCCAATTCGATGGTGAAAGAATGGAAGTTTCCTTCAATGCAACTTACGTAATGGATGCGATTAAAGCTTGCGGTTCAGAAGATGTCACTTTAGCCTTCTTGGGCGAGATGAAACCATTTATCATTCGTAATGATCAAGATGAATCACAAATTCAATTGGTCACCCCAATGAGAACCTATAATTAGAATAAAAAAGACGAGGCAAAATGCTTCGTTTTTTTCTTTTTTTACTTCTTAAAATCCTAAGATAAACGAAGGAAAAAATAACATAATTTAAAAGGAATATATATATTCCTTTTTTTTCTTGTTTTTGATATAATTATATTGCATGAATATTTAAGACAGGTGACGCACATGAAAGAAATTCAAATTCACACGCCATTTATTACTCTAGGACAGTTTTTAAAATTGGCAAATTTAATTAGCAATGGAGGAGAGGCTAAATTATTTCTCATGGAGAATATCGTCTATGTCAATCAAGAAAAAGAAAATAGAAGGGGAAGAAAATTATACCCTGGATATGAGATAGAACTTGAGGGACAAAAATTCATGATAGTTGAAAAATGAGAATCTCTAAGATTGCATTAAAGAATTTTCGAGGCTATGAACAAGTAGAATTATCATTAGAAAAAGGTCTTAACATCTTAGTTGGAAATAATGGAGCTGGTAAAACCAATTTAGTGGAAGCAATTTCGTTTCTATCTATTGCCCGTTCGTTTCGAACCAATGATGAAAAAGAATTACGAAAGAAAGATAGTTCCTTCACATGGTTAAAAGGAAGTTTTGTCTTGCAAGAAAGAAAAAACGAAGTCGAAATGCTTTTATTACCCAAAGGCAAAAAAATCACATTCAACGGCCATGAGGTAAAAAAAGTATCTGAACTTGTTTCTACTTTACATGTCATTACTTTTAAGCCCGGAGATGTGTTTATCTTTGATGCTTCACCCAGTGAAAGAAGACGTTTTATGAACGTTGAAATTTCAAGGCAGTATAAAGAATATCTTTTTTCATTAACCCGCTACGAAAAAATATTAGAAGAACGAAATAAACTTCTGAAACAAGATGAAGTACCAGATATGCAACTTGATGCATTGACAGAATTGCTCATTCAAGAAGCTTATCGAATCGTTCGCTATCGAAAAGCATTCTTTGATCGATTAAAAGAAGCGGTCAAAAAAGTAATTGTGGAGTTAAATGAAACCAAAGAATTCCAATTTACATATCACCCTTTTGTGGGGTTAGAAGATTTTCAAAGCGCTGCGCAAGAAGCGTTTAAGAAAGCAAAAGAAAACGATTTAAGGATGAGGGTAACAACTATAGGCCCCCACCGAGAAGACTTTACATGCGCTCTTAACGGTGCCAATATCAGTGCTTCGGGATCACAAGGAGAAAAAAGACTAGCGGCTTTAATTCTAAAATTAGCTTTGTACCCCATGGTGCAAGAAGAAGCGAAAAAGCCAATTGTAATATTAGATGACGTTTTATCCGAACTTGATGAACAACATCAAAATTCGTTATTAAGACTGATTCAAACATTTGAACAAACCATTCTTACAACAACGGAATGGAAACGAAAAGAACAAGCCACGGTATATGACGTGGATCACCATAGGATTAAGAGGAGGATTGAATATGGAAGATGAAGAAATCAAAGTCCAAGAAGTAACGGACGAAGAAGAGCGAGAACTTGAAAAAGCTAGCGCAGATTACACGGAAAAGAATATTCAAGTCTTAGAAGGCTTAGAGGCGGTTAGAAAAAGACCAGGTATGTATATTGGTACTACTTCTTCTGCAGGTCTTCATCACCTCGTTTGGGAAATTGTAGATAACGCTATCGACGAAGCTTTAGCAGGTTATTGTGATACCGTTACCGTGACCATCAATAAAGGAAATACGATTACCGTTACCGATAATGGTCGTGGTATTCCAGTCGGTATTGTTGCTAAAACGGGTGTATCAGCGGTTGAAACTGTTTATACGGTATTACACGCTGGTGGTAAATTCGGTGAAGGCGGAGGCTATAAAGTCTCCGGTGGTTTACATGGTGTTGGTGCTTCTGTTGTTAATGCGCTTTCTGAATGGTTAGAAGTCATCGTTCATAAAGAAGGTGGAATCTTTAAAATTCGCTTCTCTAATGGAGGTCACGTTGAGTCTCACTTAGAAAGAATTGGTGATTGTGAAGATACAGGAACCATTGTTACCTTTAAACCAGATCCACTTATTTTTACCGAAACAACCGAATATAACTATTCCACGATTCGTGACCGTATTCGCCAAATGGCTTTCTTAAATAAAGGTCTTCGCATGATTGTAAAAGATGATCGTGGAGAAACGCCGGTGCAAGAAGAATTCCATTATGTTGGTGGTATTAAAGAATACGTTAAATTCATTGATGAAGGAAAAACTCCATTATTTGATGAAGTCATTTATTGTGAAGGAAGAGATAGCGGTATTTATGCTGAAGTTGCTATGCAATATAACGACTCCTATACTGCGAATGTATACTCCTTCTGTAATAACATTAATACCCACGAAGGTGGCTCTCATGAAGAAGGCTTTAGAGCGGCCATCACACGTGTAATTAATACCTATGCGAGAAACAATAAATTCTTAAAAGATAACGACGATAATTTAACCAGTGATGACGTAAGAGAAGGTTTAGTTGCTATCATTTCTGTAAAGCATCCTAACCCACAATACGAAGGTCAAACGAAAACTAAATTAGGTAATAGTGAGGTAAGAAAGATAGTTTCTGCTATTGTTACCGAACAATTTACTCGTTTCTTACAAGAAAATCCAAAGTTAGCAAAGCTAATTATGGAAAAAGTAGTTTTAGCCGCTAATGCACGTTTAGCTGCTAGAAATGCTAGAGAAGCCACTCGTAGAAAAGGCTCACTTGAAATCAGTTCTTTACCAGGTAAATTAGCCGACTGCTCTTCTCGTGATGCTAGCCGCTGCGAATTATACATCGTAGAAGGTAACTCCGCTGGTGGTTCAGCGAAGAATGGTAGAGACCGTGAAACCCAAGCTATCTTACCATTAAGAGGCAAAATCTTAAACGTCGAAAAAGCACATGAAAAGCATATCTTTGCTAACCAAGAAATCGGCAATATGATTATTGCTATCGGTGGTGGCATTGGTGATGATTTTGATGTTTCTAAGATTCGTTATCATAAAATTGTTATCATGACCGATGCTGATGTTGACGGTTCTCACATTCGAATCCTATTATTAACATTCTTCTATCGTTATATGCGTCCACTCATTGAACAAGGATATGTTTATATTGCGCAACCTCCACTCTACAAAGTGGAATGGCGTAAAAAAACCTATTACTGCTATAATGATGAACAATTAGATTTATTAAAATCAAAGATTGGACCTAATGCAAGATTAGATATTCAACGTTATAAAGGTCTTGGTGAAATGGATGCGCAACAACTTTGGGAAACCACCATGGATCCAGAAGCTAGAAAGATGTTAAGAGTTACATTAAGTGACGCCATTGAAGCAGATCAAGTATTTGATATGCTCATGGGCGAAAAAGTCGAACCAAGAAAAGAATTTATTCATGCAAATGCAAAATTTGTTAAGAATTTAGATATTTAATGAAGGAGGTAAGTGAATTATGGCAGATGAAGAAAACAAAATTGACGAGACTGTCAATGAAGAAAATGAAGATGAAAATCTTACTGAAGAAGAATTAGAAGAAGCTAATGAACTTGCCGATTTAGAAGAAGGTATTGTGGCTGGTTTAAGCGATACCGACTTAGCCAATGAAGTAAGGACCTCCTTTTTGGACTACTCCATGTCGGTTATTGTTTCAAGAGCAATTCCTGATGTTCGTGATGGTTTAAAACCTGTTCATAGAAGAATTATTTATGGTATGGATGTCTTAGGCATGCAACCGGATAAACCTTATAAGAAATCCGCACGTATCGTTGGTGACGTTATGGGTAAATATCACCCACATGGTGACTCCGCAATTTATGGAACCCTCGTTCGTTTAGCGCAGCCCTTCTCTATCCGCTACACTTTAGTAGACGGACATGGTAACTTTGGTTCTGTTGATGGTGACGAAGCTGCTGCTATGCGTTACACCGAAGCAAGAATGTCAAAAATCGCTATGGAAATGGTCCGTGATATCGATGATGATACCGTTGATTTCATGGATAACTATGATGGAACCGAAAAAGAACCTGTTGTATTACCTTCTCGTTTTCCTAACTTACTTGTTAATGGTAGTTCGGGTATCGCCGTTGGTATGGCCACCAATATTCCACCACACAATTTAGGTGAAGTAATTGACGCAGTTAAAATGGTTGCGCATCACCCTGATGTGACACCATTAGAATTAATGAATACTTGTTTATATGGTCCTGATTTCCCAACCGGTGGTATCATCTTAGGAAAAGGCGGAATTCGTAAAGCCTATGAAACAGGACAAGGTAGTATTACCATCCGTTCTAAAACCGAAATTATCGAAAGAGAAAACGGAAAGAAACGGATTATCGTTACAGAAATCCCTTATCAAGTCAATAAAGCCAATATGATTGAAGCGATTGCTAAATTAGCAAGAGAAAAAACAGTAGAAGGAATTACTGATTTACGTGATGAATCTAATAAAGATGGTATTCGCGTTGTTATTGATTTAAGAAAAGATGCGATTCCAGAAGTCATCTTAAATCAACTTTATAAAATGACCCAATTACAAATCTCTTTTGGTATCATCATGTTAGTGTTAGATCATGGACAACCCAAAGTGCTTCCAATTACTGAAGTATTAAAACTATATCTTGAACACCAAGTTGAAGTAGTGGAAAGAAGAACACGTTTCTTACTCAAGAAAGCTCTAGCAAGAGATCATATTTTAGAAGGTTTATTAAAAGCACAAGATAATATCGATGAAGTTGTTGCTATTATTCGTAGTAGTAAAACCACTGATATTGCCAAAGCTTCATTAATGGAACGTTTCGAATTTACCGAAATTCAAGCTAAAGAAATCTTAGATATGAGATTAGCGAAATTAACAGGCCTAGAAAAAGAAAAGATTGAAGACGAAATTGCTCGTTTACATGTCTTAATTGATCAATACAATACACTTCTTAGCTCTCGCGATAATATCGTTGAACAAGTCTTAAAAGAATTAGATGAAATCAAAGAAAAATATGGAGATGCACGTCGTACAGAATTATCGAATGATTTATCTAATATTGATGATGAAGATTTAATTCCACAAGAAGAAATTATTGTTACTTTAACCAAAAATGGTTATGTCAAGCGTTTACCAACTGACACCTTTAAAGCGCAAAACCGTGGTGGACGTGGTATTAAAGGTATGACCACGAACGAAAACGACGTTGTTGATATCTTAGTGCATACAAAAACCCATACAGATGTGCTCTTCTTTACAAATGTTGGTAAAGTTTATCGTATTAGAGGATATCAAATTCCTGAATTCTCTAGAACTTCTAAAGGCTTACCCATCGTTAACTTATTAAATTTAGATAAAGAAGAAAAAGTAATGTCCATTCTTTCTATGGATGAATATTTAGATGGTCACTACCTCTTATTCATTACCAAAGAAGGTATTGTAAAACGTACTGATGTAAAAGAATTTGAATCCATCCGTCAAAATGGTAAGATTAGCATTTCTTTACGTGAAGGTGATGAACTCTTTGCGGTCAAACATACGGATGGAAATTGCTATGTAGGCATTGCTTCAAATGAAGGCAAGATGGTGAAATTCCATGAATCTGACATTCGTCCAATGGGCAGAACCGCAAGTGGTGTTAAAGGTATGAATATGGATGGAAGTTTCGTTGTTGGTGCAACGACAACCTTAGATGGTCAAAACGTTCTTTCTGTTTCTGAAAACGGATTTGGCAAAATGTCCAGCTTCGATGAATACCGTTTAACTTCTAGAGGTACCAAAGGTGTATTAACCATGAATGTTACCGATAGAACGGGCAAATTAGTAGCTTTACGTGCAGTAAGTGGCGATGAAGATTTAATGATTATTACGAAAGCAGGTATCGTTATTCGTATGTCATTAACGCAAGTTAAAGTTGCTGGAAGAAATACACAAGGTGTTCGCTTAATTCGATTAGACGAAGGTCAAGAAATCTCCTCTATTGCTGTTTTAGCACCTGAAGAGGAAGAAGAAATCGCAGAAACACCAACTGAAGAATAAAGAAAATAGGCGCTCAAATTAGTGAGCGCCTTTACTTTAATAAGAAAATTAATAAGGTAGCTAAAGTAATTAAATAAAGGGAAAAATACCATAGTTTCCCTTTTTTTATGAGCTTTAAAAAGAGATGTAAAGAAATATATGTTGCAATCAAAGATACGATAACACATACAGAAATAGGTAAAATGCTAGTTTTTATGTTTTCTAAAGGTGTTTTTAGCACTTTTATCACTTCAACAATAAAAGATCCTAATGTTACGGGCATTAACATAAAAAAAGAAAAATGCGCCGCACTATCATCGTCCAAGTTTCTAGATTTTAAAGCACTAATCGTAATACCGGATCTAGATATCCCTGGGATAATACCGATAGCTTGAGCCAAGCCAACATATAAAGCATCTTTCCAAGTCATTTGTTCTATAGTGCGTTTTGTTTTTGTATAGCGAATCAAGAATAAAAGTAAGGCGGTTATATAAAAGCCAAGAATTACAAAAATTGGACGATAAAAAATTTGGTCAATTGCATCGTTAAATAAAACGCCAATGATACCGGCTGGGAGAGTGGCAATCATTAATAAAATGATGAAATGAAAATTTTTTGTTGTTTGCTCTTCTCTGTTCTTTTTAAAAATATAAGAAAAAAAAGAAAGGCATAAGTTTTTGATTTCTCTATGAAAAAAGATAAAAACAGCAAGAAGACTTCCTAAATGTAAAAAAACAGAAAACGTTAATGACGTATTTAATCCCATTAAATTTTCAAGAACTAAAATATGCCCAGAAGAAGATATAGGAAGGATTTCGGTAAAACCTTGAACTAAAGCGAGCAATAATAATTTTAGCCATTCTATCAAATTTTCACTCATACAATCATCCTCTTAATAAAAATTATGAGGATAAAAAAGAAAAAAGAATGAATTTTTAAAGTGTGTAAAAAAGAATTTTATATCCGTTTTCAACATCTATAGATTCAATGATGCTTTCATATTTTGTTTTCATGGCTTGAATAGCGGATTTATCAATTAGTTTTAAATAAGAGATAAGATGAAGAACGATGTTTTCATCATAATAAACTTTTTCTTTTGTTTCATAGACTTCTTTAGGAGTAATCGAGAAGGCAACACGGATTGTGTTTTGTTTAATAAAAAGTTTTTTCGTATAATCTTTCTTATTCATCGACCATAAAAGATACTCCATATCTACTTTAAATCGATAAGAAGAAGTATATAAATAGTGAATGCCAATTTGATCAAAAAAGTTTTCAATCTCGTTTTGTATTTCTAAATTTTTCTGGTAGTTAGAAAAATAAACATTATAAACGTTTTCTTTTTCTAAAGAATTAAAAAGAGAAGCGTTAGATAAATAGCCGAGCAAAATCAGATTTTGTATTCTTAAACAGTGAAGAGAAGCAAAACTGATTCGAAAATCGTTCGAGCTTTTTAAATACTCAATAAGCTTCTCAGTCTTTTTTAAACTTTTACTTGTTTGAGAAGTAAGTAAAAAATATTCTTCATCAATTAGTGAAATCGTCTTTTTAGGTGTCATAAATTGATAACAGTACCCTTTTTGGCGCAAAGCATCATTCACATCAAAAATAAAATCGCGTGAATAATTAGAATTTTTTATTAAAACAATGCAGTTCTGTACGATTTTGCGTTCTGTTTGCTTTTCTTTTTCCCAAGAAGAAATAAGGTCAACGATTTTTTGTATCATAAACGATTCTCCTTTTGAAAAAGTACACTATAATAAAACGCTTGATAGCCATTAGGCGACATTCTTTCAATATCTTTTTGATATTTCTTGGCAAATTTTAAAAACCGAGTAAGTGATTTATATCCTACATCTTGAAGAAATTTTTTCATGACAAGAGAATTGATTTGGAAATTTTTGTTTTCAAAATATTCTTTTTTGTAAATTAGAAATAAAATTCGTATTTCATTTGCGAGCTTTTGATTGTTTAAACTATACATAAGTTGCTCGAATTCTATCGCGAACATGTTTGGAAAATAATCAACACGAAAAAACAGCTCACTGCTATCTTTTTCAAAGAAAGAAAACACTTCTGTACGTATTTTGCTATTACTTTCTCCGTGGTATACATCCATAAATACATCGTAAAGAGAAGAAAGCTTCTTCTTTTTTGCGTAATTTAATGCTTCAGGGTGATAGGTTTTGAAATAAGAGATATTTTTAATCTTTATATTTTGCATGGTTAAAAAATAAATAGGGCGGCAATCTAAGTAACGGCAATATTCCATTAGCCATGTCGTAGCGGTTTGACTCTTCTTAGCTTTTCTTGCTATTTCATAAAAATAATTTGCATTCCAAACAAATTGAACATCTTGATCGAGTGTTTTTGGATCAACCCAAATCATTTCTAGTTGAATATATTTTTTCTTTTGTTCTAACGGCATAGAAAAAAAGGTAGATGGGAGATAAATATGGTTATCAGTTAATAAATGCTTAAATTCTTCTTCATCTATCTGATTATCAACGAGTTGTTGAAAAATATTTTTGATTACTAAATAATCATCTCTCGTAAACAAATCATCCGATATAATATCTTTTTCTTCCATAACACTTTCTCCACTTTTCATTTTATATCAAAAAAGGATGATATGAAATTGGTTTTTAGTAAGGTTATTTCTTTTTCGTACTATCATGAATTTTAATTCCCATAAGCACTAGAAAAACTTGTTCCATAAAACATGCGATAACGGATATTACCATTAAGATCTTTAAAAATAACATAATAATTCTCCTTTTTATTGATCATCTTTTCCGCAAGGTTTTACTTTTCTTTTTTCTTCTTCCGACATATTTTTAAATTCATCAGAAAACTCATATCCCATGACATTAATTAAATTTTCGTATTCTTCGGTAGTGAATTCATGATTTGCGTACATTGAGTATAGAACAATCAGTATCATTTGATCGGTATAACCTTTTTCTCTCATTTCATCAAGAAATTCGTTAAATTCTTTAACGGTCATGTATGTTACCTCCTTAAAATAAGGGATAGAGGGAAAGAATTAGAGTATTAAGAAATAAAAACATGAGTTACACAACTAGAAGTCGTCAAATATAAATCTCTATCCCTTGTTGAGTATAGTTAGATGAAAGCATAAAAAGCTGCTTTCGTCCACTATTTGAAATGATGATAAAAGACTTTTGACGCTTTGTCTTTTATCACTTGTATTATTATGAATAATCTTGTGGATTGCAATTATTCTATCAAAACTCATTATCCAAAAAAGAGGAAAAATTATTTATTATATTTTTATGAAATAAAATATAATAACGAGGAAAGATTTGAAAAGAACTTTATGAAAAATTAGAGAATAATGTATTGCTTTTTTGATAGATAAAAGGGTAAAATAAAATTGCTCAAAGACAAAGACGAGTAAAAGGCTATTTTGATATAGAGAGTTGTTGCAAGGTGAAAAACAATGAGAAATGCCTTTGAAATCCACCTTTTAGAGCGAACTTAATCGTTCCGCTTGCTTCCGTTAAAAGCAATAGAGATTTGTATTTGATATTGAATACAAAAACGAGGGTGGTACCGCGTCAATTGTTCGTCCCAAAATGAGGGACTTTTTTATTTTAAAAGGAGAATGAAATATGTTAGATTACAACTTAATTAAAACACATCCAGAAGAAGTTGCATCCGCTTTAAAGAAAAAAGGCTGGGACGTTGATTTCACTGACGTGATTCATAAAATGGATGAAAGACTTGCTTTATTACAAGCAGTTGAAAAAGTAAAAGCAGAGAAGAATGCTTTATCCGCTTCTGTTCCACAAGCCAAAAAAGAAGGAAAAGATGTTACGGTTATCTTTAAAAAGGTAAAAGAATTATCGGCTTCTATTGCTGAAGATGAAAAACACTTAGAAGACCTTGAATTAGAAATTAAAACCTTTGTAGAAGCATTACCTAATATTCCTGATCCAGATTTACTTCCTGGGGAAAAAGAAAACAATAAAGTGATTTATACCTTTGGTGAAAAACCAACCTTTGATTTTGAACCAAAAGATCACGTTGAACTTGCTACCTCTTTAGGTCTTATCGATTATGACCGTGCTGCTAAAATCTCGGGTCGTGGGACCTGGATTTATACCGGCTTAGGAGCACAACTTGAATGGGCTTTAATCAATTATTTTATTTCCACGCACTTAGCGGATGGTTATACCATGATTCTACCACCTCATTTATTAAATGAAGAAAGTGGTTATACCGCAGGTCAATTCCCAAAATTCAAACAAGATGTTTTCTGGCTTGAAGGACAAGATAAATTCATGCTTCCAACCGCAGAAACCGCATTAGTTAACTTACATAGAAAAGAAATCTTGTCTGAAGATGAATTACCAAAGAAATATTTTGCCTATACACCTTGCTATCGTTGTGAAGCTGGAAGCTATAGAACCGAAGAAAGAGGTATGATTCGTGGCTATCAATTCGACAAAGTTGAAATGGTGCAATATACCACTGAAGAAGGATCAGATGCCGCTTTTGATGAATTAGTAAGAAAAGCTGCTTCATTAGTAGAAAGATTAGGATTACATTTCCAAATCTCTAAATTAGCCGCCGGCGATTGCTCTCACTCAATGGCACGTACTTATGACGTTGAAATTTGGATTCCGAGCATGGGAATTTATAAAGAAGTTTCTTCTGCTAGTAACGCAAGAGATTATCAAGCTCGTCGTGGTATGATTCGTTATCGTGATTCCAAGACGGGAAAAACCAAGTTCTGCCATACTTTAAATGCTTCTGGCTTGGCTACAAGTCGTTTATTCCCAGCCTTACTTGAACAATGTCAACAAAAAGATGGTTCGGTCATCATTCCTGATGCTTTAGTACCATTCATGGGTGGAATTAAAGTTTTATATCCTAAGAAAAAATAAATCAATAAAATAAGCATAGTGGCGTAAAACTGCTATGCTTTTTATGTAAGGAGTGTTTTTATGCTACATCAAATGACTCTATATAACGGACCATTCGAAGCGATTCAAAGTGGACATAAAACCATCGAAATGCGGTTGTATGATGATATGTATTTTTATTATTCAAAAGAAAACATCGATAAAAATGGTGTATGCGGAATTGAAATCGTTAAAATCTAAATTTTTGTTCATATGAAATTGTAAAATATGCTATAATAATAATGCCACCGCGATAGGGCTGATGTGAACCTGGTCAGGACGGGAACGTAGCAGCCATAAGCATTCAACCTATGTGCGATGGTTTTTTTATGAAATAAAAAAGGAGGAATTCATGAGTGGAAAAAGAAAAATGGATGAAAGAAGCTCTACAAGAAGCGAAAAAAACTTTTGACATTGATGAAGTTCCTGTGGGATGTGTTATTGTACAAGATGGTAAAATCATAGCAAGAGGCCATAATTTAAGAGAAAAAACCAATGATCCAACCGCACATGCAGAAATCATTGCCATTCGAAAAGCAACGAAGAAATTAATGTCCTGGCGTTTAGAAAACTGTGATGTTTATGTTACAGTAGAACCTTGCTCAATGTGCGCGGGAGCGCTTCTTTGGTGTAGAGTGCGCTCTATCACTTATGGAGCAAAAGAGCCTAAAGGTGGTGCGCTAGGGTCTTCTTATAATTTGTTTTCTCAACCGAATTTAAATCATCATCCTTTGATTGAAGGGGGAATATTAGAAGAAGAATCAGCCTCTTTAATGAAAGAATTTTTTAAAAGAAAAAGGAATCGTGTTGAAACACATAGAAAAGGATAAACTAACATAGGGTGATACCTAGTTATGAAAAAAGTATTCTATTCTACATGTGTTTCTTTTTTATTTATCGTCTTTCTGTTTTGGTTATCAGCAATGTTAACATTTTTAATCGCACAGCCGATCTATGATCAAAAACCAATAGAAGCAGTAATTCAAGTGGAAGGATATTCGATCACAAGAAGAGAAGAAAATAGAAATCTAACCTTTTATTTAGAAGAACAAAAAGAAATATCCATGGCAAAGGTGATTGTTCTTTCATACTCTATTTATGACATGGAAAAGAATCCCTTCGTTTTTATTGTTGAAACACCACAAAATTATATTCATGCAACAGTAAATCAAGGTGGCTTTGCTTCAGGAATTGTTGTAGAAAAAAGTTGAAAAAAATATTACGCTATGTTTCTCTTTTTGCTTAATTTTATGTATAATAAAATTACAATTTAATTTTGAGGAGAACCATCATGCAGAAGAATAGGATCAAAAAAAGTAAAGAAAAAAAACAAAATACAACTCGATTTTCCGATGCTCGCTTTCATCCGGAAATACAAGTCGGTCTTCTTTCTTCTCAAGTGGCTTCTAGAGAGCAAGATGGTTTAACGAACAAAACAAAAAAACACTACTCGAAAAGTTATGGCGAGATTTTAAAAGACAATCTCGTTAGTCTTTTTAACATCCTTTTGTTTGTAATCGCATTAGCATTAATTATTGTTCGTGCTTTTGATCAATTGATGTTCTTGGTGGTTTTGTTTTTTAATATCGCGATTGGCATTTATCAAGAAGTTAGAGCAAAGCATACAATTGATCGCTTGCGTTTAGTCACAGCACCAAACGCAGAAGTGATTCGAGATGCTCAACAAATTACAATTTCTTCTGATAAAATCGTGTTGGATGATATTTTGGTTTTATCTTCTGGAAAGCAAATTAGCGCAGACGCCATTGTTCGTAGTGGTGTTGTCGAAGTCAATGAATCTTTATTAACGGGTGAAGCTATCGCTGTAAAAAAGAAGGCGGGCGATATGGTTTATGCAGGTTCTTACGTTACTTCTGGCTCCGCAATTGTACAGGTTGAAAAAGTAGGCGATGATAATTATGCGCAACAACTCCAAAAGAAAGCTAAAGTATTAGATAAACCAAAATCAGAATTATTGCGTTCTTTAAATTTTATATTCCATATTATCAGTTTTATTATTATTCCTCTAGGTATCATCATGGCTATTGGAAATTTTATTCAATTAAAAGGAAACGAAGAGTTAACTACTTTTGTTAAAGCAGAAAAAATTGTTTCAAGTACTGCGGGCTCTTTAGTTGGTATGATTCCTTCCGGAATGTTCCTTTTAACCTCAATGACTTTATATACTGGTGTTTATCGTTTGGGAAAAAAGAAGACTTCTGTACAGGAATTATATAGTATTGAAATGCTAGCTAGAGTAGATACTTTATGTTTAGACAAAACAGGAACTATTACCGATGGTACCATGAAAGTAGAAGATACCATTGTATTTGATGAATATAAAGGGATTGATTTAGATACCATCATGGGTTCTTATTTACGAGCGGTCAATGATAATAATCAAACCGCCATGGCAATGAAAGAAAAATATCCATGGAATAATATTTTAACCCCAATTACAGTTTTACCTTTCTCTAGCGAAAGAAAATATTCAGCAGTAACTTTCCAAAATAAAGGAACGTTCGTTTTTGGAGCACCTGAATTTGTTTATAAAGGAAAAGACAGAGAAATCCAAAAAGCCATTCGTTTTTACATTTCAAAAGGAACTCGTGTTTTGATGCTCGCTCATTCAAAAGACAAAATTAAAGGCGACAAAGTGCCTGAAGAAGTGAGCCCAATTTGTTTATTTGTTTTATATGATCACATTCGTGATGACGCTTATGAAACCATTAGTTGGTTTAGAAAAAATGATGTAGCAGTAAAAATCATTTCTGGTGATAATCCTATTGCTGTTGCGGAAATCGCTAAAGCAGTAGGTATTGATACTGCGCACCAATATATTTCATTAGAAGGCATGTCCTTAGAAGAAGTTGCTAATGTAGCCAATGATTACACGGTTTTTGGCCGTGTTACGCCAGAACAAAAAGCTGCGCTTGTCACTTCTTTAAGGAAGCATAAAAGAACGGTGGCCATGATTGGTGATGGTGTTAACGACATCCTCTCTTTAAAACAAGCCGATTGTTCCATTGCTATGGCATCCGGTTCAGAAGCCGCTTGTAACGTTGCTCACTTAGTATTGCTTGATTCGAATTTTAATGTTCTACCTGATGTAGTTTCAGAAGGTAGAAGAGCAATTTCTAACTTACAAAATGTTTCTTCTTTATTCTTAACCAAAACCATATTTAGTATTTTCTTCTCGATTATCTGGGCCGTTGTCATGTTTGCAGACTGGAGAAGTAATACCTCAAATAACTATCCTTTCCAAACCACAAACTTCTATATTTGGGAAATGTTAGCTATCGGTTTATCTTCGTTCTTCTTAGCCTTGCAACCGAATAAAAAGCGAATTAAAGGAGACTTCGTTAGTAACGTGGTTAGAAAAGCTTTACCAGGAGGGTTAGCTATCACTTTAGGTGTTTCAGCTTTCTTCGTCTTTGAAAACTGGAACAATGGAGCAGGCTTATTTCAATTCCAAGTCGTAGGCGAAGGGGTAACCCATTCTTCGGCGGTTATTACATGTAGTAGCTTAATTATGTACATCATAGCGTTTATTGTTTTATTAAGAATTTGTATCCCATTTAATCGTTATCGTGCGATTGTATGTGCCTCCTCGATCGCTTTAGCTATCCTTGCTTTAATTCTTTCGGAAATCGTTATTCCTTTCAAAGATGGAATGAGTTTCTTTGGATTATCGATTCATACGCTTTCTGGAGCGTCAGTAAAAGGATTCTTTATTGTACTAACTTTCGCGATTGGCATTTATTTCTTATTTGATTTTGTAATGAAAAATTTAGAGATACATCGTAAATAGGAGGAAAATTTATGAAAATTTCACAAGAAGTAAAACATGCATTATTGCATCATCAACCCGTTGTTGCCTTAGAATCAACCATTATTTCTCATGGCATGCCTTATCCTAAAAATGTGGAAACAGCTTTGCGGGTCGAACAAGTGATTCGTAATGCGGGTTGCATTCCTGCCACGATCGGTATTATTGAAGGCGAGCCGATTATCGGTATGTCTGCTGAAGAAATCGAATTGTTTGGTAAAAGAGAAGGTATTGTAAAAGTTTCTAGAAGAGACTTACCTATTGTTTATGCAAAAAAATTATGGGGCGCCACGACTGTAGCGGCCACGATGATTTTAGCAAGACAAGCCGATATTGAAGTGTTTGTTACGGGTGGTATTGGCGGCGTTCATCGTCATGGAAATGAAACCTTTGATATTTCTGCAGATCTTCAAGAATTAAGTCGTACCGATGTTACTGTTGTTTGTGCTGGGGCAAAAGCGATTTTAGACTTGCCATTAACCATGGAGTATTTAGAAACTATGGGCGTGCCAGTTTTAGGCTATCAAACGAAAGAATTACCCGCTTTCTATACAAGAAAGAGTGGCATTGCTTTAGAATACTCTTTTGATACACCGCTAGAATTAGCAATGATTATTAAAGAAAAAAGAAAAGCCCATCTTCATGGAGGCCTTTTAATTACGAACCCGATTCCCGAAGAATATGCTTTAGATGAAAATCTAATGAATCAATCGGTCAATCAAGCGTTAAAAGAAGCGGATGAAAAAGGAATTCACGGGAAAGACGTTACTCCATTCCTTTTAAGAAGAGTAGTAGAACTTACAGGAGGAGAATCTTTAGAATCTAATATTCAGTTAGTGTTAAATAATGCTCGATTAGGCGCTGAGATTGCCAAAGAATTATGCAAGCGATAAAAGAAGAACCGATGAAAACAGAAGAAAAATTAGGACGAGCATTAAAAGATTTAATGGCCAAAGAGCCATTAGACCAAATATCAGTAAAAAGGTTAACTGCTATTTGTGGAATTAATCGCCAAACTTTTTATTATCACTTTCGTGACATTTATGATTTATTAACATGGATATTTCTAAATGAGACGATTCAAGAAATAAAAAATGCAGAAACTTATTTAGAAGCAATTTATGGCTTTTTTGCCTATATTGAAAAGAACAAGATTTTCGTGATGAATGTCGCCTCTAGTGCTGGTAAAGATCTATTTGTAGAATTTCTAACCAATCATGTAAAAATAATTATTATGCGTTCATTACAAAAGAAAGATGAAGAGGGAGTACTTACTTTAGATGAAAAGAAATTTATTGCTAAATATTTCGGTTCTGCAAGCGTGGCTATTCTTATTGATTGGATAACTTCTAATATGAAAGAACCCAAGAGCGAAGTAATTCGTAAATTAGTAGTTGTCTCGAAAAATCAAACTGAAGATTGCATAGAAAAGTTTAAACTCTCAAGGAAGGGATAAGATGATTGCATTTAATTTCGAACCAAAAACCAAAATGATTTTTGGAATAAATAAAGAAGAAACAGTAGGCTCATTAATCAAAACCTATGGTAAAAGAAAAGTAATGGTTGTTTATGGAAAGAATTCCATTGTACAATCAGGTCTTTTAGCACGCGTTATAAAATCTTTAAAAGAAGCACATATTGAATATGTTTTATTTGGTGGAGCAGAACCCAATCCAAAATTATCTCACGTGGAGGAAGGTATTCAAAAAGTAAAAGAAGAGAATGTTGATTTTCTTTTAGCAGTGGGTGGAGGATCCGCTATTGATACCGCTAAATTAATTGCCGTAAGCTATGATTATAAAGGAAATCCTTTTGATTTTAATGATAAAAAAGTCGTTGCTGATCATGCGCTTCCGCTAGGTGTAATTTTGACCATCGCGGCGGCTGGAAGTGAAGGCTCTACTTCTTGCGTAATTACGAACGATAAAACGCATTGTAAGAAAGGATTTAATAGTGAATATAATCGCCCTGTTTTTGCTATTTATAATCCTGAACTCACTTATACAGTTTCGCCCTATCAAACCGCTTGTGGCATTGTTGACATTATGATGCATACATTAGAAAGATATTTTAATCCGTCTCGAGAAATTGAATTCTCTGATGAATTAGCGATAGGCCTTTTAAAAACGGTTTATAAAGCAGGAAAAGTGGTAATGGAAAAACCGAATGACTATGAAGCAAGAAGCACATTAATGATTGCTAGTACTTTTTCCCATAATGGTTTAACGAGCATAGGGAAGAATGTTTCTATGCCAGTTCACCAATTAGAACATGCATTAAGTGGAAAATATGATTTTGTTGCCCATGGCGCTGGTTTATCTGTTTTATTTCCTTATTGGGCTATGCTATACTATAAATACGACTTACCTAAGTTTGCTCGCTTAGCTAAGGAAGTTTTCGAAATTCAGGGAGAGGACGAAAGCAAAGTTGCATATCTTGGAATCGTTGCGATCCAATCGTTCTTTCACCAAATCGGAATGCCGATAACATTCCAAGAATTAGGCGTTACTGCTTGTGATTATGATGCATTACTTGCATTAATGTTTGATGGGCGTGACACCATTGATAGTGTTGGGCAAAAACTTGATCGCAAAAAAGCTAAAGAAATCTTTATGCTTTGTGCAAAGGAGGAAGTTGTATGAAAAAGGCAACAAATTATAGTCTATTAGTATATGCTTTATTTTTAGTGTGCATTTACTTAATTGGAAGTTTTGTTTTATCTAAAGGGGCAGGCGCTATTGGAGGCAATGCTTTTGTTTTCTACTTAATCGCCATTATTATTGGTTTTATTATCACCGTTATTTTTATGGAATTAGGGCATATCGTAGGTGCTAAAATAGGCGGATATCGAATTATTTCTGTATCGTTTTTATGGCTTACTTTCGTAAGACAAAATAAGAAATGGAAAATTACAACGACAACATTTGATGGTTTTACTGGAGAGACTAAAGTCGCTCCCAAAAAAGAAAATGCAAATCCTATGCCAATGTTCTGGTTTGGAACGATATTCCTGTTGATTTTAATGCTACTAGGCATTTATTTACCTAGTATAATTTCTGCTAAAGATTCATTAAAAACACATTTTGTTTATGGTGGTTATATTATCTCCACAATTGCAGGATTGATGGTGTTTTACAATATTTTACCATTAAGATTAGATACCAAAAATGACGCAATTATGATGCGGTTTGTACGTAAAGAAAGAATTCAAAAATACAATGATATTTGCCGAATACAAGGTGAATTATATGATGGGGAAGGCTTAGAAGAATTAGAAGATTTACCAGAAAATGATTATTTATTGGCGCATTGGAATTATTATGCTTATCTTGAAAAAGTCTATAATGGTGAATATCAAAAGGCGGAAGAAATTTTAGATAGAATGATTCAAGATTCGGAGAAACTACCAGACGCAATTTATGATGAGTTATTAGCGGCCAAATTAGTATTGTTACTTCTTACAAAAAGTAAAGAAGAAGCCCAAGAATATTTCCTATCTGTTTCCCCACAAGTTCGTAAAACCATTAATCTTTGTTCTACTGTAGAAGGAAGCCGCAATTATTTCTTCATTTCTGCGATTATGAACGACAATTTTGAAGAAGCGAAATCAGCTTATAAAAAATACTTAACCAAGGAAAAACAAAATTTAGAAGTTGGAAGAAACTTTGATGAAGATTCAATGATGGCCATGATGATGAATCAAATTCATGAAATTCATCCAGAATGGAACTTTAAAAAATAAAGTTATTAACCTCGTTAGAATAGGACCCTTTTTAGAAAAGAAGAGGGTCTTTTTTGTTACGCTCTTTAGTCATGCAGCAGTCAACAAAAACATAGATTATAAAGAGACGAGGATAACCTTATGTACGAAACAAGAAGCGTAAAAGAAGTATGCGAAATATTAAAAGTTGACATGGCGTTAGGTTTAAAAGAAGATGACTGGCAAAGAAGACAAAAGAAAGATGGAAAAAATCAATTACAGAAGGATAAGAAAAAGAACCCTTTTCGTATTTTCATACGTCAATTTCAGGATCCTATGATCTGTATTCTTTTTATTGCGTCGCTTCTTTCTTTTTTCTTAAAAGAATATGCGGATGCATTGATTATTTTGTTTGTAATTGGTGTGAACGCGATTGTAGGAACGATTCAAGAATTTAAAGCGGAAAAGTCATTAGAAGCATTAAAAAAGATGTCTGCGCCATCTTGCTTAGTGAAAAGAAATGGCGTAATTCAAGAAATAAAAGCAGAAGATTTAGTTGTAGGAGATATCGTTATTCTAGATGAAGGAAGAATTGTTCCGGCGGATTTAAGAATCATTGAATCGAATAATTTAAAAATTGATGAATCGAGTTTAACGGGAGAATCTTTGCCAGTATCTAAACATATAGAACCAGTAAAAGATAAAACTCCGCTAGCGGATCAAAAGAATATGGCTTTTATGTCGACTTCGGTTGTTTATGGTAGAGGCATTGGTATTGTAACCGCTACTGGCATGAAAACAGAGATTGGAAAGATTGCTAGTATATTAAACGAAACAAAGACAGAACTGACTCCTTTACAAAAAAGATTAGCGGATTTAGGAAAAATATTAGGGATTTTAACAGTTCTACTTTGTGTATCTTTATTTGTGGTTTCTATTATTCAAAAAAGAAATCTGTTTGAAATGTTAATCACATCGATTTCTTTAGCGGTAGCGGCCATTCCAGAAGGATTACCGGCTGCGGTAACAATTGTTTTAGCTTTGGGCGTTCAACGAATGGTAAAAGCGAATACGATTGTAAGAAGGCTTCCTTCTGTTGAAACATTAGGTGCGGTTTCTACTGTTTGTTCCGATAAAACAGGAACATTAACGCAAAACAAAATGACGGTACAAAAAGTGTTTTATAATTTAGAAACCAAAGAAGCAAATCAAGTACGATTGGACGATATTCAGTTGTTAGTGCAGGGTATGGTTTTATGTAATAACGCTAATATAGATAATAATATCATTGGTGATCCTACCGAGGTCGCGCTTTTAGAGATGGGGAAATATTTCGGAATCGATAAAAAGAAAATAGAAACAGATTATCCAAGATTAAATGAAATTCCTTTTGATTCCACTAGAAAAATGATGACAACTTTTCATGTCCATAAAAAAGAAAAGATATTATTCACAAAAGGGGCATTAGATATGCTCATTCAAAAAGTAACAAAGATTTATAAAAATGGACAAGTCGTACCGATTACAAAAGAAGATATTGAAGTGATTCAAAAAGCCAATCATGAAATGGCAAAAGATGCCCTTCGTGTTTTAGCGGTAGCGTATCAAAAATCCAACGAAATGAAAGAAAAAGACTTAATTTTCTTAGGATTTGTTGGAATGATGGATTTACCTAGAGAAGAAGCAAAAATTGCAGTAGAAAACTTTAAACAAGCAGGAATTAAAACAATTATGATTACGGGAGATCATCCGGATACAGCATTTGCAATTGGAAAAAAACTAGGGATTGTAGAAAATGAAAAAGATTGTGTTACGGGAAAAGAATTAGATTCGTATAATGACGAACAACTAAAAGATGTATTAAAACACGCGAAGGTGTTTGCCCGCGTTACACCCGCACATAAAGTTCGTATTGTACAAGCGATTAAATCACAAGATCAAATTGTCGCTATGACAGGTGATGGAGTCAATGATGCACCAAGTTTAAAAGCAGCGGATATCGGTATAGCGATGGGCATAACAGGAACCGATGTTGCTAAAGGGGCATCCGATATGATTTTAGTGGATGATAATTTTGCTTCTATTGAAAAAGCAGTCGAAGAGGGTAGAGGGATATATGCAAATATAAAAAAGGTCGTTTTGTTCTTATTATCTTCTAATTTTGGAGAAGTTTTTACGATGTTTTTAGCCATTTTATTTCGTTTACCTGTTCCTTTAATCGCGATTCATATATTGTGGGTAAACTTGATTACGGACACGCTTCCCGCTTTAGCCTTAGGTGCAGATCCTAAAGATGAAGATATTATGAAAGAAAAGCCAAGAGATGCAAAAGAATCGCTTTTTGCAAAAGGCGGATTAAAATTAACACTATTCTATGGTATTTTTATTACCCTTTTAACCCTATTAGCGTTTTTAGCGTATCCAACTAGCATTATGATTCAACAAGGGAAATATTCACTATTTAATTTTAAGGATAACTATTTTGCTATCCGTGATTTATTCCAAAACGGAAACACATACTTAGGACTTTCAGGCGAAGATATCGTTATGCGTTCAAGAACATATGCTTTTACCGCATTAGGCATGTCTCAATTGTTTCATATGCTAGGAATGAGCAACATAAAAAAATCAGTTCTTCACATTTTAAAAAGAAAGAACTGGTTAATGTTTATTTCATTTACGCTTGGTATTGCTTTACAGGTTTTAGTAACAGAAATTCCCTTTTTTAATCACTTTTTCCAAACTTCGGAATTAAGCTTTTTAGAGTGGATTTGGTTATTATTAATCAGTGCATTACCCCTATTTGTTCATGAAATTATGGTTCCTTTATGGAAGAAAAAGATGAATTAAGGACGGAAATTTCTCATAATATCATCCATCCGTGATTGTGAACCTAAAACCTTATTCGTAATATCAGATAAATAATTTCGTTGAGCATTCATGGAAAGTAAAACTTGACCAAAAAGAATAAAAGTATTACCGATTGTGCTTTGTTGATCCGTGGTTAAAGGAATGGAAACAGTATAGGCAAGAGAAAAAGTTAGCAAAGTTAGTTCTTCAGCAGAAAGGCTCAATAAACAATTTGCTAGTTTTTGAAAATCATTTTGTGCATCTTTGATTCTTGGATCCATTTCTTATCTTCCTCTTAAAAATATATGTTATAACGCGTAAAAAAATAAGAAAGGAAAGCAATAAAAAAGCAAGTGCTTATGAGGTCACTTGCTTTTTAAGTATTTACTTATCTTCTTTTTTGTCTTTGTTTTCCACTAATAAATCGCGAATTTCAGTAAGCAAGACGATTTGTGGATCAGGCTCTGGCTCTGGTTCAGGTTCAGGTTCGGGTGTGACTTCTGGTTCTTCATCTTTTTCTTTTGCTTTTTTAACCGCCTCTTCCATTTTGGTATGGATAGAATTAATGGTTTTTACAATGCAGAATAAGACGAAAGCAATTAATAAGAAGTTAATAATTGCGTTAATGAATTCGCCCCAATCAATATAGATTGAGTTGGCTAAATCAATTTCAGTGGTTCCTTCAACATAAGTCTTCTTTAAATAGGTGTAGATACCTGATAAAGAATCAGAGCCAAAGATTAACGCTAAAACCCAGTTAATGATGGGTTTTAAAATGTGATTACTTAATGAGTTCACAATGCTTGTAAAAGCGCCACCAACGATGACACCAACAGCCATGTCTAAGACATTGCCGCGAGTAATAAAATCTTTAAACTCGCTAAAAAATTTGGATTTTTTTCTTTTTTTCATAATTTTTACCTCTTTTTTATTTTACAATAAGTAATAACAAAAATACAAGATAGGCAATAAAAAAAGGAAGTATATTTCATCTTCCTTTTTCGCTTGTAAATTAGAAGCCAAAGTCAAATAAAGCGATGACTAAGCAATGTCCAATACGTGGATATTCACCATCTGTAAATTGTAAGAAAGTATTGCCATCAGCACTTTGTGCATTATAGTAAGTATATTCTTGACCTGATTGTGTTTTTTCTGTTCGTTTTGCAACAGTAAAGCCATTGGTTTCAAGAATGGTCTTATAGATGTCACATGCGTTTTCGCTTACACCACTGATAAGAATTGTGTGAATTTTATATTCACCAACAGTTGGTTCAGATTCAGTAGTGGTTTGATAATAATATTCGAAGGTTTTTCCTTCTTCAACATAATTTGGTAAAGCACTTGCAAAGGATGGTAATCCTTCGGTTTTTACGAATGGTTCACTTGCTAAGTAAGCAAAGATAACAATGCCTTGATAACCAGTTTGCGTGGAATAAGCAAATTGAATGAGAACACCTGATATGTAGTCATATGCGCCATATACTTCATTGGTTTCAGCATCTGTAAGCATTTCAAGACCAGCATCTTTAAGGGCTTTAATATAGTTGTTATAATCAGTTTCTGTAGCGCCCATACAATTGATAACGTAAGTATCTAATAAGATGTCGTTTCCTTGGCTATCAGTTCCAGGGAATACGTTCCATCCACCAAAGTACGAGATATTAGCTTCGTTTTCATAAGTTGGATGTAAAATATCAGTGCCTAAAAGCTCTTCAAGTCCTTCGGTTGGCCATGCTGGTAAATTAGTACCAGTGTATCCACCCGCGGAAACATATTGTTGAACACCAACACTAATATAAATACCATAACGAGCAGTGTATTCGTCAATTTGTCCCAGAATGCATCTACCAAATTGAACAAATTGATATTTGTTACCACGAATCGCTTTAGAAGCCATATAGGTACCATTTTTAGAGTAGCTAGATATATCAATGGTAAAACCTAAATCAGAATAGTGAGTTCTATAATCATTCAAGAAAGAGCTAAGTTTTGAACTTTCGATGGTTTCTTCTTCAGAATCAAAAGCGATAATCGTTGTAGCCGAAATTTCATAGTTGTTGTTTTCACGATAATCTAAATGGTCGAACTCTGCGTAATAATATTTGGTATTAACAAAAGGAAGGGCAATGGTATTGTTTTCATCACCAATGGCTTCATAAGCTTGATCTAATAATGCTTTAATGGAGTCAACCCAATCAGTGCCATTTCCTTCAATGCGTACTAAACCTGAAGAGCCAGAACTACTAGATGGATCACCAGTTTTTCCACAACCAGTTAACGCAAGTCCAAGAGCTAAAAATGCGGTAAATAAAGTTTTTTTGTTCATAATTTTTTCCTCCTTTTTTATTTGCGCTTTCTATATTTATATTTTAAATATAGAGATAGTAGTATTATATCTTCATACAAAATAAAAAGCAATGAAAAAAAATTAAAAAAGCGCTTACATGAATTTTTATCTTTTTTTGCATGTAAAAATGGTATGCTTTTATCAATAATTTAAGAAAAATTTTGACACATGACGAAAAATGACAAGATTTCTTCTGTTGAAATGATTTACTTATTTTACAAAGTAAAGTATAATTTTATCCCAGGGTGGTGGAAAAATGAACAAAATAAAGATTATTATCGATAGTACTTCCGATTTAAGACCTGAAGAAATTCAAAAATATGACTTAGCAATAGCGCCATTATACGTTAGCTTTCCCGATAAAACATTTATTGATGGTGTTGATTTGAATACCGCTAAACTTTATTCTTTAGTAGACCAATGTGGTGTTTTACCAAAGACGGCAGCTAGAAATCCAGAATTCTTTGAGGAAATGTTTGATAAATATATCAAAGAAGGTTATGACATTCTTTGCATTTTAATTTCTAGTGAATTCTCTTCGATGTATCAAGCAGCTAAAATTGCATCGCAAGATTTTGATGAAAATCGTATTCGTGTTGTTGATTCACGAAACTTATCCTCAGGTATTGGACTTTCTGTTTTAAAAGCATGCAAATTAAGAGAAGAAGGTAAAGGTCTTCACGAAATTGCTGACTATTTAGAGAAAGTTATTATTCCTAATGTAAAAGCGCAATTTGTGGTAGAAAATTTGACCTATCTTCATAAAGGAGGCAGATGTTCATCAACATCTTATTACTTTGGTAAGATTTTAAACATCCATCCTGAAATCGTTGTTCGTGATGGTAAAATGAGTGTGTATCGTAAACCAAGAGGAAAAATGATTAAAGCATACAATGAATTATTAGATATGATTCGTGAAGATTTGCCAAATGTGGATTTAGATCATATCATGATTACCCATTCTATTTCTCCAATTGGTGAACAATATTTGTATGAAGAACTCTCTAAAATGGTACCAAAGGAAAGCATTATGGTAACAGAAGCAGGCTGTGTTATCTCTTCACATTGTGGTAGAGGAACAATCGGTATCCTTTATATTTTGAAAGACAAAGATGAAAAATAAGCTCATTACGAGCTTATTTTTTTTGACAATAAACATCTACCGCTGATAGAATCTTTTGCTGCGGAGAGAATAATGCGGAAAATGTTATGTTTTTCATTTGTAAAATAGAAGAGAATATGTAATTTTCGCTAAGGTCATCCAAGTCAATATAACGAATTCCATATCCTAAAGTGACTTGGTTGCGCATAGGAATATAAACCGTTGAGTTGTTGATTTTAAAAGATTGAATAGCGGAACTTCTTTCACGATGATTGACAATGAGAATGGAATCACCATAGGATTCGCATTGTTGCGGTTTTAAAGATAGAAATTGCTTACAAACATATTCGCTATCTAATGCTTCCGCTAAAGTGGTTTCACTTAAAAATTGAGAATTGTTAATCCATATATCGCCACTAGTGAAGACCGATTCTCCATAGAAAATAGATTGATCAATTCGATATTGCCCGTTCGCGCATAAATAAAGAGGATAAGGACTACGAACTGTACAATTGTTGATTTTAACCGTGGACCTTTTTGTTGAATTTGGATTTTCAGTAATTCCGTAACAAGAAGATTCAATCGTACACTGATCAATTTCAACATTCGGTTGATCAAAAATGGCAATACCAGCAGCACGATCTTGTTTACATGTAATTTGCGCATTTTGAATTCTAATTTTTCCGTTACCATGTAAACTGATACCATGAGAATCACTATTGATTTGATTTTGGTGGAAATCCAAAACGAGATAATTTTTTGTTTCGATTGATAAAGTTTCGGTTATATTTTGCATAATGTCGAGTTTTGCATAATCGACATTTTTTTCTTTTATCCACGTGATTGCAGCGTGTAAATTTGATGGCTGATATATTTTTTGTGAAAAAAGCGTTAAACTTCTAGGAAAATCATGATACGAAACAATTTGGTTGGTATCTTGTTTCCACCCAAATAAAGGATAGGTGGAATAAGAGAAGGGATAATGTTCTTTTTCTAGCCATTCATTGACTTCATAAATATCTTTTGGATAATAACCTAGATTTGCATGATTTTTTAAAACAAGATTCATTTTTTGTAAAAGGAATTTTTGATAAGGAACACTTTCTTTATTTTGACTTTTATTTTGATTATAGATGGCTCCTGACCCTAAAAATACAATCAATAAGAAAGTGATGAGTCCTTTTTTGTAATCAAAGTTATTTTTCATTCGTAGCACCTCTTTCATAACTAGTATGCGGATAAGGCGAGAATGAAAAACTGGAAGAAAATAGAAAAAAGCACTCCTTCTATAGAAAAGAGTGCTTGAAATGAATGATAAGTGAACTATTATTCGAGCTCAAAAGCGCCAGTATAGAGTTGATAATAGGTGCCTTTTTGTTTTAGAAGCTCTTCATGTGTTCCTCTTTCAATAATGTAACCATGATCTAATACCATGATGGCGTCACTATTACGAACGGTGGATAAACGGTGAGCGATAACAAATACGGTTCTACCTTCCATTAATTGATCGGTACCTTTTTGAACGAGTTTTTCGGTACGAGTATCAATGGAAGAAGTGGCTTCATCTAAAATCATTACCGGAGCATCCGCAACTGCGGCACGGGCAATGGATAATAATTGACGTTGACCTTGTGATAGGTTGGAACCATCACCATTTAACATCGTATTAAACCCTTCGGGTAGACGAGTAATGAAGTCATAAGCATTAGCAATTCTTGCCGCTTCATAAACTTCCTCGTCGGTAGCGTCTAAACGACCATAACGAATATTTTCCATAACGGTACCGGTAAATAAGTTAGTGTCTTGTAAAACAATACCTAAGGATTTTCTTAAGTCGGCCTTTTTAATCTTATTAATATTGATGCCATCATAACGAATTTTCCCATCAGCAATATCGTAGAAACGGTTAATTAAATTGGTAATGGTGGTTTTTCCAGCTCCGGTTGCACCAACTAAAGCAATCTTTTGACCAGGGTGAGCGTAAATAGAAACATCATGCAAGACGATTTTTTCGGGAGTATAACCAAAGTCTACTTCGGTTAAAAGAATGTCGCCTTTTAGTTCAGTGTAAGTGATGGTACCATCACCATGAGGATGTTTCCAAGCATAATAACGTGTTCTTTCATCGGTTTCTTCAAAGGCTCCATCTTCGTTATACTTGATATGCACTAAAGTGACATAACCTTCATCGGTTTCACTTGGTTCATCAATTAAGTCAAAGACACGAGAAGCACCAGCTAAACCCATAACGACAAAGGTGAATTGTTGTGAGAAGTTAGAAATGTTATTGGTAAACATACGACACATCATCAAGAAGGAAACAAGAACACCATAACTCACTTTTTCAAATCCAAATAAAGTTAAATTATAAAGGGTGTCTGGATTTTTATTTTGAAGGATTAATAAAATACTTCCGAATACAGCAAGTAGTACATATAAGAAGTTACCGATATTGCCCATAATAGGACCCAAAATGTTACCATTAATGTTACCTACAGTAGCGACATCACATAAGTGGTTATTAATTTCATCGAAGGCTTCCGCTGATTTTTCTTCATGGCAGAAAACTTTAATAACTTTTAATCCTTTAATGGATTCTTCAATATAACCTTCTACTTGACCTAAAGCTTTTTGTTGCTTGACGAAGTATTTAGCAGATTTTCCACCAATATGCTTGGTGTTTAAGAACATAAATACACTACCGAATAAAACGATTAATGTAAGCCAAACACTATAACGAAGCATAACGAATAATAACGCGATAACGGTAAATGAGGTTTGGAAAATGTTAGGTAAACATTGACTGACTAATTGACGAATGGTATCGATATCGTTCGTGTAAATGGACATAATGTCACCATGAGCGTGGGTATCAAAATATTTGATGGGTAATGTTTCCATATGATCAAATAACTTGATACGCATAAAGTTTAAGAATTTTTGCGTGGTGATTGCCATCACATAGTTCCAAGTAAAAGATCCTAATAAACCGACGACATAAATACCAGCCATCATAATTAAAAGAGGTGTTAACTTTTCCCAAGGATCTGTTTGTGCTTTAATGGCATCCGTTAAAGCGTCGGTAATATTTTTTACAAAGATAGAAGAGGCTAAATTACCAAAAGAGGTAATGACGATACAAATCATAACAAGGATGAGTTGCCATTTGAATTCTTTAAAGAGAATCTTAACAAGGCGACCAAATGTTCCTTTTTTGGCTTTTTGTGGTTTTTTCATTGTGCCTTCCATAATTATTCATCCTCCTCTCCGTCTTTTTTATTTTGTGTATAATAGACTTCTTGATAAATTTTATTGGTTTTCAATAATTCTTCATGGGTACCAATTTGATCAATATGACCATTATCTAAGACAATGATTTGATCGGCGTCTTCAATGGAAGAAATTCTTTGGGCGATAACGATTTTCGTGGTATCCGGAATATCTTTTCTTAAACCCATACGAATTAATTTATCGGTTTTAGTATCAACTGCAGAAGTGGAGTCATCAAGAATAAGAATTTTAGGTTTCTTTAACAAAGCACGAGCGATACATAATCTTTGTTTTTGTCCGCCTGAAACGTTACTTCCACCTTGCTCAATGTGGGTGTTATAACCATCAGGGAAAGAAGTAACGAAGTCATCCGCTTGTGCAATTTTACAAGCATTAATCACTTCTTCTTCACTAGCGTTAATATCACCCCAACGTAAGTTTTCAATAATACTACCAGAGAATAAAACATTCTTTTGTAATACGACAGCGACGTTATTTCTTAAAGTTTCTAAATCGTATGCTTGAACGGGGTGACCGCCAACATCTAACTCACCTTCATTAATGTCATATAATCTTGAAATTAGGTTAATTAAAGAGGTTTTACCAGCACCGGTTGAACCGATAATTCCAATAAATTGTCCACTTTGAATAGAAATATTAATATTCTCTAACGTATATTTTTCAGCAGTTTCTCTATATTTAAAGGAAACATTTCTAAAGGTAATTGAGCCATCATCTAATTCATATAATGGGTTTTCTGGATTTTTGATTGTAGGTTCTTCTTCTAATACTTCGGCAATACGGTTAATCGCTTCTAAGGATAAAGAAAGCATTACGATAATCATAGAAACCATCATTAAGGCCATTAAGATTTGAACGCCATAGGTTAATAAAGAAGATAATTGACCAACGGATAATGCTCCCCATTCAATAATCGTTTTGCCAGGATTTTCAGGATCAGGAATTGGATTTGCTGTTTTAAAAATTAAAACAGCACCAAACGTACAGACTAAAATGTTGGATAAGTGAATAGAGAAGTTCATTAAAGGGTTATTGAACGCTAAGATACGTTCTGCTTTGATGAATTCTTTGGCCATATTGGTACTTGCACGATTGAATTTTTCTTGTTCAAAGTCTTCACGAACATAGGATTTCACGACCCGAATACCGGAAACGTTTTCTTGAATAGATTCATTTAAGGCATCGTATTGTTTAAAGACTCTTTTGAAAATTGGCATAGCAAGTTTCATGATTAATAAAAGACCAAAAGCTACAAATGGGATAATACAAACGAAGATCCAAGCCATATTTCCACCGATTATAAAGGCCATAATTGCGGAGAATATAAACATTAAAGGAGCTCGCACTACGATTCGCGTACACATTTGGAAAGCTTGCTGAGTATCGGTGACGTCAATTGTCATACGAGTAACTAAAGAAGAGTTAGAGAATTTATCGATATTTTCGAAAGAGAATGATTGAATTTTCTTAAATAAATCACTTCTTAAGTTTTTCGCTAATCCTGTGGATGCGATTGCGGCTGTTCTACCACCTAAAATACCACAAGTTAAAGATAAAGCCGCCATTAATACCAAAGCAACAATATACATCCATAGTTCTTTTACATCTGAAACTACTTCGATTTTATCAACGAATTTAGACATAACTAATGGTAAAGCACATTCCATGGCCGCTTCACCCACCATAAATAAAGGTGTTAATAAAGCAGGGACTTTATACTCTCGGACACTTTTTAAAATTAGTTTAATTTTTTTCCACATAATATATATCACCTCTCGTCATTTTTATTTAGAGCGTCGCTCTTAATTAAAAGTCTTAACATCACTTTTTTTCTTGGACATTGAAACGGAATCACTTCATTATGAAGTCTTTCATATAATATGCCTTTTAAAAAGGAAAGAAAAAGTAAAACCATTTCATGAGGAGAACCTTCTAAGAAAGTTCCTTCTTCTTGACCTTCTTTTATAATTTCCTTTAATCGATAATAAAGTGAATGTTTGGAAGAACATTTTTTTAAAGGTAAGGTTCTTTGAAAAGGATTCGTTAAAAAGATATAAAAATAGCAACAGTTAATTTCATCATCCTTCAAAAGTTTATGAACATGAGAAACAAAAGATTGCATTTTTTCTATCGGCTTTTCTCCTTGAAACCATTCTGTTGGGTAGTTAATTCTTCCTGAAGCAAATGCTTCATCAATCATCGTATTAAAACATTCGAGCTTTGAAGGGAAATAGTGATAAAAAAGCCCATGAGAACATCCACAAGCTTTGGTTATATCATCAATTTTCACAGCGTCATAGCCTTGTATTGTAAAAAGCGGTAAAGCGGCAAGTAAAATATTGTTTCTTCTTGTGTCCTTAACTAAGGAATTTGAAGTGTTTTCCATTTCATCACCCCCATTGACTTTTCAGTCAACTAGCATATTTTAGTATTCATTGTTTTATATGTCAATATACATTGACAATAAAATAAAAAAAAGAACGCGAAATTATCGCGCTCTTTGAAGTTTAAAAATCTTATGCAGCGGTTTCTTCTGTGAAGTCAGCAAGATTTGGCTTACTGAATTTAGCATCGTTTAAATGAACATTCATTTTGCTGCTTGCAGTAATGGTCACTCCACCATCTCCAGCTTTTATACTAGCTTTAACTTCACTCTCTAAAGAAGAGATAATGTAGTTATCAAATTGAACTTTTATTAAAGAATTACCTTTGGTGGAAACTTTAGAGCCTTGAAGTTCTACGCTGGTGTTAATAGAAGCTTTTTGTGTAATGCCTAAGTTTCCATCTCCAGTAGAAGTATAAGTTACAGAAGGAGTGCCAAAGTCAATTTCTTGACCTGCAACTTTTGTTTTTGCTTCTTCATATTGATCTAAGTTTAAGTAAGCTTTCCCAGATAAAATATTATAAACTTCATTTAAAGATTTTCCTAATGCTTCAGCAAAGTTAAAATCATTAATTTCAACAGTGATTTTTGTATAAGTTTTTTCATCATCAAGTTCGGAAACAGTGTAGAAGGTGTTGTCTTCAAGATACATCCACACTTTTACCTCAGAATCTTCTTCAAAGCCTACCATTTTAGAAGACATATAGAATTGGAAGTTTTCTAAATCAACGCTGATGAGTGAAGTGAGAGAACTAGATTCTGTATCTGAAACGCTTCCACTCTTTTTATTCATTTCCATAGAAATATCTTCATCAATATAGAATTTCTTTGGAAGCTCGAATTCTTTTGATTCTTGGACTTCAGTAATTTTTTGTGCTCTTTGTTTAGCAACTTCAGGTTTAACTGTTTGACCACCGCAACTAGCAAGTCCTAAAATTGTGATAACAGGTAAAAGCATTTTCTTTGTAATTTTTTTCATTTTTCATTTCCCCTTTTCATATCAATTGTATGATTAAATTACAATAACCATTATAGCAAACTCATAAAAAATTATTAATAGATATAGAAGAAAAAAATAAAAAAATTTTAGACAAAGCAACAGAAGTGTAACAAAAAACAATTTTTTTGAATTGAGCGCACGCTTTACTAGTGCGTATAGAACGCAGCTTCCTAAAAAGTAAAAACAAAATAAATTAGGTAAAAAGAAAAGCACCACCATAAAGGGTGCTTCCTTATAAATATCGGTAGATTTATTTGAATAATTCAATCAATATAATTAAATCTCTAATTTACGCTTGTTAAAGAAATAATAACCAATAATTGATATGAATCCTAGAGCTACTACTAAAATCACAAAAGATACGTTGTTATTTGTAATATTTGCAGAGTTGAATTTAGCAGATTGACTTTCAAGCTTTGCTTTTTGTGCCATTGCCGCTAAATAGTTTACGCGATCACCAATAGTGGTTTCGTTTTCCTCATCAATAATTTCATTTTCATAACCACTAGCTAGGATTTGATATTCTAAATAATTAGCAGATTTATCACACCAGTAACCTGCTTCACGATTTTTGAAGTAAGTAATAACAGCATTCTTTCTTTGTTCTTCAGTAATGCCTTCTGTTTTAAAGGTAATGGTATCTGTTTCTAAAGTTAAGATAGAAACACCAGTTTCGGTAGCGGTAGCTTCGACATCGAAACCTAAATATGGAACACCTTCTGCTGTAGCGTTATGAGCAGGTAACTTAAGTGTTTCTCCTTTAATATGGGCTTGAATGGTCTTGGGAAAGAATGAACAATCAAATAATTCGCCAGATTGAGAATTAGGGTAATATGTACCTGAAATATAATCATCTAAATAAATAATTTTTGTAAAAGTATTAGCAATTTTGATTTGCATTCTATCATAGGATTTAGATGCATCAATGGTAAATTTATAGAAATAATCGGTGATTTTAATAGTGTCCACTGGGACATTATCAATATCAGTTGCGTTTGGATTATCAAACTTAGAAGACCATCGGTGAATAGCGATACCATTTTCAACCCAACGGCTATCATTAAAGGTAACATAGATTTCAAAGTCTTCAGCTTCTTCGTATTTTGCATATAAATTTAAAGAATCTTCAGCGGTGCCACCCGTATAAAGAGTTTCAAAAGTTGGATCTAAATACCAACCTATAAGTCGATAGCCTTCTTTTTCAAAGAATGTAGGTTGAAACAGATTGTTTTTTAATACTTTTCTTTTTCCTAATAACTTTTTTCCATCGTAGTAATTAATCGTTGCATACTCAGGAGCAATGAGATTGTAGGTCTTGTTTTCATTTTGCGTTCCAACAAGTATTACATCTTGATCAAGCACCGTATTTGCATCAAATAGAACTGACTGAATAGCAGTCGCTTGGTCAGCAGTGCCATCATTAATAACAATTAGGTCATAGCCATAAGAAACATCAATAGGAATTTCATAATAACCATTTTCATTTTTAGTTAAGGCTTCTCCAGGCCATGCAGTTTTTTCTTGATCATCATATTGACATTTAAAATAAATATAAGGTTTGTTACCAAAAATAGAACCACTGTCATTTAAATAGAAAGTATAATCCGTAGAGTAATCGAATAACCCATAAAGCTTAAGAGCATCTTCTCCTTCTTCAAGAAGAGTACCTTTTACAAAAGGTGTGGTAAAAGTATCATCAGTATACCAGCCATCAAAACGACCAACCAAAGGATATCCTAACTTAACCCATGCATTTTCATCAAAGTGGAAAAAGGGAAGATCAACAGGTTCCCCTACAACTTCAGAATATGAGTGATAAAGGCATTCATAGTTTCCAAGTTTTTCATAAATTTCTTTAAATTGAGGAATATAATAATTGACTGCACGATAAGTAACTTGCTTAGCATTTAATGCATTTTTATGTAGAAAAGTAGTCTCATCTTTTAAAACTGGAGTAGTTTCTTCACTACCATAAGCTTTTACATGCACATTTTTTTGAATAGAACTGCCTAATAAAGTTAATGTGGCAAAAGTCATTAAGGCGATTTTTGTGTAATTTTTCATTATTTTTGACCTCCTATGCATCACGCTTAAAAAGCGCGTGAGTTAATAATATATGGAAATCCAGCAATTTTCAACAAAAATGCAAATTTTTCCATTAGCAGGAAGACTTTTATTTGAACAGTTAATAGTAATTCTATATGTTTTTGACTTTTTAATGACAATATATCAAGAAAAAGATTGCATTCTATTTTTAGCGGGTTAAAATGAATGGAGTGATTGAAAGAGGCGAGAAGTATGCTAGCAATCGTATTATCAGGTATTATCTTTGTAGTTATGATTTTAGCCATTTTATTCTTTCATTCTATTCAAATAAAAAAAGTAAAAATATCCACATATTGGTTAGTGCCATTATTTGGGGCGATCATTCTTGTTATCTGTAAACAAGTCAATATAAAAGAAGTGATTGAAGTTAGCTTTCATTCTTCAAGTATGAACCCATTGAAGATACTTCTGTTATTTTTATCCATGACTTTATTATCGATTTTTCTTGATGAAGTTGGTTTTTTTCGTTATTTAGCTTTTCGCTTATTAAAAAATGCGACACAAAATCAAATTCAGCTTTTTATTATTTTATATATCGTTGTTTCTTTTTTAACGGTGGTTACTTCGAATGACATTATCATTTTGACTTTTACACCTTTTATTTGCTATTTTTCAAAGCATGCGCATATTGATTTAATTCCCTATTTAATTTCGGAATTTGTAGCCGCTAATACAATGAGCATGATGTTAATGATTGGAAATCCAACGAACATTTATATTGCAACTTCTTATGGCGTTGATTTTATGGAGTATCTAAAAATTATGGCACTTCCAACAATAAGTGCGTCAATTGTAGCATTTTTCATCTTATTTTTACTTTTTTATAAGAAATTAAAAGTAAAGGCTGAAGTAGAAATAGAAGAAGTAAAAGTAGAAAAGAAAGCTTTTGTGATTAATGGTCTCATTCATTTATGTGTTTGTACTTTATTACTAGCTATAGCGGCTTATATTCATATTGAAATGTGGCTCATTAGTGCGCTTTCTGCCTGCTCTTTAATGATAAGTACACTTATCATTTCATGGATAAAGAAAGATAAATCACATGAATTATTACTCGCTATCAAAAGACTTCCTTGGGAACTGATTCCGTTTTTGCTTTCCATGTTTATTATTGTTTTTTCACTCAAACAAAGTGGCTTTACGAATACAATTTATCAATTATTCAATAAAGGAAATCCTTTATTTCTTTATGGATACTCTTCTTTTTTCTTAGCGAATATCATGAACAACATTCCGATGAGTGTATTTTATTGCTCCGTGATGGAATCATTAGAAGGAGCAAGTTTAAATCAAGCTATATTTGCGACGATTATGGGCTCTAATTTAGGTGCTTATTTAACACCGATTGGTGCATTAGCAGGCATTATGTTTTCTAATCTACTAAAAAAACATGAAGTGAAGTTTTCTTTCCTTCAATTCATGGGTTATGGCATTTTAATTTCAATTCCTACTATTTCTGTAGGGTTATTGATATTGAGCTTTATTCTTTAATTAGCGCATATGTTTTAAAAGCGCTTCAATTTCTTCATCCGTTAAAGAGCGATATTCTCCTTCTTTTAAGTCGCCAAGCGTTAAAGTGTCCATACGTTCACGGTGTAAATCAATGACATAATATCCTAAGGCTTCAAACATCCTTTTAATTTGGTGATATTTTCCTTCTTTTAAAATGACGTGTGCTTGGGTTTCATTAATAATCGTAAGTTGGCTAGGTAAACATTGATAGCCATCATCTAAAGTAATTCCTTTTAAAAATAATTCAGGAAGTTCTTTTTTTAATGGGTGATTCACGGTGACTAAATATTCTTTTTCCACATGGGAAACAGGGGATAACAAAAAATGCGATAATTTTCCATTATCTAAAATTAACATTAAACCCGTTGTGTCTTTATCTAAACGGCCACAAGGTGATAAATTACGATAGGGTTCATGAATTAAATCTAAAACCGTAGGCGTAAAAGCGTCTTCAGTGGCCGAAAGATATCCTTTGGGTTTATTTAAAAGAAAATAATGAAACTCTTGATAATCAATTTTTTGATGGTTAACGGTGACAGTCATTTCAATTTCATCTACTTGAAAAGCAGGTGAAGTGATGATTTTTCCATCAATTTCCACAACTTTCGATTTTAAAAGATCTTTAACTTCTTTTCGAGTGCCTAATCCTGCATGTGCTAAAAAACGATCTAATCTCATGACGCTTCCCATCCTTATAACACTATTATAAAGCAAATATGAGAATAAAAAAATAAAGATATCAAATACTAATAGCGATTAGAAAGGAGATAATTTTATGCCACATTTAAAATGTTATGAAAAAGGATGTGCTTCTAACCACTGTACACATTGTGTACTTTCAAGAATTCATGTAGGGAGTAGTGCGTTATGCGAATCGTTCTCTCAACGCACAAAAGAAAACGAGCATCAAGCGGAATTCGAATTTGAATTCGCCCAAGATTTAGAAATGGCAACGCGTTTAGATGGTCATAATGTTCATTGTGATAATCGCATGTGCCGTTTTCAAGAATCAGGTGCATGTCATCATGAACATGTCCGTATTGAAGGCGTCCCACAAGGACCAATATGCGCTAGTTTTCTTCCGCGGTAACTTTTAGATAAATTTGGGCAGAAATCGTTCCAATTAAGCCGATAATGGGAAGAAAAATCATGGTAATCAAACGGAAAGTTAATTCAGGATGATTGCCAGGATTAGCGCCATCTTGATAACCGGAGAAAGAAGAAATTAACATTAAAAGAAGAGCGGCAATAATTAAAGAAAGTCTTCTAGCAAAGCTGGAAATAGACATTAATACGGCTTCTCTTTGCACATGATATTTTTGATAGTCTCGATCAATAATTTCCGCCATCATTAAATCAGGCGTAATTAAAATTCCTCCTAAACAAGGAGCGGCAAGCAAAACGGCAATCAAAGTTGTCCAAAAGTTAAAAGCAGAAGCTAAAACAAAAATAACAAGAGGAAGTAAACGGAAAGACCATAGGTAAGCATATCTATGGCCTTTTTTCTTAATTACACGGGTCCAGCCTTTTAAAGAAAAGAATAATAAAACGAAAGCAACACCAGTTACAATGGATTGTTGGATGCCATTAATTTTTAAAGTGTATTTCATTAGAAATGGCAGAATGGTGACGAGTGTCCCTAAAATAATTAAGAAGGAAGCATTGGACAAAAGATACCATATAAAACCTTTGTTTTTAAAAGCCGCTTTCCAAGTAGAAGCAAAAGAAAATTTTTGTTTTGTCCCAATATCACGATTGGTGGGTTCGCTAACATTCATTAAAGAAACCATAATGATTAAAATCGAGATGGCACTAAAAATAGCGCATGTAGTTAAATAACCTAATTTTTCTTTTAATATTGGAGCGGATAAAAAAACAATTCCCGTTCCTAATATTTCAAAAATATGTTTGTAAGACGATGCAGAAGTTCTTTCTTCTTCACTTAAAAAGATGGCAGGATACAAAGCATTATAATTTACATACATTAAAGAAGAGAAATTATCAAACATCGTTGTGATAAAAATATAATATAAAAAGAATTGGGTAGAAGAAAGATTCATTTCGCTATCCACTGCGAAGGTAAATAAAAAAGAAACGCAAAATAAAGGGAGCCCAAAAACGAGCCAAGTTTTTCTTTTTCCTGTTTTAAAAGCAAACTTATCGGATAAATAACCGAAGAAAAGATCATTTAAACCATCAAAGCAAAGAAAAATAACTTTGGCTAAACTTGCTTGTTGTAGTGTAATTAATGCTGCTTCATCTACATAATAAGAATAATTATAACTAGAAAACATTTGGTTGATTAAAGTTAGACCTAAAAGAATGCATGCGTAGAAGATAATTTTTTTCTTGTTCATAGGGCCTCCTTTTATATCTATCTATGTTATAATATGCTCATATTAAGGGGATATAGTCGTGAAATTAATTGTTGGTTTAGGAAATCCGGGGAAAGAATATGAAAAAACAAGACATAACATGGGCTTTATGGCGCTTGATGCCTTTGCTGATGTTATGCAAGTGGATATCGATAAAGAATCTTTTCATGGAATATATGGTCGTCTACGCTTAGAAGATGAAGATTGGCTTTTATTAAAGCCATTAACCTTTATGAATCTTTCGGGCCAATCGGTAAGAGAAATTGCTGATTATTTTAAAATCAATGTGAATGATATTGTGGTTATCTATGATGAAATGGCCCTTCCACCAGGAAAAATTCGTTTACGTGAAAAAGGATCTAGTGGTGGACATAAAGGAATGCAAAGTATTATTGACCATTTTAAAAATGACCAAATTAAAAGAATTCGTATAGGGATTGGCGAACCAACCTATAATGTAGTTGATTATGTTTTAGGAAAGCCAAGTCCTGAAGATCAAAAAGAAATCGATCAAGCGATACAGAAAACTGTAGAAGCTTTAAAGATGATTGTACGTCAAGATTTTAAGCACGCCATGTCAAAATATAACTAGGAAGTGAGAACTTGAAAGCCTTATTTCAAATACTAGAAAAAAGTCAAGCCGTAGGGTCCCTTTTATCGAAAAAGGGATTTTTTGCGGTGGATGATACATTAGGTGTGAGCTTATTAGTGGCTACAGCGTATCAACATCAAAAAGAAGGGTATAACATTGTAGCTTCTAATCTTTATCATGCTCAAAAAATATATGATTTACTTTCTAATTTTGTAGGAGAAGAAAATTGTTTATTTTTCCCCGTGGATGAAATGCTACGGGTAGAAGCTGTTTCCACTTCGAAAGAAATGCTTGCGCAGCGACTTTACGTTATGAACGAATTATTAAAAAATCCTAAAAAGATTTTAATTACTCACGTTGCAGCAGCGACTCGCTATGTGCCTAAAAAAGAACTTTATGAAGAAAGTTGCTTGCATTTTCAAGTAGGTAATCATGTTTCTTTAGAAGAAATTCGGTTAAAACTCATTCATATGGGATATGAAAAAGTAAATAAAATTGATCAAAGTTTACAATTCGCCATTCGTGGTGACATTTTAGATATTTTTAGTGTGAACATGGATTTACCTTTGCGTATTGAATTTTTTGATGATGAAATTGAAAGCATTCGTTTATTTGATATCCCTACTCAATGCTCCAAAGAAACAAGAGACAGTGTCGATGTTTTACCTGCTTCTGATTTACTTTTTAACGAAGAAGAAAAAGAGCAAATTAAAACTAAATTATTAGAACGACTTACTTTAGATCAAGCATCTCTAGATGAAGAAAAACAACTACTTTTAAAACAAAAAGTGGAATTAGATATGGATAATTTATCTTATAACGTTGTTAAATCAACGCTTTATCCTTATTATGGTTATTTACAAAACGAACATTATTCCATTTTAGATTACGCTTCAAGTAGTGTGACTTTAATTGTAGATGAAAGAGCGTGTGTCCAATCTTCTAATACATTATTAGAAGAAGAAGCTCATTATTTTATAGAAGCTTATGAAGAAGGAAGAAGTCTAAGAAAATTAAGCATGTATCAAGATTTTTCTCGCCTTCTTACCCATTATCATTATTTAAAAACATCATCCTTAGTGGAAAGTGATGAGCAAATTTCTTTCTCTTTACGTCCCATTTTAGCAGGAGAAGGAACCTTTAAAGGGGCAAGACTATTAATTGAATCCTATTTAAAAACCGTAAAGAAAATTTTAATCGTACTTTCTAGCGCTCAACAAAAAGAAGCGATTTCTGATGTGTTAAATGAAATGAATGTACCTTTTGATGTTTTAGATGATGATGGCTCTTTACCAAAAGAACAAGTGGGTATTCTATTAGGGAATATGGAAAGTGGCTTTGAATTAGTAGAAGAAAGTATTGCGGTGCTAACAAGCCATGAATTGTTTGGCTATCGTAATCATGTGTCTCGTTTTTTAAGTCGTTATAAAGAAGCAACGATTTTAAAATCGTATGAAGAATTAGAAGTGGGCGATTATGTTGTTCATGAACAAAATGGTATTGGCCAATTTTTAGGCATTCGCACTTTATTAGTGGATGGAATTCACCGTGATTATCTTCATATTGCCTATGCTGGAACGGATGTTTTATATGTTCCTTTAGAGCAGTTTAAATTAGTAAGAAAATATGTGGGTAAAGATGGTGCGCGTCCAAAACTCAATCGACTTGGTTCAACCGAATGGGAAAAGACCAAAAGGCGAATTAAAGAACGCGTAAATGATCTGGCGGAAAGATTAATTCTTCTTTATGCCAAACGTCTTGAAGTACAAGGCTTTGCTTTTAAAGAGGATGATGAATTTCAAAAAGCTTTTGAAAGTCAATTTCCTTTTGAATTAACCAAAGATCAAGAAAGATCATTAAAAGAAATTAAAGAAGATATGGAAAAGCCTATTCCAATGGACCGCTTATTATGTGGAGACGTTGGCTTTGGTAAAACAGAAATTGCTTTTCGTGCCGCTTTTAAAGCAATATTAAGTGGAAAACAGGTAGGATTACTTTGTCCCACCACTCTTTTAGCAAGACAACATTATGAAAGAGCGTTAGATCGTTTTAGCATGTTTGGTGTAAAGATAGCCATTCTTTCTCGTTTAGTGCCAGAATCGACACAAAAACAATACTTAAAACAAATTGAAGAAGGAAAAATTCATCTTATCATTGGTACCCATCGCTTACTTTCAAAAGAAATTAAATTCCATGATTTAGGCCTTTTAATCGTTGATGAAGAACAACGTTTTGGTGTGGAACAAAAAGAAAGAATTAAAGAATTAAAAAGTAACGTCGATGTTTTAACCTTAACGGCAACTCCAATTCCTAGAACCTTACAAATGTCTCTAGTCGGCATTCGTCAATTATCACAACTCAATAGTGCCCCTACGAATCGTATGCCGATTCAAACCTATGTTGTACCATTTAAAGTGAGCATGATTCGCGAATTAATGGAAAGAGAATTAGCAAGAAAAGGACAAGTGTTCTATCTTCATAATCAAGTTTCTACTATTTATAGTACGGCTAGAAAAATTCAAGAGATGATTCCAGATGCGCATATTGGGGTAGTTCATGGACAAATGGATCGAGAAATGATTGAAGATATCATGACCCATTTTTATCATGGTGAATTGGATATTTTAGTTTGTACTTCCATTATTGAAACGGGGATTGATATTGCGAATGCGAATATGATTTTAATTGAAGACGCCGATCATTTTGGTTTATCACAACTTTATCAAATTAAAGGTCGAGTGGGTAGAGGAAATCGTATTGCTTACGCCTATTTAATGTATAAACCTAATAAATCACTATCAGAAGTGGCTCAAAAGCGTCTAAAAGCCATTCAAGACTTTACCGAACTAGGAAGTGGATACCGTATTGCCCAACGTGATTTAATGATTCGTGGAGCGGGCGATATTTTAGGGGCAGAACAAGCGGGCTTTATTGATTCGGTTGGTATGGATATGTATATCCAATTATTAAATGAAGTTTTAGAAGAAAAGAAAACGGGTAAAAAGCAAGAAGAAGCAAAAGCCAAAAAAGCTTTAACCATCGATGCTTATATTCCTTCTCAATACGCGAACGAAAGCGATAAAATTGAAATGTATCAAGAAATTGAAGGCGCAAAAACCAAAGAAGAATTAGAAGCCATCGAAAAAAGAATCGCGGATATCTTTGGTAAAGTACCTTTAGAAGTCCGCCGATTATTCTTAAAGAAACGCATTGATTTCTATTTAGAAACACCGACATTTGATGATTTACAAGAATATGCCGACTATGTGGATATTGTATTAAATGCGGAACTTAGTAACCGAAATGGTATTGGTATTATTTTATTTCAAGAACTGACTCCATTTTTAAGTTTAATCAAAGTAACTATTGTGAAAAAGCAAATTAAAATTCGTTTAACGAAAAAAGAAGATTGGCCAACAACGCTCGTTAAATTGATGGAAAAAATAGAAGAAATTGCCCATCGTTTTCATGATTAACAAAAAATTGTCACATACTACTATTTGAGGTGTTAACATGAATCAAATAGGTGCAGTAAGAAGAATTGATGAATTAGGAAGAATTGTCATTCCTAAAGGTATTCGGAATCGTTTACGAATTAATGAAGGCGATCGCTTAGAGATTGCTATCAGTGAAACCGGAAAAATTGAAATACAAAAGTATAATGCTTTTGTCGGTAATTACGATATGATTACCAATATTGTTTTTACCTTAGCGAAAGAGCTTCATCATCCCGCTATAATCATTTGTGATGGAAAGATTTTAACGAAAAGCGATAATGTTCCGGATGAAATTCATGAAGGAATTCCCATTGAAAAAAATATCAATGACCGTTTATATGAACGTAAGAACTTTTCTTTAACCGATGAAACAATTTTGCCTTATGGAGAACATCATTCTTTTTCCGTTTTCCCTATTGCGTATAATAGTGAGATATTAGGTGGATTATTAATTCTTCATGAAAATCCATTAAATGAAGATAACATAAAAATGATTCAAGCCTTTCGAAATCTTTTAACGATGATTTTAAAAGTATGATACAATAAGAATAGGTGAGAAACATGCGATTAGATAAATATCTTAAAGTAACAAGATTAATTAAAAGAAGAACCATAGCGAAAGAAGTTATTGATCAAGATGTGGTTTATGTAAATGATCGAATAGCGAAACCTTCTAAAGAAATTCAAGAAGGCGATATCATTCGCCTTATTCTAGGAAAGAAAGAACTGACCATTCGAGTAACGAGTTTACCAGCTACGTCTTTAAAAAAAGATACCAAAGAAATGTATGAAGTCCTATCTTTAAAAGTGCTAAATCCTTCCCAACCTTCATAAGGTGAAGTGGGGAGGTTTTTTTATGGAAGAAAAAAATAGTGTCGTCACGATAAAAAACCGAGAAGGTGTAGAATTAACAGGCGTTGTTAAACTCGATAGTTTTACGCACGTCGAATTATTAGTACAAACAGAACTCGGTTATTTGCATATTAAAGGAAGTAACTTAAGTTTAGGTTTGATGGATATGGAAAAAAAGACATTAACCATTCAAGGCACGATTGATAGTGTGGCTTATGTGGGAAAATCTAAAGAAGTGGCGAAAGAAAGTTTCTTTAAGAAAATCTTTAAATAATGACTTTGTTTACGCAAATACAAGTGTTTATAGGTACTGTAGCGCTTAGCATGCTTTATTTATTTTTCTATAGTGTCTATAATCGCTTGTTTTATCATTGGCAAGGCAAAATCATTCGTTATCTTCTTGATATCATTTTCTTTTCCGCTTGTGCTTATTTCTATTTTCTTTTTTTAGTTCATTATGCCAAAGGTCAATTGAACCTTCATTATCTTTTAGCAGGACTTCTGGGACTATTTTTCTATCAAAAATTTTATGCAAAATGGATCAACTTATGGCTAGAAAAGAAGATGAAATGGTTAGATATAAAAATTGGTCAACCACTTTCTCGAACAATTTCTAAATTTCGTGCTATAATGAAAAAAAAGAAAAGAGGGATGGTTCATGAAAGAAGAAAAAAAGAGACATCGCATCATTAGTTATTGCCTTTTTGGTCTTTTTATTCTTTCTTTAGTGACGATTTTTTTGACTTCTTTTCAATTGGTGAAAAACTATCGTTATCATCAACAACTAGAACGATTAATTGAAAACATGGAAAAAGATTATCAGAATCCATCGAAAGATGATAATGGTTATTATATTGAATTTGATGAAGATGAAAATGTAGAAGTGGAAAAAGGACAACCACTCATTTATTGGTAAAAGATAAGACAAGAAGCGACATCGTTCGCTTCTTTTTTCTTCTACAATCAAACTGGGTGATTTTTATGGAAATAGTAGAAAGAAAAAAACAAAAAACGAGTGTAGCTTTATTCAATTATCGTTCTTCATTTT
>ERZ1673738.218-NODE-218-length-113125-cov-8.679544_pt1 | contig 113125 bp, 98 predicted proteins | sample MGYA00580198_ERZ1673738 | MGnify/ENA primary metagenome ERZ1673738 (study PRJEB41218, sample SAMN15661784) | gut metagenome | host: Homo sapiens | place: Canada: London | collected 2015-08-20/2019-03-30 | study: EMG produced TPA metagenomics assembly of... | reverse complement strand
TCCAATTAAAAAATCTTCCATCTAAATCATCTTCAACAATAATTGCCTTGCAATTATTTATTTCAGCTTTGTGTTTTCCGAGTATTTTATATATTTCCTCTAATAAACGGTCTCCGGTTAGTCCATTTATTGCGTCAGAAATATTTTTCGGCATACCTTTTTTCTTTATTGTTTTATTAGGAAGATATTGCCTAAATTCATAACGGTCATTAATTTTATGCAAAAATGACTGCATGGCTCCGGCCTCTGTGTAACCACAAGTAAGAAAACAAGCAATTCTTTCTACCACGGCCAACCTCCTAAGGCAGGGTCATTTGTTCTATATAAATCTCCTAATTCCCAATTACCTAATTCATCTGCAATATCGTTATAAGTTATTTTCTTTATAGAATCTTTTGCCCCGCTATCAAAAACGAAAACAGCAACATTTTTGTATTTGAAGCCTTCTGTAAATGCATCTAAAAAGTCAGGAGAGTGTGTACTAATAAAACATTGGTCAAAAGTATCGGAAGTTTGTATCCAATTTCCGATTACTTTTTGCCATGCGGGGTGTAAGTTGGATTCCGGTTCATCAATTGCCAATAAAGGACAATTTTCCGACAAGGGCATATTGATTAACAGATTTAAGATTAAGCCTTTGATGGTTCCCTCCGAAATATCTGATAAGTCATATTGTTCGTCATAGTAAGCTAATCTAAAAATAAGTTTATCATAGAAAGTGACGGTATCCGCAGCTTGTAATTCTGGAATAAGTTCTTTGATTCGTGCTTCAAATCGATTTTTCCAAAGAAAATCTTTGGATTTATAATTGTTAAAGATATTAGAAAAATTTGTGGCGTCCGGGGATAATATCTCGTCAATATTTTTAATATCGACGGGCTCGCGTAATTTTTTTGTATAGAATTGAGCGCTACTATACACATTAAATCCCGCAAAGTACTTTTGTATATCGTATAATAATTGTGCTATATTGACACGGATAAGTTCATTTCCGTAAAGGTTGCGATTTTCCAGTAAAATATCTTTAAACTGCATAATTAATGTTTCTTTGGGATCAAGATTAAAGGATAAACGTCTGTTTGTTTGTCCCTTTTGAATTGCGGTGGAAAATAAACCTTTACCTATTTGGGAATCGTGACACCTAAAGTAATTAAATACTTTATCATAGTGTAACGTAGATTTATCGGCAGAATTTAATTCTTCCAAAACTATATTACAATCCTCAATGGTATTTCCTACTTCAAAACGTAAATTATATTTGACAGGGACTTTTTTTAAATCAAGGACCCAAGAAAAATCAATAGCAGTTTTTTTATCGGATTTTTTGTTGAGCATATGTTCCCAACCGTTACGGGAGATTGCATTTAGAAAAGCCGATTTTAAGTTTCCATTATCCGACTGTTTTAACATATCGGAAAAGAAAGTTAACGCTTTCATGAAATTACTTTTTCCAGAATTATTGGGACCAATTAATACGTTGATTCTTTCAAATTCTAAATCGGTGGCATTTATATTTCTAAAATTATGACAACTAAATTTTTTAATCATATAGATATTGAGTTCCTTTTATAAATTATTACCAAATAGATACTTTTTAATAATGTTTAGAAAAAAGATTTCTACATAACAGGGATATAATATAGGTTAAAATTAGTTCTTATTATCAGTTCTGCCGAGTAGATAGGTAATAGATACATTAAAATATTGAGCGAGGAGACTTAAGCTCTCAAGAGAAGGGATATGTTTTTCCATTTAGTACACATACTTTTATCGAAATTACAGGATTGGGCTATCTGATAATAGGAAGTATCTCCTCGTAATTCTTCAAAGTGCGAAAAAAGGTGATTGAATTTTTTGTTTTGGAGAAATATTCATCATCGAGTTAAAGAAAAAGATTTAGGAATAATACCGTAATTAAGCGCTTTAGAAGAGGTGAGATAATAGACGTACATGATTTTAACTGAATTGCTACGAGTCATATCGCTATAATCGTCAATTATAATAAAATGTTTAAGTCGTTGCTGAAATTGTTCAGAAATAGCCATTTTTACCTATCGTCAGTACGTCCAAGAAGATAATCGGGGGAAACCTGAAAGTATTTTGAAAGAGATAATAAATTATCTACAGAAGGTAAGGTACCACGTCTTAACCATTCTTGAAATAAATTTCTGGAAAATGGCATTTTATGGGCAATTTGTGAGAATTTTGTTTGTTTTTCTACCGTTAATTCCTTTAATCGAATATGAAATGTCGTTGGATTTTCAGAAGGATAAAAATATTCGTCATCTGTTTCAGCCAATAAATAATTAAATGAGACATTTAAGAAGTTTGCGATTTTGATAAGAGATTTTACTTTTGGAATGATACCATATAAAGTCGCTTTTGAAATTGTATCTTTACTAATCCCAATAAGGGAGGCTAATTCGGTTCGTTTATAATTTTTGTCGTCAATGATTTCTAATAACCGAGTTTGAAATTTAGAGGAAATACGGGGAGCAGAGTTTTCTACTATTTTTTCTTTTTCCATGTTTATCTCCAAATAGTTTTTAGTTATGTCGGTCGTTTGTGCGTCCAAGCAGATAATCGATTGAAACGTTGAAGTATTCAGAAAGAGACAATAAATTCTCCAAAGAAGGTAATGTTTTGCGCCGTAACCATTCTTGAAACAAGTTCCTTGCAAACGGCATTTGATGTGCGATTTTAGAATATTTTGTGTTATTTTCGTCTTTTAACTGTTCAAGTCTAATATGAAAAGTTGTCGGTTGTTCTGCTTTATAGAAATAGGGATTATCTGTTTCTGCAAGTAAAAATTCTAATGAAATATTTAGAAAGTCCGCAATTTTAATCAGTGACCGAACGCTGGGGATGATACCATATAAAACAGCTCGAGAAATAACATCTTTACTAACGCCTACTAATTTTGCAAAATCCGAATTACTACATTCTTGGTCGGAAATAAGTTCTATAAGCCTATGCTGAAAGTCCATAGAAATTCGTGTTTGAGATGATTCAAGTAGTTTCGACATAATTCCTAAAAATCTCCTATATTTTTACAAAAAACGATGTTCGAAAAACTGTCTTTTCGAATAAAAATATGTTATAATAAATTTGCAGGTAAGATGTTCGTAGAGCTCGTCACGCTATCAATTTAATGATAGCTTTATTTTTAGGGCGATTGTTCGTAAGGCGTGTTGGGCTCACGAAATATTTTTAGAAATAAAATATTTACTTATTAGACGTAGTAAAAAGAAAAAAGGGAAAAGAAAATGGAAGAAAAACGGTTTAACAGGTTATTGGAGAGATATAAATACAGCCCCGAAGCGGTAAAGGAGCTGTATGAGTATTACTATCCAATAATCGTGCGCTATATCAATCGTCAGTTCCGCGGAGAGGTAGACGGACAGGACGTAGCCCAACAATTCTTTTTAAAGCTGTTTCAAATGAAGTCGTATAAAATCCGTACGCCCAATGCTTGGGTTCGGACTGTTACGAAAAATATCGCAATAGATATTCTGAGAAAGAACGGGAAACAATATCGGGTGAAAGAATTGCTTGTATTACCCGACTATACAGGCCCGCCCGACAATGTAGCGGATATTCTGAAAGTGTTGAGCGAAAGCGAACAACAAATCATGTATTTACGATATTGGGAAAAATATAACTTGAAAGAGATAGCCGAACTAATAAAAATGAAATACAGCTCCGTGAAGTATATTCACAGAGCCGCAAAGAAGAAATTAAGAAAAGCATATATAAAGGAGCTTGATTATGACAAAGAAAATGAATTTATTGATAGGCTTGGCGATAGCGGCGACAATGATGTTGCCGATGACGAGCCGGCTTATATCGACAAAAGCGGAGGTAAGGTATAACGAGATAGACCGATTGTTTGAAAGCACAATTACGGAAATCTTTGATTACGAGCAAACGGAAGGCGGAGCGAAAGTGGAAGCGGAGAAGGAGTGGTTGTATGACATCAATCTTTGCGAGCTGGGAGTACCGCGGGATATATGGACTTTAAGACGGCGCTTGAAAATGCGGGACTTACGGTTAATGCGGATCTTTGGAATTTTTATAAGCAGCAAGTGGGGAACGGGCGCGGCCGTTATATGCAAGGTACTATGTATCTCATTGACGAGGTGCCTTACGGCGAATGGGGCAGCGTAACCTCTACTTTCGGAGAATATTCCACGGCTATCGTGAATATCTCCCGCGATAGCGGCGAAGGCAAGGATTTAACGAGTTATTCGGCGGCAGAGAGCTATGCCAGTCTTCTCGGCGAAGACGGGAGCTGTCTTTCGTTGACGTCGGCGGAAATCGGGGTATTGGAGGAGTTGACCCGCTTGAAAAAAGAAGGGACGATAAAGAAGATCATCGTCACGCTCAATTCTTCCGCGACGATTCAGTTGGACTTTCTCGACAGAGACACGATAGACGTAGACGCGTGCCTTTGGATCGGAAACGTGGGCAAAAACGGAATTTCTGCGGTTGCGGAGGCGTTGACGGGTGAAATCGTTCCGTCGGGAAAACTGTCGGATACCTATTTGAACAATAACTTCTCTTCTCCCGCGATGATGCAGCAGAGTTATAACGACGGCAAGAAATTCATGTCCGCGTACGGAAACGGCGATAAACTGACGGACTCTTCTCAAAAGTATTACGGCGTTTACAGTGAAGGTATCTATGTCGGCTATCGCTATTATGAAACCCGTTACACGGATTACGTCAACGGCACGGGCAATGCGGGCAAATACGATTATTCGGCGGACGTGGCTTATCCGTTCGGTTACGGACTTTCCTATGCGGATTTCAGCTACACGGCGTTCGACGTGACGGAAGCGGAAGACGGCAAGAGCTTCGACGTCACCGTGACCGTACATAACGACAGCGATACTTACAGCGGAAAGGAAGCGGTGGGTATCTACCTTCAAAAGCCGTATACCGGCTACGATATTCAAAACGGTGTGGAAAAGGCTGCCGTGGAACTCGTAGGCTATGACAAGACGGACGTAATCGCTCCGGGTGGAGAAGAGACGGTCAAGATAAACGTAAAGAAGGAACTCTTCAAGAGCTATGACGCGAACGGTGCAAAGACGTATATTATGGATGCGGGAAAGTATTATCTGGCGGTCGGAAACGGTTCTCACGAAGCGGCGAACAATATTTTGGCGGCGCAGGGAAAGACCGTAAAGAATACCGACGGCAGAATGGACGCGGACGGAAACGGCGCGCTTGCGAAAATGGTCTGGGACAATCCCGAATTGGATAAGACGACCTATTCAATTTCCGCGCATACGGGAAACACGATTGCCAATCAGCTCGATTTTGCCGACCTCAACAAATACGAGGGCAGCGACACGAAAGTGACGTACGTTTCGAGAAACGATTGGGCGGGTACGCTTCCCAAGGGAAAGATCTCGGTGTCCTTGACGGACAAAATGTTCCGGGATTTACAAAATAAAAAACCCGTTCCCGAAGATCCCGAGGCGGAAATGCCCGCTTATAATGTTCGTGTAGGAGAAGGTCTGACTTTGGCGATGCTCCGCGGGAAACCTTATAACGATCCGGATTGGGAACTGTTGTTGAATCAGATGAGTTTTGAAGAACAGGAAGCTCTTTTGACAGGCGGCATGTATTCGACGATTGCAGTATCGTCGGTCGCAAAGCCCGACACGCACGAGCATGACGGCCCGACGGGTTGTGCCAATTCAAAAGGCGGACTTTCCATGCCGAGCGAAGGGATCTGGGCGTCGTCGTTCAATGACGAACTTATCAGAAAGGTCGGAGAAATGCTTGCCGAGGATGCGAGAGCAATAGGCGATTCGGGAGTATATGCGAACGCGATCAACATTCACAGAATGCCGTTCGGCGGACGTTCTCACGAGTATTTCTCAGAAGATCCCTATCTCACCGCGATGGCTTCGGTGAATGAAGTTCAGGGAATTCAGTCCAAAGGTGTGGTTGCGCACGTGAAGCATATTGCTTTCAACGATCAGGAAGATCATCGTTCGGGCGGAAGCGTATGGCTGAACGAGCAATCGGCTCGTGAAATTTACTTGATGCCGTTTGAATATACTTTGTCTTCGGCGGAGGGAATGGGTAACGCGCACGCGGTCATGTCTGCGATGAACCGTGTCGGAACGGACTGGGTCGGCGCCAGCTTAAACCTTCTCGAGAATATTATGCGCGACGAATGGGGCTTTGACGGCTATTGCATTACGGATATGGCGGCTTCCGATACGGCGTATATCATGAACCATCAGGATGGTCTCGCGCGCGGCACGGATTTGTTCCTCGGCGAAAAAGTTTCTTTGGCGGAGTTCAGGAATAATGCGAGTTTCTGTCAGTGTATGCGCGAATCTGCACACAGAATTTTGTATGTCACCGCCAATTACAGCGCGGCGATGAACGGAATGACTCCCGACACTGTTGTAAACATGGCAGGTTGGTGGTGGAGAACGGCGATTATCGCGGCAGATTGCGTATTCGGCGTTCTTACGGCGGGTACGGCTGCGATGTACGTTTTATGCCTTGTGAAACAATACGGCGCTAAGAAAGAGAACGACTGAGCGAAAGACAATGCGCCCGCAGACTGAGCTTCGGGCGCATTGTTTGACTTTTGGGAGAAGCGGTTATGGAAAAGGCGAAAGGGCGCAGAATTGCGGCGATTCTTTTCATGTGTCTGTTTGTATTGCTTGCGGTATGCGCTCCCTTTACGGGGATTTATATCGCAGGTCGATATATACCGCCTCAATACACTGCGACCTATTACGGTGCACTTTCCGATCTGTACGCGCGTCTAAAAGATACGGCAGGCAGGAAAATCGTCGTCCTCGGAAATTCGAACGTAGCCTTTGGGGTAGATTCTGCGCTCGCCGAGGCGTTGCTTCGGGAAGCGGGACTCGACTATTCGGTTTGTAACTTCGGACTGTACGGCTCTCTCGGCACGAAAATGATGTGCGAGCTCGCCTACGGAGAGATCGACGAAGGGGACGTGGTGATATTTACGCCGGAGCTGTTTGCGCAGTCCCTCTCGACGTATTTTTCGGCGGAGGAAGCGTGGTACGCGCTCGACAGTGACATGAGTATGTATAATGCTTTTCCGAAGGAGACGAAGGGTGAACTTGCGGCGGGGTATATCGGTTATACGGCGAAAAAGCTGGCTCTTTACGAGGCGGGAACTCCCGCATCGGGGAGCGGCGTGTACGCGCACTCTTCTTTCGACGAACGCGGCGATTTGAAAAATTACGCGCGGCCGAATAACGTAATGCCGGACGGCGTGGACGAAAATAATCCGATCGTTTTCGAGGCGTCTCTGTTTTCCGCGGATTTTGTAAATTTCATCAACGATTATGCGGAGAAGCTCAGGAAGAAAGGCGCGGAGATGTATTATTCTTTTGCGCCGATGAACGCGGGGGCGATTTTGTTCGGCGAATTGGAAAGAACGGCGGATTTTTATGATTGCATAGAGGAGAAACTGCAATTCCCCGTCATCAGTAATATAGAAGATTATATTTTAGAAAAGGAGTGGTTTTACGATTCCAATTATCATCTGAACGATAGCGGCATGCAGGTGAGGACGGTTCAACTTGTAAACGACATCAAAAATCAATTCGGGAATACGACAAAGACGGACTATGAGCTTCCCGATAAACCCGTTCTGCCCGACGAGGAGGTAACGGGAGAGGGAGACAATACGGACGCGGACATGTTCGAATATCGTCTCGACGGCAGTTATTATACGGTTGTCGGACTGACGGAGGCGGGAAAGGCCACAGAGGAACTGGTAATTCCCTATCAGGTAGACGGTATTTATGTAAAGGCATTTTTGCCCGTCGTGTTTTTCGACGATAAAAACCTGAAAAGCGTCACGATTCAAGAGAATATCCATACTTTGTCGAACGGGAGTTTTTTGGGTTGTGACAATTTGGAACGCATCGTTTTGCGGCACTCGGAGCCCGCGGAAATTTCCGTCGGATACGAATTGCTGAACGGCGTGCCGGGCAGCTGTAAGATTTATGTACCGGAGGACGCTTTAAGCGAATTTGCAAACAATTATTTTTGGGGGCGTTATGCGAAGCGGATGGAAGGATATACGGAGTAAGAAAACGGGGTTCTTTTTTATCCTGTTGTTAGCGGTATGTATATTGTTGTGCGGTTGCACGCAGACGGAGCAGCGCGAGGATAAAGTAAAAGTTTCTATTGTAGACAGTCTGTTTTTTACGGCGTCGACCCCGACCGGAGAAGTAGAGACGGGCGGGGATTTCCGGACAGAACTTTCTATTCGTGCCGGCTATGAAATTGCGTCCTGCGACTATTCGGAATATACGACGGAGAAAAGGGGTACAAAGACGGTACTAACGCTGAAAAACGTTTCACGTCCTTCGCGGGTGACGGTAGAATGTCGGAAAGCCACGGGGCAGGATACCGTTGAAATAGACTTAAAATGTACGATAAAGTATATTTTCAACGGCGGAACGGATGGAGGCGGCGCGGAGGAAAGTACCGTAGACTATTCTCTCACCGAGCACCTGCGCCCGAATACTATCAACGGCGCGGACATAACTCGTCAAGGCTATGTTTTGACAGGCTGGAATACGCGCGCGGACGGAAAGGGCGAGCATATCGGTTTAGGAAGCCGCGTGACGGTGGCGGACGGAGAAACGGCGACGCTGTATGCGGAATGGGAGAAGAGCCTCGATGAAAGTCAGCTTCTTTATAAAGAGGTCGCGAAAGACGCTGTCACGCTGACGGGTTATCGTGGAAAAGGGGATATTCAGCCGTTTGTAATTCCTTCGGAAATCGGCGGGAGAAAAGTAGTAGAAATTTCAAGTTCCTTTACGACGAATATGCCCTGCGGGACGCTTTCGAGCAAAACGCTCGTTCTGCCGAATACGATAAAATTTGTAAAAAGCAATTCATTTTTGCACTCGTCCTTTTCAGAACTGTATTTTTCAGATAATATTGAGGATATAGACGAAAAAGCGTTTCCCTATATATAAAGACGCTTCACATCAATGCGGTGAGGGAGCCGTGTTTTCAGGCGGTCAATAACAGCACGATTTTTTCGGATAATATGGATAGACTGATATTGAACGCGGATAAAAAGAAGCTCATCTTTTTTTCGGGATGCAGTTTTGCTTACGGGGTGTGTAGCGATGCGGTAAACGACGTTTACGGCGACGATTACGTCGTATTCAATATGGGCATGAACGGGGATATAAACGCGGCGTTTCAGATGGATATCATGGTCAATTATATAGGAAAAGACGATGTATTCGTCCATGCCCCGGAGGAAATGAGTCCCAGCCAGCTCATGTTCAGTTATTTTGTCAACAATATCATGTTTATTATGGTGGAGGGCAATTACGATTTGCTTTCTCTTGCCGACTTTTCGGATAACGGCGGAGTGCTCCGTGCATTTTTCGACTATATCGAGCTCAAAGACGAAATGGAACCTTGCAGTTACAGCGACGGCAGGTACGAGGATTTCAACATCTACGGGGATTATATCTATGAACGTCCGTACGACGAATCGACGGAAAACGAACGGGACGTCACATACAGCGACAATGCGTATTGTTATGCGCCCGAACTTTTGACGGACAGCGGGATAGAGAAACTGGTCGGATATTACGACGCAATCGAGGCGAAGGGCGGCAAGGTATACCTGTCGTATGCTCCCGTCAATATCAGTGCGAGGGGCGGGACGGAGATAGAGGAAAAGGGCTATGAGTTCGCCGAGAAATTTGAAGGTATGCTTTCCGTTTACGGATACGAGTTTATTTCCGAGGTGGAAGATTATATGTTTCTCGGCAGATATTTTTACGACAGCGACTATCACCTGAACGATTTGGGCGCATCTTTGCGCACGGAGCGCCTGATTTCGGATTTGCAGGCGGCAGGGGTTTGACGACGGAGGGGATATGGAAAGCGCATTCGTAAATAATCCGCTGATTTTGTTAGGGTTTATCGTTTCGCTCGCGCTTTGCGGATTCGGGTTGGCGAAAAAAACGCACTTTTGCGTTACGGCGATTTCCGCGCTTATCTTTGTAGCGACTGCGACGTACGCTTTGTTAAAGGGTGCGGGGCTGTATGAGGTCGGCACCGTTGCGGCGGTATTTTTTGCGATAAATTTGTTGCCGTTGTGGAAGAAGGGGGGCAGGTAAATTGAATTTTAATTCTTTGGAATTTTTGATTTTTCTTCCCGTAGTCGTTCTTCTTTATTGGCTTTTGCCGCATAAGGGAAGATGGATACTTCTTCTTGCCGCCAGCTATCTTTTTTATATGAGCTGGAACGTCTGGCTCGTCGGGTTGATTTTTCTCACCACTCTGACCGCGTATATCGCGGGCATCGGAATCGACCGCACAGAGAATAAAAAGGCGAAAAAGGCTTGGCTTGTCGGCACGCTGATCATCTGTTTGGGGGCGCTCGTATTCTTCAAATACATCAATTTTATTTTAGAGAGCGTGACGGGAATTGTAAGGCTGTTTCACTCCGAGCAGGACGATATCGTTCTGAACGTGATTTTGCCCGTCGGAATCTCGTTTTATACGTTTCAGACGCTGTCGTATGTCATCGACGTCTATCGCGGCGATTTCAAGGCCGAGCGTCATTTCGGATATTTCGCGCTGTACGTTTCCTATTTTCCCCAGCTTGTGGCGGGCCCCATCGAACGCCCTCAGACCTTGTTGCCGCAATTAAAGGAAAGGCACCATATCGAGGAAGAAGATCTCCTCTCGGGTGCGAAATGGCTTTTGTCGGGTTTTTTCCGAAAATGCGTCGTGGCCGATTTCTGCGGTATTTTCGTCAATAAGGTATATGCGGATTTGGGAAACGCGAACGGTTTGGCGGTCTTTGCCGCTTCGGCTCTGTTCCTTATTCAGATTTATAACGATTTTGCGGGTTATTCGGAAATCGCGATGGGTTCGGCGCGGCTCATGGGCGTCAGACTTACCAAGAATTTCGATAAACCTCTGACATCGACGAGCTATACGGAATTTTTCCGCCGCTGGCACATTACGCTCAATCAGTGGTTTACGCAGTATGTGTATATCCCTCTGGGCGGCAATCGGAAAGGCAAGGCGAGAAAGATCTTAAATACTTTAATCGTATTTACATTGTGCGGACTTTGGCACGGCGCGAATTGGACGTTTGTGCTGTGGGGATTGGTTGCGGGAGTCGCGGTAAGCGTGGAAACACTTTTGAAAAAGTCCCCGAAAACTTCTTTGCCTCCTGCAAATGCCGCAACTTGTGCGACGCATGCGGCCTCAGCGAAAATTGCGGACTCTATGGCTTCCATTGTTCCTGACAGTACCTCATCGGCCGTGGCTTTCACAATTCTCGCAAACTCAGTGGCTCCCGCCGCAACGGTTCCCGAAGCGGCCGCAGATTCCGTGACAACTCTCCCAAAAACTGCCGTAAGTTCCGCAAAGGCCGACGAAAATCCGACGGTCAGACTGCTTCGTCAGATAGCGATATTCATTTTGTTTACATTCAGTTGCGTGTTATTCCGCGCCCAAAGTCTGAGAGAAGTGGGGATTGCGTTTCGGCAGATGTTCACGGCTTGGGATTGGAGCGAAGGCTACTTTGATTCCGCACTGTCAGCCTTGGGAATGAACGCGATACAGATTTTACAGCTCACCGTGGCAATCGTGACGATGTCCCTTTTGTATCGCCTCACGGAAGAGCGCCGTGAACCATCGCTGGGCCTTTTATGTCCCGTAGCCTATACGGAGGGAAAGACAAACGTCGGTTTATTCATTTACGGAATTTTTGCGGTAGTATTGTTTTGGTTAGGGTTGTTGTCGTCGGGAGACGTGAGTGGCTTTGAATATTTTCAATTTTAGCAGAGGCAAGAAATGAAACCGAGCGAAAGAAAACTTTACGACTACTTAGAGGAATATGCCCAAAAGCGAGGCGAGGAACGATTTTTGGCGGACGAAGAGAGCAGCTATACGGTGAGCGAAACGTTTGGAATCGTGAAGAGCTTGGCGGAGCAGCTGGAAAACGCCGGATTGAAAAGCGGAGATTTTGTGTCGGTGAAGGCGGATAGGACGGTAAAGACGATTCTGGTGTTTTATGCGCTGGAAATAATGGGCGCGGTGGCGGTAATGCACGACCCGCGGGAGCGTATGACGCACGATATTCGGATTGAGGACGGAATCTTAAACGCGTTCGGTCGGGAGACAACGCTTTCGTTCGAGGCGAGGGAAGTGAAGAAGCTGAAAGTGTCGGAGGACGGAAAAGCGGCGGGAGCGGTGATTTTTACTTCGGGCTCGACCGGGGAGAGGAAAGCGGTAGTGCTCAGTCAGTATAATTTCATCAATAATTCATTGGACACTTTGGAGATCGGAGGGTATCGTGAAGACGATATAAATATCTTAATCGTGCCGTTGCATCACGTATTCGGTCTGGCGCTGGTGGTGACGGCGGTAGTGGCGAAGCACAGTATATTCGTACCGAGAACGGTGGATACGGAGTATATAGCAGAATGCATGATAAAGTATAAAGCGACGCGGTTAAACGGAGTGCCGTCGCTGTATCTGTCGCTGTCTGGAAGTCGTCGTGCGGGGGAGATAAAAAGTTTAAGAAGCGGTCTGATCGGAGGAGCGCCGTGCAGTGCGGAGCAATTCATGAGAATCGAGGAGAAATTGAATATACGTCTGGTGCCGGTATACGGAATGAGCGAATGTATCGGAATCGCATGCGGGGATTATCGAGACAGAGCAGAGAAACGTTGCGACAACGTCGGGAAGGTCTATTCGATGAACGAAGTAAAAATATCGGAAGAGGGCGAGATCTGTGTAAAGAGTCCCGCAAAAGCGTTGGGGTATCTGCAAGGAGAGCGGATAACGGAATTGGAGGAATGGCTGCATACGGGGGATTTGGGCTATATAGACGAAGAAGGGTATGTGCACATAAGCGGAAGGAAGAAGGACATCATAATTCGAAACGGAAATAACATCTCGTCGGCGAAAATCGAGTCGGAGCTATTGAAATTGAAGTATATAGAAACCGCGGCGGTGGTGTGTGGCCGAGACGAAAAGGCGGGCGAAGTGCCGTGCGCGCTGGTAGTGCTGAAAGCGGGAGAAGCCCGAACGGAAGCGGAAATCATAAAGGATTTGCAAGGAAGTCTGACGAAGATAGAACTGCCGTCGAGGATAAAATTTGCGAAAGAGTTGCCGTTGACGACGACGGGAAAGACGGATAAAGAAAGGATAAGAAAAGAATTTGCCGAATGAGGCGAAAGAAGGAAAGACATAAAAATGGAGAAACAGGAAATCATCAAAAAACTGAGCAAGGAAGAGAAAGCGGAACTGCTGACGGGTCGGGACTTTTGGTCAACGGCGGAGTTTAAGGAGAAAGGAATCCGAAGCCTGTATCTTTCGGACGGCCCGATCGGGCTTAGAAAACAGGCGGCGGCGAGCGACCACTTGGGCCTGAACGTGTCGCTGCCTGCGACGTGTTTCCCGTCGTCGTCGATCATGGCGTGTTCGTGGGACGAGGAGCTGGGCGAACGGATCGGAGAAGCGCTGGGAGAAGAAGCGTCGTCGATGAACGTGGACGTGCTGTTAGGCCCGGGGCTGAACATCAAGAGGAACCCGCTGTGCGGGAGGAATTTCGAGTATTATTCGGAGGACCCGTACTTGTCGGGAAAAATGGCTGCTGCGTACGTGCGCGGAATCCAGAGCAAAGGAGTGGTGGCATGCGTGAAGCATTTCGCAGCGAATAATCGTGAATACCGCCGAATGACGAGCGATTCTATCATGGACGAACGCACTTTGCGTGAGCTGTACCTTCGCGGCTTTGAAATCGCGGTGAAGGAAGGGGGAGCGAAATGCGTGATGTCGTCGTACAACAAAGTGAACGGAATCTTTGCGAACGAGAACCCGCACCTGATGAAGGATATTCTTCGCGGGGAATGGGGATTCACGGGCGTAGTAGTGACGGACTGGGCGGGAAGCAACGACCGGGTGGCGGGCCTCAAATGCGGAAACGAATTGGAAATGCCCGGGTGTAAATACGGGATCGAGGACGTGCTGATCGCGTTGGAAAAGGGGGAGATAGAGGAAAGCCTGTTGGACGAGAGCATAGAGAGACTGCTGAGCCTTTCGGAATTCACGGAAAATAAGGAAGTGAAGGAGTTCGACAAGGAAGCGCATAACGAGCTTGCGAAGGAAGCGTCGGAGAAGAGCGCGGTACTGCTGGAAAACGACGGAATCCTGCCGCTGAAAGGTACGGAGAAAATAGCGGTAGTGGGGGATTTCGCATTCAAGCCTCGGTATCAGGGAGCAGGGTCGTCGATCGTGAATCCGATCATGCTGACGACGGCGATAGAGGAGCTGAAAAAGAGCGAATTTCCTGCGATATATTATTGCCGCGGATTCGAGAGATACGGAAAGAAGAATAAGAAGCTGTTGAAGGAAGCGGAAAGAATATCCGGTCAAGCGGAAGTGACATTGTTCTTTGCGGGACTGGACGAGTATTCGGAAGCGGAAGGAATCGACCGAAAGGACATGAAGATCCCCGAAAACCAGATCGAAGTGTTCAAGGACCTGATAAAAGCCGGGCGGAAAGTGGTGTTGATTTTACACTGCGGCTCGTCTGTGGAATTGGATTGGACGGAAGGAGCGTCGGCGATCCTGTATATGGGTCTTTCGGGCCAAGCGGGGGCGTCTGCGTGCATAAACCTTCTGACGGGGAAAGCGAACCCATGCGGGAAACTTGCGGAGACGTGGTGGAATAATTATGCGGATTGTCCCACGTCGGATTCGGAACTGTTCCCCGGGGGAGAAGACGAAGTGGTGTATCGAGAGGGACTGTTCAGCGGGTATCGGGCGAAAACGAAAACTCCGCCGAGGTACGAATTCGGTTACGGACTTTCCTACACGAAATTCGAGTACGAAAATTTGCGAATAACGGAGAACGAAATTTCTTTCGATATAAAAAACGTCGGAAGCCTTGCGGGAAAAGAGATAGCGCAGCTTTATTTCGGTAAAAAAGAGAGCAGAATCAAACGCCCGAAACGTCAATTATTCGCGTTTATAAATGTATACTTAGAAAAAGGCGAAAAGAAACATGTGTCAATCGCTTATGATAGAAAGGAATTCTCGTACTATGACGAAAGCGAAAACAAATGGGAAGTAGAGAGAGGGGAGTACATAATCGAAGTGGGCGCATCGTCAGAGGATATAAGGCTTAGCGGACAATTTTTTGTCGAGGGAAAAGAATTGTCGAATGACTGCATAAAAGAATATTTCCCCGCGGTGAGAAAGACGGAGAAACGGAAGGGAATGACGATAGGAGAGAACAGCACGGTGAGCGATTTAAAGTACGCGAAAGGCTGGGTAGGTCGAGTATTTGCGTGGGGAATCCGAAGCGCGATAAAGGTGTGTAACGCGTTCGGGAAAAAGTCAACGGCGAATACGCTGATCATGGGAGTTATGTATCAACCCGTGAGAGGCTTGGCGAAATTCGGAGGAATGGACAGACGGAAGATGGAAGGATTGCTGTGGATGTTTAACGGAAGATTTTTCAAAGGCTTCGGAATGTTTATAACGAAAGGAAAGCAAAAAAAGGAGATAAAAGCATGAACGAAGAAGAACAAAAAGAAACTGCGGTAACGGAAACGGAGACGGCAGGTGTGCAAACACCGACCGAAGAATCCGCCGCCGTCGCCGAAACGCCGAAAAACGGACTCATCGCAAAGTTCAAGGCATGGTGGAAGAGATTTTCGGAGAAACATCCGAAAGGCAGCAAACTCATCTGGCAGTTTATAAAGTTTTTCGTGTTCTCCAACGGAGTGACGATATTTCAATATCTAGTGTATACGTTTCTGCCGTATGCGTTCGGGTTGGAAATGGCGAAAATCGAATGGATCTGGCCGGGGATAGAGTTGCCGTGGGGAGTGAAATGGACGATCATCGGATTTGCGCCCGCGTATAACGCCGCGGGAGAAGTGATTATCGGCGGAGGTTTGGGGTATACGATCTCGTTTTGGATCGGTTCGTTTTTGGCGCAGTGCATCAATTTCCCTCTGCAAAGGAATATCACGTATAAATCGAAGGGAAATATTCCGTTCCAGATCATGTGGTATTTTATCGCGTGGGTATTGATTACGTTTGCGACGACGGCGCTGAACAGTCTTTGGCTGCCGCTGGCGGCGGAACATCTGCCGACCGCACTGTATCAGGTCATCAATACCGTGGTGGTGGGAGGAATTTCCATGGTCATCTTCTTCCCTATTTTCAAGATTGTGTTCCCCGAAGGCGAAGCAAAGAAAGAAAAATCCGATCGGAAGGATTCCGAAAAATAAAAAACGAAAGATTAAAACTGAAAAGGTTTGAAATCAAATCCCCCTCGACTGTAATAGTTACGGTCGAGGGGGATTTGATAGTATTTGTATACATCGATGGGGTATATGCTTGTTGTTTTCTTCTGTGACTTTTCCTCTTATCATATTTTCGGAACATGCGGGGCATGTCAGATGCGATGAAGAAAATCTAAAATTTTTTCCATGCAATAGAGAGAATTTTGTTCGTGTAAATGGAACAAAAATTCATGAGGGACCTCTCCCTTTTCGAGATCGAAATAGACTTCTTCCACAGGTACATTCAATTCCTTTAAGGAGAGGGCTAGTTTTCTGTTTTGCGCTTCAAAACTTCCCTTATTTCCGTCCGTCAGGAAGGTAGGAGGAAAGTCCTTTGTGAGATGTTCGGCAATGACGGTCTGACGCGCGGCTGCATTTTTATACCAAAAGAGTTTCCCGAAGTACACCCGACCCCATATATCCACTAATCTTCGGAACATTTTATTCGTTTTTTGTGCATAGGTACGGATGGCAAGGAGATTGAATGGACCGCAGATAAGTACAATCGCTTTGATTTTTTCGTTCAACAGGACGGGAATGTGCATTTCCTCTGCAAAGCTAGGATTGGTTTGCGTCGTTACGTATTGCGCCGCTATTTGCGCTCCGGCGGAGTCTCCGCCGAAAATAATTTTGTTTTCGTCGATGACAGGGTATTTTTTGAACAATTCGGGCAGATTTGAGACAAATTCGCTTACCTGCCGAACGGCCGTGGGATATTTATGTTCGGGAGCGACCGCGTAATCGATGCTCGCAACGGCATATCCCGCCGAACAGAGAGCCACCATGACGTTTTCGCCTCCGTCCTTCGTCCCGCCGATAAATCCGCCGCCGTGAACCCAGATAATGAGGGGGATTTTTTCTTCCGCCTTAGAAGGCAGATAGACGTTATAGGCGTTTGAGGGATATTGAGAGGGATAAACGAGATCTTTGACGATCTCGCATTTGCTTTTCATCTCGTCATAGTTTTCGGGAAAGGTCATCTCTCCGTCGGGATTGGGGGAAGTCCTTATCTTATGCAGAATGAACTTCGGCAGAGCGAAAAAGTATAACAAAACGCCGAGCACGATCAAAACGAGAATTATGCCTGCGACGATTGCACAAATGAGCAAGGGTGACATTTTATTTACTCCTTTCTAAAAGTTGAAATATAAAGGCCCTGAATCGGACATAATCCTCGTAATCTTCCGAATAGATTCCCTCGTTCGTGTGAAAATCGTCCTTCATGTAAGATTCGGGATTGGTATTTTTCAATACGAAACGAACCGCTTTTTCTGCGTCGTCCGCCCGTCCGTTCTCTGAAAGCAGGAGGAGCAGTTCATAGTCTTGGAGGGCTTTTTTAAGCGCAAAATAGCGGAGCGAATACAGGATTTTTCCGTTTTTTGCGGGATAGACGAAATTGACGTCGCCTGCGGGAAGAGACGTATTGTTATATCGGATTTCTTCGAGGGGCCTTTCCGTCCAGCAGGTATAAGCCCAACGCAGAAAGCCGTCAAAGCCGAACAAATAACCGAGCGCTCCCAGCGAGCGCAGTTCCGTCAATTCGCTGTGCAGCACGGAGTTGGGCTTATCGGGAATGTTGCAGATATACCAAAGTACGCGCTTTCCCGCTGTTTTCTTTTCCCGCAACAGTGTCCGATTGCGGCAGCTGCAAGGAAAGGACGCGGCGATATCGTCGATTTCGGAGGAAAACCGTTCGATTGCAGAAGTTTTATCCAAAGCCATTTTGAAACGGAGGTCGGGGGCTATCCGTCTGAGCCGCTCGTAATTCTCCCGATAGGCGGAGAGATCGGCAGGCTCGTCTGCTCCGATGCGTACCTTTTCAAAGAGGGCGTTTTCGCGGAAAAAGGCAAAGAGCGCGCGGATATATTCTTCGATTTCCGCCCCCGTCCGCATATATTTATAACAGCCGTCCGCTTCATCCTTGTATCGAATCAACAGGTTTTCGGGATAATCCTCGATGGAAGCGCCGTTGAAGAGCGGCATATTTTTCCAGATTCCCATAAGGCCGTAGACCGTAATATCGCCGTCGATTGCGTACTTTTCGCAGAGCTGTATGTAACGTTTCAGCACAGAAAAGTCATAGAAATATTTCCCTTCGGCGTCCCTGCGGATACGGACCATGGAATATTCAAATAAAGTCGCGGGATATTCTTTGAGAAGATAACACCCCCAGCCCCGCCACGGACAGTCGCCCGCAAGTACCGTGGCGGATTTCTGACCGAGCTCCGCGAGCGAGGAGAGTACGGTCTCGATTTGCGCAAAGTGTTCGTCGCTCCAAAGCTCTACCCCGTAAGTGCGGGCAATATTGCTGTTATGCTGCCATAAATCCAAGTGACAGCGAAAATCCTTTGGGGAAGGCATGGAGAAATCGTAAACCGTCAAGGGAAGGGAATGGCTCGCGGCGAGGGATTCGTCGTTTGCTCCGACGGCGCGGTAGACATTGACCGTTACGGAATATTTCCCCGTGCGTGCGCTTGAAGGGATGTCGAGCTTTATATACGCGGGCGCGTATAAACCTCCGTCGTAAATCTGCGGGCTTTCAAAGAGTATATCCGCGGTTAAAATTCCCCGCTCGTCTTTGAGGTAGCCCTCCGCGTAAATTGCAGCGGGAAAATCGCAGAGGACCTCCACGCGGTATCGCGTCAGTCCCAATTCATAGGACAGCGCGGGGGAAGCGCCCGGATTCAGCAGACAGCGTTCCCCGCCGTTATCGCAGAGAACCTGAAAGGCAATCGAATCGTTTTTGGCTCCGATGAGCTCTCTGAGTTCCTTGGGCCGCAGGGCGCGTACGTTTCCGCGGCATTTATAACATTCGTCCGTGAGGATAAATTGTCTCATGATAGTTTATCTGCCCCCCTTGAATTTAAGCTGTTTTATAAAGCGTAATTAAAGCCATGCCCTGCGGCGGAAGTTCAAAACGGACGGTAATCGTACCGTCTTTTGACGCTACGGGAAGCGCTTCGCGGCGGAGTTCGGACGCGGCTTTGAGTTCGTAGAGCTGTGCTTCCGTCAGATATACGGGAGTGCCTGCTTCCCGCCATTTTTCGAGCGCGTTGGCGTGACGTTGGTCGATCCTGACGATAGTTCCTTCATTCAGCATTTTAACCGCATTTGCGGAAAAAGTCAACGAAATTTCCTCCGTCTCGATTTTATGCATCAAAGAATTATGATTGACGGCGATAATTTTCAGAGTCTTGTCCCGATCGTCGGGAAATACGTAGCAATCTACGGTGCCTTCGCTGAGGTTCCGTTCGTATTTCCGCTCAGGGAGTGCGTGCAGAAGCTCGAAAGCGCGATAGGGAGCCTTTTTGACTCCGTGCAGAGTGGTCAGACCGAACCCGCCGTGAAATTCCACGCTGGCCATGCTCTTTTCCTCCACGATGTCCGAAAAAGTCCAATAGGAGCATCCGTCTACGATTCCGATGTTGTCCAGCACGGTCTTTGCGATGAACGACGCGCCGAAAGCTCCGTCCGTCTCCAAGCCCGCGAGACTGCTCCATTCCGTATAGTACAGAGGCAGTCCCTCCGCTTCTTGCTTTGCGCGCTTCGCCATCTGCGTGAGCACGCCGCGGTCGACTTTTTCCCAGATGTCCGCCTGAAAGGTCATGTAATGTTTCAAGAGCTCGTGAATTTTATCGAGATCGTTTCTGTCCGTGCTGTTAAATTCCTTTACGAAATTCTGGCTGTCCTCCACGCCGTATCCGAGCACGACGTCCGTCGGATAATGATGCGTACTCACGAAATCCAGCGGCAGACCGTTTTCGCGGCAGAACCGCAGCATGTCGGGAATATGCGCATTGTTGGAGGTCGCGGGACCGCCGACGCGCAGGGTGGAATCGATCTCTTTGATGGCCGTGGACGTAATGCGATAGAGCTCGTAATAGTCGTTCATGTTCCCGCTCCAAAATCGTCCGCCGGCAAGACCGTTTTCTCCGTCGAGGTTGGGCTCGTTCCAGATTTCAAAGTACCAGGTACGCACTTCTTCGCGTCCGTAACGGTCGATCAGGTGTTTGATAAATTCTTTGATAAACCACACCCATAAGGCTTTGTCCCTGGGCGGAGTGATATTTGCTTTATAATGGAAAATGGTTTCGTTGCCGCTTTTGAGACATTCGGGCATAAAGCCGATTTCGACGAACGGTTTCATTCCGACGGATAAGAGAAAGTCGTAAATGTTGTCGATATTTACGAAAGAGAGCAGATATTCCGACGAGAAGAGAGAGCGGCTGAGCACGCTCATGTCGTCGTCGAACAGGCCGTGAAAGCGGAGATACTTGAAGCCAAGCTGTCTTTGAACTTCGACGAGCTGTCTGCGGTAATCCTCCCTGAGCGCGAGCGCCGCATGGCAACTGCCGACACCGAATTCCCAATGTTTGTCGTAGTCGATGATTTTATCCGAAAGGTTGAGGTTGAATTGTATCATGGAAATGCCTCCGAATTTTATCTTTATCTCAATTTTAGTATAGAAAATCCGATTTGTATGTCAAAAAAACCCCTAAAATGGTAAAATGTCTTGAAATCGCGATAATTTTATGATATAATTCCGTCGAGGAGGAATCGATTGCGGGCGGAACGTCTTTGCCGGGCAACGGATACGGAGCTTTATGATTTACAGAGAAGTTTTATCCTATATGGCGGAACGGAGCGGTATTCCGCTCTGGATAGTGGACGAGCAGGCGGAGATACGGTTCTCCACGATAGACGAGTCGCGTTTCGGCGACAGAAAAAATATGCGTAAATTCTTTTCTTCGTTTGTCGGCGGCGGAACGGCTCCGCGGGTGAAAAAGTTCGATACGCATGAATTGTACGGCAGCTTTCCGTTTGAAGATGAAGCGAGGGGATTTACTTTGGTTGCGGGGCCGGCGTATGAAATTCATCCCTATGCGGGAGGACGGAAAGGGGCTTGCCGCATACTGTTTCATGCGGACTGCATCAAAGAGATCCTTTTGATGATGCCGACCGTATCCTTGTCCGAATTTTGTCGGTTCGTGGCCGTGCTGGCGGAGATTTATACGAAATCGGCGTATGCGCCGCAGGTGTTGGAGCAGGGCTTGGAAAAATATGCGCTGCGGGATTGGATAGACGGGCGGCTCGCGGAAATTATTTTCGATATTCGCGAGGAGGAGCGGGAAACGGTATACGAACCGGAGGCGGAAAAGAAATTTTTGTCCTACGTGACGAAGGGAAATGTGGAAGCTCTGCAAAATTTCAAACTCCCGAAGGCGAAGGCGGAGGACGCCAAAGAGACGAAATATCAGAATCTGTTCGAGGCGGTCGCCCTGGTGACGCTGGCAACGCGGGCTGCGATTTCGGGCGGGTTGGATTATGTCGAGGCGTTCAGTCTGAGCGATTTATATTTCAAACGGTTGAGCCGCGTCACGAACGACAAGGAGCTTTCCGAGATCATTCCGCAGATTTTATCTCATTTCGCCCAGCGGGTGAAGGAATCTTCCCATCGCGCTCCTTTGGAGGAGACGTCGCCCTATATCCGTCGAAGTATTCAATATATCCGCCTGCATTTACATTCGCCTATACGTTTGGAGGACGTCGCTCGGGAGGTGGGGCTGGAACCGAAGTATTTTTCTCGTTTGTTCGTATCCCTGACGGGGGAAAAATTCTCCTCGTTCGTACAGCGGGAACGGGTGCTCGAAGCGAAGAATTTACTGGAAAATACCAATCGGACGACGATTGACATCAGCAACAGCTTAGGATTCAGCTCGCAGAGCTATTTTATAAAGGTATTCGAACGCTATATCGGCGAAACGCCCGGAGAATTCCTCGAAAAAAAGAAGCAGCAAAAAGGTAAGTGAAAACATCGGGGACGGTCGCCGCGGGGCTTTCTCAGGTGGAAAAATTACCATAAAAACAGAAGAAAGTAATATAAAATCGAGCGAGAGATAGAGTATACTTAAAGAAAAAACGGGGAGACGGTTTTTATGGACAAAATCAAAGAGATCATCGGACAACTGACGCTAGAAGAAAAAGCGGGACTTTGTTCGGGGGCGGACTTTTGGCACACGAAGGGCGTGGAGCGGCTCGGGATTCCTTCCGTAATGGTCAGCGACGGTCCGCACGGGCTGAGAAAACAGGAGGAAGGGGCGGACCATTTGGGAATACACGACAGCATCAAGGCCGTCTGTTTTCCCGCCGCCTGCGCGACGGCTTGTTCTTTCGACAGGAAGTTGTTATATTCCATGGGAGAGATTTTGGGGGAAGAATGTGCGGCCGAAAACGTGGCGGTACTCTTAGGCCCCGCCGTCAATATCAAGCGGTCTCCGCTTTGCGGGAGAAATTTCGAGTATTTTTCGGAGGACCCTTTTCTTGCGGGAGAGCTTTCCTGCGCTTTGACAAAAGGGATACAGAGCAAAGGCGTAGGAGTAAGCGTAAAGCATTTTGCCGCCAATAATCAGGAGACGAGGCGGATGACCGTCTCGGCCGAAGTGAGCGAAAGGGCGCTCAGGGAGATTTATTTTCCCGCTTTCGAGACGGTGGTAAAGCAGGCAAAACCTAAAACCGTAATGTGTTCCTATAACAAAATCAACGGCGTTTATTCCTCGGAAAATCCTTGGCTTCTGAACGGGATTCTGCGCGAGGAGTGGGGATTTGACGGGTTCGTCGTCAGCGATTGGTACGCCGTGAGCGACCGAGTCAAGGGGCTTGCCGCGGGCTTGGATTTGGAAATGCCGGGCGGAAATCCCGAAAACGACGAAAAAATCGTCGAAGCCGTCCGCGAAGGACGTCTGGAAGAAAGCGTCGTCGACAGAGCGGCGGAGAATATTCTGAATGTGGTTTTTTCGTGCGGAGTCAAAAAGGAAGGGGCTGTATTCGACAGAGAGAAGGACCATGCCCGCGCGGTGGAAATCGAGGAAAATTGTGCCGTTTTGTTGAAGAACGGCGGGGCGCTTCCCCTGAAAGAAGGAAAGAAGGTCTTATTTGTCGGGGAATTTGCGGAAAAGCCGAGATTTCAGGGCGGCGGAAGCTCGCATATCAACGCTTTCGACGCGCGCGGTGCGTTGGACTTTGGCGGAAAAGAAGTCGGCTATATCTGCGGTTTCAAGGCGGACGGGACGGAAGAGGACAAAGGCGAGGCTTTGAGGCTGGCGAAGCTCTCGGAGGCCGTAGTCGTCTTTGCGGGGCTTCCCGACAATTACGAATCGGAAGGGTATGACAGAAAGCACCTCCGTCTGCCCGACGTACAGAACGAGTGGATAGAGGCGCTCTGCGGGCAGAACGCGAACGTCGTCGTAGTCCTGCATAACGGTGCGCCCGTAGAAATGCCTTGGCTGGGCAGAGTGAACGCCGTTTTGGAAATGTATCTGGGCGGAGAGGGAGTAGGCGAGGCCTGCGTCAATCTGCTTTACGGAAAGGCGGATCCGTCGGGAAGGCTGGCGGAAACTTTTCCCCTGCGTTTAGAGGACAATCCCTCCTATCTCAATTTCCCCGGCGACAGAGAAACGGTGAAGTATTCCGAAGATATATTCGTGGGTTATCGCTATTATGACAGCAAGGCTCAAAATGTGTTGTTTCCCTTCGGATACGGTCTGTCGTATACTCGTTTTGCCTATAAAAATCTCGAAGTGTCCGCTTCGGAAATAGACGCGGGAACACTTCTGAATGTCCGCGCGGACGTGGAAAACGTTGGAACGAGAAAGGGGAAAGAGGTCGTTCAGCTCTATGTCGCCGACAAGACGGGAGAAGCCGTCAGGCCGATTCACGAGTTAAAGGGCTTTGAAAAGATAGAACTCGCCCCGGGAGAATGTAAAACGGTCTCCTTTACGCTGGATAAACGTGCGTTTGCTTACTATGACGAAAAATCCAGGGATTGGAGATGTCCGGAAGGGAAATTTGAAATTCAAATCGGACGCTCGTCGCGGGATATTGCTTTGAAAACGGAAATCTTTGTCCGTTCGCCTGATCAAAGAAAGTTTATTGTGGACGGAAATACGACCGTGGAACAGCTCTTCCTGCATCCCTCGACCAGAATGGTCATGAAGGGGCTTTTGGCAAAATTCCGTCCCGAAAAATCCGACGGAAAAATGGGGGATTCTGACAAAGAAATGATGCGGGCGGCTTATTTGCAGTCGCCGCTCAGAACGGTGAAGCTCGCGCTCAATATGTCCAAAGAACAGTATGAAGGACTGCTCGACGCGTTGAACGCATCCTTGAAAGGAGAATAGTCTTTTCAAAGGAAGAAGGGACGGAAGAAAGGCTTTTTTTCAATCGCCGAGGAAAAGGAGATTTTTTCGGAACAAGACAACGGAGGAAAGAAAAGCATTTTTTCTGAAAAAAGCAACGAAAAGCAGAAAAATAATCGTAAAAGGAAGAAAAAAATATGCAAATCATGAAAAGGGAAATTCGAGGCGGAAGCGCTTTGCTCACCGCTTATATCCAAGACAAATCGGAAGCGATTCACGCTTCCGAGGCACGGCCCGCCGTTTTGATTTTTCCCGGAGGCGGTTACGAATTCGTTTCCGACCCCGAAGGGGAACCCGTCGCCTTGGCCTATGCCGCAAAGGGGTTTCAGACGTTTGTTTTGAAATATTCCGTAAAGGATAAGGGCGTGTTTCCCGCGCCGCAGCGGGAAGCGTTTGAAGCGATTGCCGTAATTCGCCGAAATGCGGCGGAATTTATGGTCGACCCCGATAAAATCGCCGTTGTCGGGTTCTCCGCCGGGGGGCATCTCGCGGCGAGCACGGGCGTCTTTTGGAACGACGCCGAAGTTAATGACTCGAAGAGCCCCGAAGAGTGCAGACCGAATGCGCTCGTTCTCGTCTATCCCTGCATTACGACGGGAGAATTTGCCTATTCCGGTATCCGCGACGTGCACGGAAAAGGATTGGAAAATATCGAAAAGCTCAGTCTCGAAAAATATGTCGGCAAGCAGACTCCGCCCTCCTTCATTTGTCATACGGCCGCGGATACCTGCGTTCCTGCAATCAATTCCCTCTTATTTGCGGAGGCCCTTGCAAGAGCAGGCGTTCCCTATGAACTGAGAATTTATAAGGACGGCCCGCACGGCATGAGCCTTGCGACCAAAGCGGTTTCCTCGCCTTATCTTTTGACCTTTGACGAAACAATACAAAGAGCCGTCCGCGATGTATGCGCGAGATTTTCCGAATGGTTTGACAAGAGCGCGGAATTTTTACGGCTGGTGTTCGACGGGGTATCTATGGAGAAACTTCTCGGATAAAGTGAAAGCGGAGGAATCGGGCGGTTCGAGCGGAAGGTTTAAGTCGTTCAGGGCTCGCGCGAAAATTTTTCGCGGCGGAGAAGAAGATTTTGTCGGATAATAAAAAAAGCAAAACACAAATTATGTGTTTTGCTTTTTACTTTTACCTTTCTTCTTTGTTCGGACTTTTCGGGTGTTGTATAAAATTCCGTGGTCGGTATAATTTTCGGGATAGACTTTGATTTTCGGAAGCAGCGTATTCCTTTTTTCCGAGACCAGCGCTTTTGCCGTGGCGATGAGCTTTCCGATGAGCTCCTTATTCAGCGGCATTAAATCGTGTCCCGAATAAGCCGTATATTCGGACAGCAGAGCAAGGGTATTTTCCGCGCCCGGGATCCATCCCTCCACCGTCAGGGAGCCGGGAAGAAACATCCAGAGCGCCCGACATACGTTGTCGCCGCTGAACAGCAATTTATTCTCTCGAAGTAAAAAAATCATTCCGCCTTTCGTGTGTCCCGGCGTTTCCATGCAATATACCGTCTTATCGCCAAGCTCGAAAAGGTCTCCGTCGCAAAGAAAAGAATATTTCGTGCGGTATTTTCCTTTTCGTATATCCTTCCGCTTTTTTCCGTATTTTTCCTGCGCTTTCTTTCCGAACATGAGTCGGCGCATAAAGAGCGAACCGTAAAATCGGGCGAGTTTTTTCTCCTTGGCGGGCAGATAGAGCACGGGAAAATTTCCTCGGCCGCCGATATGGTCGGGGTGCGCGTGCGTGGCGGCGACGCTCAGCGGTTTTTCCGTAATCGTGCGCACAAACTCCGCCAAATCCCCGAAACCCGTTCCCGTGTCGATGAGCAGTGCGCGACGACTGCCTTCGATTAGGTAACAAAAGCTCCCGTATTCTTCGATTTGATATACTTGCGGGGCAATTTCTCGTAATTGGTAGATTTCGTTTTTCATGCCTACATTATAATTCCCGTTCGGTGCTTCGTATATTAAAAAATCTTGTTTTTATGACAATATTGTGCGAAAGAAATTATATCTCCGAAAATGAGTGGCTTTTTTACTATACATTGTAGAATTTTTAATATAAAAACACGCGGATAAGCGATATAATGAAAGCGAAATAAACGCATAGGAGTCTGTGCGTTCAGGAGGTAATGCATGAGAAAAATAGTATCTGTTGCTCTTGCCGCGGCAATGTCGTTCGGCGCATGTAATGTACTGCTGGCCGCTTGCGGAGACGACGAAAAAGACGCTCCGTATTTTGATAAGGAGACCGTCTTTCACGTCGATTTGTCGATGAGTACGGCAATCGGTCCCTTGGGAACTTTATGCGAGCCGGGGACAATTACGTTCCGCACCGACGGAACGGCTACGTTCGATGTGCCCTTTACGGACGCGGCTCTCGTAATGATGGACAATCTGTTAGGATTCAGGATTCCCACCTTTAAGCATGAGGATACATACGAGCTGAACGAGGATGAAACGGCGATTATTTATCATTCCACGAGAAAGGATTTCGAGGAACCTCAAACCTTGGAATTGGAGACTCTTTCGGATGGAAGTTGGAAATTCGTCTACGACATCAGCGTACAGATTCCCGGTACACAACTGTATTTTTACAGCAATGAAGCTATGATGCCCGATCAGAATCCGGAGCCTGAACCTGACCCCGAACCTGACCCCGAACCCGAAACTTATGAAGTTTCTTTCGATGCGGGCGAAGGAGTCGTCTTTGAGGAGGGGTATACGCTCCCCGAAGATACGAGCTATGACGAGGTGACGGAAATCACTCTTCCCGAAGCGAAGTTCACCAAGGAAGGAAACGCTTTCCGCGGCTGGGCGGCCAACGGAAAAATTTATGAATACGGGGAAAATTATCTCTATCAGCCGGGCGATAAAGTGACGATCGACACGGATATCGATTTTGTGGCGGTTTGGTCCGATTCGTTCCACGTGACGATCACAAAGGGACCTGACGGAAAAGGAAACGTCGGCGACCTGATTATGCCCGACACCCTTTACGGAAAATACGTATATCTTCCCGCAAATCCCTACGATTACAAAGATTACAGCAAGGGATTTGCCGGTTGGACGGACGGAAAAGGGAAAGTAGTACAGCCGGGAGGAATGTATAAAGTTACCGAAGATGTAGTATTTGAACCCGTTTGGGCCGAGTTTGTCGAAGTGACCTTTAAGGCGGACATCGCCGATGAAGGCGGATTCGTTATCGAAGCTCCCGTAGGTTCTCAGTTCGTTCTGCCCGCCGCTTCTTTTGTCGGGGCGGACGACAAGGGCTTTGCAGGTTGGCAGCAGGTGAAAGACGACGGAAGTCTGAATACTTCCGTGAAGCGGCCCGGCGATAAGGTTACGGCCGCAGAGGGAATGACATTCGTCGCGAAAACGGAAAAGACGGTGACTATTACGTTCGATGCGAACGGCGGTACGGGAAAGGCGCCCGAAGCTATCGTTGCGGGGAACAATCTGTATTTCGTCTTCCCCGAATGCGAGCTGACAAAAGACGGCTACGTCTTTAACGGCTGGGGAACGTCTGCGACCGCGAAGTCGGGAAGCATGCCCGGTGCGAGGGCGTATAAAAAGGCGGATACAACCTATTATGCCGTATGGCGGCAGCTTCGCACCATATCTTTTGAAACGGGAATCGAAGGCAAAACCATAGATTCCGTCGAGCAGGGCGAAGGAATGAAAATCACGCTGCCCGAAATGCCTTACGAAAACGAAAATAAACTGTTCGACGGCTGGTCTGACGGAAGCAAGCTCTATCAACCCGGCGCTTCCTATACCGTCGCCGAGGGCAAGGATACCGCATTTACGGCGGTATGGCGGGACCTCGTTACCGTCGAATTCAACGGCGGAGAAGGTGTTACCGGTTCGGTTGAGAATATCGAAGTATATCAGAGCAAATCCTTTACTCTGCCCGAAAATAATTTCGTCAAGCCGGGAAGCATATTCGGCGGCTGGTCGGACGGCGAAAATAACTATATGCCCGGCGATACCTATACGATAGTGGAAGACTCGGCGGCGAAGGTTACATTCGATGCAGTATGGAACGAGGGTACTCCCTTTGCGGATTATACCGTAATCTTCCGTGCGGGACAGACCTCCGAAGTCGTGTATAAGGACGCGGACGGCAAAGACGTCACACTCAACAATTTCTTCCCCTCCGGTTCCATGACGGAATTGGTTTTAAGGCCCGACCTCACCGCGGATTTCGTCGTGAAGTCTACTTTGTCCGAAAAGGATTTCAATACGCACAACGAAGCGGGAAAGCTCGGACTGACGCTCGAAAAATTCCAGGAAAACTTCACGATTGACAAAAAGAACATTTCTTATGACTATGACGCTGCGACGGGCGTCGTCACGCTCAATCTCGGAGACGGAGAAAAGCTGGAACTCAAAATCGTCAAGACCGCGAAAAACGATAAGATTGGTTACGAGAACGTACAGTTTGAATTTGCACTGAAAAACAAGATCGGACAGGTGGAAAAGCTCACGTTTGCCGCGATAGACGGACAGCCTAAATATTTTGAGGAAGCAAAGACGTTTACCGGAAAATTGCCCGAGGGCGTTCCTACGGTCGGAGGTATGGATGTTACTTTGACCGTAAATACAGACGGGACGGGAAAATTGAAGGTCTTTATCATGAATATGGATTTCACCCACCAACTGACGGCCGATGGAAATACCATCATCTGGCTGGGCAGTGAGGGTGACCGTCTGGAAGGTAAAATCGGAAAGACGGAGGACGGAAAAATGACCGTCAGTGTCACGTTGATGGGCGTAACGCTCACATTGACGGAACAGGCGTAAGCGAGTGAAAAACTTAACAGGAGCTACTATGAAAAAGCGTTTAATCAGTTTATTATCGGTCTGTGTCCTCGGCGCGAGCTGTTTGCTCGCGACCGCGGCCTGCGGAGAAAAAAGAGATTACGATTTCAGCGTTTGGGTGCCCTTCAAGAGCAACGCGGTCGGGCAGTACGACCAGCACATCGTTTTTCAGAAGCTGGAAGAAATCAGCGGACTGAAAGTGAAATATGTCCACGACAGCATGGACAACGTCAATAACGTATTTGCCCGCGGCACCTATTGCGACGTCATGATTCTAAACGACTCCATGCCCAACTATACGGGAACGTATCCGGGCGGCGTTGAAAAGGGGATTTCTGACGGAAAAATCATCGATATCAGCGATAAAATGGAGGAAATGGCTCCTAATTACTATTCCCTCGTAGAAAATGACCCCGACGTAAAACGGGACGTTATCACGGATGACGGAAGGCTCACGCGCTTCTACGAGGTCGCGAATAAGGAATCGGACAGCTGGTACGGCTACATGATGCGCGAGGATTGGCTGAAAAAAATCGGCTATACCGTGGACGGAACCACGACAGGGGAAGTAAAAATCCCCAAGACCTATGCGGATTGGGAGACCGTTTTACAGGGCTTTAAGGATAAGGGATTGAGCGACACTCCGTTCTTCCTGTATTCGGTCGGCGTAGACCCGTTTAACTCTATCAGTGCGGGGTTTGGAGTCACCTTCGATTTCCAGCTCGACGAAACGGGAAAAGTCAATTACGGGCCGTACATGGACGAATTCGAGGATTATCTCGAAAAAATGCATTCTTGGTATGAAAGAGGATTCATCAGTCCCGAATATGCCGCTTCCAAGGAATACGTGCCCATTACTGACGCCGTGGGCGGCACTAACAGCGACGGTTCGTACAAGGAGGCCAAATACGGAGCCTTCACGCAGATGTATATTTATATGACGCAATATGAAAATACTGCGCATGCGCTCAAAAACGAAGAGTATTCCCTTGTCGCCGTTCCCAATCCTAAAATCAACGAGTCGGACGAAATGCATATCCGGCAAAAAGCAAATCGGGCGGGAAATTATGCGGTCATTACCGACAAGCTCCCCGAAGATAAAATCGACGACGTGATGAAGTGGTTTGACTATCTGTATTCCGAGGAAGGGAGCCTTTTGATGAGCTACGGAATAGAAGGGGATACCTATACGCTCGATGAGGACGGAAACCCGCATTATACGGAAAAAGTCACTGACAATGAAACTCTGTCGCCTTCCGATTCCGTCAAAAAGTATTCCGCGCAGGGATTTCCTTGCTTCTATGACATCGATAGGGAAAAACAGGTGACGACTGAAAAGGAACAGGCCGCTATGAAGACTTGGACGGAAGGCTGCGACGCCGACTGGGTTCTGCCCGTCACTTCTCTGACTTCGGAGGAAGGGAAAGAATTCGGGGAAGTCATGCAAGAGATTCAGGAGGAAGTCCAAGATTATATTTTCGATTATATCACGGGAAATTCGCCCATGGAATTTTCTAAATTCCAGGAAGAATTGAAAAAGATGGGAATCGAAAAAATGATCGCGATGAAACAAACGTCGCTGGACCGCTATAACGCACGCCTTTCTAAATAACGATGCGAGGATCGGCGACGCAAAATCTTGCGTCGCCGATTCATCGACGGGAGGATTTTGAGATGATCGAAGAAAAAGAAGGAACGGTAATCGTTCAAAATACAACTGCGGTAAAAGAAAACGTATTCAAAAGAGCTTGCCGCGCCGTCAAAAAGGACGCTAAAAAGAATTGGGTAATCTATTTGCTGACGCTCCCCGCTCTCGCGTTTTTTATCGTGTTTTGCTATTTCCCCATGGTGGGGCTCATCATGGCTTTTCAGGATTTCGATATGGCAAAGGGATTCTTTGGAAGCCCTTGGGCGGACAATAACGGCCTCGAACACTTCATTCGCTTTTTCAACGATAAAAATTTTTGGCTGTATTTCAGCAATACGCTGATTTACGGACTTTTAAGCCTCGTTTTTGTATTCCCCGCACCCATTGTCCTGGGATTGATGATCAACTCGGTAAAGAAGGCTTGGTACAGGAGAGTGATCCTTACGCTCGTCTATCTCCCGTACTTTATTTCCATCGTGGTCACGTGTACGATCATCAATCAGCTCACCTCCAATACGGGCGTTTTTACCGAACTGTTCCGAAATCTCGGCGTCCTCAAAAAGGATATCGGCATCATAAACGACCCGCGTTTCTTCCGCGCCATTATCGTCATCAGCGATATTTGGCAGACGATCGGCTTTAACAGCATCATTTATATCGCCGCTCTCGGCGGCATTGACGTCAGCTTATACGAGGCTGCCGAAATCGACGGGGCCGGCAGATTCAATAAACTTTGGCATATTTCTCTGCCCTCCATTCTCCCTACCATTATGATGTTGCTCATTATGAAGGTCGGCACGATGCTCAATGTCGGATTCGAGAAACTGTACCTGCTCAAAAACGAATTGAACGAGGACGTCGCTTATACGATTTCCGTATTTATTTACGAAAAAGGCGCTTTGGGAACCGGCGCTTGGAGCTATACTACCGCAATCGGGCTGTTCAATTCTGCTCTGAGTTTTCTGCTTCTTCTCTTGGCAAACTGGGTCAGCAATAAATTGACGGCGAACGGCATTTTTTAAGGAGGTACTTAAAATGGAGAAAAACAAATCGAGAAGACATTCTCTGTCGGATATCGTGATTGCCGTACTTTTATATCTCTTTCTCGCCGTGGCCGGACTCGCCTGCGTTTTGCCTATGTGGCATGTATTGATGGGTTCGCTCAGCGAAACCATGAAGTTCGGTACCTATGAGGGATTCCTGCTGTTTCCCATTGCAGGTAAGTTCACCTTTGAATCCTATACCTATCTGTTTACGCATCAATACCTGTGGCGCAGTATTGCCAATGCCGTCATTTATACCGTTTCTTCGGTGGCTTTGGGACTCATTATGAGCATTATGGCCGCGTATGCGCTCACGAGAAAAAATGTACTCTTCAAACGGCCCTTGATGATTATCATTTTAATTACCATGTTCTTTAACGGCGGCATGATTCCTTTCTTTATGGTCGTCAATCAGTTGGGCATGGTCGACACGCCTTGGGCTCTGATTATTCCCACCTGCTGCAATGCCATGAACATCGTCATGCTTAGAACGGGGATTCAGGCGATTCCCGACGCGATTTTTGAGGCGGCGGAATTAGACGGGGCCGGGCCGCTTCGTATTCTCTTCCGCATCGTCGTGCCTTTGACGACCTCCTTTATCGTGGTTATTATCCTCTTCAACGGCGTGGCGCAGTGGAATTCCTGGGCCAATGCAAGTATGTTTATCTCTACTTCCCGACAGGATTTATATCCCTTACAACTCGTGCTTCGGGATTTATTGATGTCGAGCGTCTCCGATATGGGATTGAAAATTCCCTCCGGTTCGGGGTCGTCGGAAGTATATGCTCCCGGTATCCGTATGGCCGGCGTCATTATCGCCAGCTTACCTTTAATTATCATCTATCCTTTCTTGCAAAAACATTTTGAAAAGGGCATGATTATCGGAAGCGTTAAAGGATAATCTTTAACGGAAAAACCGATTTGACGAAGCCGCTGCGATGTATTGATCGCAACGGCTTTTTAATTGCTTCATAAAAAAATTTTTTCACTTTTTCCGTTTTTTTGCTTGACAATAGTACGGAATAGAACTATAATATAATACGGTTTCGGACTAAAATATATGGAAAGGGACTGCCATGGAAACGATTAAAGAAAAAATCAGACGATATATGATTATCACGGAACGGATCGACGAAATATATTCGCATTTTTCCAAAGCGATGGGTATGAATGAATCGGAATTGTGTGTGCTTTATTCGCTTGACGGAGAACCGTCTCTTTCTCAAAGACAAATTTGTGAACAATGGCTGATTCCGAAGACGACATTGAATACCATTATCAAAAAATACGAAAAAGTAGGGTATGTGCAGTTCGAAACAATTCCAAACAATCGAAAAGAAATGCGCCTGCGTCTTACAGAGAAGGGAAAGGAATATGCTGCAACATTTCTTGAAGCCGTCTATCGGGCGGAGGACAGAGCCATGCGGGAGACGCTGAAAAAATACGGCGATTCCTTTATTGAAGCGAATGAATGTTTTGCCAATGAACTGAAATCGGCGTTTGAACAAAAATTGAAAGCTCATCCGATCGGCGGAGGCGGAAAGGGATAACGGGAAATGAAGAATATAAACCGAAGCCGCAGGGAGGAATATAGGAAAAAGCTCGGACGCGAGGGAATGTTCGGGGCTCTTAAAGAGTTTGGAAAAGCCGAAAGTGTTGGAAGTACGTGTTTGTGAAGAAATAGGGAGAATTATCGGCACCATTGAGGTTATATGAGAGTATTTTTGAAATTTTTGAAGCCTTATAAACGGCTTTGTTTTTTTACTGTTCTCGTTTTAACGGTCGATGTCATCGGGGCACTGCTCATTCCGAAACTGACCGGAAAAATGATAGACGTAGGCGTGGGAAATCGCGATTACGGATTGATAGTCCGAACCGGTTTGCTCATGCTCGGCGTAGCTTTGGCCGCGGGCGTAGGGACGCTCGTGGGCAGTTTTCTTTGCGCGCGGCTTTCGGCGAAACTCGGAAGGGATATACGCAACGCGCTGTATGATAAAATATTACAATTTTCCGCGCAGGATATGGAAAAATTTGGTACGGGGTCGTTAATTACGCGCGCTTTGAATGATACGAACATCGTTCAACAGGCGTTTGTTTTTTCCGTTCAAATGATTTTGCCGGTGCCGATTATTTGCGTGGCGGGAATCGTGATGGCGTTTTTAAGCGATTGGACGATGGGACTTCTCTTATTGGGAGCATCGGTCGTGTTAGTAATTTGCGCTCTCTTCGTCACGAAAAAAGCAGCGTTGATCTTTCGGAAATTGCAGGAACATCTGGACAGAATCAATGTGGAAGTACGCGAAAATATTACCGGCGTGCGTGTGGTGAGGGCTTTTCATAAAGAGGAATATGAAGAAGAACGCATGAACCGCACTTTCACGCATTATGCCAATACGGGGATCAAGGCAAATCGTCTGTTTGCAGGTCTGGAATGTCTCGCTTTCCTCGTCATAAATATATGTATCGTCCTTATTTTATGGCTGGGTGGGAATAGAATTGCAGTCGGGGCGACCGCTACGGGTCAGATAGAAATCGGCAAACTTACCGAACAGATCGGTTATGCGACGCTCATTCTTTGGTATCTCATCATGGCGCAAATGGTCATTATTCTTCTGCCGCGTGCAAGAACCTGTTTGGGGCGTATCAACGCGGTTCTGACGCATGTCCCGCAGATTGCGGACGACGGACGGGAAGTTACCGAAACGGAGATTTCAGAGGAAATTTGTCGCTTTGAAAAGACAGGTTTTCGCTTTGCCGACGCCGAGGAGGCGACGCTCGAAAATCTGAATTTTGTCTGCCGCCGCGGAGAAACGACGGCGATCATCGGCAGTACGGGCAGCGGAAAGTCTACGATCGCTAAATTACTTTTGCGGTTTCACGAAATTACGGACGGAGTTTTATCCTTTGAAGGCTGCGATATTCGCAATATTCCTCAACACATACTGCGAGAAAAGGTAGCCTATGTTCCTCAAAAAGCATGGCTGTTTTCGGGAACGATAGAGAGTAATTTGCGTTACGGAAATGAAAACGCAACCAAAGAAGATATGGAACGCGCTTTGAAAATTGCTCAGGCGGACTTTGTCGAGCGATTGCCGGACGGGCTTCAATCCCGCGTCGCGCAGGGCGGAACAAATTTTTCCGGCGGACAGAAACAGCGGCTTTCCATCGCCCGCGCGCTCGTTAAAAAGGCCGATTTATATATTTTTGACGACAGCTTTTCCGCACTCGACTTTAAGACGGACGCCGCGCTTCGGCACGCCCTTGCAAGCGAGATTAAGGACGCTGCTGTATTGATTATTGCCCAGCGCGTCAATACCATTCTCCATGCAGACAATATCATCGTTTTGGAGGAAGGGAGAATCGTCGGAATGGGACGGCACGATTCCCTTATAAAGGACTGCCCCGTGTATGCGTCTATCGCAAAATCTCAGATGAAAGGAGGCGCTTGATTTATGGAAGAAAACAAGGAATTGGAACGAGTAAATTCCGATAACTTTTCCGACGACTTTTCCATCGATGTCGCCGCGCATCCTTGGCGCGTCGTCAAACGATTGTGGAAATCCGTCAAAGACCAGCGGCTGAAACTCGCCGCCGTGATTTTCTCGGTCATTTTTTATACGGCTCTCTCTATCGCGGCTCCCGCTTACAGCGCGGTCATCATCGATCTCCTGTTTGACAGTATTCGGGCGTGTATCGAAGCGGGAACAGTGTTTGCCGTGGCTTGGGGAAACGTCGGTGCGCAAATCTTTCTTTTATTGTTGATGTATCTCGGGGCATGGGGATTTTATACGCTTCAATCCTTTTTGATGACGACTTTTGCGGAACAGCTTTGTCTGCGTCTGCGTAGGGAGATCAGCGAGAAAGTCAATCGCCTGCCGCTTTCTTATTTCGATAATCATCGGGTCGGCTCGGTATTGAGTTATTCCACCAACGACCTCGACAAGGTATCGGAATCCTTACAGACGGGTATGCTTAAATTGTTTTCCGCAATAGGTCTCATTGTCGGTTCGATTGCCATGATGTTCGTTTATCATTGGATACTGACTCTGATCTTTTTGGGCGTCACTCTCGTCGCTATGTTCGTAACGCAGATTTTTACCAAAAAAACGATGCGCTGTGCCGCTCTGCGGCAGGAACGCATGAGCGAAGTGACCGGACTCGTGGAAGAGGGCTTTTCCGGCCATACGATCATCCGTGCCTATAACCAAGAGAAAAATAGTGCCGATCGGTTCCGCGAATCGACGGAGGCGCTCGCATTAGCGTCTGAAAAATCGGATTTTATGATTAATGCCATCAATCCCGCCATAAGACTGATTAATCGTCTCGGACAGATAGGTATCGCGAGGCTTGCGGGAAAATTTCTGATCGACGGAGTTCTGTCACCCGGTGTGTTTCAAGCATTTTTTCAATATCTCAATCAGGCCGGAGAGCCTTTGACCGAGGCCTCATATATGATCAATTCCATGCAATCGGCGCTCGCTTCGCTTGAACGAATCTACGATATGTTGGACGAACCCGAAATTGCGCCCGATCCCGAAAATCCCTCCGACGTCCTTTCGGCCGAAGGAAAAATCGAATTTCAAAATGTAAAGTTCGGGTATTCTCCGGAACGCATTTTGATGAAAAATATCAGCTTTACAGCTCATTCAGGGCAAAAAATCGCTGTCGTGGGAAGTACGGGAGCGGGAAAAACGACTTTGATCAACTTACTCATGCGGTTTTATGAAGTAAACGGTGGAGCCATTTTTCTCGACGGAAAAAATACGGCGGATATGACGTATGCGGGGCTTCGGAGCAATTTCGGCATGGTTTTGCAGGACACCTGGCTGTTTGAGGGGACGATTGCGGAAAATATCGCCTACGGAAAGCCGAACGCGACCAGACAAGAGATAGAAGTGGCGGCAAAAGCCGCCCGCGTCGATTTCTTCGTACATACGTTGCCGCAGGGATATGATACCGTGCTTTCCAATGAAGCGGAAAATATCTCCGTGGGGCAGAGGCAGCTCCTCACCATTGCGCGCGTATTTTTATGCGATCCGCCCGTACTCATTTTGGACGAAGCGACGTCGAGCGTTGACACTCGCACGGAAATGGAAATCGGCAAGGCGATGAAAGCGCTCATGAAAAACAGGACGAGTTTCGTTATCGCGCACCGCCTTTCCACCATCGTCGATGCGGATTTGATTCTCGTTATGGAAAACGGAAACATTATAGAACAGGGAACGCACCAGAGGCTTTTGGAAACGAATGGAGCCTATGCCGCTCTCTATAACAGTCAGTTTGCCGTCTGACAATCTTTATATAAATGAACAGCGGAGGAGATACTTTTATCTCCTCCGCTGTCTTTCAAGACGGAATACCGAATCAAGAAAAGGGACTTCTGTGCGTCAGATTTTTATATCTTTGAGGGAATCCGCCAAACAATCGTTTCTAAGGGAAAGCGTTTGAGGGATACTCACTTTACGGACTCCGCTTTCCTGCGAGCAGATTACACTTTTAATGGCGTCTGCGAGAAGCGTAGAGTTTTGCCGTATCGCTGAAATAGAGAAAAACTGCAACCAGCGATTGTCGTCAAAGGTAATGAAACGAACCTTTGAGAGTTTTTTTCGCATGATATGAGATAGCACTTCCAGCCCTGCCACATTTGTGGCCGTAATGATTCCGTCGGGGGAAAATTCGTCTATGGCTTCGGAAAGCACGGCAGTATCGTAATCTATCAGAGGAAAACGTAGAATTTTATATACGGCGTCGCTGTCTTTGAACGCCTGTAAAAATCCCGTGCTTCTGTCGGGACGAACTTTTCCCGACTCCAAATATCGATATTCTACATCGACGAGCAGCAGTCTGCGGCAGCCGAGCTCCAATAATTTTTCCGCGGCCTGTTTACAGCCCGATTCGTCGTCGTTGATAATAGTATCGAGGTCCTCGTAGATATTTCGGAAAAGCTGTACTACCTTGATACCGTTTTTCTTGGCTACCCGTATAATTTCCGCGTTCTGTTTGCTTGTGGGCGTAAAAAAAATTGCAGAGACACGGCTGGCAATCAAGGAACGAAAACAGGTTTCCTCGTCTACGGGATTTTCGGAACTGAACGCAATGACCAGATTCATTCCGTTTTCATTGAGCATTTTCTGTATATCCGAAAGAATACTGAAATAATATTCATTGTTGCTGTCGGAAATGATAAATCCAACTGTTTTTGTTGTATTTTTCTTTAACTGCTGCGCCGTGGAATTCGCTATATAACCTAATTCTGCGGCCGCACGAAAGACGCTTTCGTGCGTTTCATTGCTTATATAACCGATTCGCCTGAGCGCACGCGAAGCTGTTGAAGGAGAAACTTTCGCGCGGCTGGCAACGTCTTTTATTGTAATCATTTTCTGTCTACCCCCGCAAAAATGAATTTCTGTATATTTTGAATTATAACAAATCGAATAAACTTTGTAAAGCGAAAAAAATCCGAATCGCTCTTTTGCCATAAAAAATTCTTAAAAAAATTTTTCAAATCCCTATTGACAAAATAAAAAGTATATGATATACTAAAATCAAAATACAAACGTTTGCATATCGTTTTTTTGTCAAACGATTATTATTTTTTGTAAAATGTGCAAACGTTTGCATATCAAAAAAGAAGATTTAACGGAGGCAATAATGTTTTATAGGGCACCCGGGAAAGCGGTATGTGCGGACGTAATACCGTTTTTCGAGGACGGAGAGTTCAAATTGTTCTATCTCAGGGATTACCGAGATATCGAAGCGCACGGAGAGGGATGTCCGTGGTGTCTGTTGACCACGAAAGATCTCGTGCACTATGAGGATAAAGGTCCTGTACTGCTGCGGGGAAAGGAAGACGAGCAAGATTTATATGTTTTCACGGGCTGTTGTATCAAGGCGGGAGAGGAATACGTTATTTTTTATACCGGTCATAATCCTCATTTACGGGCAAAGGGGCTTCCCGAACAAAAAATTCTGCGGGCGACCAGCCGCGACCTCATTCATTGGGAGAAGGACAGAAACTTTGTATTCGAAGCGCCCGATTGGCTGGAAATGCACGATTTTCGCGACCCGTTCGTATTTTTCGACGAGGAAAAGAAAAAGTATTGCATGCTTATCGCGGGACGATTGAAAAACGAAGACCCTGTATTCAGCAAGGGCGTGACGCTCATCGCATATTCGGACGACCTTCTGCATTGGGTGGTAGATAAGGAACCGTTTTTTGCTCCGCATGCCTATTTCACGCACGAGTGTCCCGATTTGTTCAAGATGGGAGATTGGTGGTATCTCGTGTTCAGTGAATTTACCGATAAAATCGTGACGACCTACCGCATGAGCCGTACTCCTTACGGGCCGTGGATTTCTCCGAAGGTGAACAATTTTGACGGCCATGCCTTCTATGCGGCGAAGAGCGTTTCGGACGGCCGTCGGAGAATTCTGTTCGGCTGGAACTGTATCAAGCTCGGAGAAAAAGACGGGGCGCCCTGGCAGTGGGGCGGGACTATTATCCCTCACGAGATTGTGCAGGAAAAGGACGGTACGCTGAGCGTAAAATGTCCCGATGAGATAGTGAAGCAATATGGCACGGCGTTGCCGCTCGCGGAAGGAAGGACGCTCGGAAGCGTCGAACGAGAGAAGGGAATTACTTCGATTGCAGAGGCGGAGAAAGGCGGAGATACATATTCGCTCGGCGGAGAGGGAAAGAGCCTTGCCCTCCTCGGAGACCTTCCCGAAAACGGAAGGATAGAAATGGCGTTTACCGCCTCGGACGATTGTGGGGATTTCGGAGTATATATGCGGGCAGATGAGGAATTAAATTGCTTCTACGCCGTAAAGTTCGAGTCGCGCTTCAATCGCTTGGCGTTGGATATTCAGCCGCGCGAGGACAATACGAGACATACCCAGATCGATGTGGAGCGGTATTGTCCGATAAAAGCGGGCGAGAAAAACAAGCTGATGATTATATTTGAAGGGAGCGTATTGGAGGTATACGTAAACGACAAAGTCGCTATGAGTGCGCGCATGTTTGACCGGAAAGAAGGAAAATTCGGAATTTTTGCGCACAATACGAATGTACGTTTGGAAGATATAAAACTTTATCGATAAGGAGGACCGATATGAGAAGCACATTGATGTCATTTGCGGTAAAGGCGGCGTTATTTCTGTTGATTGCCAATATCGTTATGCTGATATTTGTGCCGTTCGGTACGGCGGAATGGTATATTACGGTCATTTCCGCCGGACTGATGACGATATTGATTGCCGTCGTCAAAGTAATATCCGTTATACGGGGGAGGAAGAACAGGGAATGAAAAAGAGTGTCGCGGCATTTCTTTTGTCGGCGGTATGCCTGTTGAACGTATTTGCCGTTTCAGCCTGTGGGGAAAAAGAGGAGGATAATCCCGTGGAAGAAAAACTGACCTATGCCGACCTGTATCGGACGGAACCGAAAAAATCGGAACCCCTGACGGGAAAGGCGCTGTATAAGGCGTCTTACGGCTATACGCTGTCCGAAGAACAGGGATATAATCATTTCCGCTATCAATATTGTACGGACGGAACTTTCTCCGATATGTCTTTCAAGGACGGAAGCTGGACGGGCGGGGGAGCCTCCATGGAGAACGGAACCATGCGCGCCGCGCAGGATACCGACGCCGTGCGGACGTTTTCCGTCCCCGTTTCGGGACAGGCGCACGTTTACGGAAATCCCGGGCTTCTTTCGGGCGAAAGGGCAAACGTATCGATCATGCAGGGAGATGCTCTCGTCGCGGAATATGAAATAACGGATAAAATCGGCGTCTATCATTCGCATACGCTCGAATTGAAGGAAGGGGAAACGCTCCGATTCATCGTATCGGGCGACGCGGAAGTGTATTGGAATCCGACCGTCGATTATACGCTGGCGGAGGAGATTTCCCTGCATCATACCGTAGACGGATACTATGGCGATGTCCATCCCTTTTACGATGAAAAGTCGGGGAAATTATATATGTACTATCTCTCTACCGGTTTGCAAACGCAAAACAAGGTTGAACAGTTCGCCTCGCTTCTTTCCGTCAGCGGGAATTTTGTCCAGTATGATGACGTTCAACTGAAAATGGACGAGGCCAATCCGCCCGAACAGGAGCTCTATTATGCTTTGGGCGTATATGTGGACAAGGACGGCCGCTATCGCAGCAGCTACGGCAAAGGAAATTATGCGGGAGGATCCGTGAGCGACGATTTAATCGTCTGGAAAAACGCCGCGGAGCCGTATGTAGACGAGGCGGACGGACTTCTCAAATATACCTGGCGCGCCTATTTCGACGAGGGAGTATATTCTGGTCGCGATCCCGATATCTGTTACGACGCGGAGAGCGGAAAATACTACTGCGTGGTAATGAATTATTATTCCTCGGCCGAGGCGCAAGGGGAAAAGGGGCTCGCCCTCTATACGGCGGGAGAAGACGGTAGATTTTCCACCCAAGCGGTACGGCTGGTCGATTTGACGGGCAGGGGAGATCCCGAATGCCCGCAGCTGAAAAAAATCGGGGACAGGTGGTACCTTTTCTATTCCGTTTACGGAACCGGTACGGCGGGAAATGTCGGCTATCTGACCTATCGCGTGGGGGACGTCGGCGTTTCGCCCGATAAAGTGGATTGGAGCTCCAAAACCGAACATGCCTTGGAGGGCGGCGACCTCCATGCCGCACAGCTCTGCAAGGTGGGCGATATGTGGTATATGTACGGCTGGCTCAATTATACGCCGCATGCAAACGTCTGGGGCGGATATCTCAATCTCGCGCGAGAAGTCTATCAAAAGCCCGACGGATTGCTCGGCACCCGCTGCGACGAATATCTCTCAGACCTTCTGAATATGGGGCGCGTCGCTTCTTTCGGAAAAGACAATGCCGAAGTTTCGGGCATGAACGTCTCTGAAAACAGCTTTATCGTTTCGAGCGATACGGGAAAAGCCGCTCTCGGCGAGACTTACGGCAGAAGCTGGCTCTCGGCGGATATCGAGCTTCCCGCTTCGGCTGATTATGCAGGCTTTACACTCTCCGAAGGCGGTACTACCTATTACGTCCGTCTCGAAAGAACGGACGGGGAACTGTATCTCTCCATAGACAGCGGCTCGGTAGGATGCAGTATAAAGCTGGAAGACGCGTCGGAAACCTCCTTCCGTTTGGAGGTCGTTGCGGACGGTCCGTTCATCGAAGCGTATGTCAATGACGAATATTCTCTTTCGTGCAATACCCGCCTGACGGGGAATTATACGCTCGGAATTGCGGGCGGCGGCGCGGGCGCGAAAATTTCCGCGGCGGAGGTATGTAAGCTCGCCGATTACAATAACATTTTTGATTAATCAATTTGACTGTATTTTCAACTCAAATAAATTCAGGGAGGAAAATTTATGAAATCCATTTTCAAAAAACTCGGTTGTTTTCTGACGTCTCTCGTATTGGGCGCTTCTGCTCTCGTCGGCTGTTCGGACGGCGGAGGAACGGGAAAAAATTCCGATAATTCCTTTTCCATGGTCGCTACTTGGACGGCGAGCGGGCTCGTCAACCATTACGACAGCAACACGTCCTGCAATGCATTCGACTACTTCGTTGTGGAAGGACTTTGGCGGTATGTTCGTTCCACGGACGAAATTTTCTGCCAACTTGCGGCGGAGCTTCCCACTCATTCCGAAGCGCCTATCGAGGACTATAAAGACGTAATGGGGGCGGACGCCTATGAGTATTACGTCGAGAACGGCGCGACTACCGTTCCCGTCACGACGGGAAAAATTCGCGAAAACGCCAAATGGCAGAACGGCGAGGCCTTTACCGCGAAGGACGTATGGGCTTACTATTACATTATGCACCCCACGTCGAGCAACTACATGGCGGCGGTCAAGGTCGTGGACGACTTGACCGTGGAATTTATCTGGAACCCGCTCAAAGAGCCTGCGGATACGGTAAAGGAATTGCTTCTCGCGCAGGATAAATCGGGCACCGTAAAATACGACGTCTTTGCGGCGTATGTAGACCCCGTTTACGAAATCGTCATGGAAAGCCCCGTCAACGAAAATCCCAATCTCTGGGGCGCGTTCAACCGCTTTTCGACGGACGAACAGATTTCCGAGCTCAATATCACCAAAAATGCGTTCTTCAATTACAGTCCGAGCTGGTACATTGCTACGGGGCCGTTCAAGCTCGATACTTTCTCGGCGACGCAAATATTGCTCACCAAGAACGAATACTATTGGAACGCGGATAACATCGGCTTCGAGCGCGTCAAGCTGTATTCCTCCAACGACCTCAATCAGACGTATTCTTTGATTACGAACGGATATGTAGACTATTACGACGGGTTTATTCAGAAGGATACTTTGGAAAGCATGCTCGCTTCCAACAGCGACCTCGTCAATCTCAAAATGTATGACCCGGGTGCAATCGGAATCGTATTCAATCTCGAAAACGAAATCCTCACCCCCGAAGTCCGCAGGGCGTTCCAATACATTTTCGACAGAGAGGAGATCACTCTTGCGGCAAATCCGTATGCCACGACCTCCTATTATCCCCTCCTCGGCATGGCTCCTTCCGAAGCCGAAACGTATATGAGCGAAGAACATTTTGAAGCTCTGCCCGAATATTCGCACGACGCGGCAAAGGCGGAAGAACTTCTCGATACGGCGGGCTGGAAGAAACAGAACGGGCTTTGGTACGATGCGAGCGGCAAGCAGGTCAGGCTGACTCTCGGTACGCCCAGCACTTCGGATATTGCCTCTACCGCGGCGGAAGCGGCTGCCGCTCAGCTCACTAATTTCGGCATAACGGTGGACCTTCTCAAATCTAGCAACTTCTATTCCAATGCGACGGCGGAAAATTGCCCTTATGATTTAATGCTGGAATGGACGGACTTGAATATGTCCTTCTCCTATCCCACCGGCTCTTATAATCAGTTTTCCAGCGTCTATTCGCAGTGGATTCACGTCGACAGATATCCTACCGATTACGAAGATGCACAAAAAGCAGGAAACGTGAAACTCGTGTTCGACGGATTGGACGGAGACGAAAAAACTTATGAATTTGCAGCGTATATTAACTCTTTCTACTCCGTAGACGAGGAAGATCTCACCTATCTCGTGGACGTATTCAATACGGGCCTTGCGAATATGGACCTCGGAATTCAGTTCTTCCAGAACGTTACCGCTTCTACCCTCAACGTCGGGAAAATCAGCGGCGTGCCGCTCGAAGAATATTGGTCTAAGGACAGAAACGTGACTTACGTTCCCGCAGCGGGAACGGACGACTTCTTTGAAGTCGCCCGCACAAATCTTGTATATGCCACTAACTATATGTTCATTAACGGCATCTATCAGCCGAATGTATAAAAGGATTGACTTATGAACGAAAGCATGAATCCCGTCGGGGCGGCGACGCCCCCCGGGAAATCCAAAATTAAAAAATTTTTCGGGGTATGCGGTCGCTTCTTTCAAAAGTACAGTTACTTTTTTGCGAAAATCGGCATATCCCTGGTTACCTTGGCGCTTTCGATTATCGCCTTGTTTTTCCTCCTGCGCATGATTCCGGGCGACATCGTCGAATTATATGCCCTCAAACTCCAAAATCAACAGGGCATTACCTTCGACAGGGCCTATGAACTTGCGGCGGGACTCCTCAACTACGACCCGAACGAAAATGTCTTTCAGGCTTTCGTTCGGTACATGGGCGGTCTGTTCCGCGGAGAACTCGGAAATTCTTACCTCGAAACGGGCGTCTCCGCGAACAGCCTGATTGCGACGAGGCTGCCCTGGACGCTGTTCATTTCCTCGGTATCGCTGTTCATCAGTTTCTTTATCGGGATTGCAGTGGGCGGATTTGTCGCGCAAAAGCGCAAGGGCGTGGCCGACAAAGTCGCGTCCGGCTATATCGCCGTTTCGGGGTCCGTGCCCGATTATCTCATCGCGCTCATTCTCGTCATCGTATTTGCCTATCAGCTCAAATGGTTCCCCGCACAGAACAATTACGACGCTTTCAAAGTGACGCCGGGCTTTAATCTTCCCTTTATTTTGAATGTGCTGTATTATGCCTTTCTGCCCATTCTGTCGTATACGATCGTACAGACGGGCAACTGGATTTTACACATGCGCGGGAGCTGTATCGGCGTGCTCGGAGAGGACTATATCCTCGCGGCTCGCGCGAGGGGACTGAGCGAGGGACTGATACGCCGCAAATACATGAAAAAGAACGCTCTTTTGCCCCTCATTACGCAGTTCGGCGTATCGTTCGGGGCACTGTTCGGCGGCGCGACGCTCATGGAAAGCATTTTCAATTATCCGGGCATAGGTCTGGAAATATCCAATCGTATCGTAAATAAAGATTACATGGTCGTACAGGGATTGATTTTCTTTTCCGCCGCGATGGTCATTCTCGTCAACCTCGTCGTGGATCTCATCTATCCGCTGGTCGACCCGCGCGTAAGAAAGGGGTGAGCTTATGGCACAGGAAACAAAGGAAAATAAATGGAACGAATTTCTTTCCGCCTTTGCGCGCGTCATGCGCGGATTCGGCTCGGCTCTGCTTCGCGGACTGAAAAAAGTCTTTTCTAACGGCAAAACAATCGTAGGGTTTTCCATTCTCGCCTTTTTCATTCTCGTGGCGATTTTCGGCCCGCTGATTTTTCCGTACGACTCGAATACCGACATGGCGAACAGCTATCTCATGCCCTCGCTGAAACATCCCTTCGGGACGGATTGGCTCGGCAGAGACGTATTCCGTCAGGTGATTGCGGGAACGGGCTCCGTGCTGGAAATAGCCTTTTATTCCGCGATTTTCACCGTCGTTCTCGGTACGGTGCTCGGCATCGTCAGCGGCTATCTCGGCGGTTGGGTGGATAAAATCATCATGTCCGTTACCAATATCTTTTTATCCATTCCGTCATTCCCGATTTACCTTTTGCTCGCGGCGATCGTTACCATCAATACGCCCGTATCGCTCGCCGTCATCATTTCGATATGGAGTTGGGCGGGACTTTGCCGCTCCATCCGCGTACAAATCATGAGCCTGAAAGAAAGGGACTTTATTCAGATTTGCACAGTCATGCACATGAGTAAGGCACACATTATCTTCAAGGAGTTGATGCCCAATGTCTTTTCGTATATCGCGATCAATTTCGTCATGGCCATGCGCAACGCGATTATGGCGAGCGTGGGTATCATGCTCGTGGGACTTGCCGCTTACGATCCGACCAACTGGGGCGCTATCATCAACGCCGCTCGGACAAAGGGACTCATGAACGTGAAAAATATCTATATACTCCTGTATCCGCTCGTTTGTATCATCGTCTTTCAGATTGCTACTTTGGTGCTGGCGAACGGGCTCGACGAGACGTTGAATCCTCGTTTGAAGGTACTTTGAGGTGGGATATGCAGACACAAACGGACAATATAGCGGTTTTCCGCAACGTATCCATAGATTATCCCCTGAAAAAGTATACCATCCGCGCGGTCACCGACGTAAATTTTGAGCTCAAACGCGGAAAGATCACCGCGCTCGTCGGAGAAAGCGGTTCGGGGAAAACCACGCTCGCTTCCTCGCTCATCCGCTGCATTTCTGAACCGGGGCGCGTCGCGACGGGAGAAATTCTCTTCCGCGGAAAAAACAAAGAGGGCGAAATAGAAGAAATCCGCGTGGATAAACTCTCCGATAAGGAAATGCGCGCCTTCCGCTGGAATAAGGTCTCCATGGTCTTTCAGGCCGCGCAGAGCGCGCTCAATCCCGTCATGACCGTTCGGCAGCAGTTCTTTGAAACGCTCGATGCGCACGAGGCGAAATTGCCCAAAGGGGAGAAGAAACAAAAATCGGGGGACAGGGAAGCAAAGGAACAAAAATGCCGCGATCTGATGGAATATGTCAAGCTGGACGCGGACAGAGTCCTCGCCTCCTATCCGCACGAGCTTTCGGGGGGCATGAAACAGCGCGTCATGATTGCCTTCGCTCTGCTGCTCGACCCTGAACTCATTATTCTCGACGAGCCGACGACCGCGCTCGACGTGATTACGCAGAACTATATTTTCAATCTTCTCCGAAAAATCAATCGCGAGCGCGGTATTTCCATGTTGCTCATGACGCATGACATCAGCGTCGTCGCAAAATTTGCGGATTACATGGGTGTGATGTACGGTGGCAGACTGATGGAATACGGTTCGGTGGCGAACGTGTTCAAATATCGCGAACACCCGTATACGGCGGGACTCATCGGCGCTACGCCGTCTATCGTCGGAGATATTGCCGACATGAAGCCGATAAAAGGGAGCCCGCCCGATCTCATGAACTTACCGCAGGGCTGTATCTTTTCGCCGCGCTGTCCGAAATGCCGCGATATTTGCCTGACGGCGGAGCCGCCCACGCGCGAATTTGCCGACGGCGGCAGGGGAAAGTGCTATTTTTACAGGGAGGGGGAACATGCAGATACAGACTGAACAATCGGCCGCACCTCTCATGCAGCTGAAAAATATCAATATGGTATTCAAAAAGCCGGGATCTTTCCTCGCGGATAAAAATATCCATGTCTTAAAAGACGTGAGTCTCGATATTGCCGAAGGGGAAATCGTTGCGCTCGTGGGCGAATCGGGCTGCGGGAAGACGACGCTCGGGAAGATTATCACGGGGCTGTACCGTCCCACTTCGGGCGACGTATATTTCGGAGGGGAACGTGTGTCGGGAACCTTCGACAAAAAATTGTCCTCCTATAATCAAGTGCAGTTTATTCAGCAGGACTCCTATGCGGCTCTCAATCCCGTTCGGACGATTTTTCAGAGCTTGTATGCGCCCATTAAGACGCATAACCGCAAATGGACGAAAAAGCAGATCGAGGACAGGATCGAAGAGCTGATGAGCCTGATAGGGCTACAACCCTCGGGGCAGTTTTTGAGCAAATATCCGCACCAGCTTTCGGGCGGTCAGCGCCAGCGTATTCTCATGGCGCGCGCCATTTCTCTGGAACCCAAACTGATTGTCGCGGACGAACCCGTGAGTATGATCGACGTTTCATTGAGACTTTCTCTTCTCAATCTCATGAAGGAGCTGAATGAAAAACTCAACATGTCTTTCGTATATATCTCGCACGATTTATCTACGACTCGGTACATCGCGCGGAACGGCAGAGTTGCGGTCATGTATCTCGGGGAGATCGTCGAGGTTGGAAATATCGGGGAAGTCATAGCCAATCCCCGACATCCGTATACGAGGGCGCTCATTCAGGCGGTGCCCATTCCCGACCCTGAATTTAAGGGAAATGACGAGTTGCCTTTGAAGTCCATGCAGCTCGGTTCTCTCGAAAACAGAGGCGACGGGTGCGCTTTTTACGAGCGTTGCCTGTACGCTTCGGAAAAATGTAAAGGAAAAATAAATTTTGAGCGGACGGATACCGCGGACGTTTTGTGCTGTAATCTCGAAAACGTTCCCGCGTCTCCCGTCTATGCGAAAACAAATAACGGAGGTAAAATGTATGAGTAAAACGTTCACGAAAAAGCTGACGGGATTATTTGCCACTATGTGTGCCGCATGTCTTATGTTCGGCTTTTCGTTTTCGGGAAACAGCCGTCCCGTTTCGGCAGAAACGGAAACTGGCGGCGAAAGCGAAAACGTCCTGTATAAGCAGGACTTTTCGGGTGAGTTGGAAGGAGATCTTGCCGACAATATTACCGTCTCCAATGGCGAAGGGACTGTTTCGAGCAATACGATGTTCAATCTCCCCATTGAGACCATGGCGGAAAGCAATAACTATGAAGTAAGTTTCGACCTCAAACTTACGGGTACGACGGAATTTTATGTGCATTTTGTGGGATTGGATGGAACGAATCAGAATAATATCTATCTCTGTATTATCGCCCAAGGTACTTATCTTCGGGTAACCGATAATTACGGGCACGATATTTATAACAATACGGGCGATTTGCATGGCGGTCTTGACGCGACGCCCGTCGACCTTTCGGGTTATGCAAATTTCAGATTCGTCTATTTTGAGGGATATCTCGAATTATGGGTGAACGGTACGCGGCGTTGCGTATCTCACCTTTGTGATTTCGGAAATAATAACTATATGACGCGGTCTCCTATCGAGGAAGGAAAAATTACCGCGATTGCCATGCATGCGCAAAACGCCAATTCGGCGGTTCTCGATAACATAAAAGTGACGGAAGCGGTCGGCGGAATTACGGAATATTCCGAAACTAACGAAGGAACAAATGTAACCGCTTCTAAAATATTCCCGCTTTCCGCGGAAAATTTGTATCGTGAAAATTTCATGGTAGAGGGTACGTTCCACGTTGTCGACGGGACTGCGACGGGATATTATCCCACGATTAATCTGTACGGTCTCAATGCCTCTCTGCGGTCGAATAATCAAAAAGAGTATTCTGTAAATGTGCAGGCCTTTGTGGAAGGGACATCTTTCTTGCCGCAAATCATGTGGCAGCCCGAGGACGCCGAAATAGCATGGAATAATGTCTCGGGCGAAAAGGTTACGGTCGAAGAAGGACAGGATTTCACAATGCGAATTGAAGTATACGGTGAATATTTCGACCTGTATATTAATGGTGATCTTTCTGTTTCTACGACATTTGAAGAAATGGGCTTGGAACGAGGCAGGGTGCAGTATATCCGGATCCAAAGCGGTGGAGGAGGAGCCTATTGGACAGATTTTTCCTATACGGGTTTTGAAAACGAAGCCGCCGCGGAAGTGACGGCCTCGGATACGACCGTAATGGCGGGAAGCTCCGTTACGTTCAATGCGGATTTATTCGGCGCGGCGGAGGGTAATTTCGCTTGGTATGTCAACGGCGAAAAACAGTTGGAGGAGAGCATGACGCTCGTCCTTTCCGACCTTGCCGCGGGAAGCTATACCGTACAGTATAAGAGCGATACGATTGCCAGCAAGGAAGTCGTCATCACGGTCGTGGATAAGATGGTCACGATTTCTTCCGAAGAAACGGAAATTTATCCCACCGAAACAATCACCGTTACCGCTGTTTTACAGGGCGATTTTGAGGGCGAAACATTCGCTTGGTATCTGAACGGAGAAAAGCAGGAGCAAACGGGAACCTCTGTCACGTTTGCCAATCTTACAGCGGGAAAATACACCGTACAGTACAAGAGCGAAAGCTCTGCGAGCAACGAGCTTGTCTTTACTGTCCTCGAAAGTAAGGTAGAGGTAACGACGGAAAAGAACAGCTACGAAAACGGCGAAAAGGCAACATTTACCGCCGAAATGACGGGACTTCCCGAAACGGAAGAAATATTCTGGTATGTGGACGGCGTGAAGCAGGAAGGGGTTTCCGGCGAAACTTTTGAACTCGATATGAGCGCGTACGCGACGGGCGATAAAGTAATCGTATATGCCGAAACGTCCTCCGGAATCAAGAGCAATGAAGTTACGGTGAGCGTCTCCTTCGATGTCATGAAAGAAATTCAAGACAACGAATATTATAAAACGATATACGAGGACAAAATCGAGGAGGGCGGTACCTACGGCAATTTCAGCGTGGGAAAAGAAGAAAACGGGGAACTGTATCTTTACAGCGCAGTTGAAAATGCAGGCACTTCCTATGTAGTCAATGCGAAGATGCCTTCAAACGTCAATTATATGTTTGAGTATGAGCTGTATATTCCCGCCGACATTTCTTCAAAGTCCTATGTCTATCCCTGTCTTACGGGGTTGAATTCCCAGTACCCCACAGGATTGGTCGAGCTTGCGTGGGAGGTGAATCCGGAAGGCGTTCGCCCGTATATCAAAGATCAGGGCGCGAATAAAGAATATCTGCATACCGATTACGGCTGCGGAGTGGACTTGACTTATGAAGGCGGCGTTGCCAAAAAGGGCGATTGGAATAAAATTTCCGTTGCCGTTTCGGGGAAATATATCGCCATGTATATCAATGGAGAAATGGTTTTGTTCTTCCAGATGTCCACGGCGACGGTACCCTCCGGCTGTTCCTTTAATCTCTATCCCGACGGCGGCGCGGGTGTGGTTCCCGTCCGTATTAAAGATATCTCTTTCAGCGGCGTGGTGGAGCCTGCTCCCGACCTTGTGAGCGTCAATGTTTCCCTGTCGTCTGTCAATGTAAAAGCAGGGGAAAAGGTAACGGCTACCGCGACTCTTAACCCCTTCAATGCGGAAGCGAATGAAATTGCCTGGTATGTCAACGGCGAAAAGGTGGGAGGAAATGAGCTCACTTATATCTTCACTTCCGAGGCTCCCGGTGAATATAAGATTTATTGCGAAATCGACGGCGTAAAGAGTGCGGAAAAGACGATTACGGTCACCGCGGGGGAAGGAAAAGACGACGATAAAGGCTGCGGTTCGGCAGCGGGACTCGGTACCTTTGCCGCGGCGGTAGCAGTTGCATTTATTGCTCTTAGAAAGAAAAAGAAGCAATAATGTAGCATAACCTTTAAGCAGTCAGAAAAATTGAGGAGGCAGCGCGCGTTCGCGCGCGGCCTCGTCTTACGAGGAGCGTTATGAAAAAAATTGCCGCGGCGATAGCCGTAATTTTATGTCTGTTACAGGGAGTGTCTTTTATGAGTGGCTGTAAAAAAGAAACAAACGAAGAAACGCCTTTCGACTATGCTTCCCTTTACCGCACGGAAAAAACAGAGGCTTATAAGGAAGAAGCTCGCGCTACGTCGCGCGCTCGGTATGGGTATACGAAATCGTCGGTACAGGGCTATAACGATTGGTATTATCTGTACGGCAATAAGAATACGTATTCGGAAATGTCGTTTGATTCCTCTTCGGGCATTTGGCAGGGTGACGGAGCCGAAATGCAAGAGGAAGAGATGCGTCCGTCGTCTTCGGCGGCCGCCGTGCGCATGTTTAAGACGGAGCGCGGCGGAAATGCCGTCGTATACGGGAATTACAAATGTGCCGATTCTACTTCTGCTTCGGCTCATATCGCCATATATGCGGGCGAAAAAATGCTTTACGAAGGAGATTTACAGGCGGGAGACACCGTCGGCAAATATTTTGAAGTGTCCGTTTCCCTGAATACGGGCGACGAATTGTATTTCTGCGTAAGCGGGGAAAACAGCTGCGTTTTGTTTGACCCCGTAGTGACGTTTGAAGACGCGCAGAATGAATCGCTGTATCACCTGACGGCACAGGGAAAACAATACGGCGATGTTTTTCCGTATTACGACGAGGAAGAACATAAGCTGTATATGGGCTTTTTATGGTCTGACAATGCGGCTCTTGAAAATAATTATCACGACGCACTTGAAATTTCCGAAAATATGCTTACGTTCACCGATGTGCCCGAAGCGAATAATTACGACGTATGGCAGCATTATAAAGAAAAGTATCGCTTAAATTTTTTGTATGATGTCAATAGGTTTGTAGATAAAAGTATTTATTCCTTCGGCGTGCGCGACAACATGCTGTACTTCGACGAGGAAAATCAGCGGTATCTCATGATTGCGGGCTGTTATTACCAATTCGACGGCGCGACTCAGACTTCCGACCTTGTAATTTATGCCTCCGACGACCCGCTCGCGTTGAGCTGGACTCGTCCGGGCAACGTAGTGGAAGCAGGGTATTCGCGCAATCTCCCCGAATGCCCTTCTCTCATGAAAATAGGAAATCGGTGGTATGCCTTTGTTTCCGTCGCCTATAATACGGCGCATCAGGTCGGCCCCTTGCAATATTGGACGGGAGATGAAGGCGTCGATTGTATGGAAGTAGATTGGTCAAAAAAGGAGTTCGCCTTTCTCGACGGAGAGGACTTATGCGCTGCGCGTCCCACGCAGGTGGGAGATAAGGTGTATATGTGGGGCTGGATTCCTTCTACCTATGATACGATGCCTTGGGCTCCTTGGGCCGGATACCTCAATCTTCCGCGGGAGGTCGTACAGCGCGGAGACGGTTCTTTGGGAGGACGGCTCGACCCGGGACTTTCCGATCTTCTCAATTACGGCAATATCTATACTTTTGGGGAGGGAAATTATACTGTTGAGTCGGGGACTGCTTCCAATGAAAGCGGTATGTTGAAGATGAACGGGAAAAATAATTATGTCCGTTTAAGCGGAGATGAGTTTCATCGAACATATACGACTTTCCGTGCAGACATGAGCCAAAGTAATAAAATCGCCTATGTCATGCGGCAGGACGATAGAGAGTACCAGGTATGTATTGAACGTGAAAATGGTCAATTATATATGAAAGTGCTTTCTCCCGATGACTCATCTCACAAAGTAAACAGTACGATCGCACTTTCCTCCGACTCGGATATTTTCGACATAAAAATTGTCTGTGACGGTGAATTTATCGAATTTTTCGTCAATGACGATACGGCACTCACCGCGCATACGTCAATGACGGGGACTTCTCATACGGCTTATTTGTATTCGGACGGAAACGCGGCTTTTTCCGATATAAAAATAAGTAAACTTCGTCCGTATGGCGACATCTGATGGAAAATAACCTTTGCGGATTAAAAAGTCCTCAAAGCGGTAGAAGGCGCTTTGGGGACTTTTTTCCATGAATTTATAAAAAAGGTATTTACTTTTGCTTTTGGGCGTGTTATAATAAAACCATAAAAGGGATAAGGCGAGGAAAGAATATGGCTACTTTGGAACAGGAAGGGACGAAATTTAGTTTTTCGGTTTTGCCTTTGCGGCTGTTTTCCGACGGCTATTGGGTAAGGACGGAAATTTCCGTAAAGAACGAATATATACTTTACGACAATATCAGCGAAAGTATTTCTCGGGAGGAATTGGAAAATTGGATATTTTCCATGTCCCGCCTGCTTGCCGGCGCTTATGGGAGTGAATATAAGGTCTCTTTTGAAAAGGCCGGAATGACCGTCGATTTACGGCAATATACGAACCCCGGTAAAGAATTTTCCCGCGAAGAGCGTCGGGCAAGCGATTGCACGATGGCCGTTCACCTTTTGATGCGCTCTTCTGACGGAATACAATTTTGGGGCGGAGTTTATTCTTTTTTGTTTCATAGAAAAGAAATAGAGGAATTTGTTTCGGTTTTGAAAAAAGAATTTGACGAGGCCTTTTCTAAGTGTGGCCGCGGTAAAGGTCGTTATCTATTTGTCGGGGTGAGCCCTAAGGGATATAAAGGGTGTAACTATTGGTATTTAGATAAGACGGGTACGGTTGCGGCCGGAGATTATGTATGGGTTCGCATGGGACGGCATAACACCGAACAGGTCGTTTATGTCGACAGTATTCGATATTATGACGAAGATGACGCACCGTATAATCCGAAGAGAGTCAAACAGGTTTTGAGAAAAGCTACCGAAGAAGAAGCATGGAAATAAATAATTTTCCGTTGACTTTCAATAACTTGTGTGCTATAATAAATTCCCAGGAGGAACGCTTATGAAAATGATAACAGCGATTGTCAATAAAAAGGATGCTGGCTCCGTATGCGATGCACTTATGCAGGAAGGGTTCTTTTTTACTAAGATGGCTACTACGGGCGGATTTCTGAAAGCGGGTAATACGACTCTGTTGATTGGAACGGAAGACGATAAAGTAAAGGCCGCGATAGAAATTATCAGAAAGAACTGTGCCCAGAGAATGCAGGTCGTTCCGACGATGCCTTCGGGCGGCGGCGGGTATCCTGCTTTCAATTATTTCCCCACTGAGGTTTTGGTCGGCGGTGCGACAATTTTTGTGACAGATGTCGAGTATTACGAAAAAATGTGACAAAGATAAAAGAATATAATAGAAAAATCTCACAATGGATATTGTGGGATTTTTTTATTGCCAAGACAGAGATTTTAGCCGAAAAATTCAGCGGGATTTATTCCGTTGTGGAAATTCAGCCAAATTAGTTGCGTTTATACGCTTTACTTTCATGAGTGAGTAAAGTATAATATAGAAAAGAAAATTCAAGAGGGGAAATAATCGATGAAAAGACTAACGGTAAAAGAAATCGAAGCGAAGGGCTGGCTGAAAAAGCAATTGGAAATACAGGCGAAAGGCCTTTCGGGGAATTTACATAAAATCTGGCCGGACGTGCGCGACAGTAAATGGATAGGCGGGGAGAGAGAAGGCTGGGAACGGGTTCCGTATTGGTTGGACGGATTCGTTCCATTGGCGTATCTGCTCAAAGACGAAGCTATGATTTCCGTCGCAAAAAGTTACATAGACAAAATTCTCGAAGGCCAGCAAAAAGACGGTTGGATTTGTCCGTGTACGAAGGAAGAACGGGGAGGGTACGACGTATGGGCGCTGTTTCTTATCCTGAAAGTGCTCATCGTGTATTATGAATGTTCGGGAGACGAACGAATCGAAGAAGCTGTGTATCGCGCGCTCTTTCAATATCGGGATTTTCTGAGGAATTATACGCCCGCGTTCTGGGGCGGGGAGCGCTGGTATGAATGTCTCGTATCTCTTCTTTGGCTGTACGAGCGCAGACCGGAAAAATGGATATTGGAAATTGCTCGGATACTGAAAATTTCGGGAATGGATTATTCGTCCGCAGGGGCGTTATGGAAAACGATAGATAAGAAATGGAATGTTTACACCCATGTGGTGAACGTCGCAATGAGCTTAAAATCCGGTCCTTTGTATCGTCGGGTAATGAATAAAAAGGATCAAGCAGTAAGCGATACGGACGCGGAGCGCATGTTTCGGCTGCTGGAAAAATACCACGGAACGGCGACGGGACATTTCAACGGCGACGAATGTCTTTCGGGAACGAGTCCTATTCACGGAACGGAGTTATGCGGAGTAGCGGAAGCGATGTATTCGTATGAATGGCTGATGAGTCTGACGGGAAAGAGCGTATGGGGCGACCGCTTGGAACGATTGGCGTTCAATGTGCTACCCGCAGCGATTTCGCCGGATATGTGGACGCATCAGTACGACCAGCAGGCAAATCAGATAGAGTGCAGTCGTCAGAATGAACCGCCTGTGTTCAACACAAATTCGTCGGAGGCGCATATTTTCGGTTTAGAGCCGAATTTCGGGTGCTGTACGGCAAATTTTAATCAGGCATGGCCGAAATTCGCACTTTCCACGTTCATGTTGGAAGGAGAGGATATAGTTGTATCCGCGTCGCTCGCACCGTCAGAAGTGCATTTGACCGTCAAGGGCGCTCCCGTCCGCGTGGCGTTGGATACGGAATATCCTTTTCGGGAAACGCTGGTTTATACGGTGGAGGCGGACGTGGAATTTTCTTTGAAAATACGAATCCCCGGTTGGACAAATGGCTTTACGGTGAACGGAAGGGAAGAAGTCGCGGAAAACGGCTGGTTTATTGTCCGTAAAGCATGGCAAGGGAAAGAAGAAGTGAGAGTAGAATTCCGATTTGAAACGGAGCTGGCGCGTCGTCCCCGTGAATTGTATGCTTTGAGACGTGGAGCGCTGGTGTATTCGCTGGCGATAGACGAACGTTGGGAAAGACGAGAATATACGTCAAACGGAGTGGAAAGAAAATTCCCTTACTGCGATTATTATATCTATCCCAAAAGCAAATGGAATTACGCCTTTGCCGGAGGCGAGTTCGAGGTGCAGGAGAAGGAGTTCGATGTACCGTTTTCGACAGAAAATCCGCCGATAGAGATGGTTGCAGACATGCGGGAAATCGAATGGGGATATGAGTCGGGACAGACGGGAGTATGTCGGGAGACGCCCGAGAGCCGAAACCCGAAAGGAAAGACGGAGAAGAAAGTATTCAAGCCCTACGGCTGTACCAATCTCAGAATGACGGAAATGCCCGTGATAAAAAAATAAAAAAGAAGGAGCTTTTATGAAAATTAAATTTTTGGGAACGGCGGCGTTTGAAGGAGTTCCTTCTCTGTTCTGTAACTGTCCGACCTGTCGTCGCGCTCGCGAAGCGGGAGGAAAAAATTTGCGCTCGCGGTTGCAGGCGCTTGTGAACGAGGATTTGCTCATCGATTTCCCGCCCGATACGGTTTGGCATTCCATACGCTTCGGATTGGATTGGCAGAAGATAAACAATTGCCTTATCACGCACAGCCATTCCGATCATTTGTATCCCGAGGACGTGGTTCAGGCGGAGCCCGGATATTCCCGCGAACATCCACCTTTGCACTTTTATTCAGGAAAGGACGGATACGAAAAATTGAATCAATATATTTCCGCTCCGTCCATGCAAGGCAGGACGACGGTTGAACTCATAGAAGGAGGACGGCGCTTTCGGGCGGGAGAATATTCGGTTTTGGCTGTTCCCGCAAACCATGATCCGTCTTCTTCTCCGTTGTTCTTTTCCGTTGCCCGAGACGGAAAGCGTCTGTTATACGCGCACGATACGGGATTATTTTCCGAAGAAGCATGGGCATTATTGCAAGAAGAAAAACATTTTGATCTCGTATCGCTGGATTGTACGGGCGGTCTCGGCGACGGGAAAAACTATCGGAATAATCATATGTGCTTAGAAACCGTGTCGGAAACAATCGGACTTCTGCGTGAGAAGGGACTTATAGACGGAGCGACTAAAATTGTAATCAATCATTTTACGCATAACGCCCCAAACAGTACCTACGACGAAATTCTCCCCGAAGCGGAAAAAGCGGGCGTTATCGTCTCTTACGACGGATTGGAATTGGAGTTCTGAACTTTATAAATCTTGTAGAATACAGGTGGAATTTATGATAAAAAATTTGAGCGAACAAACTTCTTCTTTCGGTCTTTGTCCGCCGCGTTCGTATTATATCCCTTTCGGTCGCAGACAAAGGGAAGCGGAGCGGGAACAGAGCGGGCGCTTCGTTTCTCTGAACGGGGAATGGCGCTTTCGGGCCTATGAAAAGCTCTCAGATATCGGCGACGATTTTTGCTTGCAGACATTGTCTGAAAAAATGAACGTGCCTTCTTGCGTACAGTATTACGGTTACGATCATTTTCAATATACGAACGTCCGTTATCCGTTTCCTTACGATCCGCCTCGCGTTCCCGTAAAGAACCCCGCGTATCATTATAGCCGCGATTTTTCGCATGACGGCAAGGGTAAGCTGTATCTCGTCTTTGAGGGAGTAGATTCGTGTTTTTACGTATATGTCAACGGCCGCTTTGTCGGCTTTTCGCAGATTTCTCATACATAAAGATATTCCACATTGTAGGGCGTATCATAAAGCAATTTTTTATACTGTTTTTTGAAATCACAGGTCTACAATTTTTCATCAACAGAACCTGCATCATGTTAAAATTTCTTTTCAATTATGAACCGTATTATTGGTAAAATTCAAGAACTTCTCATCAGGCAACAAACCGCTTAGAAATATAGTTTTGCTAATCAATGCATTTGGAGCCTAAAATACACGTGTAAAAAGCAGAGAAAGTGTTGCAAACAACCTTAAAAAATGGGCAGGATAAGAAAAAAGCAAAATGCTGTTACAGTCTGCATTTTTGCGTTCCGATGCGGAAAACCCGCCATCGGTTTGCCTGCGGCAAACATTTGAAATGCCAGACGGTTAGAAATTAAACGAAACGAGGAGGAAAAATATTGTTGGTTTAAGAAATTTTGCCGTCGATTCAGTTGTTGGGATAGAGACGAGTAGTTTCAATCGGTCAAAATCGCTTGACAAATACCGAAAAACGATATATAGTATATATACTACAAATAAATTTCGGGAGCAAGTTATGGTAACAAGGAAAGAAGATACGCCGCAGAGAGTAGCGAACAGAAAGTATGAGGCAAAAAACAAAGACAAACGTAAACAGACGAGTGGAAATTTTCAGACAATGATACCGCGCGAGCTGTATAACGAAATCAATGCGTTTCTAAAGGAATGTAAAATGACAAAGGTGGACTTTATAAAGAAAGCCTATGGAATTATGAAAAACACGGAACCCATAAAGGGGCTTAACAGACGACGGGTATAGTGGCACGAATTTCGAGCGCCCCGGGATAAAGCGGTTGCTCGACGACGCGAAAGCGGGAGAGATTAATGCGATAGTTGTAAAAGATTTATCCCGTTTCGGGCGGAATTATATTCTTGTAGGGCAGTATATCGATTACGTTTTCCCGACATTCGGAATACGGTTTATCGCGATAGAGGACAGAATCGATACGGAAAGCAAAGATACGTCGGCAATGGATATGCTACCAATCATGAATGTTTTTAATGAGTGGCACTCGGCGAATACGAGCAAAAAATTCGAGCAGTTAGAGCATCGTGTGCGCAAGCGGGAAAATACTTGGCGTTGAAAGCGCCGTATGGTTATACAAGAAGCGAAGATAAGTATCATACGCCGATAATCGACGAAGAAGCGGCGCGGGTTGTGAGGAGAATCTTTGAACGGAGAGCGAGAGGCGATAGTCCGTACAGAATCGCAATCGACTTGGAAGCCGACGGAATAGAGCATCCAGCGGCATATGCAGAAAGAAAGTACGGGAAAAGATATGCGCAATTCAAGCAAGGGTTGTGGTCGGCAATAACGGTAAAAGGCATATTGCGACAGTAAATCTATTTGGGCGATTTGGTACAGCAGAAAGTGAAGCATATTTCTTACAAAAATAAGAAAGTGGTAAAAGTGCCGCGGGAAGAACAGATTGTAATCCCGAATAATCACGAGCCGATTATAAGCCGAGAACTTTGGGACAAAGTGAGAGAGCTTGAGACAAGGGCGAGTACGGGAAGAATGACAAAAGAGCGAGTAACGCCACCGCTATCGGGGATACTGAAATGTTCTACATGCGGATGCAGTATGTAATATCATGCAACGAAAGGCAAAGGCAGAAAGAATCCCACAATCACGTATGAGTGCGGCAGACGAAATCGATTCGGAACGGATAAGTGTACAAAACATTATATTAACGGAGCCGTTCTTCACGAGATAATTCTGAACGATATACGAAGTAAAGCCAAAATCGTAGCCGAGGACGAAGAGGAGGTTCGTAAAAGGTTTATCGAGAGAAATGCTTTTCTTGCAAAATAATCGGACAAAGAAGCAATTAAGTCGATACAAGTGAAAAAGACGAGAATTACGACATTGGACGATTTAATGAGCAAAGCCTATGAAGATAAACTTTTGGGAAAAATGCCGGAAGAACTATGTATGAAGTTTATCGACAGATATGTTACCGAGCAAGAAGTATTACGAAAAGAAGTTGTTGAGCTTGAAAACGACTTGAAAGAGTCAAAAGACCGACAGGAAGATATCGAGGATTTTATGAGTAGAATAAAGAAGTATCTGGATGTAAGCGTGATAACACGAGAAATGATGCTAGAACTGTTCGACAGAATTATCATCGGAGAAAAGAAACGGTCACAGGCAAACCGCAGGAGATTCATATCTACTATAAGATAATATTGATTTTATTTTATCTGTCTGATATCTCAAATACCCTTAAAATGAGCTTTATGTCCATTTGGCTTGTTAGAAGGCTATGAAGAATATTATTCAGCGGAGCTGGCGCAAAAAGTAAAACGCGGAATGCGTGAGAGTTGTTTGAAAGGAAACGCAGCGGGGGTAAATCCGATTTTCGGGTATCGGTTGGTCAAAAAAATATGTCATAGAGGAAAACGAGGCGGAAATCGTCCGAAAGCTGTTTTCGGATTATATGGACGGAAAAATAAGTAAGGAGCTAGTGGAATGGCTGAAAAACAGCGGGGTACGGACACATCGGGGGAAAGTATTTTCTTTCGGGCGCGTGTCGGAAATGTTGAGAAATCCGAAGTATATCGGGAAATGCAGTTATGGCGGAACGATATATGAAAATATAGTCCCGCCGATTATCGAGAAAACCTGTTTTATCGTGTGCAGGAAAGATTGTCAGAAAACGCATTCAAATCGGGGCGAGCGCGTGCGGGCGAGAAATTCATTTTGAGCGGGAAGTTGGTTTGTACGGAATGCGGAGAACTTATGGTCGGAGAAAGCGGAACAAGTAAGACGGGCGAAATTTATACCTATTACAAATGCACAAATAAGAAAAGGAATACAAAGAATTGCCAGTCGCGTGTGGTGAAGAAAGAAGTGCTGGAAAACAGCGTATACAGTGCAATCCTATCGGCATTGAAGGATGAAGAATTTATAGAGCGCGTGGCGGAGCAGACGGTAGAAATACACAATGCGGAGCTGAAAGAATTAAGGGAATTAAAGATATTATACAAGCAGCTTGAAGAAACGAAGAAGAAATTGGAAAATATAACGGAAGCAATTTGTGCCGGGATTTTCAATTCATATACGCAAGCGAAAATGGTAGAACTGACGAACACGAAAACAAAGTTGTCCGAAGAGATAGGAGAGGAAGAATCGAAAACGATAAAACCGTTGCAAGTGAAGAAAGTAATATTGTTTTTGAAGAATTACACGTTTGCGATGAAGTGTGCGGAGGGAGAAATAACGTTAGAGGAGAAAAAACGCCTCTTTGATATGTTCATCAAAGAGGTGATATTCGACGGGGAGAGAATGCTGATAGTCTTAAAAACGACAGACGAACCAGAGCTGCCCGAAAGAAAAGGATTTTCGGAAACGGAAACCCAAGTAGAAGACGAAAGGAAAAAAAATAGAAAAATCGGGAGATAAAGAAAAATCCCGAGCCGCTTACGGATTATTCCGTAAACGGTTCGAGACACTTCCGTTTGGTGACCCCAACGGGACTTGAACCTAAAACGGCGGAAAAATGAGCTTGTTTTTATAGAAATCCACTGTTTTTCAAAGTATTTTTTAAGTATTTCGGTCTTTTGTATGTCTTATTGGGGACAAAAATGGGGGAAAATCAATATTTAATCTTTTGTGCTTCGGCTATTAAGAACTCATCGGGAAGATCCGTATAGGCTCTTTCTAATCCGTTTCCGGTATGTCCCATAAATTCCTTTAATGCTTCGGGAGCGACGCCGCAAGTTTTGCAACGAGTGTAAAAGGTAGTTCTCATATCTTTTAAGGTATGATTCGGAAGAATCGATTTGAATTTATCCCGGACAACTTCGGGAATATAAAACCGAATCTCCGCACCGTTAAGATAGGGCGCAAGCATTGGCGAAACCGGAATCCTTTTCCATTCGATTTTTCCAAGCGCGGCATTTTTCCGTTTACAGTTTTGAGCTATTATCATATTTCCGACTAATTTCACGCTTTTATACTCATAGGGACGGACGCCTGTATAAAGAGCGATTGCAAACATGAGCTGGTAAGGCGTGCCTGCGGTAGCTTGTAACAATTTCCGTTCTTCTTCAATTGTCAATGCTGCGCCGTGTACTCTTTCGTGCTGGATATGAAATACAATGTCCATAGGGTTATTTTTGATAAGCCCATGCTTGATGGCCATTTTGAACGTTTGATTCAACAAAGAAAAAATTTCGTCCGCCGTTTTTCCGAGCTTCATTTCCGTGATTTCATCGACGAGCTCCTGACACGCTAACGGGAGAACGGTTTGAATCGGTATATTTCCGAATTTCGGTCGGATATATCGTTTGTATCTGGCGAGGTCGGAATCATAGGTCTTTTTCACGACTTTTCTTTTACGGAACTTTTCAAAATAATACATGGAAAAGTCATGAAATCCGATCGGAACGGTACTTTTAGCGCAAGTATCGGGATCCAGAGCGCGCGTTTTTTCGATAAACCGTTCTTTTGCTTTTTCTTTCGTCTTGGCGGAAACGGAAATATTGTAACCGTTACGACGGTATCGAAGTTCATAATCGCAGGAAGTTTTCCCGCGGACGCGTTCTCGGATCGTAACCCAATAGCCGTTGAGTTTGAGTTGTTCTCTGAATTTTTTCGGCATTTTCAAAATCTCCTGTGTAGTAAATTTCAAAAAGCCTTTTTTCGTGCCCTCTTTCGGAGGGCTTTTTTCTTTTTCCGTTCCGGCGGAAAGTCGGGCGGGAAACACAAGCGTTTCCGTTTCCGAAGAATCCGGGGATTCGGAAACAAAGGATAGATCGGGGCGGAAGTCGGCTTTCGCGTCGTCGCGCCCGATCAGACCGTGCAGCATAGCTAAAATTTGTTCCAGAGTGCTTCTTTCGTGATTGTCCATTGTAACAATCCTCCTATGTTAAGATAGGAAAATTGTACAATAAAAACCAAAAAATGGAACAAACAGATTTTTGCGGGATTTTATAACAACATAGTTGGTTTATTTAGTTATATAATAAAATCCCGCAACTTTTCTTTTGTAATTTACGGTTATTCCTTCGGTTTGGTAAGTTCGGGAATTTCCGGGAGTTTTTCGGTGATGAGTTTCTCCTTTTCCGAGGCATTCAAAGGGGAAACGATTTTTTCGCCGATGACCTCCTCAATGCTTTGGCGCGCTCTTTTGGTGGCTGCGCCGCCTTTTTTCGCCACCTTCCGACTTTCCTCAAATCCTTCGGGCTTTTCTTTTTGGGAGAGCCTTGTAGTGGTAGCTTCCGCCACGGCGTTGAAAAGCAGTTCGAGGTCGGTCATGTTGTCCCGGAGGCTTTCTTTTTTTAATCTTTTCAGAGCTTTATAGTCCTTTATGGAAAGCCCGCTCCATGCTTTTGTGAGGTCGTTTGTGAGTATTGCGTATTCGAGATCGGTCTCCACGCCGCGGGCGCTCCATTCGTCGGTGAGTTTCTTTCGGATTTCGATAGTCCGAAGCCGCTGATTGATCCATTCGTCCGAATAACCCTTTTCGCGGTAATAAGCCGCGCCGCGCTGGATCGCCTTTTCGGGATCTGCGATTTCGTCGAGGCGTTCGCTGCCGACTTGCGCCAGCCAGACTTTGAACGGCTCGGCTTTGGGAGAGGGGATAGACTGAACGAGACGAAGTATGCCTTTTGTATTAAGTGCATCAGTCATACGCATTTTTCCGTCGGCAGCCTGCATTTTCAACCGGTTACAATTTGTAACCAGTTCGCTTCCCTCGGCAGAAAGCCTATTTTTCAAAACTTTCCAATAGTTGCGAGCGGTTTGATAATCCGCGCTGTCCGTCAGAATGTTGCAGACGTCCACGACGGAGAAATACCATTCTTCCTCGTCGGCGTTCCAGACGGTGCGGACGGTTTTTTCGTTAAAGAGTTTTAATTTTGTTTCCATGAGTTTCTCCTTAATTGAGTAACCAGATTTCTCCGCAGTCTCGGCATATTGCCTGCACATGGGTTTTTGATTCTGTAACATAAATGATTATATCCAAGATAAAGTTTCCGATTAGTAAGACCACCAAGATAAAAAGATAAAGACTTTCTTTGGACGGAGTAGGATTATCGGCCTCTTGGCTGATATAAGCAGTCGGTTGAGGGAATTCCGAGGACGGAATGTTTTCCTCTAAAACAAAAACATTTTCTGTTTGGTTCGTATTCGATTTATCCGTATCGGGGAAAAGGGAAGGCAATAGATTGATTGCAAATAAAAATCCTACGACGAACATGCCGAAAATAATTAGCTTCTTTAAGATTCGAAGCCCGATTGCTTGATGATATTCTGTCACAAATTCAATATTAAGGCTTCGGCAATGTGGACAAAAAATAGGGGTAGTAGACATATTTTTTCCTCCGTAAAATTATTTTTTTCTGTTTTATGCCTTGCGGCGAGTAGAAGCCACACCGGACTTTTCGGCAAAATAACGGGCATATTCGAGAATCTGCGAACGGTGCGCAGGGGAAAGCGCCTGATAAATATTTAACAGCTCTTGCTCGTCCTGCGGAAGCGGGGCGGGCTTTTCTGTGTGTATGGTAATATTCCCGAGGTCGTCCTCCCTGCCGAGAAGGTAATCTATTGAACATTGAAAAAAATCTGCAAGTCGTATAAGAAAACTTGCGGCAGGTTCATTCAACTCTTTTTCCCAGCGCCCTATATTGGTTTGGCTGGTTTTTATTTCTTTGGCTATATCATTTTGCGTTAGATGTCGTTCTTCTCTCAATTCTTTTAAGCGCATAAGTTTTAACCTCCTAAAAAATTTTAACACAAATTTGCATTAAACTATTGACAAATGCAAAATTGTTTGTTATAATACAAGCAAATATGCAAATTTGTTTTAATATCCGTTTAACGTCATAGCGCGTTCCCAGCGCATTAAAAGCATAGTCGGTCAAGAAATTATCTACGCAAAGGAAAACGGGGCGCAGAAGTCAAAAGAGAGGGTAAAATGCAAGGATTTATCGAAGTGACGCGGAAAGAGGACGGAAAAAAGATATTGTTGAACATATCGGGAATAGACGGAGTATTTCCGGAAGCAAAAGGAGCGTTTGTATCGATGAGAGGAAATATCGCGTTGTTTGCTTCAAACAAAGTTTCCGGGTATTTTGTAGAGGAAACGTATTGGGAAGTAAAAGAGCAAATCATGCGGGAACAACCGCTGAACGGATAAAAAGCAGATCAAAGCGGCGGAAAAACTGAAAGCGAAGCCGGTGAAAAAGAAGAGATAAAAGAGTTGCGGTTTAGGCGAAATCAAAAAGCCACTTATGTACGGCGACAAGCGACGCGCGGAGCATTTATCAGGTTTGGGAGAAAGCCTTGGAAGATGATTTCGGGGGAATGGTAGTCAATGGCGAAGTAAGGAACTATATCGAACAAGTACTGTCATTTTCAGAAAGCGCGGAAACTTTTGAAATCAGTACGATGGCGCAGTTATCGTCAAGCGACGGGTTGTCGTTTTTGGTAAAAGTGCCGGAAAACTATTTGGAACTGTTAAACCGCGGGAATCAAATAGTCGATATGCACAATATAGGTGTAGGTATTATTTCGTATACGTATGAAGATTATTTTCTGATGCTGAATCAGACGAGCGACTTAAACGACTACGGAAGTTCGAAGGTAAATCTATTCGGCTATATGGGCCACAAGAATCCGGAAGAGTGTATAGAGCCGTATAAAAACGCAGTAAGCAAACTCCCCGAGGAGATATTAAAAAACGGGATAGGGAAAATAACGCTGCCGGTGCCGACGAATGCAAATCAGACATATTATTACTATTTGACATTAGTAAAAGTGCGTTCAGAAAAGATACGGTATATCACGCATGAGACGTCTGGAAAATTAGAAATAATGCCGGAAGCGTATTCGACAAACTATTACGAAAATACGATTAAAAACATAGCGATAGAGACGCTGGAACGAGAAGCGGAGATGCGCGAGAGCGAACGGGAATGGCTGCAAGACATAGCGGGAGTGAAACCGGATACGGAGGAAATTTCTGTAACGCTGAAATATAAAGCCGCGGCGGACTATGCGGACATAGAAGAACAGACGTATACATTTAGTGTCAAAAGCACGTGGGCGCAAAATAAGACCTTGATATTATCGGCGTTATACGACCTGACGCCGTATAAGAATATAGCGGAATTGAATGTAGTCTACACAGCGGACTATTGGCAAAACGGATATGTATATAAAACGCAAGAGCGGATTATTTTGCAGGCGCGGGACTTTGAGTACACGTATAACGAAGGAAGCCAAACGGGAACGCTGGAAGTCATATACAACGATTTCCAATACAAGGATTTATCCTTGCGAATTGCGAACAATGACCCTTTGAACAATTTAACACTGGACTATTATACGGCGGATGCAGTGGTAGGTGAGACGACCACGACATTGACGTATAATTTCGCGGAGATTGAGGAGCAATTACATAATTCCTGTAATTGGCTGTTTGATTTCGGAAAGGAGAATATCGAGATCACGGGCACGGCGGAAGGAGTAACGACGAAGCTGACGGATACGGCGCTGATCGTGACGTTTGAGAACGACAAGGAAAAGGAGCTTGTCAATCTATCTTTAATCGGCGTTGCGGAGATTATCGAAGATATAGAATATACGCTGACATACGAATACGCAAAGTTGTTGCTGTCGGGAACGGAAATTATAGAGACGGTGAAAACGTCGGCGCCGATTACGAAACTGTATTCTGAAATCGTGACTTGCAATTTCACGAATTTCATGACGGACTACGGAGAAAACGTAAACGAAGCGATAAATCCCGACTTTCTCGGCGGAACGGAATATTATATTCCGGTATCGATCCAAAAGGAATACAGTGCGTATGACGCGGAAACGCATACTTGTAAAATCACGGTAGAGTATTCGTATAATACGCTGTTCGGGATTACCAACAATTATGATGAGTCCCTAATTTTTAAGGAACTGAATCATAGCAGCTTGATTTATGCGGGAGATTATTTTGTAAGTAATATCCCGGACGGGTACCGAGTGGAAAGTCTTACGACGGAAGCGGCGTACAAAGATAAACTGACGATTACGAACGCGGAAAATTATCTTGATACGCGGGTGCAGGTGAAAACTTCTACTACGGCGAAAGAGGTATTGCCGATCGTCATCAATTATACGGACAGCTGGAATCTGACAATCAATTATCTTGAAAACTACGCAGACCAAAGGATCTAGAACGGAGAGAAAGACGCAAAGCCATGTTTCGCGGAAAAGAAAGTATTTTCGGGATCGATCAAAGTCAAAGATTATGCGGACATTTATAATCTTACGGCGGAGGACGTGAAAGAAATTTTAGGTCTTGAAAGTCTGGATATATTAGGGCTTGCGACGGTGGAGGAAATAGCGGTAAAGTTTGACGGAGTATCGACGTATACGGTAGATTTGTCGTATTCGCATGCTGCGCTGAAACAAATCGACTATGACGGAAACACTCTGGAAATCAAAATCCCGCTGACCTCTTATGCGGAATGGTGTAAACAGTACGGGCAGGATTGGTCGATATTGTTCCTGAACACGCCGGAGCGGAAATATTTTAAGTATTCCAACGATGTTTCGCGGGAAAACCTTTACGGATTTTTCTCGGTAGCGGTATTCAAAGAGCAGGTGTCGGATCTTAATTATTGGTTTAAGAACAACACGGGCGACGGGTGTATGACGATCTTTGAAGGGAAAGAAGTGAGCGGCGCAGGAGTGTATAAGTTTTTCGACAACCTGACGGACAAAGGGATCCTGATGTCTGCGCTGGGATATATAGGAATGTCGTTTTGTGAGATAGTGGACGACGACAACGCGATGTATTATAGTTACTTTTTCTATCTTGACGGAACGAGCGACGACGCATATCTGGCGACGAACGGAGCGGACGATTCGGGAGACACGGGCTCGGCGATCGGAAATGCTTGGGAGGATTTCACGGATTGGGTCGGAGAGACGTGGGACAAGCTGACGAACTCCAAAGGCTGGGAGATCTTCAAAATCGTAATGGGAGTGGTGCTTGTGATATTGGTAGTAGTGGCGGTAGTTGCATTGACGTATAAGCTCCTGACATGGTCGGGAGTAATCAAGCCGAAGAAAAAGACAAGCGGAAGCACGACGAAAAAGAAAACGACGTCCACCAAGAAAAAGAGCACAGGAACAAAGAAATGAGCAAACAAAAGAAGAACGCGAAAAAGCCCGCCGCAAGTAAAGCGGCGGGTAAGAATAAAACTATAAAATCGCAACGGCAAACCGCGGCGAATCCGACGAAAAAGCCCGGTAAGCCTTCCGGACAAAAAGTCAAAACCGCCGAGAAAGAAAATTTTCCACATTTTCGGAAATATAAAAAATCTAATCACCCGGCTTTGATTGTGGGAGAACAAAAAGGCAAAAAGACCGACAATCAAGGGAAAGAGCATGAAACGGACGAGTATAAATATCGGAAAGTCATGCACAACGAAAAAGATGGAAATAGTCCTAATGAAAAGGTTTTTCCGAATCCCAACCCCAAAGATCCACGACCTATGTATATAGGGAAACGTGTACGGCATGACGAGAAGAAGAATTTCGGAAAAAAATATCCTTGGAAATATCCTTCGACAAAAAAATAAGAAGTAACGGAAAAACCGTTACTTCTGAATGAGCGACCACAGATTATTGATATTATCTCACCGCCGTTTTGTTCCTTGTGGAACTCACGCTACTGATAATAGTATATCGTATTTTCAAAAGGAAGTCAAGCGAAAATGTTGAAAATTCTAAAACTGATACTGCGAATCGTGATATATGTCGCCATAATCTTGGCGGTGCTGTATCTGGTAAGTACGTTTAAGCGGGTATTCTGAAATGGAAAAAGAAACGAGACGGCGAATAGACCGCCGGACAATTTATCATATCGTAAGCGCGGCGGTATTGGTCGGCTCGTTGCTGTTTTCCGTTTTTTATTTCCGCGCGGTATTCTTCCGGACGATTCAGGCGTTCAAGGACTTCGGCCTTTCGGTAGCGTACTATTTCACGGAGCTTTTAGGCTTTGAGGGACTTATAACGCCGACGGTAGGGAAAATTCCAAGCAACGCGACGGAAGTATTACCGTTTCAGCCCTCGGAGTTTATAACGGATCTGAAAGCCTACGGAAAAGCCTTGATTTCCAAAGAGAACGCGGAGGCATTTTTTCTGGGACTGTTGAAGGGGTTATCGACGTTCGCCAAAATAGCGATCCTGATTCTCCCGGTGCTTGTGTTATTGTGGGTTTTAATCAAAAGCGCATACAGACAGCCGAATAACAATTATAACGCGGACACGAAACCGCTGCGGCTGTATAAAAAAATCGAAGCGGCGACGTGGGGAAGGTGCAAAACATTTTTCAAAAGCTATGCAGGTTTCCTGAACGAACGCCGAGGCTATATTCTGGCCGCAGGGTTAATCTGGTCGTATAACCTAAACGCATTGACGATTATCATGGAATTTTTTGCGTTCGTGTTCTATTTTGCGGTGAGTTTTGACGCATTGGGAATCTTTACGCAAATCGCAAAGCTGGCGATGGATCTGACGGTAGCAATCAATTTCCTGCCGTGGTGGAGCTGGGCGGTAATCGGGTTTTTAATTTTCGACGCGATTCGTAAGAACATAGGTACGCAGCGGCTGCGGGGCTACGAGGCGCGGAACCGTGATTTTTTGGAAGCGCACCCGGGCGCGCTGTTCGTGGTCGGAAAACAGCGTGCGAAAAAGACGACCACAATCACGAGCATGGCGCTTTCACAGGCCGCCATATTCCGAGAGAAGGCGAGAGAGAAGCTGCGGGAACGGGATTTACAATTTCCGTTTTTCCCTTGGATAAATCTTGAAAAGGTAATAGAATACGGAATCGCGAACGGGACTTTGCCGACGCTGGCAAGGGTGAGAAAATTTATTCGGGGATTGAAAGAGCTGTTTAACGGCTTTGAGGAAAATTCCGATTATATAGGCGGAGTGAGAATAAACAAACTCTTAAAGAATCTCCGCGAAAGATACGGCTACATATACGGGGAAAACACCGAAAAATATATTTTTCCGAAAGAGTGGAGTAAAGAACAGAAAAAAGCATGTTTGAAAGAACGTAACCGCCATACGCGAAAGGATTTTATTTTCGGTTATGATTTCGAGCGTTACGGTTTGGAATATAACAATAATCTGTATATGGTGGACATATTCGAGAGTTTGGAGAACTATGCGCAAAGTTATTGGATCTACGCGGCGCCTACGCCGTTGATCGTGGCGAACTATGCAATCCGGACGGACACGGAAAGAATAGATAACGGAAATTTTCCTTTGTTTGACGACGACTTTTTCAGTCGTAGCGCAAAAGAACTGAAAAAAGAATACTGCCATATTCTGGATTACAATTCCATGAGATTAGGGAAACTGAAAGGCGAAAGCGATCCGTATAAAGACGGGTTTGAAATCGGAGTAGCGGCAGAAATGGAACACGCAAAAGAACGCGGGAACCAGCACACGAGAACGGGGAAAAAGGATTCTCCGGACTGTAACCAACACAACGATCTTTTCGAGCTGGACGTCAAAATGCACGGCCATGTCGCAACGATAGACAACTATACCTATTTCAGAATGTTGTTAGACGACCAAAGGCCGGATTCCTTGGCCGCGGACGATAAAGACCTTTGCGACATCATTATGATTAAAAAGACATCGGAGGCGAAAATCGTAATGCCGGGCTTCCTGATAGAGGAAGCGGCGTATCTGATAGCGACAAATTTTTTTGATAAGGTTTACTATCGGATCCGAAACCTGCGCGGGGATAATACTTTATTTGTGTATCTGCTGAAAAAAGTATATAGCCTGATAAATAACCACTATGTGCGGATATTCAATCAGTATTCGGTATATACGTCGATGTTGCGGGTATCGAACGGAATGACGGACGAGAAACTGACGGACAAAGGGAAGTATTATTTATCAACGAAAAAAGATTATTCGGCGCGGTTTGCGACGGACGCAATCAAAGAGTTTTACGACAAAAAGGTGCAGCGCTCAAAATACGGATTAAACGATTTTGAGCAATACAAAGATTTGCATCCGAGCTGTGAAGAGATGAAGAAAGTAAAAAGTCATTTCTACGACCAAATTTTTGAGGTATTTGAGGATAACAGCATAGAAGCGTCAAAACGGAAGAAATACCGCGAGGAAGTCGGGGTGAAATACGTCTGGCACAAGTGGAAAAAGTCCGAACGAAAGCAAAAATAAAACGGGCGGGGCAGGTATGCAATGAATAACCGCGCGGTCGGAATAAAGCGCCGAGGCGGGGCGCGGGGGAAACTCTCACTTATCCAGCGGCGCCGAAGGCGCAAAAGGAGAAGGGAGACGGCAGAGCCGGGGCAAACACGACCAGATCAACGTTGCCCGGAAAAAAGACGGTGACGGACAGACCGACGGAAATGCGGACGTATAACCCCGCACCGTGGGGCGGGGTGAGACGGCCGCAGAGCCGACGGGCGGCCGGCAACGGCGCCGGGCAACGTCATGCGGGCGGGGAGGCTAAAATCAAGCCGCGGCGCGCCGTATCTTTTGAAGAATTCCGCGCTTGTCGCGGGATTCTTCACGGCCCCGATTTTGGCAAAAAAATTTAGATTTTAACAAAAAAAATCAGGTCGGAACCCGGCCAAAGGAGGCGAGAAATGGAACAAACGATCACGATTCGCACCAATCGCACGACGCACCTGACGGTAGCGACGCTGCGGGTGTATCAATGCCTGAAAGATAAACTCCAAGACCGCGCGGAAGTCGTGGACTATCGGAAAATAGCGGACGAAGTGGGCATGAGCTGGAACGGCGTGAAATATGCCGTATCAGCCTTGATTCGTTACGGCTTTATCAAGAAAGAAGGCGGGAAACTGTCGATTAATCCTTCCTCGCCGGAAGTTGTGGTGAATTGAAAGGGGAAAGTCGAGATGAAAACAATTGCGTCATGGAGCGGAGGAAAGGACAGCACGGCGGCGATCATCACCTATTTATCCCAAGGCGGGAAGATAGACGAGGCAGTTTATTGCCGGGTAATGTTCAATGATACTATATCGGCGGAATATCCAGAACATGAGGAATTTATTTACTGTACGGCGATTCCAAAATTGGAGAGCTGGGGTATTCCTGTAAAAATAGTACAAGCCAAAACAAATTATGTCGGACAGTTTATGACTAAATTTCAATCGGGAAAACGAGTAGGGGAAATTTATGGTTTTCCCCTCCGTCGAGGTCCGTGGTGTAATAGTCAATTAAAAGTGCGACCGTTAGAGAAATACTTTCAAAGCATAGGAGAATATCAGAATATTGTCGGGATTGCCTACGATGAAGGAGCACGAGCGGCAAAAAAGACGGTGGCGGGTAAACTCCTGCCGCTGGTAGAGTATAAGATTTTAGAGGCGGACACATTCGAAATCTGCCGCAGGGAAGGGCTATTATCGCCGGCGTATGAGTTTACTTCCCGTCTGGGCTGCTGGTTTTGTCATAACCAACGAGTAGGGCAGTTGAAACAGTTGTATAAATACCACCCCGAACTATGGGCAGAATTGGAAAGTTTGGATAGATTGTCGCCGCTTACGTTCCGCCCCGATCATACGCTCCGGCATTATACCGAACGATTTGCAAGGGAAAGCCGACGGGAGCCAGAACGTGATTTGATCCAAATTTGGAAGGCGCAAGCGAAGTGAAAGTAGATATATACAATCCGGAGAAGCGGTATAAAATTTTATACGTGGATCCGCCATGGTTTTACCGGTGCGGGAATCGACGAGGAGCGGCGAAAAATCATTATCCGACGATGAAGTTTTCAGAGCTTGCGGAGCTGCCCATTCCGGCATTAGCGGAAAGAGATGCAGTGCTGTTTATGTGGGCTACATATCCGACGATAGAGGACGCCCTGCGATTAATTCCCCTGTGGGGCTTTGAGTATAAGACGATCGCCTTTCAATGGATAAAGTTGAATCCTTCGACGCAGATGAACGAATACCGAATCATGACGGCAGGGGAATTGTTGGAAAAGTCGTGCGCGTTAGGTCTGGGATATTGGACGCGGGGGAATACAGAATGTTGTTTATTGGGAACGAAAGGACACCCGAAGCGCGAGAGTGCGGGAATCAGTCAACTGATATTTTCCCCACGCGGGCGACATTCGGAGAAGCCTGCGGAAGTGCGGGATAAAATCCGGAAACTTGTCGGGGGGGGGGCAGCTATTGAGCTGTTTGCCAGAGAAGAAATAGACGGCTGGGATTGCTGGGGTAACGAGGTTTAGGACAAAGGAAGGTTAAGAAATGGCGGAAACGGTATTGAAAATTAAATTGCCGGAAACAAAGCGCGGGCTTTTTAACCGTGTCCCCACGCGGTTATATTCCCCCGGAAAGGGAAAAAAGAAGCTAACGCCTTCCGCGGTGTCCGTTGCCGGAAAGATTTACGGTTTTTCGCATACGAACGATCCCGAGGCGGTCTGTCGGTTGAGTTATGAGCAAATCCGTGAGGAGTTCGGATTTTCAAGAGCTACGATCGCGGGCGCGATAGAGCAATTATGCAAAGAAAAAAAGATCGAGCGTGTAAAGCGAGATCAAGACGGCACGGCTTATAAATACATAGAAGAAGTCAAAGGCAAGCGTTATGACAATATCCCGCAGTATTTATATACGGCGGAAATTTGCGTTTGCGGAGAATGGCGGAAGCTGACGCCTTCGGAGATCAGATTGCTGGCGCATATTACGACGGCATGCGAGAATAAGAAAACCGGCGGGATATGTCGTGGCTCGGCGGGACAGTTCGCGCGGGATTTGGGAATATGTAAAACGACGGTCAAGAAGTCGCTTCGTGCACTGATGAAAGCTGGATTGATTTATCGAGCGAAAGAGAACAAAGGGAAAAGCAAGTATAATTTAAGCGGCTATGAAGTCAACCGCGAGGTTTACGAATACAAAAAGTATTTGAAGAAACCGCGAGCGAAGCGAGGTGAAAAGGCGTTTGTTTCCGCCGAGGTTGCGGCAGCGAACGCCAAAGCGGAACGGGAAAGCTATTATGCAAAGCTGCGGGAAGAAGCGCAGCAGCGTGTAGATAAGTACCTTTTGAAAGCGAATAGGGAGCCGAGATTTAAGGAAATCACGGGCGAGCTTTCGCGGATGGAGATAGCGCAGGCGAAAGCGGAGATCTTCGAGCCGGTAACACTGCCGGCGCTGCTCATCAAAAAGCAAGCACTAATAAAAGAAAGACGGGAGATCTTGAAAGGGCTGAACATGACGGAGGCGGATCTGTTGCCGCGATATAAGTGCCTGAAATGTTCAGATACGGGATTTAAGCCAGACGGTTGTCAATGTAACTGTTATCCCAAAGGAGGGACGACATGACAACGAGGCAAGGCGGAAGGAATAGGCGAATTGGATAGAAGAAAAAGAGCGTGGAGAAATCCGCGCTTATAGTCGTATAACAAAACGAGCGTTCGGCAGGATTTAGCCGGACGCTTTTTTCATGTCCGGTAACTCGGTTAAAAAGCAAACTTCCGGCGAAAAAAACTGCCCCAAAAAAGTTTGAAAAATGCCCCAGTCAAACATACATTATTATATATGTTTGTAATATATAATATAGCGCGAGGGCGCCGGAGGCGGGCGCCCATACGCGCAAAAGAGGGGAAAGCGGAAAGATTAAAACGCGGGAAGCCCGGCGGGCGGGCTTCCGGGATATGGAAGAAAGAAAACGGAAAGCCGGAGGCGGCTTTCTCGGTGTTGGAGCTTGTCTGCGGAAGGACGGCCGCCACGGTGAATCCGCTGGGAAAGCGGATAAATAACGAATCCCGCGCCCGTGCGCTTGGAATAGGAGGAAAAGAAAAAAGCGGCCGATAGCCGCACGAAAAAAGACTTTTTATTTTTTGTTGATTTGGGGGAAAATTGGGGGCAAGCTCCAAAAATACCCCGAAAATGAAAGAAAAATGAGCAAAAACCTTTAATTTTTGCTCATTTTGGTGGTGACCCCAACGGGACTTGAACCCATGTTACCACCGTGAAAGGGTGGTGTCTTAACCGCTTGACCATGGGGCCATCTATATTAAACGCACTTTCGTGCGAATAACGACTGTATGATAAAACGGAAAACTCCGCGTTGTAAACAATGGTAGCGGCGATGAGATTCGAACTTATGACCTATCGGGTATGAACCGATCGCTCTAACCAACTAAGCTACGCCGCCATTTGGTTGCGGGGGCAGGATTCGAACTTGCGACCTTCGGGTTATGAGCCCGACGAGCTACCTAGCTGCTCCACCCCGCGATAATGGCCTCTCGAACACGTGCTTTTGAAAAACACACGCACTCAAAAGAGCTAATTAATAATACTAAAAATAAAAGGATTTGTCAACTGTTTTTTGTAAGTTTCCGAAAAAAATCTCAAAAATTTTTTCATCGGATATTTTCACGCAAAATTCCCCCGAAAAACGGTAAAAATCGGATATCGGACAGATTACTCCATTCTGTTTTCCAGAAATTTTCTTGCATCGTAACCTTGTTTGTAAAGGAGATAAGTCATTACCTGCGGAGCGGAGAAATCTTTTAAGGGAACTTCTTCCAAAATTCCGCTTTCCAATTCCGACTTAATCATCTTATAGGGTAGAAAGCTGTATCCCAACCCGTTTTCGAGGTAATGGAAAAGTTTTGACGAATTGTCCACTTCCAGACGGAACACATAATTTTTCGGAAACAGGGAACGGATAAAAGCTCCGACCTCGCTCAGAGCAAAATTGCACATCAGATAGGGGATATGTGTGAGTTCTTCCTGTGTTACGCCTTCGGGGTATCGATTTAAGCCTTTCCCCGCGACTAAAACGAGCCTGTCGGAATCGAACACCTCACAGACATATCCCGTTCGCTTTAAGGGAACCGAAGAAAATACGAGATCTAAAACGTTGTCCTGTAAAAGCTGTATAAGATCCAAAGAATGTCCCAAGACCACCTTTACGGAAGTGAAGGTGTTATTTTTCAGACATTCGTCGACGAGCGGGCGCACATAGGTCTCATAGGTCGCGTTGATTGCTCCGATTGAAAATTTTCTGGTATAGGCAGAGACGGCGTTTATTTCTTCGAGGGAGGTTTCCTGCAATTCGATGATTCTCTCCGCATATTTCAAAAAAATCTTGCCTTCTTCCGTTAGGGCCACCGTTTTGGAGCCGCGCGTAAAAAGTCTTTTTCCGACCTCTTTTTCCAACTCACTGATGCGGTTCGTGACGGTGGATTGAGCGATAAACATCTGCTCTGCGGCCAAGGTGAAATTTTTTACCTTGGATAGAAATATAAATGTTTTAAGTTCCTCGGTATTCATTGAAAAAGATGATTATCCTTATCAGTTTTATCTATTACATTAATTATTATAACACTCAAAGCGCAGAAAAGCAAGCAAAAACGGAGTGCCGAAAAGGATTTCTTGGGTTGTTGAGGATCATTGACAAACAGGCGGGGAAGGAGTATAATAAATAGAAGAAAAGAGGAGTAGGCCAATGGAAATTACAGAAATAGAAGAAAAAGTGCGGCAGATAAAGGCGGAGCTTTCGTCGGGGAACGTTTTCGGTGAACGGGTGTTTCTCGTGGCGGCGACGAAGACGCAAAGCGCGGAGTGCATAAATGCGGCGATCCGCGGCGGAGCGGACGCCGTAGCGGAGAATAAGGTTCAGGAATTCAGAGAAAAGACGGAATTTCTGCTTCCCTGCCCTCAGCATTTTATCGGGCATTTGCAGACGAATAAGGTAAAGTATCTGGTAGGAAAAATTTCTCTCTTTCATTCCTGTGACCGCGACGAACTCGCGGAGGAAATTTCCCGTATTTCCGTAAAAAAGAATGTCCGTTCCGAGGTTTTGATACAGGTAAATATCGGCAGAGAAATCACGAAAGGCGGTTACGCTCCCGAAGAGGCCCTGGAGGCATGGGAGCGATTGCGGGAAAAGGAAGGATTGCTCGTCAGGGGATTTATGGCCATGCTGCCCGATTCGGACGACCAAGAGCTTTTGGCTGATCTTACGGATGAAATGCGCGCTTTGTATGATACCGCAAGGCGAAAGGATGAAAATCTTTCCTTTCTCTCTATGGGCATGAGCGGAGATTATAAACTTTGTATCGCGCACGGCAGCAATATGATTCGCCTCGGTTCCACGCTTTTCGGGGCGAGAAACTATCAAAAAAGCCCGATGTAAACAAAAGTTGACGGAAAGTAAATCGCTGTTTGTGGACAACATTCCGTAAAATATCGTATACTGAATGAAAAAAAGGAGTGACCATCATTATGCAATTTTATCAAAAACTTTCCGAGCTAAGAAAAAGCGCGGGACTTTCTCAGGAAGAACTTGCGACGAAGGTAGGGGTTTCCCGACAGACGGTATTCAAATGGGAATCGGGTCTGAGTTCGCCCTCCATGGACAATATTCTCGTCCTCTGCCGTTTGTTTTCCGTATCCGCCGACGAGCTTATCGGGAATACTCCCCCGAAAGAGACCAAAGAAGAAATACAGGCGGTACCGGTTTTTTCCGTTTACAGATTCAGATACGAGTATAAGAGCAAGCGAACGCTTTGGGGACTTCCGCTCGTACATATCCATATCGGCTTCGGATTTTGTAAGGCAAAGGGAATTATTGCAATCGGCAATATCGCCTGCGGACTCATTTCTGTCGGAGGTCTCGCTTTGGGGCTGTTATCTATAGGCGGCTTTGCCTTGGGACTTTTAGTCCTCGCGGGGGCTGCGGCTGGCGGATTCGCGGTCGGCGGATTGGCACTGGGCGCTTTTGCCGTCGGCGGTTTAGCCGTCGGATTCATCGCCGTGGGCGGAGCGGCGATCGGAGTATATTCCTTGGGCGGAGCGGCCATAGCAGCCAACATTGCCGCGAGTTCGGGAAACGGTTATGCGCATGCGCCGCTGGTCGTTTCGGACGGCGTTCCGTCGGGAAGCTATACTCGTCTCGTTTCCGATTTCGGGGAATTGTTGCAGGCGGCTAAAGAACTGTTTCCCTCGACGCCGCGTTGGATTTTAGAGCTGATGTCCTCAATTTTGTGACGTTTTAAGGCCGAAAATAGCCAAAATTGCGCATGTAACGTGAAATGATACAGGATTTTTTTCAAATGCAACCGTAAAGCGCTTGAAATTGCGCTTATGCCGCGGTATAATCGGGGCATAAAAAACAGGAGCGAGGAAAACGAAAAATGAGCTTTGGCACAAACGTTCTTTTTTATCGGAAAAAGTTTGGAATCACGCAGGAGGAACTTGCGGAAAAATTAGACGTTACGCGGCAGACGGTATCGAGATGGGAAACGGACAGCGCCTTTCCGGACATGGAAAAACTTTTGGCGCTCTGTACGATCTTTGACTGTAATATGGAAGTGCTCGTCAGAGGCAATGCGGAGGCGGAGAATACAAAGCAATATAAAGCGAATTTAGACGCTTATAATAAACACATGAATATGTATTCGGCTTTGATTACGGCGGGGGTATGTATCATTTTGGCGGGCGTGACGGCCATGCTGTTTCTCTATTCTGCGGGAGTGCGTGAAGTGTTGGGAGTAGTGACGCTTCTCTCGTGTATCGCGATCGCCGTGGCGATTTTTATTTCCGGCGGAGTGGCTCACGGAAATTTCATGCGGGAAAACCCGGGAATGGAGAAATATCCTTTGGAGCGCCTGCGCGCGTTCCGCCGAAAAGAGCCCTTTTTATATGCCGGAGCGACGGTGCTCATTCTCATCGGAATCATTTTAATGGTTGCGATGTGCTATGAGGACGGATATTCTCCCGCAGGTTTTACGGCGGAGGAATGGGAATATTTTGCGGGAGGAATATTTTTACTTCTTGTGACCGTAGCCGTGGGCATGTATGTGTCCACCGGCATGACGGCGGCAAAATACGACGTGAAGAGCTATAATCGGGAATGCCGTATGCGCGAGTGCGACGAATCGTTTGAAGAAGAGCTCTCCGCGATTACGGAAGAGAAGTTGAAGGAGAAATGTTCCGAGGCTTTGTCGAAAAAAGGGGAGCGCATCAGCGGCGCGATCTGCGGAAGCATCATGTTGACGGCGACGGCTCTTTATTTGGTTTTCGGTTTTCTCAAAAATTGGTGGCATCCCGGCTGGATAGTTTTTGTCGTAGGCGGAATTCTCTGCGGTATCGTCTCTCTGATCGTGGAAGCGATTTGCGGAAAAAAATAGATATTTGAAATTTTTGAAAAAACGATGAAAGCCCCGCTCAAAATAAGCGGGGCTTTCCGACATTCGGGCAGTTGACAAAACGGTCGGATTTATGATACAATAATTTGCGGACAGCCGCGCGGCTGTTTTTCATAGTATACGGGGTATACTATGAAAAAGGCTTTTGTAAAGGACGTCGGGATATGGAAAAAGAAAAACGGAAGAAAAAAAACGTAAAAAAACGTGTCGCCATTACCTTGGCGTGTATCGTGTTCTTTGTGGGAAGCGTTCTTTTGGGCTTGCAAATCGGCGTGATTTATACCGACCGCACTTGGGTGCATTGGTGGCCCGACTATGAAAAGAAGGATATTACCGCAACACTGGAAAAAAGTACTTTGACCGCGGCGGATTATGAGCTTTTGTACGAACAGACGGGCTTGACGAAGCTCGGCGTAGACGGCCTTTGGGGAAGCGGAAACTCCCGACAGATTTTGAAAATACAGGATTTCTATTTTGAGGAACATACGGTCACTTGCAGCCGTTTCAATCCTTACACTTACAGCGAGACGATTGAAAAACATGCGCCCATAGCGAAATTGGAGGACGGAGACATCGTCGTTTCGGCGACGACGCACGTATCGGGTTGGCGGTTGGGACATGCCGCTCTGGTAGTGGACGGGGATACGGGGACGCTTGCGGAAGCGTTCGGGCCGGGCGAAGTGAGCAAGCTCAGCAGTATCAGTTCCTTTACGGATCTCGCCAATCTGATGATTTTGCGCCCGAAATTCCCGAAAGAATTTCGCGAACAGGTCGCAGAGTATGCGAAAGAAAACCTTCTCGGCGTAAAATATAGTTTTGCGGTGGGGATACTCTCCAAAAAATATAACGAGGACTCCTTTACCCGTACCCAGTGCGCTCATCTGGTCTGGTATGCTTATCGGCATTTCGGCGTCGATCTGGATTCCAACGGCGGACTCGTGGTGACGCCCCCCGAAATGGCGAATTCTCCGTATGTAGAGGTGGTGCAGATTTACGGCTTTGATCCCGTGAAATTGTGGACTTAATTGAAATTTTTGCGGGAAGATCGCAGGGCGAAGAAACGAAGGAAAAGGAGGCGGGAAACTTGAAAAAGTGTAGAATCACCGTTTTGAAATGCGGTTTTGATGAGGAGCTCGCCCGCGAATACGGGGCCGAGGGATTGGGCAGATGTCCCATGCTGAAAGAAGGGCAGGTATTCTATGCGGACTACGCGAAACCGAAAGGCTTTTGCGACGAGGCTTGGAAAGCGATTTATCAATATGTATTTGCCTTGTCGCACGGCGTGGACGATCTGTTTTATTACGGTGACTGGATCGGAAAACCCGGAGTGGCGATTTGCAGTTGCAACGACGGCCTGCGCCCCGTTATTTTCAAAATCGAGCGGACGGAGGAAGATTCCGTCATCGACTATATACCGAATAAGGAATGAAATTGCCTTTCGGAGCGGGATTTTTATAAAAGCGGGGAACGATATGAAGTCGGACGAAACGGAAAAAGAATATGCGTTAACGCCGAAGGAAGTCTATACGATGATTACGGGCGCGACGGGTGGGCTCGGAGAAGCGTTCGTCCGTATAGCGGCGAAGAACGGGGAAAATTTAATCTTGACGGGCCGATACGAAGGAAAACTTCGCCTGCTCAAAGAGAAGATACTCGCGGAGCATACGGGAATCGACGTGCGCATATATGCGGCAGATTTGTCGGACGAGGCGAGCAGAGCTTCCATGATGCGGGCGATCGCGGAAGCGCATTTGAAAATAGCCCGCCTTATCAACGTCGCGGGGGCGGATATTCAAAAGCCCTTTTCCGATTATACGCAGGAAAAGATCTCTTTTCAATGTCGGGTGAATTTCGAGGCGGCCGCGGCGCTTTGTCGTTTTGCGCTCGAGGTACGGGCAAAAGAGCTGGAAATTATCAATATTTCCAGCGTTTCGGGGCTCTGTCCCATGCCCTATTTTGCCGTTTACAGCGCGATGAAAGGGGCGCTCACTTCCTTTTCCGCCTCTCTTCGGGAGGAGATGAAGGGGAAAGGTGTAAAAGTAACGGCGGTATTGCCCGGTGCGATGCCTACCCGCGCGGATGTCCGCGCGCAAATCGAAGGACAGGGGGTATGGGGGAAACTTGCGGCCAAAAGTCCCGCTTTTGTTGCGGAATGTAGCTTAAAAGCAGTAAAAAAGAACCGCCGGAAAATCATTCCGGGGTTTTGGAACAAAGTCATGAACATAATCTTGAAAATTTTACCCCTGCCTTGGAAGCTCAAATTTATCGCGCGGCGTTGGAGCAAAATTTCCAAGGACGCTTTTTGATTTCAGCCCTTGTTTTCTCTCGGAAACTTTGTTGTAGCTTCGGAAATGTTTTGATTGTTAGGAAACACAAGGAGTTAAAGCGGCAATAAATGCACATACTTCGGATATGAAAAGAATGGTATCCGTATTTGCGTCGTTATTGCTGTTTTTTATTTTCTTCTGTGCAATCGAATTTTTCGCCGCACCTTTATTGGCTATTTCTCCGTCAGCGTCCGTTCCTGTTTCGTCAAAAAGCGAAACGCTCTGTTTCGCCGCAGACCTGCCCAGTCTCTCCGTCAAGGAAAAGACGAGTGACTCCGTGTCGGAAAAACGAGAAATCGTTTCCGTCCTCACGGCAAAAATCGACGGAAAAACGTGGACTTTCCGTTTGAGCGGCACGGGCGGTCCGTTCATGAAGGAGCTCCGCATCGAAGTGTCGAAGGGTAACAAACGAGTGTGCGTCATTACTCCGCCAAAGGATTACGGATTTTCTCCCGCCATTCAGATTTATAATTTTTCGGAAAACGAGCCATTTCTCTTTTATTCCGCGCAATCGGGCGGGAGCGGCGGATATGGCTTTTACAACGTCTATCGCTTGAAGGATGACAAATGTACTCTCGTATACGACGAGGCGTGCGATTCCCGTGCCAACGTCTTTTCGGCGCGTTTTGCGGAAGGCTATAAAATGTGCGTCCGAAACGAATCGACGAACGGAGAACTTATGGTAGATGTCTCGTATATGCCGCCCGAATTTCGGGAAAAAATCTTTTTTTCCGATTGCCGCCCTAAGGGAGAGAAAGTAAATATCAATCCCGTTTCCGTCGTATTTTCCTATTATAATTCGTCGGTCGGGCTCTATCAGCTGATGACTTTTCGTTCGGTCACGGCAGTGGCGGAAGTCAATCGACTCGGCTATATCGTGCAGAATTTAGAATTTTCGGAAGGAGCTTTCCGTCCTTACTTTACGGAGTTTTCTATCGATTTTTGAAAGTTCAGATATTTGTTTCTATGAAGCGCACCGAAGCGTTTTCCCAATATTTTTTATACGTTTCGTCTCTTTTCCCGTTCAGGTTGAGCTGATACATGCGAAAAATTACGGGGAAATTTTTCGGTTGCCATTGTTCCTCATAGGAATAGCGATAGGTCATGCCCAATCGTTTCATGACGGCTCCGCTTCGGAAATTTTTTCTGTCATGGGTGGCGGTGACGTAGGGAATACCGTCCGCTTTTGCCTGTTTGAGAAGTATGCTTCCCGCTTCCGTCATAATGCCTCTTCCCCAAAATTCTTTTTTTAATCCGTAGCCGAAATCGTAGCTGTCGTCCGTTTCGATCTTGATATAGCCTATCGGTTTGTCGTCCGTTTTCAGACAAACCGCATAGGCATAACCGCGGGGGTGTTCATAGACGCATTCATAATGCGTCTTGAAAAACAGTTCCGCATCTTCCAAAGTCTTTGCGGGAAACCAAGGCAGGTATGTGTTGACTTCCTCATCTTGAAGAATCTCAAACAGCGCGCCGATGTCCCGATTTGTAAATTTTCTTAAAATCAGCCTCTCCGTTTCCAACGTAGGGGTATTTTTATTGCAGTTCTTCATCGGTTTTATTATATCATAAAAGTATCGGAATTGCAAGGGAAAAGATTTACTTATGTTTGTTTCTATGATATAATACGGACAAAACGGGGAATTTTAAGGAGGAGCTCTGTGCAAATTGACAGACTTTTCGATATCGTGTATACGCTTTTGCGGAAAAAGAGCGCGACGGCTGCCGAGCTCGCCGAACGCTTCGGCGTTTCCAAACGCACAATATTGAGGGATATAGAGACATTGTCCGTTGCGGGAATCCCGATTCTGACTTCGCCGGGCAAGGGCGGAGGCGTCTCCATTTCAAGTTCGTTTGTGCTCGATAAAGCCCCCTTGTCGGAAGAGGAGCGGAATCAGCTTGTGATCGGCCTGCAAAGCCTTTCTTCGACAAAGTATATAAACCAGGCGGCGATTTTATCAAAGCTCGGAATTCTGTTTACGGACAGGCAGTGGATAGAAGTAGACTTTTCTCGCTGGGGAAATTCCGAACAGGATAAAGAAAAGTTTGAACTGTTGAAACGCGCGGTCGTTGGCGAATCGGCTCTTTCTTTTGTCTATGCGGGTTCGGCGGGAAGGACGGAAGAGCGGACGGTTTACCCCTTAAAATTAATTTTTAAGTCGGGCTCCTGGTATTTACAGGCATATTGCTTGTCGAGGAAGGATTATCGGATTTTCAAAATCCGTCGTATGATAAACCTTTGTATCCTTTCGGAAAAATTCGACGCCCGAAAATTTTCTCCTCCTTCCGTCGAGCAGGAGACTCCTTCGCCGGCCTCGGTAGAACTCAGACTTCGTTTTTCCGCATCGGCCGCTTACCGCGTTTATGACGAATTTTCCCCCGAAAATATTTCAAAAAACAGAGACGGTTCTCATACGGTTTCGATTTGCCTGCCGGAAGATAATTGGCTTTACGGCTACCTGCTTTCCTATGGCGCGGAAGTATATGTGGAAAGTCCCGTCTCCGTCAGAAATCGCCTGTTGGAGCAAGTGGAAAAAATAAAACAGATTTATAAAAAGTGACACGCTGTTGTCACTTTTTCTTTGCTATAATGAAAGAAAAACGGAGGAGAGAAAAAATTATGCCCAGACCGACGACCAAACAGTCGCTGCTGAAAGCGGCGGAGGAAGGATTCAAAGAACTTTTTGGCTTTGCGGAAGCCATGTCGGAAGAAGAGCGTTGCGCTGAATTTTTGTTTGAAGACAGAGACAAAAATATTCGGGACGTATTCGTTCATCTTTACGAATGGCATCGACTGTTGCTGAACTTTGTGGAAAATAACCGAAGGGGAGTAACCGCGGCCTTTTTGCCGCTTCCTTATAATTGGAAAACGTATCCGCAAATGAATATGGAGATTTGGAAAAAGCATCAATCGACTTCCTGTCAAACGGCGGAACAAATGCTTAAAGACAGTCATCGGGCCGTTATGGATTTGATTCGTTCGTTTACGGACGAAGAGCTGTTTTTGAAAAAGTATTTTTCTTGGACGGGAACAACCTCTTTGGGCAGCTGTTGTATTTCCGTAACTTCGAGTCATTACGATTGGGCATTAAAGAAGCTCAAAAAGCAGGATCGGTTATATAAAGAAAATCTTGCCGATAAACGGGCGAAAATCAAACAGTGAACGGGAGAAAAAAACGCATGGTTTTCGATTACAAAAAAGAATATAAAAAATTTTATTTTCCGCCTCGGCGGCCCGAGATTGCCGATATACCTGAAATGAATTTTCTGGCCGTGCGGGGGAAGGGAGATCCGAACGAAGAATCGGGGGAATATAAGACGGCGGTCGGACTGTTATATGCGGTTTCCTATACGATTAAAATGAGCCGTTTGGGCATTCATAAAATAAAAGGCTATTTTCCGTATGTGGTTCCGCCGCTGGAAGGTTTATGGTGGGCGGAAAAAGGAAATATCGATTATTCCAAAAAAGGAGATTTTCGGTGGATATCTTTAATCCGCCTTACCGATTTTGTCTCGAAACAGGATTTTGATTGGGCGATAGAGGAAGCGTCGAAGAAAAAGGGTGGGGATTTTTCCAAAGTGGAATTTTTTTCTTATGCCGAGGGACTGTGTATACAATGTATGCACATCGGAGCTTATGACAATGAGCCGGAGACGATAAGTCGAATGGAAAAATATTGCGAAGAGACGGGATTCCTGCTTGATTTAGGAAAGGAGCGCTATCACCATGAAATCTATCTCGGCGATCCCCGAAAAGTATCCGAAGAAAAGCTGAAAACAGTGATTCGCGAACCGATAAGGAAAAAGATCTGATTTACAAATTTTACGGAAAAAGAAGAGTCGTGCGGCTCTTCTTTTTTGTAAAAAATAGAATAAAGAACAATATAAAATAGATATTTACAGAAAAAAATAAAAACCGTAAAAATTGGGGAATTTTTGCGGAAAGAAATAAGGTATAATATAGCGTGGAAGTTACTGAAAGGGGTCAAAGGTAATGAAAGCGCACATAGAAGAAGTTCTGCGCCGATATAGTTACATATGAAGAAGATTGATGAAGTGATCTACTTCACGATAGCAGGCAAGTTTTATGGTGATCTCTTTTCCTTGTTTGTCTTTGCCGTAAATCTCATTAGCACTGTGACCGACGAATTGATAGAGGAAACAGATAGCTGTCTGCGCCACGTCATAGCCGTCCGATACGATATAGTCTATCTCACGCATATGATGTAGGTCTTTGATTAAGCCGATATATAGCTTGTCTGCGATTTTCATATCGAACTTCTTTACGGTACGCAATGCTTGCAATGCAATCATCTCGCCCATGAGTTTTACATTGTTCTCTGAAATAGGCTCGGCGAACAATTCGCCTTCATTGCGATACTTACCTTTTGAGAACTTTGTTACCAACATTTCCATCTTTACACCTCTGAATTTGTATTTGCCTTTTTCGGGCAACCGGCGGAGATGCATAGAACGGTAGATATATGGCGTCTTTTCTGTCGGTCTGCGGAAGTCAACTGGACAAAGTCAAAATCGTTACGTACAGGTTGTGAAACGCCTCATAGACAGCAAAAGAGCCGAGCAAGGAAACTTACCTTACTCGGCTCTAAAAGTCTTTTATTGGTGTTTTCAGCGACGATTTTGCGACCGTTGACTTCCGCGAGGAACTATGCTACCATAGCCGACCGAAAAAGCAAATTCGGAAGGTTTTATTATACTCGTTTTGCTTTGCGTCGTTCGCCGTCTCTCTCGGCTTTATTGCCGCCGAGCGTTACGAACGGAGAGGGGAAATGTTATTCCGAACTTACAAGTTTCACCGTAGACCTCGATATGCCGATTTTAAGCGATTCTGCGCCCTCTGTAAGCGTGTTGGCATATGCGGCGGGGAATTTATCGATGAACACGAAAAAGACGCTCACGGTGACGATTCCGGGCTTTATGGACTTGTCGGAAGAAGTCATTTTCGGAGAGTGTACCTTAAACGGCGAAGGCGTGGGCAATCTGTCTTGTGAGGTGCGGTTTGTCCCCGCCGTCGAGCCGAATTTGGAGGCATGACAATGGCGGAAAACAATGAATATGTAATCAGAATTGTAAACGAAACGCAAAGCACAGCGCCCGAAGTCGGCGGGGCGGGCGGTATTAACGCCGATTCGGGAAATTCTCTCGGTGCTACAAATGCGGGAAAATCGGGAAACAAAACGAATAAAGCTGCGAAAGCCTTGCAAGGTTTATTCTCCGCGCATACTGCGGTGAGTATGGCCAAACAAGCTATTTCTTTCGGCGTGTCGCAAGTCCAGATAGAAACGGGCTCGCGGGAAATGCAACAGCGGGCAAGCGCGTTATATTCGGCGGGAACAGCTCTCACGGGCATTGTTGCGGCAGGAATCGCGGGCGGCCCTGTTACCGCGGGTGTCGCTTTACTCGGTACTCTTATTTCCAAGGCTACCTCGATTCTCTTTGAAATGGAATCTATCGCCAATCAAAGACGGCTCGAAGATATTTCCCGAAACCTCTCCGCTCAAAGAGTAACCGTATCGGGAAGCCGTTATATGAATGCAAGCGAGTTTTAATTTAAAGAAAAAGACGAGTTGTCACTCGTCTTTTTTCAATTCGTTCAACTGCTTTTCAAGCTCTTCAATTTTCTTTTGTTTACGTTCTTCTTTTGTAGCTTCCTTATGTTCTTTCATTTCTTTGAACAGGGAGCCACAGAGATAGGAGATGTCTTTGAAGTTATACAGAATAAAAAACATTAAGGCAAACAGGGCGCAGAGAATAGCAAGAAGTGCTGTTATTATATCCTGTATTCCTCCTTCGCGCCAAGTCTCAACCTTATATAATTCATACATTTCAAAAAAAGTTTTTGCAGAAGAAAAATAATCAATAGCTTGCCAAATAAACATAGCCAATGAAGCTATTAAAACAATATCAAATATAATTTTTAATACAAATCTTTTTTTCATTACACACCTCTATTTTTATAATATCAAAAAAAACAGCGACTGTCAATAGACGGCCGCTATTTTTATAAAAAAATTCCAAAAGGAGGGCAAAAATGCCTAAATTTAACCTCACAATCGGCGGAACGCAAATTCCGCAATACTGCACCATTCTTCCCGCCAAGTATGACGAACACATTGACGAACAGCTTGACCTTGCGTCCGCTTCCGTTTACGGAGTAAAAACGGAAATGTATGAGCCGTTTGCACCCGTGACGCTTGAAATCGAGGGAAAGCCCGACGACGGTGAAACGACCATTACAAAGCATTACCGTTTAATGAGCGACCGCTCGGAAGAGTCTCCGAACGGTTCGGGATTTTATCGTCATGAGCTTTTACTCATTGAAGAAACAAAGTACCTTGAAGGATTTATGGTGGAAAGCCTTTGCGTTACCAATGCAGGCGGAAGAGAAGATATTCAAATTACTCCACAGATTTATAATGAAAGCGGAGATTTATCTATTCATAATCGTATTATCGGGCTGGATATATTAAAATCTCCTACCTTAACAGGAACACAGATAAAAATTCCTTATTTCCCTAAACCTATTGACGGAAGCGGAGGTAAGGAAAGTGGTACAGTAAAAATAACACAACCTGACGGAACGGCAATAATGGCAACAATAAATGAGGACGGTACAATAACGCCCGAATATGTAACAATTAGAAACGGAGTAAATCATTTTATATATGATGAAAAACTTACTGTTAGCGGTTCTTCAAGCAGTTCGGCGCATGGAGAGTTTGAAATTGCGGGACAACCTAATTACTACCCGTTGAAGCCGTGGACATATAAAGAGGTGATAAATCGGGCATTGGAGCTTGTAGAACCTTTGGTGTGGGACGAAAGCGCGACGAGGGAAGAAACGCAAGAAACAAGCATGATGGTGACGTTGAGCGGAAACCCGCCGTCTTTCTCAAATACGGATTCGATTTCACGTGGAAAGATAACAAGCGCGGTAATTACAAACAGAGAGGTTTTCTTGCAGTACGGGATAAGGATTTTGATAAGTTATACCGATACGACATACACTGTAACGGCTTCGGCGCCTTCGGGAACAATCACTCCGATTTTGTCGGCGCAAATAGAATTGACGGTGGAACAGACGGGAAATTATGTTGTACCGCCGAGGTTTAAGTTCAGATATATGGACGAAAACGACGCGCATGAAATCGCTATATTTGACGGTTTAGCGCCCGAATTTACGTTTACACGGTGTACGCTTCGGGAGCTATTGCAAACAATCGGAGGGGCGATACATAGAGAGCCGAGACTTGACGAAAACAATGCTATTTATTTCGTGCCGTTGGGCGGCGCAGAGGTGGCGACTTACAGAAGCCGAAAGGAAAATTATAAAGTCAAGGAATTGAGATTATATCCGTACATGAAGAAAACATCTACATGGGAGTTAGAGCAAGCCTGTACGAGGTTGGATTCGTATGTGGATAATCTCGTCAATCAAATATCATTGGGCGACGCTACGGTCGGGCAGCCGTACACAAACGGCGCGCAATCGTTGAGAACGGATTCAAGCTATATCCGAGTGAACGAAGAATCGGGGATATTCCCGACGGTGTTTCCGATACTGAAAATCAATCGTTTCTCTTGGGTAGACATTGGTAATATAGCGGGCGGAGGAGTAAAGAAATACGATATAACGGCGTTTTTGTTTGAAAAGTCCGTATATGATTCGCAGTTATCGTCATACACGACGGCTTATCCCGTATCAAAAGCCTTCGGATTGTATTACACGCAGGGGCAAAAGAATATCGGCGGCTTGTTCTTTGAAAATACGGAATGGTCAAGCGGCGTATTTGCCCAGCCTGCCATTGTCAATATTCTTCGGGCAGTAACGGGGAACGATAATTTATTGAGTGGAGCAGGAGCGGACGATTATGCGAAGCTGTGTTTCGAGTTAGAATATACGCCGATATATTCCGCACGGGTACAGCACGGGAAACAGTATCTCGGAGATTATCTCGTTTCGCCGAGGGTATTGGCTCATAATCAAAGCGCGAATCAGGTAGAGGCACAATACTACGGGGAGAATATCAAAGGCATGGCACAACGGCTCGGAAATGTAGAGAAAGCGTATACCTTCTTTTGTGAATATGCGTCTACAATACCGACGGCAGGGCAAATGTGGGACGATGACTATTGCATTTCTGACGTGGCGGTAGAATTGTTGGCGGATTATTTCAAAGTTACGGTAGGGCTTACGAAGAACTTTAACCGAAAGTCAAAGTACATCGGAGCGAACTCATACAGGAGAATTTATGAAATCTCGGAGCGAATGGTACAGGAGAGGCAATCGATATATACGGATTATTTAGTCGTGACTGATAGAGAAGCACCCGCACCTGAATATGCGAAAAACATGTTCTGCGACCAATATAATTTTTTCAATAACCTTGTGAAAACGTTCCTGCAAAGCTCTATAAGCAACACGATAAAGATTTCCTCGGTGTTGATACAGGGAAAGACGAAGAACGGAAAGGAGACGTTGGCGCAAGTGATTTTACCCGTAATCGCTTCGGCGTTCGGGAATGTCATGGAATTTTCTTGGGAGTTCAAAGACAATTTCTCTGCGGGACAAAGAATAGTCTACCAAAGCAACGACGGCCCCGAAGGATATTTCACTACCGAAGTACAATATTGCGATTATTACGGGCGTATGTACTACGAGGATTTAATTTTGTGCTCAACGCTTGTGGCGGCATGTGACCCTGAATCCTTCCCGTTATATGAAAAGTACGGAAGCAACAATCCGATTGAGATGATGAAACTTCCGGCAAACTGTACAATCATAAAGAGAAAGGACAGCCGGGAAGCGTTGAAAGAGAATTACAGCGTGGAGTTCAACACGGATATTAAAGGCGTGATAATCGGTTCGGCATTGCCTGCAAATAACCCGTTGGTAAGCGGATTAAATCCGAAAGCAAAAGCAAAGCTGGTGATATTGAGAACGCCTGTAAACAAGTTTTCCCGTAAAGTCAATTTAAGTACGGAGAATATCGCGGGGGAATATGAAGTAACCGATAATATGATATTCAGAAGTTCGGTAGACGGCGTTTATTGTGTAGACGCGACGGGAATAACGGCGACGACAGTCGGGAAAGCGTGGGCCTACGTAACACCGATATATGAAGGCGATCCGTACACGGTGGAGGACGAGGACGGAAACGTGGATACGATAACGCCGACTTACGGCGGGGAGCTGCTTATCGGACGGAATATCGAGATAGCCTCGGGAGATACAATCGGGGCATTCAAGATATTCCCGACGCATGATGTATTCAGTTATATGAAACAAAAAGAAGAACAGGAGGCATAAATATGAATTTCTATGTAGACAGCGGCGGAGCCATACTCGGAGTAGACCCCGAGAAGATCTATCAAGGCTCGGCCAATGCAAACACAATCCGATTTGTCGGGGCGTTCGCGTCGAACGTGAAAGTGACGGTGGCGTTCAAGCTCCCGACGGGCGTATGGACAACGCCGCAGTTGATGACGGCTTCGACACAGCTTGCGGGAGTAGTGACGCCAAACGGAGTACAGTTCAATGTTTGGGAGTATTCTATTCCTGCATTGGTGACGGAGACTTTCGGAACGGTAAACATGCAGTTTTACGTATACGGAGACGCGGGAAGCGGAAACGGCGGACTTATAGCGACGGCTTCTTCGTCGTTTCAGGTAGAAAGGGGAGTGCCGATAACACTCCCCGATCCTACGGACGATTACGAAACCTTGTTGACGCAGATACTCTCGGCCCTTTCGCAAATAGAAGGACAAATTCCTGGAATGGAGGAAGATATAACGGGATTACAAAGCAAGGTTTCAGATATTTCCGATAAAGTATCTACACTTTCGGACGTAACGACGGAACTTATGTCTGACGTAGATAATCTTTCAATTCAAGTATCAGATTTAAGCGAAGATAAACTTGACAAACAATCGGGTGCAACTGCTTATGAAGAAGCTTATGTAAAAGATACTGACGGCAGTCAAAAAATGGAAAGAGTCACTATCTCAAACATAGCACATACAATTGTAAAGCGTGACGCTAACGGTAATTTTAGTGTCGGTAAGGGTTCACGTAATTATCCCTCTCAGGTTGCCAACATGGGAAATATTTCCGACGTGGAAGAAGAGGTCTCGAAGAAGTACGACAAAACAGGCGGAACGATAGACGGAAACGTGACGGTTACAGGGGATTTAACGGTACAAGGGACGACAATAACGGAGAACGCGGAGACCTTAGACGTTAAAGCAAATGTTAATACAGATAACTACAAAATAAAAATGTTGCAAATTTCGCAACTTTTTCATATAAAAATGTTGACTTTTTAGTTGAAATAGCATATACTAATATCAACAGAACCTCGCACGCCTCTTTACAATGCGTACCACGCGAGGTCGTTTAATTTTTAGGACAAAAAATAAATTTGGAGGGTTGGATACGTCCAACTCTCTTTTTTTATCCAAAAGAAAAAAGCGACTCTCGCCGCTCGGAAGGAAACATTGTTTGAGTTTTTTTACTTCCTAACTTGGTAACAAATTTAGTAACAAAAGGTACCAAAACCCACATTAATACACAATAAAGACAACAGAAAAATGCCTGCTTTTAGTCGATTTTCACTAAAAAACAGGCATTTTCTAATTTTGGCGCAGAGAAGAGGATTTGAACCTCCGGTAGGTTTCAGGCCTACACACGATTTCCAATCGTGCTCCTTAAACCACTCAGACATCTCTGCATTTTATGGGCTTCCCTTGCGAAAGCCTTTTTATATTACATGATTTCACAAAAAAACGCAAGTGTTTTTAGCCTGTTTTTTCAATTTTTTTTGGAAAACTTATAAGAGTTTTCAAGCGCTTCCTCCGACAGCTCGGAATTCTTCTTCCGGGGTATCCTTTTTTTCATAGCAGTCGCAGACTTCGCCCGAAGGAAGAAAGCCGGTATCCGAGCATTTTTTGCATTTATATTGCGGCACGAGTTTGCTTTCGGGAATCCCGAGTGCTTTGAGCCGTTGCTTTCTTTCTTCCGTCAAAGCCGCTTTCTTTTCTTTTAAGGCGGGGAGCGTTTCGGGCTGAAACACTTCCGCTTTTGCGAGTGCGATTTCCATGCGGGAAAGCTCGGCGGAAATTTCCTTAAAGCGGGGATCGGAATTGGCTTTTGCCATATATTTATCGGCGACGGATTGAGCTTTTTCGCGGAGCCTCGCATAATATCTTTCGCGGTCGGCCTTTGCGTTGATCGCTTCGACGGCGGGATTGACGTACGGGGATTTTATGCTGCTTGCGGGAGATTTTTCGGGTATGTCTTTGGGAGAAGAAATGCCGGAGTGTTTCCAGTCTGACAGAATTTTGTTCATATACGGAATGGGATTGCCGCTTCCCGCCGAACGCTTCGCCGCTTCCAGAATCATTTCGTCGGAGAAATTCCACGAATGCCAGGTTTCGATCAGCGAGAGATTTGCAACGCTCTTTTTGAGACTTCCGCAGAAACTTTGGATCCGCGTGAACAATTTGAGCTCCGCATTTTTTGCTTTGAGATATTCTTCCACACTCTCGGCCGAAACGATTCCCGAAGAGAAGAGCTGTCTCACCAGCTCGTTCATGCTGTTAAAGTCGTTGCGGTCGGTGCGCAGGCAAAAGAGTGCAATATCGGAGAGGGAGGATTCTTCAAAACCGCAGTTGTACCATTTTTCGGTATATTCGTCGATATAAGGGGCGGGATTGCTGACTTTCACGCCGAGTTTCCGTCCGATTCTGAACGTGAGCGAAGCGAGCATATCCCGTTCCGCGAGGTAATTTTTGACGTCCTCCTGTGCCGTTTTTCCCTTTTCGGAGAGTTCCGTGAGCAGAATATCGAGACTGTCGGTATTGCCGCGTTTGAGGTGTTTGGCGGCTTCCAGAACGGCGCCTTTGGAGAATCCGAAAGTTTCCGTCCATTTTTCATAGAGGGAGTAATCCGCTTCCTCGGGTTTTTTGAAAACGGAGAGCGCGCCGAAAACCGCGATGAGATCCCCCTCATGCGCGTTGTAGTTGCTCAATTCGCGTTCCACCTGTTCGTAGGTAGTCCAGCCGTTTCTGATAAACTTTTTCGCCTTGTTGAAGATGTAGGAAGGGGATACGCTTTCTCCCTGTTTGTTGATGCAATACTCGGCGATGAGCAGAAACGCCTGAGGCTGAATGTTGTTCTCGTCGAGGAAATGCATGTATTTGATGGAATCGTTGTAGGAGACGAATTTCCCCACCTGCTGCATTTTCCGCTGCAATTCCTTGTTGAAATCCCCGTATTGTTCGTAACGGATTTTTTTTGGGCGTCCGACGGCGGAACGCACGGGGAGATAATTGACGACAAAGGGCTCGTGCGAGAGGATTTCCACGAGATCGTAATCCTCCCAGAACGCGAAGGCCTCCTCGATTTTTTCGCGCGTCGTTTTGAGCACCTCGGCCATGGAGAATACGTTAAAATCGGAGTCGGAATTTTGGCAGAGGTATAAGCCGTAAAGGTAGACCTTTACGGCGAAATCGTCGGCGCCGGGCATATATTTTGTAATGAACTGATTTTCCACCGCGGTGTAGGCGTTCTCGTTAAATTCTCTCGAAAAGGAACAAAATGACATGATAGACGCTCCGATTTGTTTATCTGAAAAATTTCGTTCTTCCTTTTCAGTTTCCTTGCTTTCTCGAAAGAAATGGTGTATAATAAAACAGTATAGGCAGACTGAAAAATTTCAGTGTATGTCCATTATAGCTTTTTTCGCCGGCAAAAGCAAGACATTTCGATTTGCTTTTTCCAAAAATTTTTGAAGGGGCCGACGGGCCCGGAGGCATCGCGCATGAGGATTCTGCATACGTCTGATTGGCACATCGGCAAGCGTCTGATGGGGCGGGAACGCCTGAAAGAGCAGTCCGCCGTGCTGGATGAAATCGTGCAAATCTGCGACAGGGAAGAAGTGGAATTGGTTTTGATTGCCGGCGATATTTTCGATACCTATCTTCCCAGTGCGGAGGCCGAGGATCTGTTTTTCACCAAAATCAAAGCGGTCGCGGGAAAAGAGCGGGCGGTGGTGCTCATCAGCGGGAACCATGACGACGGCGTTCGGTTATCGGCGTCCGCTCCGCTGTCGGAGGAACTCGGCATCTATATCGTCGGGAATTTGAGGCGTGAAATCCCTTTGACTTCGCATAGGAAAGTCCGCCCCGTCAGGGCGGGCAAAGGTTTTGCCGTCTTTGAAAACGAGCGTGGAGAAAGAGCGTTCATCAATGCTCTGCCCTATCCGAACGAGGCCCGATTCAAGGAAGAAAAATCCGACCTGCCCTTTTCCGAGCGCATGAAGAAGTGGATAGACGAAGGGGAGGAGGGCAATACGGAACATCTTCCTTCCGTCTTTTTGTCTCATATTTTCGTCGCGGGCGGCGTCACGTCGGAAAGCGAACGGGAAATCGACTTGGGCGGGGCCCGTGCCGTTCCCTTGGAGGTATTGCCGAAGTGCGACTACATCGCGCTGGGGCATTTACATAAGCGCCAGCACATGGGCAAGGGGAATTGTTATTACAGCGGCTCTCCCTTGCAGTATTCCTTCGACGAAGCGAACGGCGAAAAGGGGGTCAAGATATTCGATCTGACGGAGAAGGGCGTGGAAAATCTTCGCGACGTATTTCTGATGTCGGGACGTAAACTCGTGCGGTTGGAAGCGGATTCCCCCGCCCGCGCGGAGGAGCTCTTGTCCCTCTATCCCGAATCGCTTGCGGAAGTTCGGCTGCATTTGACCTCTCCGCTCACTTCCGCGGAATCCGCGTCGCTCTCCGCGCACGAAAATTTGGTGTCGCTGATCGCCGAAGTCCGGGAGGAAGGAACGTTGGAATTTCACTCCCGAAAGGGCTTTTCCGATTCAAAGCTGTTCGAGGAATTTTATCGTTCGCAATATCGGGAAGAGCCGAAAGAGGAGCTGACGGCGTTATTTTTGTCGGCGATTCAGGAGTTGGAGGAATAACGCGGAAACGTCGTTCGCGTTAAGGTATTGAAAGGGCGTTAAAAGTATATAAATATATAAAATTAATTCTAAGACGCGGTATTTTGGGCGGACAGCGAAAAGTACCGCGGGGGAATTTTAAGAGCACGAAAAACGAACAAGGAGGTGCCTGCATGAAACCCGTATATCTCGAATTTTGCGGAATCAACAGTTTTTCCGAGAAAGCGGAAATCGATTTCAGAAAACTTTTAGGCACCGGCCTCTTCGGAATTTTCGGAGACACGGGAAGCGGAAAGAGTACCATTCTCGATTGTATTCATTTTGCCCTTTACGGAAAAATAGAGCGTTCTTCGGGCACGGACAGCATCAATTACAAATGCGATAAGGCGTATGTGGTTTTCGAGTTCGAGATTACCGTAAACGGGGAACGTCACGTTTATCAGGTGCGGCGCGAGCGTCGGAGAAAGAACAACGTGGCCAAAGCGTTTTTATACGACTGCGGCGGGGAAAAGCCGCAGGGCATAGCGGAAGGAACGGAGGAAGTTAACGCGAAAATCCGGGAGATTGTCGGGCTCGGCTTCGACGATTTCAAGAAATGTATCGCTCTGCCGCAGGGCGAGTTCGCGGGCTTAGTGAAAGCGGCGCCCAAGGAGCGGCTTCAATTGGTTTCGCGGCTGTTCGACCTCGAAAAATACGGGGATAAACTTTCCGCGAAAATTCGTTCCCGCTATGACGCGGCGGAAAACGAAGCGATGCTCCTGCAAACGAAAATGCAGGAGAATGCGGGGGGCACGGACGAGAACATCGCGGCGGAAGAAGAAAAGCTCCGCCTTTCAAAGGAGAATTTGAAGCGTGCGGCCGAGGCATTTTCGCAGGCGGAGAAGCGTCTGAACGAGGAGGAACGCCGCGCGGAGGAAAAGAAAGAATACGACGCGCTCTGCCTCAAACTCGTCCGCGCGGAGGAAAAGCGTCCGTTTTTTGAGGAAAAGCGGAAAAAGGCGGAAAAGTTCACCGCGGCGAAAGCCGTACTCGAAAAGAATGACTTTGCGGAAAATTGCAAAAGACAAAGAACGCTTGCCGCGGCCAAGGCGGAAAAAGCGGGTTTTGACGCGGCCGCGCTGGAAAGCGAACTGAAAACGCGGCGGACACAGCTGGAAGAGAGCGGAATCGAAAAAGAAATAGAGGAATTGAATAAGAATCTCGGCGCCTTGACGGGCGCGGAAGAGGACCTCGCCCTGTGCAGGGAAGCGGAGGAGAAACTTTCAAAGTGTCAGGCGGAATACCGCAACATCAAAGATAAATGTCCGAAGGAAGATTTTGCGTCTCTGATTTCGGAAAACGAACGCGCGCAGGCGGCCTTGGGTGCGGACGAATCGTTTACGGAATTTCTCCGTCGCCATTTCAAGTCCGTTCTCGTGTCGGAAGCGTATGGGGAATTTCGCCTCGACCTTCGCGGGCTTTCGGAAAAATATCCCGAAACGCGGGAGGACGTGGAAACGCTTTTGAAAAAATACGCCGCGGCGGACGGCGGGCGCGCGTTCGACCTCGCGGCGGCGCAGCTGGAATTCAAGCGGATCGAAGACGCCCGCAAAAGTCTGAAAGCGGAACGGGAAGCGATAGAGTCCCGAAAAAAGGCGTATGAGGACAACGAGCGGGAAAAAGCGAATATCATCGAGGACGGAAAACATTATCGGGAACGGTTCGAGCTTGCGAGACAAAAGACCGAGCGCGTCAAAGGTTTAGGTACGGCGGAAGAGGTAAAAAAGCATATCGAGACTTTGAAAGCGGCAAAGAAGCGTGCTGAGGATAAGATTCGGGCGGCGGAGGAGAAACTGAGCGGCCTGAAAGCGGAAAGAGAGTCGGGAAAGACGCTGTCGGAAAGCTATGCGGCTCAGGAAAGAGAGGCGCTTGCGGCGCTTAAAGACCTGCTTGCCGAAAACGGTTTCGAAAGCGCGGATGAGGCGCGGGCCTTGGCGGCGGAAATCGGAGACGGGAAACGCGTAAAAGAGGAGTGCGACGAATTTTTCGAGGCGTATGCCGTTCTGAAAAAGAGACGCTCTGAAATTCCCGACGGGAGATTCGATGGATTTTCCGAGGAAGCGCTTTTCGCGCTCCGCACGGAAAAGAGGACTCTCGAAGCGGAAAAGGAAAGCCTTTTGGGCAAGGTCGCCGTGGGAGAACGGGAGGTCAGGCACCTGAAAGAACTCAAAGAGAAGTATAAAGGCCTCGAAAAAGAATTGAAAGCCAAGGAAAAAGAACGGGAACTTTGGGACAAACTCAGACTGCTGACGGCGCGAGGGAAATTCATGGAATTTATCGCCTCGGAATATTTACAGGAAATCTGCGTTTCCGCGAGCAAAACGCTCTTGTCGCTCACGAACGGCAGGTATTTTCTCAAATACGAGGACGAATTTAAGGCGGGGGACAATCTGAACGGCGGAATGCTCCGCGCGGTTCGGACGTTGTCGGGAGGCGAAACCTTTTTGGTCTCTCTGTCCTTGGCGCTCGCGCTGAGCGGCGCCATCTGCGCGAAATCGCTCAGACCGATAGAGTTTTTCTTTCTCGACGAAGGATTCGGGACGTTGGACGAAAAACTGGTCGATACCGTCATGGACGTATTGGAAAAGCTGAGAAGCAAGCATTTTTCCATCGGGCTGATTTCTCACGTAGAAGAGCTCAAACATAGAATAGACAATAAAATTCTCGTTTCGGGCGCAACGGATCGTTGCGGTTCCTCCCTGAGGATAGAGGCGTACTGATCGGTGCGCGAGAGGAAAGAACTATGATTTTAAGTGCCGTTTCGGTATGGAAAAAATTTGATACGAGCACTCCCTTGAATCCCAGCGAATGGGAAGAAAAGGAGGATAAAGCCGCGGGCATGCGGTTTTGGAACGTCACCTATTCGGGACATAAGACGGAGGACGGCGGCGTGCGGATTTTTGCGCGCTTCGGAAAGCCGTCGGCTGCGGGAAAGTACCCCGCCGTTCTCCTTTTGCCGGATGCGGGGAAACCCTTGGATGACGAGCTTTTGTATTATTTCATCGACAAGGGGTATGCGGTGCTCATGCCCGATTACAGCGGGGAGACGGAGATTCCCGACGAAAGCGCGCCGCGCACGATATATCCTCCTTCTCTTTCCTATGCGGACTTTGCGAGAGCGGGGGGCTACGACCGCGTGGAGGGCTCCGTAGAAGAAACCTGCTGGTTCGAGTGGATTTACGTCGCCCTGTATTCCGTCGAGTACCTGAAACAGAGGGAAGACGTTTCGGAAATCGGCGTCGTGGGAATCCGTACGGGCGGAGAAATTGCATGGAAGGCCATGCTTTCGCCCGATTTGAAGTGCGGGGTTCCCATCAACGCGGCGGGCTGGCGGGCTTATCGGAATATCGATAAATTTGCGTCTAATCCCGAAATCAATATGAGCGACGAGCGTCATCGCTATATCGCGGGCATAGAGTCTCAGTCGTATGCTCCGTTCGTGAAATGTCCCGTGCTCATGCTCTGCGCGTTTCGCGACGCCGCTTTCGATTATGATCGCGCCTACGATACCTATTCGAGAATCGGCTGCACAGACGGCAGCGCCATCGTATATTCGGCTGACAGCGGTTCCTGTATCGGTCCGAACGCCTTGAAAGATTTGGATTTATTTCTCGAAAAGCATTTGAAGGGACGGGAAATTTATATTCCGAAAGCTCTGAATATTTCCCTCGCTTTCGAGGACGGAACACTGCGGGCGGACGTGGAATACGACGAGGGCGGAATTTTGGAAGAAACGGGAATTTATTATGCCGAAACGGGCGAAAATACGCGCTCCGTTTTCAGAGAATGGCAGTGTGTCGTGCGCACGGAGGGGAAAAATATCAAAAACGGAAAACTTTCCTGCGAATTGTCGCGTTATAGGGGAGCCTCCGCCGCATTTGTATATGCTTATGCAAAATATATCAACGGATTCAGGGTGGTTTCTAAAATTGCCTCCAAGAAATTCTCCTCCCCCGATTCTGGCGCCGTCAAGAGCCGCGTGATTTATTCGGGAGAGGAGGTGGACGGATTCAGCGTCGCCAATTACGAGGATTATTCGGTCGCGGATATTTTTTTGGAATGCGAGGCAATTCCCAAACGTATCGAAGGGTATGGAAGCATTAAGGGCGCATATTCGGTGGGCGGAATCGAAACGTATAAAATCAGCTCTCCGCGCTATGTCCCCGAAGAAAACGCCATGCTGGAATTTGATGTCTATGCGTACGGCGATATCGAACTGAAAGCCTCCGTAGACATTTTGACTTCGGAAAACCGCATCGAGCGGTTCAGCTGTCTGCTTCCGGTCAAGGGCGGCGGCAAGTGGAAGCGCATGATCCTGAGTGCCGCGGAGTTCAAAGCCGAGGCGACGGGGGCTCCGCTCAAAAGTTTTTCGGACGGCCGTGCGCTCTGTTTCGATTGCGAGGACGAGGATACGGAATACGCGATAACGAACATTCTTTGGCTTTGAGGATACCATGTACGAATTGAATGAAATTCTGACGATGAAGAAGCCCCACCCCTGCGGCGGGAGAGAATGGGAAATCGTGCGGACGGGCGCCGACATCAAATTGAAATGCCTGACCTGCGGCAAGACAATCAATCTCATGCGCGACGACTTGAAAAAGCGCGTTAAAATTCCCGCAGGGGAAAAGGAAAGAAAATTATGAAAGAAAAGGATTTGCGGGACGGAGAACTGTACGAATACAGGTATCGATATAAAAGCAGACGTTCGACGACGATATTTTATTGCGTGCTCGCCCTGATCGTGGCGGCGGCTCTGGGATTCCGCATTTATTGGACGAATACGTTCGGAGGGGTATACGTAGACGGAAATTCCATGTACCCCACGCTGCATTCGGGTGACGAGCTCCTGATGAAATACGGCGGGGACGCCGAACGCGGCGACGTCATCGTGGTGGACGTGAGAAGCTACGGCGACGAATACGATTTCGGCAATACGCAATTTCTCATCAAGCGTCTGATCGCCGTCGAGGGCGATACGGTATACTGCGAGGACGGCGAGGTATATATCCGCTATGCGGGAACGGAAGAATTCGTCCCGCTCGACGAACCGTATATTCCCGACGGAGAAATATATTCTTTCGGCCCGTACGAAGTGGGCACGGACGAGATCTTCTTTCTCGGGGACAACCGCTTGAACAGTAAGGACAGCCGCTATAAAGAGGGGCTTTCGCATCTCGACTGCCTGTATAAGGAGAGCGATATTTACGGAATCGTGCCCGATTGGGCCATCAAGTATAAAGAAATTCTGAAATACATTCCCGGAATGCGAATCAGTTATTCCTGACGGGGAATGAGGATTACGGTGACACGGAGGAAAAATTATGGTAAAGATTACTTCAGACAGTACCTGCGATCTCGGCGCGGAGGTCGAAAAGCGGCATATCGGCGTTATGCCCTTGAAGGTGATTTTAGACACGGACAGTTATTTGGACGGCGTGGACATTTCGCCGGAAGATATTTTTTCGTTTGTGGCGAGGACGAAAATACTTCCCAAGACCAGCGCGCCGAGCATAGAGGACTATAAAGTATTTTTCGCCGCGCAGACGAAGAACGGCGACGAAGTGGTGCATTTCAATATTTCGAGCAAGGCCTCGGCCTCTCATTCGTGCGCGCTGGCTGCGGCAAAGGAATTCGACGGCAAGGTGCGCGTGGTGGACAGCCTCGCTCTGTCGTCGGGACAGGGGCTTCTCGTCATGAAGGCGGCGGATCTCCGCGACGAGGGCCTGAGCGCGGAGGAGATAGAGCGTCGGGTAAACGCACTCCGTCTGAAAGTCAATACGTCTTTCGTGCCCGATCGTCTGGACTATCTTTATAAGGGCGGCCGCTGTTCGAGAATGGAGATGTACGGCGCCAATATCCTCAAAATTCATCCCATGATCGATATGAAGGACGGGCAGCTCGGCGTGAAAAAGAAATATCGGGGAAAGATGACGGTGTGCATCCGCGCTTATATCGACGATTTGAAGGCGGCATATCCGAAATACGATAAGACCCGCTGTTTCGTCACGCATTCCTGTGCGGACGCGGAACTCGTGGAGCTTGCGAAAGAGCGGGTGCGTTCGGAATTCGATTTCCGGGAAATTATCGAGACGGTCGCGGGTTCGGTCATCACGGGACACTGCGGAAGAAATACTTTGGGCGTGTTGTTTATCGCCGAATAAAGGAGCAAACATGACAACGGTTTACAGCGACAGCGATTTCAATAAAATCCGCGCGCAAAAGCAGCGGACTTTTCAGGTCTTTTTCGGAGTGACGGCGGGCTATGCGGCGTTTTGTATCGCCTGGCTGATTTATTATATCTCCCTGCCCTATGCCGATCCGATGCAGACTCTCCCCAAAATATGCGTATACGTCGCTTCGGCTCTGTACGCGATATTCGTATTCCCGTTCATGGGCATCAAATATCACCGCGTCCGCCGCTACTACAAGATGATGTACTATCTGTCCGAGGGACTCAAAAACGTGGAGGAGAATTATTTCGTCGGCTTTGAGGAAAAGGAATTGCAGAAAGATTACGTGGACGTGATTTCCTGCGTATTCAAGACCTGGAACAGAAAAAAGAGCGAATGGATGGAACGCGAAGCCTATTTCGACAAAGAAAAGCCCCTGCCCGATTTTCATAGGGGCGACCTCGTGAAATACATCGTGCAGAGCAATTTCATCGTCCAGTACGAAATCGTCGAGCGCGGCGCTTTGGCAGAGGACGAGGAAGACGAGGACGAAGAATACTTCGAGGACGAAGGTTCGGATTCCGCGAACGAAACGGAAGCCGGGGAAGAAAATCGGGACGCCTTGAACGAAGAGGAGGCCGGGACCCAAGCCGCGCAGCCCCGATCGGACGCTGCGGATTCGGCGGACGACCTTGCGGAGACGGATGAAGAACAAAAAAATTAAAGATTGACAAAGGAGAAAAAACGCAATGCGTGCAGTCGTAACGGTTACGGGAAAGGACAAAAAAGGAATTATTTCCAAAATCAGCGCGTTTCTTTCGGAAAAGAACGCAAACATCGAAGATATTTCTCAGACGATTTTGGGCGAATATTTCGCCATGATCATGCTGGTGGATCTTTCGGAGGCGACGGAGGAGCTTTCCGCGCTCGCAAAGGAATGTTCGGAGCTCGGAAAGAAAATCGGCATGTCGGTATATATGCAGCACGAAGACATCTTCAACGCGATGCATAACGTCTGAGGTGGGAAGATGTTTACGAAATTCGACGTTTTGGAAACCATCGACATGGTCGAGAAGGAACATCTCGACATTCGTACGATCACGATGGGAATTTCCCTCTTTCCCTGCATTCGGGATACGGCGGAGGACACGGCGCAAAGGGTATACGACCTCGTATGCCGCCGCGCGGAAAAAATCGTAAAGACGGCGGAGGATCTCTCCCGCGAATACGGGATTCCCATCGTCAACAAGCGGGTGTCCGTCACTCCCGTCAGCCTGATTTCGGCGGCGTTTCCCGAAGAAGCGCCCTTGATCGGCCGCGCGCTCGACAGGGCGGCGGACGCTTTGGGGATCGATTTCCTCGGCGGATATTCCGCGCTCGTCCATAAGTCTACCGCCGATTACGAACGGAAATTCATCCGCACCATTCCCGAGGTGCTCGCCTCGACGGGGCGGCTCTGCGCTTCCGTCAACGTAGGCTCCACCCGTTCGGGAATCAACATGGACGCGGTGAAGATGATGGGAGAGGCGTTCAAGAGGTCCGCGGCTCTCACGGCGGATAAAGACGGATTGGGTGCGGCGAAGTTGGTCGCCTTCTGCAACGCGGTGGAGGACAATCCCTTTATGGCGGGAGCTTTTCACGGCGCGGGAGAGGCGGATGTCGTCGTCAATGTCGGGGTTTCGGGGCCGGGCGTGGTCAAGCACGCGCTGGAACAGATTCCCGACGCCGATCTCACGGAGGCCGCGGAAATGATCAAGCGGACGGCATTCAAAATCACCCGTGCGGGACAGTTGATCGCAAAAGAGGCGGCGCGCAGATTGGACGCGGAATTCGGCATCGTCGATTTGTCTTTGGCTCCGACGCCCGCGAGAGGCGATTCGGTGGCCCAGATTCTCGAAGAATTGGGTTTGGAGCAGGTCGGCGGCCACGGTACGACGGCGGCCCTCGCGCTTCTCAACGACGCGGTGAAAAAGGGCGGAGTCATGGCTTCGTCCCGCGTGGGCGGACTTTCGGGCGCGTTTATTCCCGTCTCCGAGGACATCGGCATGATCGAGGCCGCGGAAAAGGGTGAAATCAACATCGACAAGCTCGAAGCGATGACTTGTGTTTGCAGCGTGGGCCTGGATATGATCGCTATTCCGGGCGATACGCCCGCGACGACGATTGCGGCGATGATTGCCGACGAAGCGGCAATCGGCATGATCAATCAAAAGACGACGGCCGTGCGCATTATTCCCGCTCCCGGAAAGGGCGTGGGCGAACAGGTGAATTTCGGCGGACTTTTGGGGCGGGCGCCCATTCTGCCCGTCCATACCACCGACAGCAGCCGCTTCGTTCTGCGCGGGGGAAATATTCCCGCGCCCATTCACAGTTTCAAAAACTGACGATACGGCGGAAAAAAGCCGGCAGTCGGGGATTGACAACGGAAAAAAACGTGATATAATAATTTCGCGGCGGGATAAGCCGCGGACGAAGAAAAGCAAAAGCACAAGGCATAAGGCGGGAAAGGCCGCGTCGGAGGAGACGATATTCCGCCGAAATCAAACACAAAAAAGCAAAAGGAGCAAAACGTTTATGGAAAGAAAGGAAATTGCAGAAAAGTATAAGTGGAATCTCGAAGTGATCTATCCTTCGGACGAGGCGTGGGAAACGGAATATAAGGCCGCCGAAAAGGAATACGGCGATTACGATTTTTCCGCTTTTCAGGGAAAAATGGGCGATAAGGCCAAAGCGTTGGAATTTTTCAAGCTGCGCGATACGATGTTCCGCAGACTGGAAAAACTCTATCTCTATGCCAGCATGCGCCACGACGAAGATCTGAGAGTTTCCAAATATACTTCGTATACGGCGATGATGAGTTCCCTCATCTCCAAGCTCATGGCCGCCATGGCCTTCGTCGAGCCCGAGCTCACCGCGCTCAGCGACGAAAAGTTGCAGTCGTATATCTCCGATCCCGATTTTGCCGATTACGATTATTCTCTGAAAAAAATCGCAAAGTCCAAGGCGCACGTTTTGAGCGAAGGAGAGGAAAAACTTCTTGCGCTCGCGTCCGATGTCATGGGCGGATTTCATACGGTGTTCTCCATGCTCGATAACGCAAACCTCAATCTCCCCAAGGGAAAGTTCGGCGGCAAAGAAGTGCAGATGAGCCACGGCATGTACGGCCTCGTATTGCATTCGGGCACGAGAGAGGAACGGGAAACCTGGTTCAAGACGTATTACAAAGCCTATATCAACCTCGTCGACGCGATTACGCAGACCTATTATGGAAACGTCAAGAAGGATATTTTCTACAAGACGGCGAGAAATTACGCCTCCTGCATGGATATGGCGATGGACGGCGAGGACGTGAGTCCCGTCGTATACGGCAACCTGATCGAAGCGGTGCACGCCGCGCTTCCCGTCATGCACAAGTATATTTCTCTGCGCAAAAAAATTCTCGGCTTTGACGAACAGCACATGTATGACATTTACGTGCCGCTCGTTTCCGACGCGGACATCAAGGTTCCTTTCGAGGAAGCGTATGAGCTCGTCATCAAGGGACTCGCGCCCCTCGGCGAAGATTATCAGAATCTCCTCCGCCGCGGCCGCGACGAACGCTGGATAGACGTCTACGAGACCGAAGGAAAGCGCAGCGGAGCCTATTCCACGGGCGTTTACGACACGCATCCGTACGTGCTTCTCAACTATCAGGAGACGACGAACGAAATTTTCACGATCGCTCATGAAATGGGACATTCCATTCACACCTATAAGTCTACTTCAAGGCAGCCTTATCCCAAGTCGGAATATACGATATTCCTCGCGGAAATCGCCAGCACGGTCAACGAAGTTCTGCTCATGAAATATCTGTATTCGACGACTGAGGACAAGAATTTGAAGAAGTATCTCCTCAATTACTATATCGATATGATCCGTACGACGCTGTTCCGCCAGACGCAGTTCGCGGAATTCGAACAGATCGCTCACGCGAAAGCGGAGTCGGGCGAGCCGCTTACGAAGGAGAACCTTTGCGAAGTCTATTACAAGCTCAATAAGGAGTATTACGGCGCGGGGATCGTTCACGATGAGGAAATTGCTTACGAATGGGCGCGGATTCCGCACTTCTATCGTTCCTTCTACGTCTACAAATATTCCACGGGAATTATTTCCGCCATTTCCATCGTCAAACGGATTTTGTCGGAGGGAGATAAAGCCGTCAGGGATTACTTTGAGTTCCTTTCGGGAGGCAATTGCACCGACCCCGTCTCCATTCTCAAAAAGGCAGGAGTGGACCTCACCTCGAAGGCGCCGTTTGAAACGGCAATGAAGGAATTCGAGGATACCTTGAACGAATTCGAAAAACTCACGGACTGACAGGAATAAAGAAATGGCAGCAGAAATCAATACCATGCCCTATAACCGCGATGCGGAAATGGCGCTGTTGGGATGTCTCCTCATCGACAACGATATCGCGGCGGAATTGGTGGAAAAACTTACCGAGGACGACTTTTATCAGGAATCGCATAAATTTGTCATTCATGCCATGCAGGTGGTTTTCAACGACCGCAAGCCCATCGATCTCGTCACTTTGTCCGACGAGCTCGACGGGGAGGGCAATCTCGAAAAGGCGGGAGGAATCGCCTATCTCACCGAATTGGCGCAGATTACTCCCTCTGCGGCAAATTACAAGTCTTATTACGAAATCGTCAGTCGGGACAGCACCAACCGAAAGCTCATCCGCGCTTCGCGCAAAATCATCGAAAACTGCATGACGGGCGCGGACGGCCGCGACGCCATTTCCTTTGCGGAAAAGGCGGTATACGATATTTCCAAACAGGCGGATCGCTCTTCCCTCGCGGGCATGAGCGAAGGGGATATCGTTCAGCAGGTGCTGCAAAAGTTCGAGGCCATTCAATCGGACGCCAACGCCTTCAAGGGCATAGAGACGGGATTCAAACGGCTGGATCAAATGACGAACGGACTTCAACCCTCCGACCTCATCGTTCTCGCCGCCCGTCCCGGTATGGGAAAGACTTCGCTCGCCATGAACCTCGTCGAGCATGCCGCTCTGCATAAAAATAAGGTCTGTGCCGTATTCTCTCTGGAAATGCCCCGCATTCAGATCGTGCAGAGGCTCCTTTGCTCGTATGCCAACGTCAGTATGGCCAAGGGACTTTCCGGACAGCTTTCCGCTTCCGAATGGAAAAAGCTCATGCTGGCCAGCGATAAACTCAAAAAAAGTCAAATTTATATCGACGACTCCTCCCGCGTCACGCCTGCGGAAATCCTCTCCAAATGCCGACGGCTGAAAACCGTCGCGGGCGGCGTGGATATGATTATGATCGACTATATCCAGCTCATGACGGGCGGTTCCTCGAACATGGCGGGGTCGGAAAACAGACAGCAGGAGATCGCCTCCATTACCCGCGATCTGAAAATTATGGCTAAGGAACTCAACGTCCCCGTCATTGCGCTGTCTCAGCTCCGCCGTATCCAATCCAAAGAACCGCAGCTCTCCGACCTCAGAGAGTCAGGCGCTATCGAACAGGACGCCGATATCGTCATGTTCATCAACCGTCCCGAAGCAACGGCAACCGCCGAGGAAATGGCTTCGGGAAAAATCGTCAAGGGAGCGGCGGAACTCATCATCGCCAAACACAGAAACGGCTCTCAGGGGCGCGTACAGCTCAAATTTATCGGCGAGAGCACGAAATTCGTAGATGTGGACGAACAGAATCGGGACGACGAACCGCCCGAATATTCCCGCGGACCGCGAGGATTTGATGACGAACCTGCGGAAGAAGCATTCGGGGAGCCTTATGAACAAAGCGGAGACTATAACTCGTCCCGCAAAAGCGGGAGGGGAGGAGAGATGAACGGCGATTCCGACGACGAACTGCCTTTTGAATGAGTTTGAAAGGAAGAACAAAAGGCCTCATTATGATTACGAAAACAGAAAAAATTACCCCGCAAGCTCTTGCGGAGGCGAAAGAGATTATCTTTTCGGGCGGTGTCGTGGCGATTCCCACCGAGACGGTGTACGGATTGGGCGCGAACGCCTTCGACGACGAGGCTGTAAAACGTATTTTCCGAATCAAGGGACGGCCAAACGACAATCCTCTCATTGCGCACGTGCATAAGGATTACGACATCCGAAAAATTATCGACGACGACCCGCCGTATGCGGCGGAATTGAGGAGGGCTTTTCTGCCCGGCCCGCTGACGCTCGTCTATCCCTCTACGGGTAAAGTGAGCCGTTTTGTTTCCTGCGGACTGAATACCCTGGCGGTGAGAGTTCCGTCTCATGAAGGAGCACAGGCGTTTTTAAGAACGGTGGATATTCCCATCGTCGCGCCGAGCGCGAATCTTTCAAAGCACGTCAGTCCCACTTCGGCCGCGCATGTATCGGACGATTTCGACGGGAAAATACCTTTGATTCTGGACGGCGGCAGATCCTTGGGCGGCATCGAGAGCACCGTTTGCGACGTCACGGGAGACAGGCCCGTTATTCTGCGGCCCGGTCTGATTACCAGAGAAATGATCGCTTCGGTGGCGGGAGCGTGCGATGTGTATGCGCCCGAACTCAAACCTGGAGAACGGGCAAAGAGTCCCGGCATGATGTACAAGCATTATTCGCCCCGATGCAAGACCGTTTTGTTCTCTGCGGAACGGGCGGCAGACGCTTTTGAAGCGTGGAGAAAAGAGAAAGAAAGCGGGAACAGAGCCGTCCTTTTATGCGAGGAAAAACTCGCTACGGAGTGGAAAGCGCGCGGGGCTGAGGTCTTAAATCTCGGCGGAACGGACAGGGATATGGCCGCAAATCTTTACGATTTGTTGAGAAGGGCGGAAAAGCTCGCCGATATCTTAATAGCCGTGGAGCCGTCCGTACAAGGCGGCGTGATGGCGGGAGTTATGAATCGTCTGAAAAAGGCGTGCGCCTCCGTAGATATCCCTCATTGACAAAAGAAAAAAGGAGATTGCCATAGACTAAAAGGCGGGAACGAGAATGGAAGAAAGAAAGATTATATTCGTATGCACGGGAAATACCTGCCGTTCGCCCATGGCGGAGGCCGTACTGCGTTCGGAGCTCAGGCGCCTGAATATCCGGGACGCCGCGGTTTTTTCCGCAGGGTTGAAGGCTTCGGAAAACGGAAACATCAATCCCAATTCCGCGGCGGTATTATCGGAGAACGGGTTATCCATCGATAATTTTTCTTCCCGAGAGCTCGATCCGGATATGCTGGGAAAGGCCTATGCGATCATCTGCATGACGGACAGCCAACGGGACATTCTGATGGATATGCGGTGGAATATTTTAAGAAGGGCGGGATTTTCGGATATTGAAAACAACGTCTTTTCCTTTTCGGATATAGCGGGCTATGAAATTCCCGATCCTTTCGGAAAGGATCTCGATTGCTATCGCCTGACTTATCAAAAAATCGTCGGGGGCATGTCTGCGCTCATAGAAAAATTGTTCCCCGAATTGCGGGAAGGCGCGACCGAGACAAAGGTCGAGGAGGAAAAGAAGGAAACGGAAAGCAAGAGCGGGAAGAACGGCGCAGAAAAAACGGAAAGAAAAAAGAACGAGGAAAAAGACGGAGAAAAGAAAGCGAGAAAGCCGCGGGCAAAACCGAGAAAAAGAGTTTCAAAAACCGCGGGAGCATCGGGCGTGGGCGGCAAAGTTGTTGCGAAGGCGGCAAAGAAAACACCTGCGAAGAAAACGTCTGCGGTCAAAAAGAAAAAATAAATGCGCAAATCGAGAAAATTTTGCGGTAAATACTTGAAAGGAACGGGGGGATATGGTATAATGAAAGACGAAAAAGGAGAAAACAAATTATGAAAATTGCGATTGCCTGCGATCACGGCGGACTCAATCTCAAAAAGGCGTTGATAGAATATCTCGTAAAAAACGGCTATGAATACGTCGATTTCGGGACGAACAGTACGGAGTCCTGCGATTATCCCGATTATGCTCTGCCTGCCGCGGAAAGCGTCGCCCGCGGGGAATGCGTCAGAGGTATCGTCATTTGTTCCACGGGAATAGGCGTTTCGATCGTCGCCAATAAGGTTCCGGGCGTCCGCTGCGCGCATTGTCACGATACTTATTGCGCAAAGTATACTCGGTATCATAACGATGCGAATATGCTCGCTTTCGGGGAAAAATGTCTCGGCACGGGCATGATGGAAGAAATCGTCACCGCGTTTCTTACGAGCGAATACATGGGCGGCGAACGCCATAACCGCAGAATCGCGAAGATTAAGGCGATCGAAGAAAAATATTCCAAATAAAACGCCGCAGAGCGGGATTGACATGCAAAAGAATAAGTTAGGAGATACAATACTTATGGAAAAATACGAGTTTTTCGACAACCCCAGATTTCATCTGGTAGACCACCCGCTCATCGAGCATAAACTTGCGCTTTTGCGCGACAAGAACACCACTACAAAGCAGTTCATGGAGTTGGCGGAAGAAATCGCCATGCTGGAAACCTATGAGGCGACGAAAAATCTTCCCCTCGAAGATGTGGACGTCGAAACTCCGATTACGACCGCGCATTGTAAGATGGTCTCCGGCCGCGCGGTCGGGGTAGTGCCTATTCTGCGCGCGGGACTCGGTATGGTCTCCGGAGTATTGGAGCTCATTCCCAACGCCAAAGTGGGACATATCGGGCTTTACAGGGATCCCGAAACACATGAGCCCGTGGAATATTACTGCAAGCTCCCCGCAGACAGCGAACAAAGAACGCTTCTCGTCGTCGATCCCATGCTTGCGACGGGCGGAAGTGCTTCCGACGCGATCGCTATGATCAAGAAACACGGGGCGAAGAACATCAAGCTTTGTTGCATCGTCAGTTGTCCTACGGGAATCCGAAAAGTCTTGGCTGACCATTCCGACGTAGATCTGTATGTCGCCGCTATCGATCCTGTTTTGAACGAGCATTGTTATATCGTTCCCGGACTCGGTGACGCGGGCGACAGGTTATTCGGTACAAAGTAAAGAGGGCGGTAAAACGGTACTTTTCCGCGATAAGAGTCCCTGCGAATTTGGCAGGGACTCTTATCGCAAACGAGGGATTTTACATACGACGTAAAGGAAAGAGTTAAAGAGTTCATGGAAAAATTTTGGAATAACCTTAAAGATTTTTTTTGGAATTTTCTCAGCGGTTACGGCTTGAATATTCTTAAAGCGTTGGCCTTATTCGTCTTGGGCTTACTGATCATTCGGATCGTGACTTCAAGCGTGAAAAAACGCTCCGTCAAAAGTCGGAGGTTAGATAATGCGGCTTCGACTTTCATTACTTCTCTCGTTGCTTTAATCGCCTATGTGGCTTTGGCCTTGGTGCTCGTAAAAACTCTGGGGTTTTCTACCGCTGGAATCGTGGCTGCCTTTTCCTCCGTCATGCTCGCCATCGCCCTCGGTATGCAGGATACGCTTTCTAGCCTTACGAACGGTATTCTGCTCATTTTTACAAAGCCCTTCCAGGCGGGAGATTATGTGGATATCGGCGGCACGTCGGGAACGGTCAAGGAAATAAAATTGTTCTCGGTCAAAGTCGTGACTACCGACAACCTTACCGTCATTATTCCCAACAGCACGGTTCTCGGTTCGGTCATCATCAATTACAGCAGAATGCCTCTTCGTCGCTTGGAAATCCTTTTACCCGTATCTTATGATTCGGACGTCTCGGAAGTCAAAAGGACAGTCATGGAAGTCGTGGAGGCAGATAAGAGAATTTCAGCGCTCCCTGCACCCTTTTTTCGCTTGACCGACTACGGAGACAGCGCTCTCAATTTTACCTTGCGCGTTTGGACAAATCCCGACGATTTTTGGAGCGTTAAGTTTGATTTGCTCGAAGGAATTTTGGAAAGTTTCCGAAAGAACAGAATCGAAATTCCCTATAATCAATTGGATATACATGTCGTAAACGGAAAGGAGGGCGCATGATGAGAAATGAATTTGTCAATGTTCTTTTATCTGCGTCAGATTCCTTGTCCGAAGGAACTTCTGCAGGAGAAATCGGAGAAAACGCCTTTCGTTTGGCAATACAATACGGCTGGTATATTCTTCTGATTGTCGCTGGGTTGTTATTACTGGCTTTTGTTAAAAGAAAATCCAGAAAAAATTTAACGCCTTCGGCGGTCAGGCAGAGCTGTTTGACTTTGAAAAAGAAATTGGAAGTCGTCCTCGACGAAAGGGATAAAAGTCGCAACGGGCTTTTTAATCAGGCGAAGGTGGCAAAGCTCCGTTCCTTGGCCGAAGAGGCAATGTGGAATGCTCTACGGCTCGTCGACGAACGAAAAGATATGGTTTTCGAAGGTGTGGCAAGCGGACTCGACGCGATCGCGAATCTTTTGTCGGAACTTTCGGATGATGCGTTCGCCGATGCGGAAGAAACTGAACGGTATGTTCGGGAGGCTCTCGAAAAAACTCAAAAAATTATCGGGCAGGTAGACGACATTATTGCCGCTCGAAAAGGATAAACAGATGAAAAGAATCATTGCAATCGGCGGTGGGGAAATCAGGGAAAAAACAACACTGAAAATAGACGAATATATTGCGGAGTTGGCTAAAAAACATGCCGGGGATCGACGGGCAAACGCTCTTTTTATTCCTACGGCAAGTCATGATTTTATGCCGTATTATAATTCTTTTCATAAAATCTATACGGGAATGTTCGATATCAAGACGGACGTGGTCTTAACTGTCTACAAAGAACCCGATATGGAGAAAATCAAAGAGAAATTCCTGAAAGCCGACGTCATTTATGTGGGCGGCGGCGATACGGTGTTTATGATGGAACATTGGAAAAAAACGGGGCTTTTAACTTTGATTCAAGATGCTTACGAGAGAGGAATTTCTTTGGCGGGCTTGTCCGCGGGAGCAATTTGTTGGTTTTCCGATATTTATACCGATTCTCTCAAAACGGAAAACGGAACGGCTTACGCTATGTTCAAAGGATTAAATTGGATAAAAGGAATAATTTCTCCGCATTATGGACAAAGAATGCTTGACTTTGATAAAATTGTATGCTATAATTATGAATGTGCTTATGGGATTGAGGACAATGCGGCTCTATTGATAGAAGATGAAAGGATTGTCGGAAGTCTTTCGAGCGGCGGAAAAGCATATCGACTCATAAACGAAAACGGAGTTTTAGAAAAATACGAAGTTTTATGAATTGAAAATTTACCTTTACTTCTTAAAGTAAAGGTTTATATGCGGATGTGGCGAAACTGGCAGACGCGCAGGTTTCAGGTTCCTGTGGGAGACCATGCAGGTTCA